>Ga0153954_1001895_pt1 | contig 9957 bp, 11 predicted proteins | sample TSFL038MetaG_FD_102277 | JGI IMG/M metagenome (GOLD analysis project Ga0153954, IMG submission 102277) | Attine ant fungus gardens microbial communities from Florida, USA - TSFL038 MetaG | ecosystem: Host-associated > Fungi > Mycelium > Unclassified | place: USA: Florida, Wekiwa Springs State... | reverse complement strand
TGGTCAACCGGGTTGTGCCACGCGGCGAGGCACTAGCCGAGGCACTGAAGATGGCCGAGGCCATATGCGAGAACGCGCCGGTGACGTTGCGGCGGATGAAGGAAACCGCCGTGCGAGCCAATGGTTTGCCGGTGCCGTCGGCGCTGCGGCTGAACGAGGGCATCAGTCCCTACACGAGTGAGGATCGGGTCGAGGGCGTGCGCGCCTATGTGGAAAAGCGCAAGCCGGTGTGGCGGGGACGCTGACCGCGGCGGCAGGTTTTATCACGCGGCGGAAACATTGGCTGTTGTCGGTTGTCGGCGGTCGGCATCTGATTGATTTCGCGCGGAGCCGACACGCCGGTGGAGGGCAAGCGACCGACCGGCCGTCGCGTGAACCGATCGTCGCTTCGGGCTGCTGGTGTTACAATTGTCTTACGACATTTTCCTCGCAAAATCCTGTTGCGTTGCGTCGAAAAGAGTGGGGATATTGTCTGCGCACAACGAGATAGGCCCGGAATGAAATATCTGCCGCCATTTGAGATCTTGAAGTCGTACATGACGCTCGAGACCATCAATGGCGAGCTGAAGGTTTCATGCAACTATGAGCAGTTCATCGAAATGCTGCGCCGGGTGATCGCCGGTGTCGAGGTGAACGCAGAGTGGTACCGGACGCACTATCCCGATATTGCCGAGGCGATCGATCAGGGCATCGTGGTCTCGCCACAGAGGCATTTCGTCGACGACGGCTATTTCGAAGGGCGCCAGCCGTTCGAGATCAAGGTGGATGAGCGCTATTATCTGACCGCGAACCCGGGCGTCGCCGATTTCGTCCGTCGCGGCCTGCTGACGGATGGCCAGCAGCATTTCGACGAGAACGGTTACCAGGAAGGCCGGCTGCCCTTCGGGTTGTAGCAGACGCGTTTGCGGCGGCTACGGCAGGTCCAGCCGCACCGCGACTGCCGCGTTGGCGATCACCGCGTTGTCGCCCCGCTCCCGGTCGATCACATCCAGCCCGCCCTTGACCGCGCGCGCCGTGACCACGCCGTGCGGCAGGCTGGCGCGCACCGCCTCGATGTCGACCTTCTCGGGCTGCTGCACGCCGATCGTCACCTCGACGAACATCTGGGTCTTCGAGTCGATGCCCAGCGAGCGCAGCATCGCCAGGGAGGAATGGTGCAGGGCGTCCTGCACGGCGCGTAGGGCGGCCTTGGTGTAGTCGCCGCCGTGCAGGTCGTTGCCGGTGCCGAGTTCCAGGATGACGCGTTTGCGGGGCATGTGTGCGGGCTTCCGGTTCAGGGTATGTCGAGCCAGACCACCGCGGCGGCGCTGGCGATGAGGGTCGAGTTGGTGCCCTCGTCATTGGGGATTTCCAGGCCGCCCTCGACGACCTCCACCGTGCCGGTGCCGTGCGGCAGGATCGCCAGGACCTGGCCCTTGTCGACCTGTTCCGGGTGCGGCACGCCGATCAGCACCTCGACCTGCATCGCGTCGGTGTCCTGGCCCAGCGCGTTGGCGATGGAAAGGGAGTTGTGCCAGAGCGCGTCGCGCAGCGCGCGGACCGCGGCCTTGGTCGGGTCGGCGCCGCGGATGTCGGTGCCCATGCCGATTTCCAGCACCATGCGTTTGAGCGGCATCGAGGAGTTTCCCGGTTGTTCGTCCAGGCACGATAGGCGTCGGTCGGTCGATCGCCAAGTTGCTGGTTCGGCGCGGCTGTGAGACGAAACGGGGCAGGAAACGAACAGGAGAACGTCAATGGACGTCGGATTGCAGATGGTATTCGCCACCTATGGGTGGGAAGGCGTGTCGGACCAACAGGCCTGGGACGAGGAAATCCGGCTGGCGCGGCTGGCGGCGGACTCGGGTTTCGACGTGCTGTGGGCGGTGGAACATCATTTCAACGATTATTCGTTCTGTCCCGACAATCTTCAGTTGATGGCCTATCTGGCCGCTGTGTGCCCGGACGTCGACCTGGGGACGGCGGCGGTGATCCTGCCCTGGAACGACCCGCTGCGTGTGGCGGAGCGGGCAATCGTGGTGGACATGCTGAGCAAGGGCCGGTTGCGCCTGGGGATGGGCCGCGGCCTCGCCCGGCGCGAATTCCATGCCTTCCGCGGCACCATGGATGAATCGCGGGAACGCTTCGACGAAGCGGCAGCGATGATCGTGAACGCGATGCAGACCGGCTTCATCGAGGGTGACGGCAAATTCTACAAGCAGCCTCGGACGGAGTTACGGCCGCGACCGTACAAGCCGATCGATGGCCGGGTCTACGCGGTGGCCTCGTCGGACGACTCGGTCGTCTCCGCGGCGAAGCTGAATGCGCGGATGGTGATGTTCGCCGACCGGCCGTGGCCGATGCGGATGCCGGCGATCGAGAAGCATCGCCAGTTGGTGCAAGAGATGCATGGCAGCCCGCCAATGCCGCCGCTGCTGGCAGATTTCTGTGTATGCACGCCGACGATGGATGGAGCCGAGGAAATGGCGCGGCAATACATGGGCAAGTTCGTCGAGAGCAATTTCTATCACTACGAGCTGCTCGGCGAGCATTTCAGCTCGGTGAAGGGCTACGACGCCTACGCCCAGAAGATCGCGCTGGCGAAAGAAATCGGCATGGACGGCATCGTTTCAGCTTTTCTTCAAGCGGCCATTTGGGGTACACCTGATCACATATTGGGTATGTTCGAGGCGCGACGGGGTATCGTCGGCAACTTCGAACTCGCAACGTCGTTCCGCTTTGGTGGCACGCCCTACAAGCTGGCTGAGGATGGTCTAAAACTTTACGCAAAAGAGGTGTTACCGGTGCTGCACTCCTGGAAATATGAGGACGCAACGAAACAGGTCGTGGCCTGACGCGATGCCGCAGCCAGATCATGTTTCCGCCCTTGGCATTCTGGGTCCGGACGAGCTGGACGACGGAATGCAGGGGGTTTGGACGCGATGCCAGGAGAAGCTTGGCTTCGTACCCAACGTGTTCAAGACCTACAGCCTGAGGCCGCAGCGGCTGCGCAACTTCATGACCATGTACAATGAGATCATGTTGTCGAACTCCGGCCTGTCGAAGCTGGAGCGGGAGATGGTCGCCGTTGTCGTCTCCTCGGCGAACCGCTGCTACTACTGCCTGGTGGCGCACGGAGCAGCGGTGCGCGAACTGTCGGGCGATGCGGAACTCGGCGAGATGATGGCGCTGAACTACCGCGTGGCGAAACTGGACAGGCGCCAGCGGGCGATGCTGGATTTCGCCTGGAAGCTGACGACGACGCCGAACCTGGTCGACGATGCCGACCGCGAGGAGTTGTTTGCGGCCGGGCTGACGCGGGAGGATGTTTTCGATCTGTCGGAAACGATTGCCTTCTTCAACCTGTCGAACCGGATCGCGTCGGCCACGGACATGATGCCCAACACGGAGTATCACCGTCAGGCGCGGGCATAACGCCACTCAAGGCGGTGACAGCTGCAACATCGCGGTCAGCGCTTCGCGCATCCCGGCGCTGGAAATGCTGAACACGCCGTCGTACGGCCGGCTGAGGTCGATGATGACGTAGATCACGCTGCTGAGGGAGACGGCGCACAGCAGGATGGTGATTCCCGTTACGGTGTTCACTGGCGAAACGAGCCCGAAGCAGGCGAACATGATCATCAGCCAGAACACCAGGATGCCGTAGAATGGCTCGAACAGGTCGTGTCTTGCATCCTCGATGACGCCAAGGCGTCCTCCGAGGACCTGCGCGTAGCGTTCGATGCACTCGGCAAGCGTTCGGGCCTGGAACGTCGTCGATGGCGCGAGCTGATTGATCTCATTGCCGATTTCGTTGACGATCGCGCCGAGCACCGGCGAGGCGCCGACGCGCGGCATGCCGGTGGTATCCGGAATGGCCACGCCGGTTGGCTTCGGCTCGTCCGGCCAGGTGCTGGCGATCACCGCGGCAACGTAGCTGTGCAGCTGGTCCCGGATCGGCGCCGTTTCAGATCCGTAATTGTTCAGGCAGTTGTCGAGGATGGAGAGTTCCAGCGTAAAGGCCTGCCGATCATGCGCGGTGCGGTCGAAGGTCTGCTTTACGGACGCGGTGAGCAGTCCCAGCACGAGGGCGGCGAAGGTGACGAGCAGGGCAATTGTGACCTGCATCAATTCCGTGGTTTCGCGTGAGCGATGCTGCTCCGACAGACGCGGCCGGACATAGATTCCGAGGCTGGTGCTGCCGACCATCAGGACAAAGGCGACGAGCGCGGAAAGCAGTTCGGGCGGTGTCGACAGCGTCATCTCCGGCGTTACGGGCCGCAGCGAGAATAGGCGGGATCGGCGGAAAACACATCGAGTCGCGAGTAACGGGCTGGTTACAGGCGATAGAGCTTCCCCACCGCGGCGGGCAGCACGACGGCTTCGCCAAACGCCTGCACCAGCGCGCTGACTGCCCGCCAGCCGGTGCAGTGGGCCGGGATGATCAAGTCGGGCTCGAACTGGCGGAGGTCGCGCACTGTTTCCGGGATGGCGGATTCGGTGGCGCCAGACAGATGGAAACCGCCCATGACGGCATGCAGTTTGACACCGGGAAAGCGCGCGCTCGCCTCATGCAGGACGTTGACGATGCCGGCGTGGGAGCAGGCGCTGAACACTACGAGGCCCTTATCCTTCACGTGGACCGCGAGGAAGCGTTCATCCATCAGCAGCGGATCCGGCTCCCACGGTGCATCGGCGGCGATGCGGCGCACCTGGCCGATCAGGCCCTTCTCGTAGCTGGTCAGCCGGGGGATTTCACCGCTGATCCAGAACAGGTCGTCGAGGCAGGTGGTGGCTTGGTCGGTGACGATCGGGTCGGCGCCGAATTCGTGCCATTGCGCCGGCAGCGGAATATTGTCCATCGGCATGACGCCGCCGTCGGCCTGGCGGCCACCGCGTTCATGGAACATGCCGGGATGTAGATACAGTTGCGTATCGCGCCCACCATTCGCGGCCTTGATCATGGCCAGCGCGCGGGGGATGCCGCCGGCATGGTCCCAGTGGCCGTGCGAGAGCATCGCTGCCTCGATCGCGGCGAAGTCGATGCCGAGTCGGGTGCCGTTTCGTTCCACGGCGTAATCGACCGGACCACCATCGAACAGCAGCGTGCGCGGGCCGCTCGGTCCATGCGCGGTGATGACCAGCGACAGGCCATGGTTGGCACAGCAGAGCGCGGCGCCGCTGGTGCGCTTCAGGCCGCGCTTCTGCAGCATCGCCCATTCGCGGGTGACGAAGACCGGCGTGGTCGACAGGCTGTCGGTGACGTTGTCGACCAGGACCTGGATTTCCAGCGAGCTTGCTTGTTGCAACGACATTGCTGCGTCCTTCGCTACATCCGGTTGGGCAGCCAGGTCGCCAGGATCGGAAAGGCGATCAGGATGGCCAGGCGCAGGATATCGGTGAGCACGAAGGGGATGACGCCCTTGAAGATCGTGCTGAACGAGACGTCCTGCACCACTGTTTTGATAACGAACACATTCATCCCCACCGGCGGATGGATCAGGCCGAGTTCCACGGTCATGACGATGATCACGCCGAACCAGATCGGATCGAAGCCCAAGGCGGTGACGGCGGGAAAGATGATCGGCACCGTCAGGATCACCATCGCCATGGCGTCCATCAGGCAGCCGAGCACGAGGTACATGACCATGATCAGGACCAGCGAGCCGATGGGGCTGAAGCCGAGGCCGGTGATGAAGGTGGTGACCTTCTGCGGGGTCTGCGTCACGGTCAGGAAATAGCCGAACAGGATGGCGCCGATCAGCACGGTGAACACCGCGGCGGCGGTGCGCGTGGCCTGTAGCAGCGACTCCAGCATGTCGGCGCGGGACAGGCGGCGGCGGGCGACGCTGATCAGGAAGGCGCCGCCGGCGCCCATGCCGCCGGCCTCGGTCGGGGTGAACAGCCCGCCGTAGAGACCGCCGACGACGAACACGAACAGCAGCATCGGCGCCCAGACTTCCCGCAATGCCTGCAGCCGCTCGCGCCAGGAGGCAACCGGTGCTTCGGGCAGCCAGCCGGGCCGCGCCGCGCCGATCAGTCCGATCGTGCCCATATAGAGGCTGACGGCGAGCAGGCCCGGAATGATCCCGGCGACGAACAATTTGCCGATGTCCTGCTGGGTGATCAGGCCATAGACGGCCAGCACGATCGAGGGGGGAAACATTGCGCCGAGTGTGCCGCCCGCGGCGATGACGCCGGTGGCGAAGGATTGCGGATAGCCGAAGCGGCGCATTTCCGGATACGCAACGGTGGAGAAGGTGGCGGCGGTGGCGACCGACGATCCGCTGATGGCGGCGAAGCCGGCGCAGGCTGCGATGGTGGCGAGGCCGAGTCCGCCGCGCCAGTGGCCGATGAAACGATTTGCTGCCTGGAACAACTCGCGGCTCATGCCGCTGCGAGAGGCGATGGCGCCCATCAGCAGGAACATCGGGATCACGCCGAAGGTGTAGTCGGTGACGATGCGCATCGAGGTCTGGCCGACCATTTTCAACGCCGGTGTCGCGCCGACGAGGTAGCCGAAGCCAGAGACGCCGACCAGGCCCATCGCCATGCCGACCGGCACGCGTAGCAACATCAGCGTGAACAGCACGATGAAGCCGATGATGGCGACCGCGTCAGGAGACAGGCTCATGGTCTACTCGACTGCCCGGGCTGCGGTATCGTGCACGTCCTCGGGGTGGAAGATCAGCCGGAAGGTGCGGATGGCGATCAACAGCACGGCCGAAACGTCACCCAGCCATGCCACCAGGGCGAATGGCCAGGTCGGGATGTTGAGGTCATAGGTCAGCACGTTGTCCTGGTAGGTCAGGCGCACTTTGTCGAACAGCATGATGGTCTGAACGGTGACGACGAACAGTAGGACGAGCGTGGCGAAGATATCGATCAGCCGCTTGCCGCGCGGCCCGCAGGCCGACCACACCAGGTCGACAGTGATGTGGCTGCCGCGATAGCTGGTGGCCGCGATGCCCCAAAAGATCAAGATACCGAGAAGAAGTTTGCCGAAATCGTAGCTGTCAGGGATCGACACGGCAAAGAAATAGCGCAGCAGGACGCTGACGAAGATGTCCAACGCCACGAACCCGACGAAGCAGGCGGCGAGCCATTCGATCGTGTCGATAAAGCGGTCCATCGCCCGCGCGGTGCTGGTGCTCATTCGGCCAGGGCGCCGTGGCTGCGCAATTCGTCCTGCAGGCGCTTGAAGATGGCAGCGGCGTCGCCGCCCTTCACCTGCGCCGCCCATTTTGCCTGCAGTGGTTCGGCGGATTTGCGCCACGCCGCCAGCTGCTCCGGCGTCAGCTTGTAGACGGTCTGGCCCGGCATCGCCGCGATCTTGTCACGGCCGGAATGTTCGAAATCCGCCCAGGGCGAGATGACCTTTTCCGCCCATTCGCTGGTGCAATGGTTGTCGATCACCTTCTTCTGCGCCGGCGACATGGCGTCGTAGGTCGCCTTGTTCATCAGCCAGCTTCCCATCGAGGAGGCGATGGGATCGTCGATGTGGTATTTCACCACCTTGTCCATGCCGAACAGGATGATCGAGCCCCACGGAAAGACGATGCCATCGGCGACCCCGCGTTCCAGCACCTCGCGCGCCTCGGGTGCGGAGGCCTGCACGTTGGTGCCGCCCAGCAGCGTCACGAAGGCGCCGACGGTGGCGTCGGAGGGGCGGATCTTCATGCCTTTCAGATCCTCGGGCATGACGATCTTCTTCTTGGTGTGGAAGGTGCTTGGATCGAGTACGAAGGTGAAGCAGTAGTGTACGTCCGGCATTTCTTTCGCCGCGTACGGGCGATACCATTCGTCCGCTGCAACGGTGCCGCCTTTGGCGTTGCTGATCAGGAACGGTAGCTCGATTGCCGAGACGATCGGGAAGCGGCCGGGCTGATAGCCTGGATTGGCGTAGACGAAGTCGGCGATGCCGTCGCGCACCATATCGTAATGGTCGAACGCCTTGCCGAGTTGTTCGGAGGGGAACAGGGTCGCCTTGATGGTGCCGCCGCTTTCTTTTTCGATGTCGGCGGCCCAGGCGATCAGGGCCGGATTGATCGGATGCTGCGGCGGCACCCAGGTCGACATCTTCAGCATCACCGTCTTGTCCTGTGCGGCGGCGGGCTGGGTGGCGGCGTCGCGCGCGACGAACCCGAATGCGAGCAGCAGCGCGCAGGCGAGGCGCGGACCGATGTGAGAGAGGCTCATGCCGGACGTTCCCATGGTTTGCTTTTGGTGGTGCTATCGATAATGGTTCGTTTGCCGGCTGAGAAGCCAATCTGACGCAGTTGTTGGCGCGTGGTGACCTGAACGGCCTTGCGGCGAGGCCGGATGCTCCCCCACACTCCGGTTCTTGGCTGCCTGGAGCGGATCGCGATGCGTCTTTTGTGTTTGCTGGCCGGGTTGGTCATGCTGTCCGCTGCACCTTTGCAAGCCCAGACGCTGCGAATCGCGCTGCGCGAGGATGCCGATATTTTGGACCCGACGCTGGCGCGCACCTATGTCGGGCGAATCGTCTTCGCTGGACTTTGCGACAAGTTATTTGACATTGATGAAAAACTTCAGATCGTTCCGCAGCTGGCGCTGTCCTATGAATGGACGGACCCGGTCACGCTGGTGATCCATCTGCGGCCGAACGTGACCTTCCAGGATGGTGAGGTCTTCGATGCGGCCGCGGTGAAGGCGGGGCTGGAACGGCACCTGACCATGCAGGGCAGCTTCCGCCGCAGCGAGATCAGCTCGATCGATCATGTCGAGGTGGTCGATCCGATGACCGTGCGCCTGGTGCTGAAATCGCCCTCGGCGCCGCTGCTGGCGCAGTTGACCGACCGCGCCGGGATGATCGTCGCGCCGAAAGCCGCTGCTGCGGCCGGCAAGGATTTCGGCCTGCACCCGGTGTGTAGCGGTCCGTTCAGCTTCCACGAGCGATTGGCGCAGGATCGGATCGTGCTGGATCGTTTCCCCGGGTACTGGAACGCGCAGGCGATCCATTTCGATCGCGTGATTTATCAGCCGATGCCGGACACCGCGGTGCAGATTGCAAATCTCCACACCGGCTCGATCGATATTGCGGAGCGGGTGCTGCCGAGCGACGTGGCTGATGTGAAGGGGGATAAGGCGCTGCGGATCGTGACATCGCCGGCGCTTGGCTATGTCGGCATCACCTTCAATCTCGGCAACGGCGATCAGTCGCATGCGCCGATCGGACAGAGCGCTTTGCTACGGCAAGCGTTCGAGGCAGCGATCGATCGGCATGCGGCCGTCGATGTGGTGTTCAACGGCATGTACACGCCGACGGTGCAGGCGGTGGCACCGGCCTCGCCATTTTACCTGCCGGACATGGAGCCGGGATCTCGCGATTTACAAAAGGCGCGGATGCTGGTGAAGCAGTCCGGCGTGCAGACGCCGGTGCCTGTGACGCTGATGGTGCCGAACACGCCAGACCAGGCGCAGCTGGCCGAGGTGATCCAGTCGATGGTCAGCGAGGCGGGCTTCGAGGTGAAGATCCAGCTTGTGGAGTTCGCCTCTTCGTTGCAGTCGGCGAACCGTGGCGACTTCCAGGGCTATCTGATCGGTTGGTCCGGCCGTACCGATCCGGACGGAAATCTGTACAGCTTCCTGAAGACCGGCGCTGGTCAGAATGACGGACACTACTCCAATCCAACCGTCGATGCCGGCCTCGACACCGGACGAAGTGCCACCGACCAGGCAGCACGCATCGCCGGTTATCGCCAGGTCATGCTGCAGGAGCGCAAGGATCTGCCGATCATCTATCTGTACCATCCGGTGAATATCGTTGGAATGGCAGCCAGAATCAGCGGATTTCGGCCGATCCCCGACGGTATGATCCGCCTCCAGGGACTGATGATCAGCCCGTGAAGCTGGGCGGGCGACTGGCGCAGATCGTTCCGACCCTGCTGCTGGTCAGCGTCCTGGTATTCAGCCTGCAACAGCTGATGCCCGGCGATCCGGCGATGGTGTTGGCGGGTG
>Ga0153954_1001894_pt1 | contig 9960 bp, 7 predicted proteins | sample TSFL038MetaG_FD_102277 | JGI IMG/M metagenome (GOLD analysis project Ga0153954, IMG submission 102277) | Attine ant fungus gardens microbial communities from Florida, USA - TSFL038 MetaG | ecosystem: Host-associated > Fungi > Mycelium > Unclassified | place: USA: Florida, Wekiwa Springs State Park... | reverse complement strand
TAAGTCGCGGCAACAACGCTCCTGTGAACGGTCGATGCGCTTCTATGCACTCTGAAGAACATTTGATCATGAAATAAAATAAATGTGTGACTTCTGTTAATTAGAGAATTTCTGAAGTAATGCGATTTTGACGAGGCGAGTCGGTGCTTCTCCGGCCGGGCGATTGTGTTCGCGCGGCGTCGGGAGGTGTGCGCGCCGACGTCGCGTTTGCGAAATTCCCCCTCTGTTCCCTGACGCGTATCGATTTGGAACTTGCAACACGGGAGAACTTCACATGTCGATCGTCGAAAGATGGAGAGCGTTGCCAAGGACCGTTCTCGGTGGGCGCCGTCGCGCCCGGCGCTTGCGACAGGCCTCCTCTGTTCCGGGCCTGAATGCCCTGGAGGGCCGCATCGTGCTGAGCACGCTGGTCGTCACGGATACGAACGACAGCGGTCCGGGATCGCTCCGCCAGGCCATTGTCGATGCCCAAGGGGGTGACAGCATCACGTTCGCCAGCAACTTGCGAGGGCAAACGATCACGCTCACCAGCGGCGAGCTCGCAATCAACAAGAACCTCGACATCGAGGGGTTGGGTGCCAGCGACTTGACGATCAGCGGCAATGCTTCGAGCCGAATCTTCAACGTCGCCGCTGGTGTGAACGCGACGATCGCCGGGTTGACGATCACCGATGGAAGGGCTCCCGAGGGGGGCGGGATCATCAATTTCGGCAACTTATCGCTCGAACGTAGTGACGTGACTGGCAATCAGGCGCTCGGCGAAAAATCGAGCACCGGCTGGGCACAAGGAGGAGGGATCGCGAATCAGGCCCAGGCGACTCTGACGATCCTCCAGAGCACGATCTCCGGCAATCAGGCCATTGGAGCCCCCGACGACTTTATCGGCGGGCAAGCCCTCGGCGGCGGTATCGTCAATGAAAGCGCCTTGACGATCATCAACAGTACGTTGAGTGAGAATTTCGCCATCGGAGGCGCCAGCGTCCAGACTGGGGGCGGTGCTGAGGGCGGCGGCATTGGCAGCCTCCGTGTGATCATCGGCGATACCGTGCTCCCCGAGTCTCTTCAGCTCGTGAACAGCATGGTTGTCAACAACCAGGCCATCGGAGCAAGTGTCGTTGGCGGTCCGTTTTCATCGGGCGGATCCGCCACAGGCGATGGAATCGACCTCAGCTCCGGGACGGCGACCCTCATGGGGTCCACATTCATCGGCAATCGAGCGGTCGGGGGGAACGGAGGCGCCGGATTCGCGAACGGAGGCGGCATCTCCAGTGGAGGTACGATCCTCACGATTTCCCACGGCTCGTTCATGGGCAATGAAGCCATCGGCGGGAACGGCGGTACGGATCCCTCGTCCATCTTCTCTGGGGGGGCAGGCGCTCAAGGTGGTGCTATTTCCAGCAGCGACGGCCCGTTGACGATCACCAGCACGGTCTTCTCCGCCAATCGGGCGGTCGGGGGAGACGCGGAAGTGGGCCTCCCTTTCAGCACCGGAGGAAGCGCCACCGGCGGCGCACTCATCTACGGGCAATCAACGGATTCGGTGACCGGGACAACGATCACCGATTCCCAATTTACCGTCTCTCTGCCGACCTCACCAGTGTCACTCTTATTCCCACGATCGTGACGATCTCGGGGACGACGATCACCGGCAACCTCGCCAGTGGCGGGACTGGCGGTGCCGACGCGGCCGGCCTGGCCGGCTTTACGGGTGGGGTGGCCGCTGGCGGTGGTATCTCCACGTCGATCACCCAGCTCACGATCTCGGATTCGACACTCGGCGGAAACCGGGCTGTCGGAGGAGCCGGCACGTTTGGTAGTCCCGGAGGGATCGCCCAGGGTGGCGGACTCGTCAGCGCGGATAGCAACATCACCATCACCGGGACACTCGTCGTCAACAATCAGGCCGTCGGCGGCGCGGGGGCGCCCGGCAGTTCGAATGGCAATGGAGGGGCCGGCGGTGATGCCCAAGGCGGTGGCATCGACATGACCATCGGCCTCCTTGATTCGTTCGCGCCCCTGATCGGCCAGATTTCCTCGCCCGCCACCCTGACCTTCACCGGCGGCCTTCTGGCCGACAACCTGGCCGAAGGAGGTGTCGGTGGCGACGGCGATGGCTCGGGAATCGGCGGAGTCGGTGGCTCCGGGATTGGCGGTGCTGCGGCCAACGCGGCCAACTCAATCCTGACTTTCAAGAACAGCATCCTCATCGGGAACAGAGCTCAGGGAGGTCTCGGCGGCCTCGGCGCTGCGACGGGCCAGGGCCTCGGCGGTGGCGTGAGCAATGCCGCACCATTGGCCCTCAACCAACTCCCCGGCGGGATGCTCATCATGACCGACACCCTGGTGACCGGTAACCTCGCCGACGGCGACCAAGGGCTTGGGGGCGGTCTCAACCTCAGCGACGGGAGCACCACGCAACTAACCCGGACCATCATCGTCGGGAACCGCGCATCGTCGGCCGACGATAACATCCACGGCTCCTGATCTTCGCCATCCGAAGTGCCGGGGTCCCCACGGCCACTCCCTTGACGAGGCTGTGGGGATCCCCTTTCACGGGAGATTCATGTCAAGAATTGTCCTGCGAGTGGCTCCTATTTCCCATCTTGACTCAGATCGCCCTGGTCCCAATGATCCGCCGCATGAATGAAACGATCTCAGAGATCTATACGATCGGCTCCGTGACTTCCGCAGATGGCACCACCATCGGCTACCGGCAGCTTGGCCAGGGCCCGGGTGTCGTTCTGATCCACGGAGGTATGCAGGCTTCGCAGAATTTCATGAAGCTTGCCACGGCGCCGCGAGATACTTTCACGGTCTACGTCCCGGATCGTCGCGGCCGAGGTCGAAGCGGGCCGTTTGGAGATAACTACGGCCTGGACAAAGAGTGCGAAGATCTCGACGCGCTTCTTGGTAAGACCGGAGCGAGCAACGTGTTTGGACTGAGCTCCGGCGCCGTCATCGCACTCAAAGCCGCGCTGAGCCTGTCGGGTATTCGGAAAGTCGCCATCTACGAACCGCCTCTGATCACCGACCGCTCCTCGCCCATGGCATGGGTACCGCGCTACAAGCAGGAACTCGCCGAGGGCAAATTGGCCTCGGCCATGATCACGGTGATCAAGGGAACTGGGGATGTCTCGCCATTCGCCCTCGTGCCACGCCCCCTGCTCGTTCCGCTCGTGAAGTTACTCATTCGCAGCAATTCCAAGCAACCCCGGGGCGATGATGTGCCGATCGAGGCACTCATCCCGACGCTCGAATTCGACATCAAGCTGGTCGAAGAGACCGAAGGGATACTGAGGAGTTTGCGGACCCTCCGGCCGAAGGCACTGCTTCTTGGCGGCAGCAAGAGCGCCCCCTTTCTGCTCGCGGCCCTCGATGAGCTGAAGATGATCTTGCCGGACGCCAAGCGCGTCGAGTTCAACGGGATCGGGCATTTGGCGGCCGACAACGGCGGCAAGCCCGAGCTCGTTGCCCAGGAGTTGCGTTCCTTCTTCGCCGGATAAGTCGCCCTTCGATGGGTTGAGTGTCCGTTCCGTCTCGGTGGAGACGCCAATAGACATTCAACGCAGCTTACTATTTTTAATCGGTTACAAATCACGATTTTGCAGGCCGATTCGATCAGCCCAGAACCGATTTCTCTTGAAGCGCCGGGTTATTGGGTGTTACAAGTGTAGGATAGAGGGCCGAATGCATCGGGATCCGAGACGATCAAGGTGTTCTCCGGGGGTCGTCAGATGCAACGAGTTCTGTTGGGGCTGCTGGTCTTCATCCTCTTGCTCTTTGTCCAAGACGAGTTGAAGTCGGAGGACCGCTTCGCCAGCGAGCCTACGCGTCCCAAGGCTGAGGCAGCGATCTCGTTCATGAAGTCGTGGGACCAGGCCCATGCCGAGTCGAGGCGGAGTGGGCGCCGGATCCTCGCGGTTTTCACGGGCGATTCCTGTGGATGGTGTCGGGTTCTCGAGAAGCGGACCTTCACCGACGCAGAAGTTGTCAAATTGAGCCAGAAATTTGTATGCGTTGAGCTGAACATCGGCGAGGAGAAAAATTCCCGACTCGTCGATGAGTACCAGATCGACTCCATTCCCCGATCGTTGGTTCTGACGTCCGATGGTCAAGTCGTGAGTAAGCGTACGGGGTACATTCCGGCCACTGAGTACTCCAGCTGGCTCCAAGAGGCTTTGACCAGATCCCCTTCGCCTTCGGGAGTAGAAAGACCGGCTGCCGTTGCCCCATCGGCCGTTGGTGCATCGCAGTTGGAGGCTGATGTGATCATCTGGTCTGTGGACACGGGCCGAAGCGTCAAGCGATGGGGCGACGATGATTGGACCGGCCATGCCCAACTGCTTGGCTTGCTTCGCACGGCAGGGGGCCGTCCTCGAGTCGAGCACATGGCTCGCGAAAGCTTTCCGGCTCGTTGGGACCGAGCCGATGCGGTAGGTCAGATACCCGAGCTCATCATAGCTGATCAGTGGGCGGGGCTCGTTCGCGATTTGGAATCGCAAGGCCGCCTGATTCCACTGAGATCAGAGCGATTGACCTGGTCTCCCGAAAACGCCTCCTGCCCCGACTTCGCGGGACGAATGGCCTTCCTGGTGGTCGGTTCGCGGCATGAGGACGCGGGCCGAAAGGCCGTCACCGAACTCCTGAGATCGGGGCCTGTGATGTCGTTGCCAGGTCCGGTGTTACCCGACGCGGAGGGCCGAGCCGAGGCCGTCGCCGTTGCGCGTCAAGCCGTGGTGGCTTACATGTCCGGTGACCCGGTCGGCGTGAGGAACGTCGCCTCCCCCTCTTCCCCGCAACTCACGCGTTGCATCAAGCCCGAAGCGTATCGCCGGGACTGTGATGTGGTTGCCGAGTCGGTCGAGGTCCATGGCAACGAGAACGTCGCGTTCGCGAGAGTCGAGATGCAGTTGCAAGGAAACAAGATGATTGGGGCCGATTCCGTCCTCGTGATCCTTCACCGCGAAGCCGCTCAGTGGAAGGCGTTTGCCGTCAGCAGCGACATTCTCTCCCTCAAGGAACTGCCGGCCTTTTGTCGGCTCGAAATCGGCGAGAAGGCCGGTCCCGGAGATCTTCCGAGGCCCCAACTGCTCTATCCCGCCAATGGTGGAGCACTCGGAGTCGGAGGCAAGTCTTTCGCATGGGAGCTCCCCAGCAACGGTGCGCCCCTTGCGGCCCAGATCTGTCAGGTGTTGTTGAGCGGAGAAAGAGGTAGTAGCTGGCCCGAGACTCGGCTCAAAGTCTATCCCGGCATGCCACGAGGCCGGTCGTTGCTCTGGTCCGAAACGGCAAAGGATTTGACAGGACTGACGGTCGAGCAGATGTCTTGGTGTGTCTGGACGGTCGGCCGGGATGGTCGAATTTCCGTATCGGATGTCGCCAACTATCTCCAGCCTGAGTTCAAGTATTAGTCGATTTCACTCGGGTGAACCGAACCTTTGTCATTACACGCGACTCTGAAAAAGGGGTTCATTAATAATGAATTTCATTTGCCGATTTTATTTAAATGTGCGTATTATGGTGTTGCTCGCTTGCTTCTCATCAACGAACCTGGGAGCAGGTGCGCAGACGGTGGAAACGAGATCAGGACTCGTCTCCTCAGGGATCCAGGTCGAGTTCAAGGCGTTCACGACGATTACGGAGCGAGAACAGTCGCGTTACAACGAGGAGTTTGTTCGGGCCGAAGGGATGAGAAAGAGTGGGGCAATGCCCGAGGCCGTCGCCCGCGTCGAGCACGAGGCTTGGAGTCGTTACTGCGCGTCCGTTGTCCAGGGGGCGGATCGTCTCTTGATGCAAATCAACAGCCATCCCGACGACCCGGCCGCCGTCGAGCCTCTGATCCAAGTCGCGATGACCACACGGAATTTCCCGACCGACCAGTCTCGGCAAAGCCTGATGAGCCTTCTTCGTCATCATGTCTGCAATGAAAAGATCAGTCAAATGGGTTGGCGAATCTTCCCTTTCTACTATGTCCCCGAGGCAGAGCAACTGCTGAGGAACGCCTTGGAGCGTAACCCAAGCTTTGAGGAGCGAGGACGGGCTTGCCACGATCTCGCCTATTACCTCCAGTGGCAGGCGGAGAAGGCTCGCGGGCTTCAGCAGACTCCAGAGAAGATCGAGGACTATCCGGAGCCCTGGCGGAGAGAACTCATCGTAAAGTATCTCCGGAAAAAGGATCCGGAGGCACTGATCAAGGAGTCCGAATCACTCCTCGACCGCTGCACCTCCGAGTTCGCGACCGTGCCGGGGGTTGGTTATTTCGACGGGAGAAAGATCGGCGATGTTGCTCGCGGCCAATTGTTCCAGCTTCGCCAACTCAGGATCGGCAAGCCCGCTCCCGAGGTTCAAGGGACCGACGCGGAGGGGTGCTCTTTTAAGCTGAGTGATTACAGAGGCAAGGTGGTCATCCTGACCTTCACCGGCAACTGGTGCGGACCCTGCCGCGGGCTGTATCCGCAACTTCGCGATTTGCAGCAGCGCTGGGAAGCCAAGCCATTCGCGGTGGTGAGCGTGGATACCGACGAGGATCGCGAGACGCTCCGAAAATCGATCCGGGAGGGCGAGATCACTTGGCGTTGTTGGTGGGATGGTGGGACGGACGGGCCGATCACCACGGCTTGGGGTGTCCAAAGTTTCCCGTGGATCTATGTCATCGACGAGTCGGGGACGATCCGTTTTAAGGACGTGCGGGGCGGTGAACTGGACAAGGCCGTCGCTTCTCTGCTCGATAAGCCCTCAAGTGCTGAAAGCGGAGCAAGACCGGGGATCAAACAGGATACGAGCAAGGAACTTGACCTTGGTGGGGAACAGAAACAGGGACCCAGCCAGCGTTGATGGCGTCCCCTGTGTTCCGACAGAGAGTCGGGACTTCCGTGAGTCGGGACTTCCGTTCTGATGGCCCTTTTTCAATGGGTCGACGTTGGACCCCGTGCTGTAGGCCGGCCCTGCCCACTGTGAACTTCGCATCCGTGGTTTCGGAAGGCTGAAAAAAGACTCACTGAGTCCTTGGCTTTCGTTGCGCTCGACGGATTGGCACAATAAGCAGCGGCCGCGAGGCGGTGGGTTGGTTTCTGAAGCTGCATGCGATCGGGGGATGCGTCATGGCGGAGAACACGGAGGGGGTTGCCTCCACGTATGAGGTCGAATTGCTTTTCGAAGAGGCCCCCACGCTGTCCAAGGCTGAGTTTCTGGCGGCGATCAGGGCGTACTGTCCCGGCGCGGAGGCACTCGATCCAACGGGCGACGCATTGTCCCTCGGGTTCATCCACACCGATCACCCGGTCGTGCACGAAGGAAGGACGCTGCCCGCACAGACCTTGGTGATGGCGGCCAAGGAGCCGCGAGAGATTTCGAAGGGTCTGGCGGAAGCGATCGATCAGTCTTGGACGTTCGAGGGAGTGAGGGAGGTTGTCGCGCGCTGCCGGTACTCGGTTCTTGTCACCGACCTGATGAGCGCCGGACTGCCCTACCGAGAGCGGCTTGCGCTCTTTCAGCGGGTGTTGGCGGGAATTCTCGACGTGGTTTCGCCGCAGGCCCTTCACTGGGTGTCGTCGCGGCAGATCATTGCGCCGAGCCGGTTCCGCGAAGCCTACAAGGACGGGGGCTCGAGTCTTCTCTTCGCCGGCGCGATCAACGTTCGGTTCTTCAATGTCAGCGAGTCCCAGGGTGATATGATCATGGATACCTTGGGGCTCACGGCCCTCGGTTTGCCCGACCTTCAGTGCCACTTCCGCGATCTCAACCCCAACGAGGTCGCCGCTGTTTTATACAATACAAGCAATTATCTGTTCGGTTACGGGGATGTCATCGCAGACGGCCACACGCTCGCCGGTATTGAGGACGAAAGCCACTGGCGATGCCAGCGTGGGGACTCGCTGGCCTCCCCTGCCCGCCTCGTGATCGACCTCGATCCGGGACCTCCCTACGCGGTCGGCGATCGCTCATCCCCCTTGAATATTATCTGAGGATGAGTCAGTCCCCCACGAGCCGGCTCAGGAGGCGACGAGCGTTTCTGTTCTGGCGCTGAGGGATTATTTAGGAGAACGCTTTAATATTAGAATGTGATTCCGGGGGGCCAGGCCGAGTTTTGTCTTGGCCACGCGACAGGTCGTCCCTTGAGTGGTTCATCCGGTAAGTCCCCTTCCCGTAGAGTGGACACCGCCCATCAAGGATTTCTTCTCGTAGGGCAGGCCTTGGCCTGCCGGGGCTGTTCGCGAGAGCCTCGGCAGGCCAAGGTCTGCCCTACAAAAATTTGCCGGATGCTCCATTGAGAAGGAAATCTTAAGTAGGGTGACAGACCTGAAGAGGACTCCAACGACCTCGCTTGCCTGCAGGGGCTGATCAACCAAGTCTAGAGACCACGGATGTGAGGCTCGCCTTTGCGGTGGCCTCAGATCCGTGGTCAAGCCGACGCGTGAAGCACTGGGCGGATTACCTAAGGGGGCCGGTCGCTTGCAACGAGCCAAAGAGGCCGTGGAATTGGCCGGCGACCCCTGCGGTGAAGAACAAGGAATTGGTCGCCCCTGCTGAGGCACCGTTCCCGAATTTGAGAGACCAGAGGTAAGGTATCACGATGAAGTTGCCACTGGGATCTCTGAGCTGTCCCAGGAATCTCCCGGTCGTGGGGTTGAAGGCACTGATCCTCCCGTCGCCGAAGTTACCGACCAGCAAAGCGTTGCTGAAACGGCCGAAATTGGCGGGGGCGAGGGTGATTCCCCAGGGGGCTTGGAGGGGGCCACCCGTGCCATTGGCGGTGATCTGACGCACGAAGGTCCCGTCCGGATTGAATTCGGCCACCACACCGCCTCCCGAGGCGGTCGTCAAATACGTAACGAAGAGGTGGCCATTGATGTTCTGGATGTTATACGGGGCGAAGCCCGCGGGCAGTCTCGGATCGGTGAAATTGCCGGCGAGCGTGACCTTGTTGAAGTGGGAATCGAAGACATCGATGCCGGGGAGCAATCTTGGGTCGGCGGTGTAGAGGAAGTTCTGCCCACCGCTACTGGCCATGGCCAATCCCGTGAATTCCTCCGCCGGACCTTCATTGGCCATAACCACGGCGTTCGTCATGCCGGCGGTGGAGCCCGGATTCCAGCCGACAATGGTGCCATCGAGCGTGGCGAAGATAAACAGAGACGGCACGGTTCCGGTGGAGGACGGGATCTGGAAGTCGCTGGTCGTGTTCGAGACGATTCCGGTTGGGCCGGTCAACGGGTTAAAGCCATGCTCCGGCTGGGTGACCTGTGAAGGGACCGTCACCGTCAGCGGTATTTTTTGGGCCGTGCCCGTCTGGCTGACCGAGTAGAGCGTGGCGACGCCCGTGACCTGGTCAGAGGTCCAGAACGGACTCGTCGCGCTGGATACCAGTCCCCAGGGATTGAGTAGGTTCGGATCCTGGATTTGCGCATTCACACCTTCGACACCGACCGGGAAGTCCGAGACCAGATTGGTCTGCCGATAGCCGTTGGGCCCTAGATGCGCTGGGACAGTCTGCTGGCTGAGGGCGTGAGGCCTGACCGGACGCTGGGCGGAGTTGGACGAGACCCGAAGCGTATGCAGGCCGTTCGTGACGAGGCCCGCGGGTTGATGCAAGCGGTGGAGGGCGCGAGCCCCGACCAGATTTCGGGCCGAGTTCACCGCATTCACCGGAGTTGAAGTCATCGCCGATGGACTCATCGTCGGCCGAGATCCCGGACCTCCGAAAGATCCAGGGATATGGGACAGCATCGCCCGTTCTTCGAGCGACTCAACCGAGATGGATGCCATCCTCCTCAACCGGCGCGTACCGGTGTATCGGTTTGTCCGCGACAGATCCGATCGCATTGTGTTTACCTTCCAGAGCTAAATGAAAACTTTCAAAGGGGAAAGTGAGTCAGGCCGTCTTGGCTTTGGGATAGGCTGAACCCTCGATCTGGAACGGGTTTGCGTGTTCCAGCCAAGTGAACACTCGATCCAATAATT
>Ga0153954_1001893_pt1 | contig 9970 bp, 10 predicted proteins | sample TSFL038MetaG_FD_102277 | JGI IMG/M metagenome (GOLD analysis project Ga0153954, IMG submission 102277) | Attine ant fungus gardens microbial communities from Florida, USA - TSFL038 MetaG | ecosystem: Host-associated > Fungi > Mycelium > Unclassified | place: USA: Florida, Wekiwa Springs State... | reverse complement strand
CCGATGTTCGTCCGCAGTCGTCCGTCCCGCACCCGCCGGACGATCTCACCCAGTTGGGCACGATCGGACTCGACAACGAAGTCGACCGCCAGGCCGTCGACGGGCCGCGTCTCGGGCGGCCCGGCGATGGTCACCAGCGTTCCTCCGGCTCGAATCAGGCGAGCGGACCGCTTTCCGATGTCGCCGCCGAGGACATCGAACACCAGATCGACTTTGCCGATGTCTTCGAGAACGTCGTTGTCGAGGTCGATAAACTCCTGCGCGCCGAAGTCGAGCGCCTTCTGACGGCCGTCGGCGCGGCCGGTGCCGATGACGTGGGCACCGGCCTCTCGTGCGAGCTGGGTTGCCATCGAACCGACTACGCCGGCCGCGCCGTGCACCAGGACGCTCTGCCCCGCCTGAAGGCGGCCGTGCTCGAACAGTCCCTGCCACGCGGTCAGGCCCGGCATCACGAGGCTCGCGCCTACCGTGAAATCGACATCGCCCGGCAGCGGCGCGAGGTTGCGTGCCTCGACGGCCACATACTCCGCCAGGGTGCCGTCGCGAGTCCAGTCCGTGAGGCCGAACACCCGCTGTCCCACCGACAGCCCCGTCGTGCCATAGCCGAGGGCGGTGACTACACCGGCCAGCTCGTGCCCGGGAATCGACGGTGTTCGGTCATGGCCGAGGCGATCGGTCCAGGCTGAGGGCCACGTCAGCTCATCCCAGGTGAATCCCGACGCATGAACTTGAACGACGACGTCGTTTATCGCTGCCTGCGGCTCGGGCCGCTCCACCAGCTTCATCCCGGCTGTTCCCGCAGTCTGGTCCGTCACAACGATCGCCTTCATCATCCACCTGCCTGTATGTGGTATGTCGTCATCTTCCGAATTCCATTGCAGACGAGCGAAAGCACCTCGTCACGTCTTGAGAATCCGACTTCGATCCGCCGACTTGCGGGGCGGTGGCGTTACCGGAGACTTTAACCGCCCCGTTTTTTTTGCGTTGTCATCTGGATGACAGTCCGGGAATTTTCTTCGATACCGCTCAGGCGATGGCGACCTCATTCAGGCCGGCGAGATCAGCCACGCAGAAGAAGGATCGGTTGTAGTCGATGAGACCTTCGGAGCGCATGCGGGTGAGTTCGGCGTTGATGACGGGGCGTGCCGCACCGACGAGTTCGGCCAGGTCTTGGTGCGTGAGGCGGACGTCAATCGTGTGGCCGTGAGTGCAGCGTTGCCCCTCGAAGCAGATCACGTCCCGCAGCGTGGCGGCCACGCGGGCCCGGACCGGCGTGGTGAACGGCCAGAGCAGCCGACTCTCGAGGAATTGCGCGCGAGCGGTCCCCGATTAATCCGACAGGACGTGGAAATAGGAGACCTTTGGCTTGCCCCCCTCCGCCAGCGACGCAAGTGTCTCCTTGGTCCTCGCGAAATGCTCCTCGGCGAAAAGGAAGTCGATGGCGGCCTGATCGCGGAAGCGCTCGTAGAGGACGAAGTGCCCTGGATTGTCCCGGTTCTCGTGGAGCCGGAAGACCGACACACCCTCCTCGGCGAGGGATTTCGGGACGAAATCCTCGACGAGCGCTCGCTTCAGCTCCTCCCGCTTGCCCGGCAGCGCGACGACTTCGGCGATGATCACGACCTCATTCTCAATCGCCATCGTTCTCTCTCCAGTGGTGAAGGAACCGGATCGGGGGAATCCTCGCCGCTATCTCCGGGCGGCCCTGGCGCCCGCGGAATCGGACCCGGACCGCGGCCGGACGCTTGCTTTCAAAAAGGTCGAGTATCTACAGTATTGTATGCGACCCCCTCGTCAACGGGAAGTGGAAGCCGCTCATGCTCCGAGCCATTCGCAAGGGGGACTGTTGAAGGCGGGATCGGTTCAAGCACGAAGCCGACGACGTGCAGCCGGCCGTTGAGAGCCAGCGAGGCGATGAGCGCGTCCCAGTCGAGCGGGACATTGACGGTGACAAGCAGCAGGTCGAATACCCCCGCCAATTCCTTGAATCGATCGAGAGCTCGCTGCCGCCCGTCTATGCTGGAGGCAGCACAGCCTTGAAAACAATTTCGATGAGCTGCTCGGGAAAGGCCAGCCTCGATACGCCGATCAGATTGCTGGCGCACTGAGGCCGCGCCTTGGCGTAGGCTTCTTTGCGCACCTTGCCCGCGACTGCAAACGCCTCATCGACATCGAGGACATAGAGCGTCTCTTCCACTACATGATCGAGGGTGGCCCCGAATTGTGCCAGGATCTTTGCAGCGTTGGCATAGGTCACCCGCATTTGTTCTGCCATCATCGAGAAGTCGGCCGGCTTGCCGGATTCATCGAGCGCTGCGGGCGCGATCATGGCCCCCTTGTCGTCATGGCTGAGCTGGCCGGACACATGGATCGTGTTTCCGATCTTGATCGCCTGTGCATAGCCGTAGTCGTCTTCCGCCGGCACACCGTGATAGGCGGCCTCTTTGCCATTCGCTGCGGTCGTGTACGTCATATTCTTGTCTCCTTGTTGTATAGGCCGGTTCAGATATCCGGGCCATTTGTCCATCACTGGGTTCTGCGGAGCCGATGAGTCCGGGGCAGTGTATTTTCGCGCTGTTCTCAGAGGGCAGCCGATGCTCGCTTCGCAGCGACATGTTGCGCCGTCGCAGATGCGATCGGGAAAGCAAGGAGTTTCATCTCAGGACTTCGCAAAGGGCCGAGACGGTACAGCGAGCTGCGACACGCGGTGGTCGGCGTCAGCGACAACATGCTCATCAGCCACCGGAAGGAGCTGGAGGCCCACCACGTCGTCACGCGCAAGGACTTCCAGGAGATACCGTGAGGGGCGAGTATTCGCCGACTCCGTTCGGGGTCTCACTGATTGATATCATGTACGCGTTCCCGGCCTAAGGGTGACAACCGTTCAGATGCGACGACTGTTGAAGGCGGTATCTCGGACCAACGCGCGCGACGCTCCTGGAGCAAGTCGTTTTAAGGGCGAGACGCTTCTTCTCGCAGGCACGCGGAAGCGACGACCCGATCGGGAGTTCAGACGCCCTGAAGCTCGGCGCGGAACAGCGCTGAGATCCCTTCCGCCATGGTCGGATGCGTCATGGTCATGTCCCTAAGCTTCGTGTAGGGGATGCCCTCGGAGATCGCGAGCTGGGCGACCGTCATCACCATCCCGGCCTCCGTCCCGAAGGCGGTGAAGCCGAGGATCTGGTCGCTGTCCGCGGCGACGAGCGCTTTCAGGAACCCCCGGGGCTCGGCGATGGTGCGCGAGCGGAATGCGTCGGTCACCGGGACCTTGGCGAGCCGGTAGGTGACCCCCTTGGCCTTCGCCTCCGCCTCGTTGAGCCCGACGCGGGCTAGCTCGGGGTCGGTGAACAGGCAGAATGGCACGAGGCGGCCGGTGGTGGTCGCATCGCCGCCCGCAAGATTGGTGGCGACCACCCGCGCGTCCTGGTCGCCCATGTGTGTGAAATGCGGCGTGCCGGCGCAATCGCCCACCGCCCACACGCCCTCGGCCGTGGTGCGGCAGTGATCGTCGACCTTGACGAAGCCGCGATCGTCCCGCTCGACCCCGGCGGATTCGAGCCCGATCTCGTCCGTGTTCGGGACCCGGCCGCTCGCGACCAGGATGTCCGTGCCCTCGACGACGTCGGCCGAGCCGCCCCGCGTGGCGTGCACCCGCACGGACTTACCGGATTTGCCCTCGACCCGGTCGACCGTCACGCCCGTCCGGACGTCGAGTCCCTCGTCCGAGAAGAGCGAAGCGATCGCCTCGGCGACGTCGCGGTCCTCGCGTTCCAGGAAGACCGGGCTGCGCTCCAGGATCGTCACCCGGCTTCCGAGCCGCCGCATAGCCTGTGCCATCTCCAGTCCGACATAGCCTCCGCCCAGCACGATCAGGTGCCCCGGCACTCGCTCGAGCTCGAGTATCTCGACGTGCGTCATCGCCTTGGATTCGGCCAGGCCAGGGATCGGGTCGAACCGCGTCCGCGACCCCGTGTTGACGATGACGTTTTTGCCGCGGACGACGCGCCTGCTCCCGTCGGCGGTCGTTACCTCCACGGTCCGCGGGCCGATGAACCGCCCTTGCCCCATCAGGAGCGAGGTTCCCGTGCTCTTGTAGGCCCCGTCGTTGAGGGCGACCACCCCCTCGACGACCTTCCGCTTGCGGTCGATCACGGCCGGCATGTCGACCTTCCAGTCGCCGACCGAGATGCCGAACTCGGCGGCCCTGGCAAAATACTGAGCCACCTTCGCGTTGTGGATCACCGACTTGCTGGGCACGCAGGCGATGCTCGGGCACGAGCCGGCGATGTACCGCCGCTCGACGACTGCGGCACGCCCGCCCTGGCCGGACAGCACCCAGGCGAGGAACCGGCCGCGGCCGGCGCCGAGGACGACCAGGTCGAAGTCTTCAATCTGGACCATCGTGAACTCCTGTGGCGGACGGACGACAGAGGATCAGCATGGCGGGAACTCCGTGCGGATCGGGATTACTAAACCTGTCACGTTATTTCCCCTCGTCGGCGAGTGCCGACGGCCCTGATCTCGTCGCTGTGTGCCTCGTGTTCGCTTCCAAGCCCGGTCAGCCGGGCGGTCGGGACTCGGCCTCGTGGCGCCAGGTCACGACGGTCACGTCGTCCTCGGCTTCGCGGCCGCCCCGGTGGCGTTCGACGGCCGTCACCAGGTCCCGGCCGAACGCGACGAGGTCGCCCGCGTCGAGCCCCCTGGCCAGCTCGAGGAGACCCGGTTCCCCGAGCTGGCGGCCGTGTCCGTCTGCGGCCTCGGTCAGGGCGTCGGTGTAGAAGATGACGAGGTCCCCGTCGCCCAGGAGCACCGAGAACTGGCGGTACGGGGTATCATCGTCCAGTCCCCACGGCAGGTTCCCGCCGTCGCCGGGGTCGGCGTCGAGGATGCCCCATTCGCCGTCCGACGCCCGGTACCAGAGGGGCCGGGGGTGTCCCGCATTGCAGACGGTGAGGCTCTGGTCCATCGTCAGGAAGGTCGCGACCACGGCCGTCGCGAACCGTTGCATCCCCGAGAGCTCGCCGAATTCGCGGTTGAGGCGCCCGGCCATCGCGGTCTGGTCGCGGACGTTGATGTTCTGTTCCATCAGCGAGCGGAGCGAGGCGGCGATCCCGCTCACCGAGGCGCCGTGGCCTGAGACGTCGGCCAGGATCAGCCGGGAGATGGTCCCTCTCTGGCAGAGCGACAGGTAATGCACGTCGCCCCCGCCCTCCGCCGACCGATACGGGCGGCTGTAGACCCACCCCTGCAGGCCCGGGGCCTCGAGCGCCTCTTCGACGGCCACGTTCCCGCCGCGGACCTCCATGCACTGCAACGGCCTCCTCTCGGGCGGACGGGGACTAACGGTCATCGCTCCTCCTCGGTTGCTGGCAATTCCTGTGGGGTGAGTGTCCGTAGTGTGCCGCCCCCGCCTCGGGGATCAGCCCTTCCGCCGTCCGCCCTTGGCCCGGCTTCGCTGACCGTCGGGCGGGCCCGCCGGGGCGTCCGGTCAGAAGTGACGCACGGCCGATTCGTTCGCCCGGCGGCCTCGTCCCGGGCGGCCTGCGATTGCGTGCTCGTGCTGATGGCGCTCTGGATGAGGAAGCAGCCGGGGGCGAGCTCGGGCCTCGAATACAGCTCCGTCTGCCCCCGGAGTAGCCGCTCGGCGAAACGCCTCGCCGTCGACTCGGCCGTGCTTGACTCGAAGACGGGGCGGCCGAGCTCGCCGAACCGCCCGAGGGTGAGGCCGTAGAGCTGCTGCTTGTCTCCGAACGTCGCGTAGAGGCTCGGGCGGTTGATGTCCATCGCCTTGGTCAGGTCCGATAGGGACTTCCCCTCGAATCCCTTCTTCCAGAAGACCAGCATGGCGGCCTCGAGCGCCTTGTCGACGTCGAATGCCTTCGCCGGCCCGCGTTTGCCCCTCGCCCATTCTGGTGCCATCGCACGCCTCGGTTCGAAGCCGGGTTGCGAGGCCTCGACCGGCCAGTCGACTGCCGGCACCGGCCGAGATTTGGCTCCGCCGGAAGGGCAATGGATCGGCCAAACGTGGTTCGGACCTCTCCTGGTACATGTTAGCATTCCCGGGGTCTTCCCACCAAAGCGAAGGGCTCCGCGCGGGCCGCGTCAGAAATCCGCGTCCAGCACGATCCGATAACGCGCCTTGCCCGCCGCGACCTCCACGTCTTCGTCACCCAGCGGCCCGAGGTCGATGTCTTCCAGCACGGGGCCCTCCCGGATCGCCTTCACTACCCATGCCTTGTCGCTCATGCGATTCCCCGAAATGTGGCCTGCGATCGCGCGTCCGAACGGTCTTCAGCGCGACCCTCGCAGTTTCTTGAGTGCCGTCACGACCTCGGAGGGCTCGGCCCGCTTGTGGAAGTCCGCGTCGACGAACGCGTAGCGGATCACGCCCGCGCGGTCGATAACGTAGGTGGCGCAGAGCGGCAGCTCCTTCGAGTCATCGCCGTTGAATTTCCGGAGGTCGACCCGCCGCCCCTTCATCAGTTCCGTCGTGACCTTGGGGAGCTTGTAGGCGATCCCGAACGACCGGGCCGCCTTGTTCCCCTTGTCGCTCAGCACCTCGAAGCCGAGGCCGGCCTTCTCGGCGGTCGACAGGGAGTTGTCGGGCGTCTGGGGGGAGATGGCGAGCAGGCTCGCCCCCTCCGCCTTGATCTCGGGCAGGGACTTCTGGAAGCCTCGCAGCGCGATGTTGCAGAAGGGGCACCAGGCCCCGCGGTACCAGGTGACGACCACCGGCCCGTTCTCAAGGAGCGCGGAGAGCTTGACGGGCTTGCCGGAGGCGTTGGGCAGCTCGAAATCCGGGACCTTGTCGCCGACTTTGAGGGCCTTCTTGACCGCGCCCGACTTCCGGATCACCTCGACCCCCTCGTCGACGGCCTTGAGGACCTCGGAGGGCGTCTTCGAGGCCGCGTCCTTGCGGAACGCCTCGATCTCCTTGCGGACCTCGCCGGGTTCCTGCGCGGCCACGACGGAGGCCAGCATGGCGAACGACACGACCGCGGCCTGGGCGAACACTCGATTCAAGCGGCTGACCATGACATGGACTCCAGGGGAGGAGGACCTCGCCGTTGCCGACATTCGGGCGGACGGCGAGGCTCCCGACGACGGATCGGATCCGGCGGGCACTCAGCCCGCGACGCGTGTCATTTCTTGGCCGTCACCCTGGCGAGGAAGTCCCGCATCAGGGCCGCCATCGGGACAACGTCCTCCTCGAGCGTGAAGTGGCCCGTCTCGAAGTAGTGGTACTCGATGTCCTTGAGGTCCCGCCTGTACATCTCCGCGCCCTCGACGGTGAAGATGCCGTCGTTCTTCCCCCAGAGGACCAGCGCCGGGGGCTGGTGCTTGCGGAAGTACTCCTGCCAGGCCTTGTAGTGGTCCAGGTTGGTCTTGGTGTCGTATAGGAACACCAGCAGCCTGTCCTTGTTGCCGGGCCGGTCCTGACCGGCCTGGTCGATGACCCAGTTGTCGGGGCTGATCAGCTCGGGGTGCCGAGCCCCGTGGAGGTAGTGCCACTTGGTGCCCTCGATCGTCAGCAGCCAGTCGCGCAGCGGCTTCGCCTTCGCCTCCGAGCGGTCTTCCCAGTAGGCCACGAGCGGCTTTATGAACTCCTTGTTCAAGGCCTCGGGGTAGGCGTCGGCGTTCTGGATGATCAGCCCAGTGACCCGCTCGGGGTGCCTCGCGGCCAGGCGGAACCCGACCGACGAGCCGATGTCGTGGAGGTAGATTGCGTACGACTTCAGGCCGAGCTTCTCCGTGAACGCCTCCGTGACGTTGGTGAAACTGTCACACGTGTAGGGGAACTTGTCCGCCGGCGGGGAGGAGCTCTCGCCGTAGCCAGGGAAGTCCGGCGCCACGACGCGATACTTGTCCGCCAGGAGCGGGATCAGGTTGCGGAACTGGTGCGACGACGACGGGAAGCCGTGCAGCAGCAGCACGCACGGCGCGTTCTTCGGACCCGCCTCGCGATAGAAGATGTCGAGGCCGTCGACCACCTTCATGGTCCGGTAGGCGACCTTCACGCCCTTGTGGGCGTCGTCGTCGGCCGACCTGGCCGCCGGGGTGAACCCGCCCGGGTCCTCGGCGGCGAACATTGCGAACAGGATGCGTTGAGACATGGGAGTCCTTTCTGTGTTGCGGCACGTCGCCCCTGGCCAGGACGAAGGCCCTGATTCGCCCCGGATCACCCTGAACCGGGGGCTGTGGCTGATCGACGGCGATGGCGGCTAGTCCGCGAGCGTCCGGAAGGTTTCCTCTCCCTTGGGTTGGGGCGGCCTGGTGCGGCCGGAATTGAGCGGCGACAATTGGACGTTGTCCCCATACCGCGCGAGGAGGACGGCCGACGAGTTCGGCCAGGTCCTGGTGGGTCAGGCGGACGTCGATCGTGTGGCCGTGTGTGCAGCGTTGCCCCTCGAAGCAGATCAGGTCCCGCAGTGTGGCGGCCACGCGGGCCCGGACCGGCGTGATGAACTGCCAGTGCAGTCGACGTTCGAGGAACTGTGCGCGAGCGGTCACCGACTCCAGCAGCCGGGAGGCGATTTCCACGTCGCCGCGCGACGCCGTCTCCAACTCCTCGCGATCCCGTTCGAGGATCTCCACGGGACCGTGCGAAACGACCTGCTCGTCCTGGGGAGAGAGGAAACCGCGGAAGGCCTCCGTCGCGTCCGGACGATCGCTCAACAGGCTTCCCCTCCCCGTGATCAGCCGTGTTACGCGGTCGCCATCGGGCTGCGGGCCGAGAACCTTGACGTCTCCCGCGATGACGATCCAGCACCGCCCTTCGGGCGTGGCTGTGTAGATCGTCCGTCCCGTGGACAGGAGCCTTCGTCGAGCAGACCGCAGCTTGGCGCAAGTCTGGACGAATCGCTCGGCCCATTTCTTTCTCTGGAGCATGGCGTGCCTCTCAGCAGCAGGTTCGCTCGGCTTCTGACAGAGGCGGGCAACCACTTACCCGGAAAGTGCGTCCCTGGCGGGCTCTTGATGCGAACTGCCCGGCGCGCAGACTCTCCGCCACCGATCTCCGAAGATCGATGCTTTTGAGTCCCGCAATCGCGCGGGACGACAATCAGCGATACTAATCGCTTCGCGGAAAGCACGCTGTCATCTGGATGACAGCCCGGAAAATTTCACGGATCCCGTTCAGGCGATGGCGATCTACAGCGGTTTTCCGTCTGGTTGCATACGCGAATAATTCCAGAGGGCGGCTTTGCTGGCTGTCGCCGGTGGAAAGGAGATCGCTACCATGCGTCCCTACCCCTTGGCTCTTCGTGAGCGGGTCGTGGCGGCGGTCAATCGACGCGAGGACTCGATCCGATCATCTACATCGCATCGGTTGATGGTGCGTCCCACACAGAAATCCCAGGGATTTCACTCCGATCTTCCGGGATTTTGTAGGCAATCCCAGCGATAACCGCTCAATTGATCGTCAGGAAAGTCATGTCCGGTGCTGCGCAACTCTTGTAGGGCAGGCCTTGGCCTGCCGAGGCCATTCGCCCACGTCTCGGCAGGCCAAGGCCTGCCCTACAAGAACGAATCCTTATGCGTAATTCTGAGCGGAGAACGGACTTTCTTTTTCTAACTCTCTCTTCATGGCAGCCCTCCTTTGGCGATAAGTGCCTCAGGAGAACACAGGTAGAGGCAATTCGCAAATTAAATTTGGCGAACTACTAGTAGCTTCAATTGTTGATAATATTTATTTTTATAGGTTTGGAGGCGTAGTGTCCTGGGTGGTATCCAGACGCATCCGTGCGGCAAGTTCGGTTGCGACCGATCGAGCTGAGCAAGCGTCGGATGGCGGAGAAAGTGATGCCTAACGAGCTGGTTAAAGTGGAAACGGTCGTCGTACCTGCCACTAGCGGTTTGGCTGCGTTGCCGTCGCTAGTCGAGCATGCCGGGCCTGCGGCACGCTTCGCGTGGGATGAGTTCTTCTACGCAGAGCACCACAACCCGCACACGCAAAAAGCCTACATGCGGG
>Ga0153954_1001892_pt1 | contig 9972 bp, 7 predicted proteins | sample TSFL038MetaG_FD_102277 | JGI IMG/M metagenome (GOLD analysis project Ga0153954, IMG submission 102277) | Attine ant fungus gardens microbial communities from Florida, USA - TSFL038 MetaG | ecosystem: Host-associated > Fungi > Mycelium > Unclassified | place: USA: Florida, Wekiwa Springs State Park... | reverse complement strand
GCGAAATCGCCGCCGCCGCCGTATTTGGTCTGCATGTCGCGGAAGAAGGAGGTATCGAGATAGACCTTCTTGTCCTGCGGACAATAGAACGGCCCCATCGAGGCCGAAGCACCGCCGCAGCCCGAGCGCGTAAACCCGTTGTAGAGCACGAGTTTCGGCGGCACATATTGGATGCCCTTCTGCGCCGGTAGAACCTGCGACCAGACGTCTTCCGTCTGCGCCAGAATGGCGGCGACGAACTGGCCGATCTGATCCTTCGGCACGCCGGTTTCGGTCGAAGCCTGTTGTGTCGGCTGAGCGGGCGCAAGCTGTCCGCCCTGCTGGACGCTGTGGCCGGCGTTCTGCACCATTTCCGCGCCGCCGATGAGAACGCGCGGATCGATGCCGAGCGCCCAGCCGATCAGGCCCAGAATGATGATCGCGCCGAGGCTGAGATGGCCGGCGCCAAGACCGCCCGGCAGGCTGAGTCCGCCACCGCCTGATGGATCACCGGCATCGTCATCGCCGCGCCGGTCCTCAACATTGTCCGACCTGCGAAAATTCTGCCATTCCATGCGCGCAGCTCCCTCATTTTTCGTCACAGTCTAGCACGTTCCATGCGCGCGCGAAGCCGCGCTGTGCGCCAGATGACAGAACCGGGCCTAGCCCAAGCTTTTGACGGTTTTCTGATGCGCGCGTATGTGCCGTGTCAGATGTCGCGCAGCTTCTTGGCGAGCGCGCGCAAATCCTGCCAGGCGAACTTCTTATGCGACGGCTGGCGCAGCAGATAGGCCGGGTGCAGCATGGCCATGGCCGGGATGATCGTGCCGCCACGATCGTAATCCATCCAGCGGCCGCGGCTGCGCATGATGCCCTCTTTGATGCCGAGCAAGGTCTGCATCGAGGGCGCGCCGAGGCAGATCAGGATTTTCGGCGCGACAAGCTCGATCTGCCGGCGGGTGAACGGCAGGCAGGCGCCAGTCTCGAGCGGCGTCGGCGTACGATTGCCGGGCGGACGCCACGGCACGACATTGGCGATATAGACGCTCGTGCGGTCGAGGCCGATTGCGGCCAGCATCTTGTCGAGCAATTGCCCGGCGCGGCCGACGAAGGGCCGGCCGATGCGGTCTTCGTCCGCCCCCGGCGCCTCACCAACAAACATGATATCGGCCTCGGGATTGCCATCGGCAAAGACAAGCTGGGTCGCGGTCGCCTTGAGGCCGCAACCATCAAAGGTGAGAAGCTGCGCCCGCAAGTCATCGAGCGTCTGGGCGTTGACGACATCCGGAGCGCCTTGTTCGCTGCGCACCGGCGGCGCGGTCAGCGGCGGCGGTGCCGCCGCAACCCGTCGCGGCGCCGGCGGTGGAGGTGGCGGCGCTTTCGCCGGGCTTTGCGCTTCGGCGAAACGATCGTGCGGCATATCATCGACGGCCATATCGACGCCCATGTCGGCATACCAGCGCAGAAGCTGCGCCAGCGACTCGGGCGACGCGTCGTCAGGCATGGTTATGCTCTAAGGCTGTCTGCGGCCGGCTTACGTGCAGGCTCGATTGCGGACCATAAGCCGCAACGAACACACGCACGGCTTCCTCGACATGATGACGAATGATCTCTTCGGTCAATTCCTCATAATCGGGCGCGACGAGCTTGATGATGTGACGGTTGGCGACGACGGCGCCGAGAAAGATTCGCGCGGCGACCATCGGCTCGTGACACCGCAGCATGCCCTGCTTGGTGGCATATTCCAGATAGTTCGAAAGATCGTTGAGCAAATGGCTCGGCCCCTGTTCGAAGAAGATGCGGCCGAGCTCGGGCGTGCGCTGCGCCTCGGAGATGACGATGCGGAACAGGCAAACCGGATCTTCGTTGATCAGTTTGCTTAACAGGTTGAACCCGAGTTCCTTGAGCACTTCGCGCGGATCGTTGTGCTGGCCGATCTCGCGCTCGACCTTGCCGTAGACTCGCTCGGCTCGGGCGCGCACGACTTCGGAGAACAGCCCTTCCTTGCTGCCGAAATGGCGATAGAGCGTCTCCTTCGAGGCGCCGGCACGCGAGGCAACGATCTGCATTGTCGTGTCGTTGAAGCCGAGCTCTAGAAAAACCCGCTCCGCTACTGCTGCAATTTCGTCACGCCGCTTCTCGCCGCGCGGAATTCGCCTTTCCCTCAACATATTCTTTTTGGTCCTTCGGTTGACATTGGCTAAGGGCCACCATATACGAACTCATCAGTTCGGTTAAGTCTGAATTTTGACAAATCTTCATCGGGACGCGGCGACGCCGGTCCGATGGGATGGATGTGTTTTCGCCCCAAACCGCATGTTGCACTGCCATGGCCAAATCGCGCACCGATACCGATCTCCCCGTCGCTGAGGAAGGCTCCACGCAGGGCGCGCCGCCGAAAGCTGCCCCCCTTCCCGAGCCAAAGCCAGCCGCGCCACCGGCAAAAAAGCGGCGCCGGCCGCTCACCTGGATCATCCTGCTCGCCCTGTTCGGCGGTCTCGGCTTCACCGCTTACGAATATTGGGTCGCCAACCGCGATTACGAGGACACGGACGATGCCTTCATCGACGGCCGGGCGGTGACGATCGCGCCGCAGGTCTCGGGCAATGTCGTCTCGCTCGACGTGACCGACAATCAATTCGTCAAAAAGGGCCAGGCGCTGATCCACATCGATCCCCGCCAGTATGTGATCGACGTCGAGAATGCAAAGGCCAATCTGGCGACGGCGGAAGGGCAGTATGCCGGCTTCCAATATGCCGCCGAGGTGGCGAAGAAGAATTTCCCGGCGCAGCTCGACTCAGCCAAGGCGCAACTCACCTCCGCCCAGGCGCTGCTGGTGCGTGCCCAGGCCGACTATGACCGGCAGAAGGCTTTGCCGGCCCGTGCAACGACGCAGCAAGAAGTCGATGCCGCGACCGCAGCCCTGCGCCAGGCAGAGGCGCAAGTCGCCGCAGCCCAAGCGGCGGTCGAACAGGCCATGCCCGTCTCCCAGCGCATCGGCCAGACGGTGGCGCAAGTCGCCCAATTCCGCGGCGAGATCGACCAGGCGAAAGCCAAGCTCGATCAGGCTTTGCTCAATCTCTCCTGGACGGTTGTCCAGGCGCCGCAGGATGGCTGGATCACCAAGCGCAATGTCGAGGTCGGCACGTATGTGACGCCGGGCCAGCAGATCTTTTCGCTGGTGTCGCCGGAAGTCTGGGTGACGGCGAATTTCAAGGAAAGCCAGCTCGCCCACATGCGGGGCGGCCAGCCGGTCGCGATCGGCGTCGATGCATACCCAGACCTGCATTTGAAGGGCCATGTCGACTCGATCCAGCTCGGCACCGGCTCGCGCTTCACCGCCTTCCCGCCGGAAAATGCGACGGGAAATTTCGTCAAGATCGTCCAACGCGTGCCGGTGAAGATCGTCATCGACTCCGGGCTTGATCCGAAGCGGCCGCTGTCGCTCGGCCTGTCGGTCGAGCCGCGCGTGAAGGTGCAATGAGCGCAGAAGAAACACTGCGGCTGCCGGCCGGCGCAGCGCCGCCGACGGCGCCCGCAGTGCGGGAGGCCGCGCCGCCGAAGCCCGCGGCGCAGGATCCGTTCAGCCTCGGCTGGACGCCGAAGCATAATCCCTGGGCGGTCGCCATCGTCGTGACGATCGCCGCCTTCATGGAAATTCTCGACACGACAATCGTCAATGTCGCTTTGCCGCATATCGCCGGCAGCCTGTCGTCGAGCAATGACGAAGCGACCTGGGCGCTGACCTCTTATCTCGTCGCCAACGGCATCGTGCTGACGATCTCCGGTTGGCTTGGCAGCCAGCTCGGTCGCAAGCGCTATTTCCTCATCTGCCTGGTGATGTTCACCGTCTGCTCGTTTCTCTGCGGCATTGCCGCGAGCCTGCCGCAACTTATTCTGTTCCGGCTTTTGCAGGGCTTCTTCGGCGGCGGCCTGCAGCCAAACCAGCAGGCGATCATTCTCGATTATTTCCCGCCCGCCAAACGCGGCGCCGCCTTCGGCCTCACCGCGATTGCGACAATCGTCGGCCCGATCCTCGGCCCGACGCTTGGCGGCCTCATCACCGATTCCGTCTCCTGGCGCTGGATCTTCTTCGTCAACGTGCCGGTCGGTATCGCCGCCGTCATCCTTGTCTACATCCTCGTCCAGGATCCGCCGTGGGTAAAGCGCGAGCCGCGGCCGATCGATGGCATTGGCCTCGGCCTCATCGCGCTCGGCCTCGGCTGCCTCGAAGTGATGATGGACCGCGGCGAGGATGCCGACTGGTTCAGCTCGAGTTTCATCGTCATCATGGCGATGCTGTCGGTCACCGGCCTTGTCGGTGCGGCGGTCTGGCTCACCGTCGCCAAAAAGCCGATCATCCATATGGCGATCTTCAAGGACAAGAATTTCTCCGGCGGCTGCCTGATGATCGGCGCCGTCGGCGGGATTCTTTATGCCTCCTCCGTGCTCATCCCGCAGTTCGCCCAGCAGGTGCTGGGTTATACCGCGACCTGGGCCGGCATGATCCTCTCGCCGGGCGGCATCGTCGTCATCATGCTCATCCCCCTCGTCGGGCGGCTGATGAACGTGATACAGACCCGCTATATTGTCGCGATCGGCTTCTTCCTGCTCGGCGTGTCGTTCATCTTTTCGTCCAAGCTGGTACTCGACATCACTTATACGCGGCTCGTGATGATCCGCGTGTCGCAGACCGTCGGCCTCGCCTTTCTCTTCGTGCCGATCAGCACCATCACCTATTCGACGCTGCCGCGCGAATTGAACGGCGATGCGACGGCGCTCTTCTCGATGTTCCGCAACGTCGCCGGATCGATCGGCATCGCGATCTCGACCGCGATGATCCAGCAACGCTCGCAAGTGCATCAGACCTATCTGTCGCAATGGGCGAATCCGTTCTGGCAACCATTCAATAATCTCGTTGCGCATTACCAGGCCTCGCTCCAAGCGCTCGGTAATTCCGCCACAGCGGCGCATCAGATGGCGCTCGGCCATATCTATCGGGACTTCCTGAACCAGGTGTCGGTGATGGCCTATTCCGACGTGTTCAAAGGCTGTTCCATCGTCGCCTTTGCGCTCGTGCCTTTGTGCTTCATGCTTTCGCCGATCAAGGGCGGCCGCGGCGGCGGAGGTGGCGGACACTAAGACCAAATAGAAAAGCGATGCGGATTGATCGGATCGAACGCCGTGAGGCGCGCGAGACACACAGACCGACAAAAAGTCGGCGGATCGCGCGAAACGCCATTCGGCCGCGCGGTAATTCGTTTAAATGAAAGCACTACGGGGGTAGTTGGCGTGAGAAGTTTGCGGTTGATCACCGGCCTGTCGGTGGCGGTGCTGCTGTCCGGCTGCGCCTTGGGGCCGAATTTCGTGCCCCCCAATCCTGGCCTGCCGGCAACCTCGTTTTTCGCTGGCGCGACGCACAAGCCTGTCGTTTCGACGCGTGTCGCACTCGCGCCGGTCAGTCCCGACTGGTGGGCGCTGTTTCATGACCACGAGTTGATCGCGCTCGAACATCGCGTCGCGGTCGCCAATCTCGACGTGCGCACCGCAACCGTCCGGCTCGCTGAGAGCCGCTATCAGCGCGGCGTCACCGCCTCGGCCCTTTTCCCCTCGCTCAGCGACAACGGCTCCTATGAGCGCCAGGGCATCAGCCAGAACGGCATTCTTGGTCTCTTCGCCAGTGCCACGCCGGGCTCGGAAGCCGGCGGCTCGTTCGGCACCGGGACCGGCGGCATTCCGGGCAATCTCCTGGCCCCCTTCAGCCTCTGGCAGCAGGGCTTCGACGCCTCGTGGGAACTCGACATCTGGGGCCAGGTGCGCCGTCAGGTTGAAGCGGCGGATGCCGACAGCGATGTCGCAGCCGACCAGCGGCGCGGCGCGCTTGTCTCGGCGCTCGCCGAAGTCGCGCGCGACTACATGCAATTGCGCGGCATCCAGGAGCAGATCCGGATCGCCCAGGACAATGTGAAGACCGAGAGCAACATTCTCGACATCACCAAGGAGCGGCAGAAGACCGGCGTCGTCACCGGCCTCGATGTCGAGAACGCGGCCGCGCAGGTCGATTCCGTGCGCGCGACCATTCCCGATCTCCAACGCCAGGAATCCGAGGCGATCAATGCGGTGAGCCTGCTGCTCGACGAACCGCCGGGCGGCCTCGCCGCCGAGCTCGTCACGCCGCGCGCAATCCCGCCGCAGCCGCCGCGCATTCCGGTCGGCATCCCCGCCGACCTCGCCCGCCGGCGGCCGGATGTTCGCCAAGCCGAAGCCCAATTGCATGAGGCCACCGCCGACATCGGCGTTGCGGTCGCGTCCTTCTATCCGACCGTCACGCTCAACGGCAGCGTCGGCTTCCAGGCCTTGGATCTGAAGAACCTCTGGAAGGGCTCGTCGCTGCAATATGCGCTCGGCCCCGGCGTCACCATGCCCTTGTTCGAAGGCGGCAAGCTGACGTCGATGCTCAATCTGCGCACGGCGCAGCAGCAGGAGGCGTGGATCAATTACCACGAGACCGTGCTGAAAGCCTGGCACGATGTCGTCAATGCGCTCGTCGCTTATCGCACTGAGGCGGCGCGGCATCGCGTATTGCTGCAGCAGATCGATCATGCCGGCAAGGCGCTGGACCTCGCCCGCAGCCGCTATCGCGACGGCGTCGAGCAGTTCGTCACCGTGCTCGATGCTGAGCGCACGCTGCTCTCGGCGCAGCGACAAGGCGCGCAGAGCGCGACCAATATCGCCGTCAATATCGTCGCGCTCTACAAGGCGCTGGGTGGCGGCTGGGAATATAATTTCCCGCCTGAGCCGCATCCGCCGCTCACGGCCGCGCTGCCGGGTCTCTGATCAAACAGGCGCGGTGGTCTCACGGGAACGCCGCGCCAACCTCGCGAATATTCTATTCGAATGCGACGGACAGACCGCGGCGCTCGCATTCCTCGGTGATGCCGGCGGCAATTCTCTGCAGCTCGTCGACTGAGATCTCTTCATCCTCGTGCGGCGAGTCCCAAGTCAAAATCTCGTCCAACCGAATGACGAAATCGGCCGGATGCTCGACATTCGGCAAATCCTGTACGGCGAAGATCGTCAACCGCCTCTCGCCGCTTAATATGCGGAACGCACCCTCGGTCAGTTCCACAGTCAATCGCGCCCGGCCGGTCAAGACGCGATCTCGGTGCGAACCGGACAAATCCAACTCACCATCCGCTGCTCCTCACTGCGGCGACGATCTTGCGCATCACGCTCGGCAAAGCTTCGGCGTCGGTGTCCTTTACCCAACGGCATCCTTGCGGCGCCTTTGCACCATGTCCGACATCCGCGACGAAAATATCGAGCGTCAAATTAAAATGCGTGAATTGATGCGAAACGCGGCCATCGAGACGGCGATAATCGGCCAACATCGGGGCATCGCGCAAGGCGTCCGTCAAGTTGTAGTCGCTTGTCCATGGCGTGCCGGGCACTTCGCTCATGCCGCCGAGCAGGCCGTGTGCGGGGCGCGTGCGCAGCAGAACATCATCGCCGCGGCGCAAAAAGAAGGCCGCACCGCAGCGCTCCGGGCGTGCCGGCTTGGCGGCTTTGCGCGGCCAGTCTTCCGGCGTCAGTCGCGCCGCCGCCTGACAGAAATCCCTGAGCGGGCACAGCGGGCAGACGGGCCGGCGCGGCGTGCAAATCGTCGCGCCAAGGTCCATCAGCGCCTGGGTGAAATCGCCGGGCCGTGCGCGCGCCAGCAGCGCTGCCGCATAGTCTTTGATGAGCTTTTTGGCCGCCGGCAGCGGCGTGTCGATGGCATGGAGCCGCGCCACGACGCGCTCGATATTGCCGTCGACGGCGACGGCCGGCTCGCCGAAAGCAATCGCGGCGATCGCCGCCGCCGTATAGGCGCCGATGCCCGGCAAGTGCCGCAGCTCGGCTTCCGTTGCCGGGAATTGCCCGCCGTATTGCGCGACGACCGCCTTGGCGCAGGCATGCAGATTGCGCGCCCGCGCATAATAGCCAAGCCCGGCCCATTGCTGCATGACGGCCTCGACCGGCGCCGCGGCGAGGGCCGCGACATCCGGCCAGCGGTGGTGAAACGCGGCGAAATAGGGCTTCACGGCCGCGACCGTCGTCTGTTGCAGCATGATTTCGGAGAGCCAGACGAGGTAGGGATCGGCGCGCACGCCGGGCGGCGCCCGCCAGGGCAGATCGCGGCGATGCCGGTCATACCAGGCGAGAAGCGCCGAGGCCGGGCCGCCGGGCTCAAGCGGCACAGCGGGCTCGCGTCGCATGGTCTGAGGCATAATCCATCTATCAGCAGGCGATTCGGGCCGCCAAGTCTATCTTGATATATTCGCCGGATGCGCCCTTCGATTCTCGATCCCTTGTTCGCGCCCGCGACAAGCCTGCCCGGCGTCGGGCCCAAGGTCGGCAAGCTGCTCGATAAATTGCTCGGCGACAGCGACAGCGGCGCGCGCGTCGTCGATCTTCTGTTCCACCTGCCGACCGGCACGATCGACCGACGCCGGCGCGCCAAGATCGCCGACGCGCCGCTCGACCAGATCGTGATGATCGATGCCGAAGTCATTGAACACCGGGCGCCGCCGCCCCGCTCGCGCGCGCCCTACAAAGTTCTGGTGGAAGATGAGACCGGCGATGTTCTGCTCGTCTTCTTTCTCGCCAATCCGGCCTGGATCGAGAAAAGCCTGCCGGTCGGGGCGCGGCGTTTCATCTCCGGCAAGCTCGAGCTCTGGGATGGCCACCGCCAGATGGTGCATCCCGATCGCGTCGTCGATGCCGAAGGCCTGGCGAATATGCCGCTGGTCGAACCGGTCTATGGCCTGACCGAAGGTCTCGCCCCGCGGGCGCTGGCGAAGTTCATCAGCGGGGCGCTCGCGCGTTTGCCGAAACTGCCGGACTGGTTGGCGGACAGCCGGGCGAAGCCCTCGGCCCTCCCAAGCTTCGAGGCGGCGCTCACGGCCCTGCATCGTCCGCCGGAGCCGGAGGCCATCGCGCCGACGGCACCGGCACGGCTGCGGCTCGCCTTCGACGAATTGCTGGCGCATCAATTGGCGCTTGCCTTGACCCGCGCGCATCTGCGCCGCACTGCCGGGCGCAGCAGCAAAGGCGACGGATCGCGGAGCGGCCCGATCCGCACCGCCCTGCCCTTTGCCTTGACCGAAGCGCAAGAAAACGCGCTCGCCGAAATCCGCGCCGATCTGGCGGCGCCCGTGCGCATGCTGCGCCTGTTGCAGGGCGATGTCGGCTCGGGAAAGACAGTCGTCGCTCTGCTCGCCATGGCGGAGGTCGTCGAAGCCGGGCGGCAAGCCGCACTGATGGCGCCGACCGAAGTGCTCGCCCGTCAGCACTTCGCATCGCTGCAAAAACATGCCGCGCCGGCCAAGCTCAACATCGCTCTGCTAACCGGCCGCGATACAAGCGCCGAGCGCGCGCACACCCTCGCTGCGCTCGCCGAAGGCAGGATCGACATTGTGATCGGCACGCATGCTTTGTTTCAAGAGAGCGTCGCCTTTCGCGACCTCGGGCTCGCGGTCGTCGACGAGCAGCATCGTTTCGGCGTGCATCAACGGCTCGCGCTCGGCGCCAAGGGCGCCGGGACCGATATTCTTGTCATGACGCCGACGCCCATCCCGCGCACGCTGGTCCTGACCTACTTCGGCGACATGGATGTCTCGACCTTGCGCAAGAAACCGCCGGGGCGTCAGCCGATCGAAACCCGCGCCTTGCCGCTGGAGCGGATCGGCGATGTCGTGGCGCGGTTGCAGAGCGCCATCGCGCAAGGCGCCCGCGCCTATTGGATCTGTCCGCTTGTCGCGGAAAGTGAAGAGCTCGACGTTGCCGCGGTCGAAGAACGCTATGCGGCGCTCAAGCAGATTTTCGGCGCGCAAGTCGGCCTCGTGCACGGCAAGATGAAAGGCGCCGACCGCGATAAGGCGATGGCTGCCTTCGCCAGCGGCACGACAAAAGTGCTCGTCGCGACAACCGTGATCGAAGTCGGCGTCGATG
>Ga0153954_1001891_pt1 | contig 9977 bp, 7 predicted proteins | sample TSFL038MetaG_FD_102277 | JGI IMG/M metagenome (GOLD analysis project Ga0153954, IMG submission 102277) | Attine ant fungus gardens microbial communities from Florida, USA - TSFL038 MetaG | ecosystem: Host-associated > Fungi > Mycelium > Unclassified | place: USA: Florida, Wekiwa Springs State Park... | reverse complement strand
GCGCCTGCCGATCGGCAATCTCGTGAACCGCGTCGTGGGCATCGTGATCGCTCTCGCGCTGTTGCCCTGGCTCAGCCGCTGGATGGTGACGATCGAGCCCGACAATGCCCGCTCTGTGGCCGACTTCCATACGGCCTTCAACATCGTCCTGGCGCTCGCCTTCTTCCCGTTCCTGACACCCTTCGCCGGCCTGCTGAAGCGGCTGATTCCCAATCGTGTCGATCAGACCGATCCCAGCCGGCCCATCTATCTGGACCCGACGGCACGTGAGACGCCAATCGTCGCCTTGGGCGCCGCGGCCCGCGAGGCCCTGCGCATGACGGATGTGCTCGAGACGATGCTGGTCGGTCTGCGCGACACGTTCGAGCGCGTCGATCGGCGCCAGATCGGCGAGACCAAGCGCATGGACGACGTGCTCGACAAGCTCAATACGGCGATCAAGACCTATGTCACGACGCTCGATGTCGACGCCATGAGCGAGGCCGACGTGAAGCGGGCGCGAGAGATCCTGACCTTCACCATGAACATAGAGCAGGCGGGCGATATCATTTGCCGGAACCTGCTGGACATCGCGAACAAGCTCGCCAAGCGTGGCCTTACCTTCTCGAAGTCGGGTCAGGCCGAGCTGCTCGCCATGATCGACCGGTTGATCACCAACATCCGCAACGCCGGAGCGCTTTTCATGACCGGTGACGAGCGCGCGGCGCGATTGCTGATGAGCGAGAAGGAAGCGTTCCGATCGATGGAAGCGGCCTCCACCGATGCGCATTTCGATCGTCTGCGCTCCGGACGGGTGGACACGACCGAAACAAGCACCTTGCATCTCGATGCGCTGCGCGACCTCAAGAGCGTGAACAAGCACATCGTGGCCGCGGCCGCTTACCCCGTGCTGGAAAACACGGGCGGGCTGCTGTCGACGCGGCTGCGCGAACCCGATTAGAGCGTTTCCGACCTAAATAGGCTCAATGCCCGCCGATCCATTGATCAAAATGGTGGATCCGGGAATGCGCGACTAGGCTCCGCGCTGGCGAGGGGAGACCCGGATCCCAGGCCAGCCTACGAGTTCAAAGAGGCCGAAGCGCGGGGGCCGCGGGAGACGCTGCACGGTGGGGCAGATCGAGCGCGATGCGGAGCAAGCCGCTTAATCCGGCAGAACCGCAGCGACACAAGACCTCCGTTAAATTCGGTACGCTTGAGGGTAATTCTGGGTAACCGCTACTAGAGCTTGTGCTCCAAGGAACCGGCCATGGTCGGGCTCTGGACGCTATTCGGCTGCAGCGCGACGGCCGAGCCCCAGCGTCTGCCAGACGTCCTGCAGGGCGGCTACGAGGCGCGCCATGTCGTCGTCTGAATGCAGTGGTGTAGGCGTGAGCCTTAGCCGTTCCGTGCCGCGCGGCACGGTCGGGTAGTTGATCGGCTGCACGTAGATCGAATGGCGATCCATCAGCAGGTCGGTCGCCTGCTTGGCGAGCGCGGCATCGCCGACGAAGACCGGCACGATATGAGTGACCGACGGCATCACCGGCAGGCCGGCGGCGGTCAGGCGCCGCTTCAGGGTCGCGGCGCGTTCCTGATGGCGGACGCGCAGATCGTTGTGGGAAGTAACGTGACGGATGCTGGCAAGGGCCGCGCCCGCGATCGCGGGCGGCATGGACGTCGAGAAGATGAAGCCCGCTCCGCAGGAGCGCACGAAGTCGATGGTGTCGGCCGTCGAGGCGATGTAGCCGCCGACCACGCCGAAGGCCTTGGCGAGCGTGCCCTGCACGATATCGACCTTGTCGAGCGCGCCGTCGCGCTCGGCCACGCCCGCGCCGCGCTCGCCATACATGCCGACGGCATGCACTTCGTCGAGATAGGTGAGGGCGCCGTAACGATGGGCGAGATCGCAGATCTCGTTGATCGGCGAGACGTCGCCATCCATCGAATAGACCGACTCGAAGATCACGACCTTGGGCGCCGCGGGCTCGCCCGTTGCCAGCAGCTCTTCGAGGTGAGCGAGGTCATTGTGCCGGAAGATCTTTCGCTTGGCGCCCGAGTGGCGGACGCCGGCGATCATCGAGGCGTGGTTGAAGGCGTCGGAGTAGAGCTCGCAGCCGGGCAGCATCGAGCCGAGCGTCGTGAGCGTCGTGTCGTTGGCGACGTAACCCGAGGTGAAGACCAGCGCGGCTTCCTTCGTGTGCAGCCGGGCGAGTTCGCTCTCGAGCGCCACATGCAGGGTGTTGGTGCCGGAGATGTTGCGTGTGCCGCCGGCGCCCGAGCCCTGCGCGCCGATCGCGGCCTGCATCGCCTCGATCACGACGGGATGCTGGCCCATCGCCAGATAGTCGTTGCTGCACCATACGGTGACGTCGCGCACCTGACCGTCGTGATGGAAGCGCGCGCGGGGGAAGGCGCCGGCGATCCGCTCCAGCTCGGCGAAAACGCGGTAACGGCCCTCGCCGCGCAGGCGATCGAGGTGGTCCGCGAAGAATGCCTGATAGTCCATGCTGCCCTTTGTCTTGTGCGCCGACTTATAGTCGGCCCGGTTCGGCCCTGCAGACACATTTTGGTCGCGGACAGCAGGAGATTCTAGACACGAGTCAGCGACGCCAGATGCGAGCGATTCGCAATCAATGGAAGGCCGTGACGATCATTGCGGCGCTGATAAACAGCGAGATGCAGAGCAGTGGCAGCGCGCCCATCCAGCGTGTCTCGGTAGGCAAGCCGTCCCAGTGGCGCAGGGTGGGAAGGGCCGCCGAAAAGGCTGCCACGAAGCCGATTGTCCAGAACAGGAAGGCAAGAGGCAGGGCGACATTCACGGTCTCTGCGGAGGCCTTCGCGATGCCGAAGCCAACGATGGCCGGCAGCACCGAGGCCGCCAGCAGTGCAACCGCCCAGATGGAGCGGTTGCGGATACGCTGATTGGTGCCGACCGGCGGCGTGGGGCCGGAGCGGGCGGCGGTCAAGGGGTCAGCCCTTGAAGTGGCCTTCCTTGCGCAGCTCGTCCAACGCCGCATCGAACGACTGGTGGAGGCGGCCGAACAGATCGGCCATCTCCGCCTCGTTGATGATCAGCGGCGGGCAGATCGCGACACGGTCGCCCATGTTGCGGATGAAGAGGCCGCGCGCCACGGCCTGGTTATAGACCTTGGTGCCGGCGGCACCCACGACACCGCCGATATCGAACGGTGCGCGGGTCTTCTTGTCGGCCACGACCTCGATCGCGCCCATCATGCCGACGCCCATCGCCTCACCGACCAGCGGATGATCGGCAAAGGACTGGATATGCTTCTGGAAGATCGGGCTCATGCGCTTGGCGTGACCGAAGAGATCGGTCTCGTCGTAGATCTTCTGCGCTTCCATCGCGACGGCGGCGGCGACCGGATGACCGGAGTAGGTGAAGCCGTGGCCCCAGGTGCCGAGCTTGTCGCTCTCGCTCATCAGCGCCTGATAGACGCGGTCGCTGATCATCACCGCGGAGATCGGCAGGAACGACGCGGACAGCGCCTTGGCGCACGTGAGGATGTCCGGCTTGATGTTCATCGTCTGGCAGCCCCAGACGTTGCCGGTGCGGCCGAAGCCATTGATCACCTCGTCGGCGCAGAACAGCATGTCGTACTTCTTGCAGACCGCCTGGATCTTCTCGTAGTAGCCCTTGGGCGGCACGATGACGCCGCCGGCGCCCATCACCGGCTCGGCGATGAACGCCGCGACATGGTCGGCGCCGCCTTCCTTGATGATCAGCTCCTCGAGTTCCTGCGCGCAACGCGTCGTGAACTGGTCCTCGGTCTCGCCCTCGTTGTGGAAGCGGTAGTAGTGCGGGCAGCTCGTATGGACGATACCGGCGATCGGCAAGTCGAAGGAGCGGTGATTGGTCGGCAGGCCGGTGAGGCTGCCCGAGGCCACGGTGATGCCGTGGTAGCCCTTGATGCGCGAGACGATCTTCTTCTTGTTCGGCCGTCCAAGCGCATTGTTCATGTACCACACCATCTTCACGACGGTGTCGTTGGCTTCGGAGCCGGAGTTGGCGAAGAACACTTTCGACGCCTCGAACGGCGCCATCGACTTCAGTTTCTCGGCGAGGTTGATTGCGGGCTCGTGAGAGCGCTGATTGAACGCGTGATAGAAGGGCAGCTGCTTCATCTGCTCATAGGCGACCGTGGCCAGTCGCTCGTTGCTGAAGCCCAGCGCCGCCGACCAGAGGCCGGCCATGCCTTCGATATATTCCTTGCCGTCGTCGTCGACGACGTAGATGCCGCGACCGCGCACGATGGTGAGCGGACCGGTCTGCTCGTGCTTCTTGAAGTTCGTGTACGGATGCAGGTGATGAGCGATGTCGCGGGCCGCGTTAGAATTGCCGCGGAAGCTGCGTGAAACGTCGTTCATGGACTCACCTCGAAAGATTGTTGCTCAACCATAGGAGTCTCACAGGAGACTGCCAACGGCCGTAAATCGCTTTTCACGCTGCATTTTTTTGTGGAATTGACGACCCAACAGTGACAGTGCAACGTACTAGCAGCCATGCGCTATCGCATAACTTGCGTAGGCCATGCACGAGAGGGGTTTGGGATGAATTTCAAGTTTCGATGCCTGGCGCTGGCAGCCATCGCCAGCGCCGCGGTCTGGGTTGCCCCCATGGCCGATGCCAAGACATTCAGGTGGTCCAACTCGGGCGATGTCAGCTCGATGGATCCCTACGCCCGCCAGGAGACGTTCCTCCTGACCTTCACCTCCAACATCTACGAGCCGCTGGTTCGTCGCGACAAGGATCTCAAGTTCGAACCGGCGCTGGCCACCAAGTGGGGCCAGACCGACCCGACGCACTGGTACTTCGACCTGCGCAAGGATGTGAAGTTCAGCGATGGCACGCCGTTCACGGCCGACGACGTCGTCTTCTCGATCGATCGCGCCATGGGGCCTGGCTCGAACGTCAACAGCAACTTCTCGACGGTGAAGTCGGTCAACAAGATCAACGACAATCGTGTCGAGATAGAAACCAAGGTTCCCGATCCGCTGCTTGTCGCGAAGTGGACCGCCTTCGGCATCATGTCGAAGGCTTGGTGTGAGAAAAACAATGCCGTCCATGCGGCGGACATGATCAAGAATGAAGAGAACTTCGCCACCCGCAATGCGATGGGCACCGGCCCGTTCATGCTGAAGGAGCGGCGCGCGGGCGAGGTCACGGTCCTCGTACCCAACCCCAACTGGTGGGACAAGCCGGTCCATAACCTCACCGAGGTGATCTTCAAGCCGGTGGCCAATGCCGCGACCCGCATCGCGGCCCTCAAGGCCGGCGATATCGACATGACCTACGAGGTTCCGCCGGCGGATACGGAAAGCCTGAAGAAGGACCCCAACATCAAGGTGATGGAAGGCCCCGAGACGCGCGTGGTGTTCCTGGCCTGGGACCAGGAGCGTGACGAGCTGGTCGAGTCCAACATCAAGGGCAAGAACCCGTACAAGGACAAGCGCGTCCGCGAGGCCATCTATCGTTCGATCGACGTCGATGCGATCAAGCGCACCGTGATGCGCGGCCAGTCGTTCCCGACGGCCCTGATGGTGGCGCCCGGCCTCGGTGGCTACACCAAGGACCTCGATGTCCGCCCGTCGCTGCTGAAGCCGGAGGAGGCCAAGAAGCTCTTGGCCGATGCTGGCTATCCGAACGGCTTCGAGACCGGCATGGATTGCCCGAACGACCGCTACGTCAATGACGAGAAGATCTGCCAGGCCGTCGTCTCGATGCTCGCCAAGATCGGTGTGAAGGTGAATCTGCGGGCCCAGACTCGCAATCTCTTCTTCGCCAAGATCCTGCGCAGCACGCAGGACGGCAAGCCGAACCAGACCAGCTTCTACATGCTGGGCTGGTCGCCAGGTACTTACGACGTCCACAACGTCCTCGAGCAGATGCTCGAGACACCCGACATCAAGCGCGGCAAGGGCCTCTACAACGCGGGCGGCTATTCGAACAAGAAGCTCGACGAGCTGACCGACAAGATCGAGGTCGAGACGGACCCCGCCAAGCGCGATCAGCTGATCCATGAGGCGACCAAGCTCTACGTCGACGACTATGCGACCATCCCGCTCCACCAGCAGGCGCTGGTCTGGGCGATGCGCAAGAACATCGATTTGGTACAGCAGGCGGACAACTTCTTCCCTCTGCGCCTCGTGGTCGTGAAGTAGCCGGTATCCGAGATGCCCCGACGACCGGCCTCGGCCTCTCAGAGTGGCCGAGGCCGGTTCCGTTTTGGCGTCTTTCCTGCTAGGGCTCCTGCCAGCCCGATTTGGCCGTAAATGCTCGCTTTCATCCTCCGTCGTCTCGCTCAATCGATCGCCGTGCTGCTGACGGTCGGCTTGGTGTCTTTTTTCCTGTTCCGGTATATCGGCGATCCCATCAACTCCCTGGTCGGGCAGGACACACCTGCCGCCGAGCGCGAGGCGCTGAAGGAGAAGCTGGGGCTCAATGACCCGGCGCCCGTGCAGTTCCTCCACTTCATAGAGAATGCGGCGCGTGGCCGGTTCGGCTTGAGCTATCGTACCTCCGAGCCGGTCAGCCGCATGATACTGGAGCGTTTGCCGGCGACACTGGAGCTGTCGTTCTGCGCCGCCGTCTTCGCTCTCGCGGTCGGTATCCCGATGGGCGTCTATACCGGCCTCTATCCGCGACGATGGTCGAGCCGATTGTTCCAGGCGGTCTCACTGATCGGCATCTCGCTGCCGACCTTCCTGATCGGCATTCTGCTGATTCTGGTCTTTGCGGTGATGCTGCACTGGCTGCCGTCCTTCGGACGCGGCCAGACATCGACCTTCGGATGGTGGACGACCAACTTCACGAGCTGGAAGGGGCTGGAAGCTCTCATCCTGCCGTCGATCACGCTCGGCCTCTTCCAGCTCACGCTGATCATGCGGCTGGTGCGTTCCGAGATGCTCGAGGTGATGCGCACCGACTACATCAAGTTCGCGCGCGCCCGCGGCCTTAGCAATCGGGCAATCAATTTCGGCCATGCCCTCAAGAACACTCTGGTGCCCGTGATCACGGTCACCGGCCTTCAGCTCGGCTCGCTGATCGCCTTCGCGCTGGTCACCGAGACCGTGTTCGCTTGGCCGGGGGTGGGGCAGCTCTTCATCCAGTCGGTGCAGTTCGCCGACATCCCGGTGATGGCGGCCTACCTGATGCTGATCGGGCTCTTGTTCGTGATCATCAATTTGATCGTCGATCTCCTTTACTTCGTGGTCGATCCGCGCCTGCGTGGCACGGCGCGCGTGGGCGGGCACTGACAATGGCCGACGGCACTTCCTGGCTGCACCGCGCGGCCGACAGCGACATCTGGTGGAGCTTCAAGTCCTCCAGCCTCACTGTGCTCGCGGCGGTGGTCACCGTATTCATCGTGCTGGCCGCCTTCCTGTCGCCGGTTCTCGCGCCGCACACGCCGTTCGACCCCTCGACGCTCAGCCTCAGCGATGGTCTGAAGCCGCCGGCCTGGATGGCCGACGGAGATTGGTCGTTCGTCCTCGGCACCGACGACCAGGGTCGCGACGTGCTCTCCTCGATCATGTACGGCACGCGGCTTTCACTGGTCGTGGGCTTCGCGTCGGTGGTCGTCTCGCTGGTCATCGGCATCGCGCTTGGCCTGGTCAGCGGCTATGTCGGCGGCGTGACCGATTCGATCATCATGCGCATCGCCGACGTGCAGCTCACCTTTCCGGCGATCCTGGTGGCGCTGCTGATCGACGGCGTGGTGCGCGGTCTCATCTCGTCGCAGCGTCATGACGAAATCGCGCCGTTCGTGATCATCGGCGCGATCGGCCTCTCTTTCTGGGTCCAGTATGCCCGTACGGTGCGTGGCTCTGTGATGGTCGAGAAGAACAAGGAATACGTGCAGGCCGCCCGCGTGATCGGCCTGTCGCCGGTGCTGATCATGGTACGCCACGTGCTGCCCAATGTGACCGGGCCGGTGCTGGTGATCGCGACCATCAATCTCGCCCTGGCCATCATCTCGGAAGCGACGCTCTCCTTCCTGGGCGTCGGGTTGCCATCGACGCAGCCGTCGCTCGGCACGCTGATCCGGATCGGCAACGAGCTGCTGCAGTCCGGCGAATGGTGGATCACCGTCTTTCCGGGCATCACGCTTGCCGCGCTGGTGCTGGCGGTGAACCTGCTGGGCGACTGGCTGCGCGACGCCCTTAATCCGAAGCTGCGCTGATGGCGACCAACAACGCCCCGCTCCTGGAAGTGAAGAACCTCCGCGTCGAGTTCCCGACGCGACGCGGCACCTTGCTGGCCGTCGACGACGTGTCGTTCGACATCGCGCCGGGCGAAGTGCTGGGCGTGGTGGGCGAATCGGGGGCCGGCAAGTCGCTGACCGGAAACGCCATCATCGGCTTGCTCGAGCCGCCGGGGCGGATCGCGGCCGGCGAGATCCGGCTCGAAGGACGGCGCATCGACACGCTGCCTTACGAGGAGATGCGCAAGGTGCGTGGCGCCAAGATCGGCGCGATCTTCCAGGATCCGCTGACCAGCCTCAATCCGCTTTATTCGGTGAGCCGCCAGCTCGTCGAGACCATCCAGACGCACATGCCACTGTCGGCGTCGGCCGCCCGGGCGAGGGCGCTCGACCTGCTGAAGGAGGTCGGCATCCCCGGGGCCGAGCACCGGATCGATCACTATCCGCATCAATTCTCCGGCGGCATGCGACAGCGCGTGGTGATCGCGCTCGCGCTCTGCGCCAATCCGCGGCTGATCGTGGCCGACGAGCCGACTACCGCCCTCGATGTGTCGATCCAGGCGCAGATCATCGCGCTGCTGAAACGGCTTTGCCGCGAGCATCAGACGGCGGTGATGCTGGTGACGCACGACATGGGCGTGATCGCCGAGACGGCCGATCGCGTGGCGGTCATGTATGCCGGCCGCGTCGCCGAGATCGGTCCGGTGCGCGACGTCATCAAGAACGCGAAGCACCCCTACACCAAGGGCCTTATGGGCTCGATCCCGCATCTCGGCGTGCGCAGCGATCGGCTGACGCAGATCGACGGCTCCATGCCGCGCCTCACCGAGATCCCGAGCGGCTGCGCCTTCAATCCGCGCTGCGCCGAGCGTGGCGAGCGTTGCCTCGTGCAGCGGCCGGACCTGATGCCCGCCGGCGCAAGCCGGGCGGCCTGCTGGCTGCACGATGCCGCGGGCGTCGGTGCGCCGGTGAGGAAGGAGCTGGCCGATGCCTGACGCCGGCGCCTCCCCGCAGTTCGTCCGCATCGACGGGCTGAAGCGCTACTTCGACGTCTCCGCCCCCTGGCTGGTGCGCACGCTCGAAGGGCGGCCGCGCCAGATCGTGCAGGCAGTCGATGGCGTTGATATCGCGATCGCCAAGGGCGAGACCTTCTCGCTGGTGGGCGAATCCGGTTGCGGCAAGTCCACGGTCGCGCGCCTCGTCGTCGGGCTCTACCCGCCGACGGCCGGCCACATCGAGTTCGACGGCCACGACATGAGCAAGCGTCGGGGCCAGACGGAAACCTCGGTGCTGCGCCGGCGGCTGCAGATGATCTTCCAGGATCCCTTTGCCAGCCTCAATCCGCGCTGGCGGGTGTTCGACATCATCGCCGAGCCGATCCGCGCTTTCGGGCTGGCCAAGGACAAGGCCGATCTCCAGAAGCAGGTCGACGACCTGCTGCGCCAGGTGCGATTGACGCCGGCCGACGGCCGGAAGTTCCCGCACGAATTCTCCGGCGGCCAACGCCAGCGCATCTCGATCGCGCGGGCGCTTGCCAGCCAGCCGGAATTCCTGGTGTGCGACGAGCCCACTTCCGCACTCGACGTATCGGTGCAGGCGCAGATCCTGAACCTGATGATGGACCTGCAGCGCCGCCTGCAGCTCACCTATCTCTTCATCAGCCACAATCTCGCGGTCGTCTACCATATCTCCACGCGCGTGGGCGTGATGTATCTCGGCCGGCTGGTCGAGCAGGCGCCGACCGATACGCTGTTCAAGCGGCCCAAGCATCCCTAT
>Ga0153954_1001890_pt1 | contig 9977 bp, 5 predicted proteins | sample TSFL038MetaG_FD_102277 | JGI IMG/M metagenome (GOLD analysis project Ga0153954, IMG submission 102277) | Attine ant fungus gardens microbial communities from Florida, USA - TSFL038 MetaG | ecosystem: Host-associated > Fungi > Mycelium > Unclassified | place: USA: Florida, Wekiwa Springs State Park... | reverse complement strand
GTTAAGGGATCAGGTGACCCACTTGCTCTTGATACATTTAAGCTATCCATTACCATCACTCCATCTTAACATTATCTATGTATTATAACATTATCAACTATTATTGGTTAATAGATAATCTCTGATCATTTTGAAAATTCAAGTCTTTGATTTTCTTTTTTTTACGTAAAAAAAATAGTGGAAAAGAAGAAGATGTGTTAAGCTTGATTGCAATTGTGCGTTTCATGCCCAATGGTATAATTTAACGCTTATTTTTCGACTAACAAAAAAGAACGGTGCTTCTCCCAACACTGGAGGGAGGAATTATCAGACCTTGAGCTGGTGCGTATTGGTGAAGTAATTCGCATTTCTGAAAGGGAGTTGGCAGAAGGTGCGAGTCTCTATAAAAAGGAAATTATTAACCACTAAGGACACTAAGTTCACTAAGCTAATTCGATTGTTCAAGACAGCAAATCTTTCGCTTAAGCGAGGCTCTTAGTGTTCCTTAGTGTGCTTAGTGGTAAAAATTAGTCTTGCTGAGGCTCGTAGACGGGGCGCACGTCATAACCAGCATCGCGGACGGCGAAGAGCGCTTGGAGGATCGGTTCCCACTGCGCCTTCTTGTCAATTTTAAAGAGCACTTGGGTTTTGGATTTGTCTTGAGGGAGGATCCCCTTGTTGTATTGTTTTTCGAGCTCGAGTTGCAGCTCTTCGGCGGTGGCCATCGGGTAATCATGCAGTTCAGTCACCCACTTATAATGCCCTTCGCCATCGATGGTGATATTGACGATCTTCAGATCGCTATTTTGGGCCGAGGCAGAACCTTTATTTTCGGGCTTGATCTCCACGAGTTCGATGTTGGTGTCTTTGGTGGTGATCCGCGTGACGGCGAGGGTGGCAAAAAACATCAGCATGAGAAACAAGAAGTCGATCATTGGAGCGAGGTTGAGCGTAGCCTTGCTCTTGAGTTCTTCTTCGGGTATAAAGCTCATGTTTGCCTCCCCAATACTCTACTTAAGGATTTCCATTGTTGTTTTTCTGGTTGTCAACCAAGTTGACTAAGGCAAGCGATTCCGTTTCGATTGTCGACATCAATTGCACCACGCGGAATTTGAGAGTTGTGTAGAAAATCATCGCCAAGATCGAGACGATTAGACCCACCACTGTTGTGCCCACAGCGATCCCCAATCCATCAAAAATGGAAGCGATGCTTTCAGCTGAACGCCCTGAATTGTAGAAGGCAAAGAATAGCCCCACCACAGTTCCTAGCAGCCCCAACATGGGCGCTACTACGGCAATTTCATTTAAGAGTGACACGCGTTGCCACAAAGAGTTGCTGGCGCGGCGCGCTTCGGAGCGCATCGCATCGACCATGAGCTGAGCGCCATGCTGCCGGGATGCAATCCCAGCGGCAATGATGCGCGAACCCAAAGAATCTTCCTGTTCACAAGCTGAGAGGGCCGCTTCGTAGCGCTTTTCGTTAAAAAAATCGCGCATTTTCTTTAAGAAGTCGTTGGGCAGCATCTCGTTTAGACGCAGCGTCGCCAGGCTATAGAGCCAAACTGCTGTAGCTGCGATCGACATCAAAATCAAGATACTGTAGATGATGGGGCAGCTTTTAAACACTTCCACAATGTCAAACACTCCATCACTTGGCGCTTGTGCTAAAAATGTCGCGTGCATGGAATTATACATGGGAATTAGCCTCCTAACCGTTCATTAGCCGATTTAATTTGGTTGACCCGTTGAAAACGGGATGGTTCTTCATCGTTGCTTTGTTGTTGATGGTCATAGCGATCAGTGACCTCTTTAGAAGCTTGGTCGTTATCTGCCACCAGGCGCTCCGCTTCATCAAGGCGTCTTTGGAGGTTCTCCAGTTGCGCTTGCAGGTCGAGGTTATGTTGCGAAGCATTCAACATATCGTCCTTCAAAGACAAGTTTTGGCGCGCCTCTTCATTGAGAGAGTGGTTGGCTTGCTCCAACTCTTCATTGCGCAAGAGAGAGCTTTCATAGAGAGCCAATGCTTTATTCAATTGCTCTTGTAGATTCTTGCGCGCTACCCGTTCAGCTTCCACTTCTTGTCCCATGCTATCGGTTTTCATCGAGATGTGGTCCATCAGCTCATTTTGTGCATCGCTTAGCAAGCGGATCTCATCTTTGCTTGCATTTAAAGCAAGGCGGGCATTGGCCAATTGGTCTTCTAACGCATCGGAGCGGTTTTGCGTTTTGGCAATGATCTCTTCCAAATTGCGCAAACTGCTGTGCTCTTGATGGTAGTTTTTGCGGGCAATTTTCAAATCTTCCCGGAGGCGCTGCCCGTTTTCCCGTTCCACACGCAAAAGCTCTTGGAGTTGAGCGATTCCAGCCTCACGAGCCTGTAGATTTTTGTTGTGGTAGAGTTCGAGGTCGCCTAGCTTGACCGCATGGCTTTCTTTGGTCTGTTGGTGATTAGCGCGCTCTTGTTCTAAATCGGCATGGTGTTGGCTGACCAGTTGTTCCAGATGCTGCACCTGTTTTTGCAACCCTTCAATCGTTTGGATCTGCTTTTCCGACTCCCCTAAGTCGTTGCGCAGCTGTTCGACCAATTGACTATGGCTATGCCCTTTGTCTTGCTCTGCAGCCAGTTTTTGTTCGAGGGTAGAGATTTCCCGCAATAAAGTTTCATTTTGACGCACCAATTCTTGATTATCATGATCGGTGGTCGATGTTTGCGTTTGAGACAATGCCAGGAGCTGCAGCTTTTCTTCCAGCTCCTGAGCAAATCCTTTCGCTTTTTCAGATTGCTCAAAGCCAACGCTTTGTTCCAATTCGATTTGCGCCATAGCCATTACCACCTGCTCTTGCAGGTTTTCCGCATTTTGTTTTTCGGCGGCTAGGGCATTTTCGATGGTGGAAATTTTTTGAGCGAGTTCCCGTTTGACATAGTCGTGGACTAAGTTCAAGTTGCTGAACTGTTCATCCCGTGTGGCCAGCTTCTGGCGAGTTTCGTTGAGCTGTTTGTTGAACTGTTCTTCCGCTTGCGTCATTTGTTGGCGCACATCGTTCAGCTGCTGATCGTGCTGTTGATTCTGTTCAGTAAGCTGCTCGTGAGCTTTATTAAGCTGTTCATGGAGTTGCCTTTCCGTCTCGGCGATGTCTTGGGAAGAACGGTTGATAATGGTTTCGGTGTGCCGCTTTTGCGCATCGATTTCCGCTTGCAGGCGGACGATCTGATCGGTCCATTCCATATAGGCTGTGACATGGGAGGTCTTCAGCTTCTCTAAATCAGCGTCATTTTGAGCGGTTTGCCTTTCCAAATGTTCGATCTGGTTGGATGCATTATCCAAAAGCGTCTCTAAGTGGGCAGAGCGGACTAATTCCCTGTCTAAATCGGCGGTCAGGTTTTTAAACCGATTCTCCACTTCAAGGTAAAGGGCAGCCTGTGACTCTTCTAAATTCTTGAGCTGTTGCTGCTTTTGCGCAAATAGCTGTTGATGTGCCTCGAGTTCTTGCGATAATTCTTGCAACTTTTGACCCGATTCGGCGAGTAGTTTTTCCGAATTGTCTGCCCGTGTTTGATGGGAATTGCCTTCAGCAAGCGCTGCTTGCACTTGGGCTTTCAATTCTTCTTCTTTTTGTCTTTGAGCTTCTTGTAGCCGCGCTAGCCGCTCTTGCCAGCTGTTGTAGATCTCTCGCTGCCCTTGTTCCATTTTGTCATGGCTGCTTTGGTGGGCGCTTTCAACCACATGGTGTTGTTGCTCAAGTAGGGTTAAATAGCTTTCCAGCGCCTCGCGGTATCCTTTGTGCTGCTCGAGTGAACTTTGCGCTTGTTCTAGCGAAGTTTGAGTGTGCTCCAACTGCAACAAAAGGGTACCCGTCGCTTGGGAATTGGCGGAACTAGCCGTTTCCATTTCTTGGTGTTTAGCCGCAAGCATCTCGTCTAGGTCGCTGATCATCCCTTCTAAGCTTTCCGCATAATGCTGAGAAGTTTCTTGGTGGGTCATCAGAGCTAAAAATTGATTTTCCAGAACTTGGATCCGCAATTGCTGTTGCGCAAGACCTGCATTCAATTGCCCGGAATATTCCACCATCGCTTGCCGCTCAGAACCATGGGCTGCTGTCAAAATGGCCAGCTCTTGGTGGCGTTGCTGTAACAGCGCCTTCGCTACGGCGAGCTCTTCGTTGAGTGTTTTTTCTTGCTGCAATTCTTTGCGCAAGGTGTCGATTTCTTTACCCAAAGCAGTCTGAGTGGCCAAAGAAAGGTCAGAGAGCCAGCGCATCTCTTCCTTATAGTTGGAGAGATCAGTATTGCGCGCCCTTTCCTCATTTAAGGCTGAGGATAGGTGGTTGATGTGGTTTTCTTTTTGGGTGTGGATCGCGCCAAAAGTTTCGGTCGTGGCGATAATTTCATCATAGAGACCCACAATCTTATTTTCTAAATTGAGTAGCTCACGCTGTTTTTGGGAAAGGGCTTCATCTTGTGCATTGGCAATTGCATCGAGCCGCTGGACAGTTTTATGCTTATCGGCAACAGCTTGCTTCAACCGCTCCAATTGGCTCTCGTGTTGTTCGATCTTAGATTGCAGGCTATTGCGCTCTGTTTCTGCGGTCAGGCGCATCTCTTCGATTTGGGTTTTAAAACTTTGTGCATTTTGCTCTTTGGCGCTGCGCTGCTTTTCTACCATGGCGGTGAGGGCATCTTTAATGGTGTCCAGTTCTGCCGCTTTTTTGCGCGCTGCAGAGACTTCTGCTTCCATATCGCGCTTGGAGGCGCTGAGGCGGTTTAACGCATCTTCTTTTTGACCCAGTTGGATCGTCAGTTCGGCAATCTTTTCTTGATCGGCAGGATCCCCTTGCTTAAAGAGCGCAGGCTTTAATTCGTGGAGCTTTTGGGTGACGTCGAGCAGTTCTTCCCGCAACGCTTTGATTTTTTCCGATTGGATCTGATTTTGATTGCGCAGGATGCGGATTTGATAGCTTTCAAAGCTCTCAGGCTGAACCTCAGAGGGCTTTTCGGCACCTTTCGGGATGATTAGGTTCGCCTCGGCCGAGCAGAGCCAAAAACAGGAAACCAACCCCAATACTTCCACTAACCGCTTTTTCGATCTCAAAATCTCATGTCTCATGGCAAAACCCTTAACTTGTGCAAAAAGAATAAGCTTGAGACATAAACTGCTGGTGGATATTAATTCAATCGTTTTTTCGTTCACGAAGGGACGCAAGGGACCGGCCCGAGGGACAAAGGGACACAAGAGACACAAGGGACGCAAGAGACACAAGGGACGCAAGAGACACAAGGGACAGAAAAACTAATGGCTAAAGGGACGGGCCGAGGGACAAAGGGACACAAGCTATGGAACAAAACATTGAAAGGAACTGCTAGATATCCATGTTGTCCCTGGCCGGTCTCTTGTCCCTTGTGTCTCTTGCGTCCCTTGTGTCCCTTGCGTCCCTTTGTCCCTCCGGCCGTCCCTTCCGTCCCTTGCGTCCCTGTTTACGGAAACGGTTACGAAAAAATTTCCTTTCTCAATTTTTCTGAAACAGGCATAGAAACTGGGAATGACAACAAACCGCCTTGCACGAGAGAAATCCCCCTATTTACTTCAGCACGCCCACAATCCCGTTGAATGGTACCCGTGGGGGGAAGAAGCCTTCCAGGCTGCCCGCAGCGCTGATAAACCGATCTTTTTATCGATCGGCTATGCCACCTGCCACTGGTGCCATGTCATGGAAAAGGAATCGTTTGAAGACCCCAAAATAGCGAACTTGATGAACAAGGCCTTCATCAATATCAAGGTGGATCGGGAAGAGCTGCCCCATATCGACAATCTCTATATGGAATTTGCCCAAAGCATGATGTCGGGGACAGCAGGATGGCCCCTCAATCTAATTTTGACCCCCGGATTGCAGCCATTTTTTGCGGCGACTTACCTACCTCCAACTGCGCGGCATGGATTGATGGGCCTTGATGAAGTGATTATGCGCATCGATGAAGTATGGCATGGGGAAGAAAAGGAGAGGATCCTCGACCAAGCGGAAAAATTGCTGGCCGTTTTCGCCGAAAATGTACACGTGAAGGGGAGTTCTCTTCCTGAAAAAGAGGTGATTGAAGACACCTCCGACCTCTTATTTAAGATGTCCGATCCCACTTTTGGGGGGATGAATGGCGCGCCTAAATTTCCGATTGGCTACCAATACAACTTTTTGATGCATACCTATCCCATCTTAAAAGACACGCGTGGTCTCTTCCTGGTCGAACGCACCCTCGACCGGATGCACCGCGGCGGAATCTATGATCATCTGGGAGGGGGCTTTTCCCGCTACAGCGTCGATGAAGAGTGGCTGGTGCCCCACTTTGAAAAGATGCTCTACGACAATGCCGTGTTGGTCACAGCCTACTTAGAGGCGTGGCAAATTACCAAAAAAGAGCTTTACCGCGAAGTGTGTGGAGAGATTATCACCTATTTGCTTCGCGATATGCAAAATTCCGCAGGGGGTTTTTATTCGGCAGAGGATGCTGACTCCGAAGGAAAAGAAGGGTATTTTTATACCTGGACTCAAGATGAAATTGAAAAACTTTTGGGTAAAGACGAAAGTTTACACTTCCGCAAATTCTACGGTGTGACCCCAGAAGGCAATTTTGAAGGGCGCAACATTTTGCACACACCGCTCAACCCGGATGAATTTTGCGTCGAAAACAATTTAAATCTGACCCAGTTCAAAGAAACATTGCAAAAGCAGCGCAAAATCTTGTTCGATGCCCGTGAAAAGCGGGTGCATCCTCTGAAAGATGACAAAATTTTGAGCGGTTGGAATGGCTTGACCATTGCCGCTCTGGCGCAGGCGGGATGTGCATTTGAGAGGGATGAAGCAAAAACAGCGGCCCTTAAGGCGGCAGGTTTCATCAAAAAGAATCTCTGGAAAGATGGGCGCCTTTATCGCCGCTGGCGCGAAGGGGAAACTTCCTACATGGCGGGATTAGATGAGTATGCTTTTATGATCAAAGGGGCGCTGACCCTCTTTGAAATTGGGTGCGGAGCTGAGTGGCTAGCCTGGGCCATGGAAATGGAAGAGATTTTGCGGCGAGAATTCAAAGGCGATGACGGCGCGTTTTTCCAAGCTAATTTCCAAGAAAAAAATATGATTTTGCGTAAAACAGTCTTTGGCGATGGAGCAGAACCTTCAGGCAATTCGATCCATACGGAAAACCTGCTGCGCCTTTATCAAATGACTAATGATGCCCTCTACCTGGATCAAGCCGAAGACATTTTGCGCGCCGCTGATAAATTTATCCGCAATTACCCCCCCGGATACGGCTACCAAGTAATGAATCTCACACGGTACTACAACAAACGGCAACCTCTCTTAATAATTGCTCTTAATAAAAAGAAAGAGCATCAATCAATTATTCTAAAAGAAATTTACCAAACATTCATTCCCCATAAAGGAATTATTTGGAATCAAGAGGGGGATGAGACTCTAAAGAAGCGACTTCCCTTCGCAGCAGAGAAGAAACCGCTCGAAGACAAAACAACCCTATATATTTGTTTTGAAGGGGCTTGCCAAGCGCCGCTCACTGAGCTAGAACAGATTCTAAATGCTGTTCATAAATTATAAAGCTCATTGTTTTTTTTCCTAAGATCACTTAAACTTGGTCTTTATGAAAAGAAACTCAGCTGTCCATAAAAAGCTTAAGGAAATTCTTTCTCAAAAAAGCTTTGAAGAATTAGAACCTTTCAAAAATACCAGTGAGTGGACTGCGCTCCACCCCGATGACAAATCGCTGCTTGCTTCGCTCTTTGTGATGCAAGGGGAAAAGCAATTGGAACAAGGGGATAAAAACGCCAAAGAGAGTTTTGATCTCGCTGCAAAACTGGCTGGAGATAGTGGAGAGGTGTTTTTGGAAATCGGCAGCGCCTACGCCAAAAATCAACTCAACGTGCAGTGTTTGCGCTACGCGGCAGAATACTTGAGCAAATCGATTCAACTCACTCCCCCTGTGTTTTCCACTTGGGCGCTGCTCGGCCGCGTGCACAACAGCATGGGGATGTTGATCGACGAAACTTGCCATTTCGAAGAAGCAGATAAGTATTATCAACAGGCCTTCCAACTATCCCACGACCAACCCGATTCTTCCAAAGCGATGCTCAATTGGCAATGGGCAGTGAGTTGGTACTGCATGGGGAAACATTCCGGTGAAGCGCTTGATTTCAATCGCGCCGTGGAGAAATTCCGCGAAGCGGAGCGGCTAGGGATGCAAGATAAATACTTTTGGAGCAATTACGGCGATTCTTTGGCTGAATTGGCATCTTTGCTCGGCAGGCCCGATCTGTTTTATGAAGTGATCGAACTCTACCGCAATGCGATTCGCCTGTCATTCGATTTTTTCGAAGGGTGGCTCAGCATGGGGTGTGCCTTTCAGCGGCTGTTTGAAATTTTTGGCAGCGAAGAGGACTACAACCAATCTTACGAATGTTTTAAATTGGCTTCTCAGTTAAATGAGAGCCATCCGATGCTCTGGTCGAAATGGGCGCAGCTCACCGCGCAAGGGGGCAAGTGGAAGCGCGATTTGATCCTGATCGGCGAAAGTTTGGAAAAATTCGAAAAAGCCCACTTTTTAGATCCTGAAAATCCTGTTCTCCTTTGCCTATGGGGGGAAACATTGCTCGTTTATGGCGCCCATGGGGAAAAAGTGGATGCGCTACGGCAAGCCGAAAACAAAATTGTCAAAAGCCTCTCTATTCAACACGACGTAGCCGATGCCTGGTACATGTATGGATGCTGCTTAAACGAGTTGGGGCGTTATTTCCATCAAGAAGATTATTACCACAAAGCGATCGAGAAATTCCAATATGGGCTAGGGCTTAAGCAAAATGAGCCGCTACTGTGGTATGGATTAGCCCTTTCCCACTTGGCAATCGGCGAATCGCGCGGAGAACTGGCCTGGTTGGAGCAAGCGTGCCGCCTCTTTTCGCGCGCACTTGAGTTTGGCGGACAAAATGTGCGTCCCCTCTGGAATGATTGGGGTGTAACCTTGATGAAAATTTCGGAGCTCACCGGAGATAAGGCCCCTGTCGAAGCCGCCATCGACAAATTTGAAACCTTGATTCCGGCCATGGCAGAAGAGTGGGATGAAGCGGATTTAGACCCCGAATGGCTCTATAATTATGGCTGTGCCCTCGATTTTATGGGGGATTTCACCGATGAGATCTCTTTCTATGAAAAAGCCGTACAGGCCTTGTCTAAAGCGGTGCAAATGGATCCAGAATACACCCATGCGCGCTATAACTTGGCCTTGGCGCTTTCCCATTTAGGGGAAACTGCGCTCGATGTAGAGTGTTACCATAAATCGGTAGAGCAATTCCAGATCCTTCTCAACCAAGATGGTGAAGATGAAATGGGTTGGATTGATTATGGGGTGACCTTGATCCAGTTGGCTCGCCTGATTTTTGATCCTGCGCGGCCAGATGTAGCCTATAAGATTTATGAAGTGGCTGAAGGGAAACTCATGCAAGCGGCTGCCTTAGGAGCGGTGCAAGCCTATTATAACCTCGCTTGCCTCCATTCCCTCATGGGAAATTTTCCGATGGCGATGCATTTCGTCGAAAAAGCGGAAGCGGCGCAGGTGCTACCTCCTCCCGATGAACTTCTTGCAGATGAGTGGCTGGAAGATTTGCGCGAAACTGAGAGTTTTAAATTTTTCTTCGCGCACTATAAAAAAGATAAAAAAATTATTGAATGAAAACAATGGTTATTCCTCAATTCAGGTATAATCCGTTGCTCCCGTAACCGTAACTCTCCGGTCTCTTACTCAAACACTCAAGCACTCAAGCAGAATGCAAGAATGCAGGCCCGCCCCTTTTTTAGGCGCAACTCAAACGGAATGCAAGAATGCAGGCCCGGCCCTTTTTTCAGGCGCAACTCAGACGGAATGCAAGAATGCAGGCCCGGCCCTTTTTTCAGGCGCAACTCAAACGGAATGCAAGAATGCAGGCCCGGCCCCTTTTTCAGGAGCAACT
>Ga0153954_1001889_pt1 | contig 9981 bp, 7 predicted proteins | sample TSFL038MetaG_FD_102277 | JGI IMG/M metagenome (GOLD analysis project Ga0153954, IMG submission 102277) | Attine ant fungus gardens microbial communities from Florida, USA - TSFL038 MetaG | ecosystem: Host-associated > Fungi > Mycelium > Unclassified | place: USA: Florida, Wekiwa Springs State Park... | reverse complement strand
CTTAGGAGTCAATGGAATGCAAGTCTATTCTCCTGAATTATTAAATCCTCTATTGAAGCTATGCCGTGAAGCCTCTGTAATCACGATTGCTGATGAAGCCGTCACCGGCTTTGGCAGGTTGGGTCCTCTATTTGCCAGCGAGCTATTAGAAGAAAAACCAGACATCATCACCTTAGCCAAGGGACTTACCGGGGGGGTCTTGCCATTGGGAGTTACCGCCTGTACCGATGCTGTGTACGCTCCTTTTCATGGGGATACGCGCGAACAGAGTTTATTTCACTCCCATTCTTACTGTGGCAACCCCCTCGCCTGCACGAGCGCCCTTGCTAGTATCGAGCTCCTATTAGAGTCTTCATGCGCACGTCAACGTCAAAGGATCCATGCCCTCCATTGCCGTTTTGTAGAGCAATACCATTCCCACCCAAAACTTGCTCGGTGTGAAACGCTGGGCACTCTGTTGGTATTGGAGTTTAAGTCAGGGAAAGGCAATTATTTCAACCCTTTACGTGAGAATTTATTTGCCTTTGCCCTCGAACGGGGCGTTTTGTTTCGCCCCCTTGGAAACGTGCTTTACGTTTTGCCCCCCTACTGTATCTCTGAAGAGGAATTGGCCACTATCTATCAAACTTTAAACGAGTGCCTCACATGCATACCGTAATCCCTTTGATCATTGCAAACTCAGCACTGCATTTGCGCTGGCTTAACACCCTTTCCTATTTGGAAAATTGCGGCGCGCGCAAAATTGCCGCACTGGAGCATCCCACACTCGTTAAAGAACAGATGCTCAAGCATGCTGCAGAGGAGTTCCGCCATGCGTACATCTTAAAAAAACAGATGACCCGTTTGGGTTCCTCTTTTCCCACGTATGAACAGAAATTTCTCCTTGGAGGTTGGCACACGATTCATTATCTCGATCGCCTCGAATGTGTGATCAGCCGTTTCTTAAAAGCGCACCGCACACCCTCGGTCTTGGCTTATTTGTTGATAACCTATGCCATCGAAAAACGGGCCGATTATCTCTACCCACTGTATGAAACCTATCTCCGTCAGACTCAACATCCTGTGACAGTGAAATCGATTCTTTTAGAAGAGCAAGGGCATTTGCGTGAAATGGAAGAAGCTCTGCAAGAACATCAACAGGGAACCAATTTTACAAAAATTGTTTGCCAATTTGAACAAGCAATTTATCAAGAATGGTTTTCACATGTACAAAAATCGATCCATTCTGCAATTTAACGATTATGATGCAAAGTATAAGCCGCCTCTCCTCCAGCCTCTCTTGGACCATGAACACCTCTACAGGGATCGCTATAGGAATTGCGGCCATTTCCGCCGTGGCGTTTGCCATTTTCTACGCAATTCGGGAGATCCGCAAGCCCCTGCCCCCTTTTCAGCTGAACGACAGTGAAAAAACTACTTTTAGGGTATTATTTAGCAAATCAGCGGAAGAACTTGATCAAATCCCTTTCATTTCCAAAGACATCAATGCTAACGCTCCGCTGGTAAAGGGCGTAGCTCGCAATGGCCAACCCTTCTTTCGTATTGAAGTTTTTCTAAAGGATCCAAAAACTTTCGAAAATCAAATTGAAGAACACTATCCTAAGCTTTCAAAGGACGTCTTGAATATAAGGCCATTGATCCAACATATCTTTTTAGAGCGAAATCCCAACGGCACTTGGTCACAAAAGTTCAACGAAAAACATCTAACTCCCCTCTACTTCACAACCCCTTTTACCGATGAGCAAGGGGAATGCGTTAAAAATCAAACTGCGATTTCTTCGAAGTTTAAGAGCTTATATGCACTCATCCACATGGGTATATCTTCCGATATCCATCTCATTCAGTGGCAATTCCGCACATCCGTGGGTCCTTCTTCACCACCCATATTGCTTTCCTCCGCTCTTGTCCCTCAGCCTCAACAACAAAAATAATCTTCTAGAAATCTTTGACGCTTTCCTTTAGTTTTTAATTTCCATTCTCTTTCCAGGTGCCCCAATGAAAATTATTCTCCACCTTATTTCTTTGCTTCTATTCACTGTAGGTCAAGCAACACTCAATCGCCAGACAATACAACGGATCGGGGAGCAGATCTGGGCCAACGAAAGCGGCAAATCGATGGATAAACTCACCCATTGGAATGAGGGGGAAGAATTCCCTTCCCTTGGGATCGGCCACTTCATCTGGTATGCCCAAGGGCATGAGCAACGTTTTGAAGAAACTTTCCCCCAATTGGTTCTTTTTCTTAAGCAAAAAGGGGTACAGATGCCTGCTTGGACGAATGGGCATTGTCCCTGGAGCTGCCGCAAGGCTTTTTACGACGATTTCAAGGGTCCCCAGCTCACCCAATTACGCGAGATTTTGTACTCCACGCGAGACTACCAAGTCGATTTTATGGTGGCACGCATGGAAAACGGATTAAAGCATTTTGCCGTCTCAACTGTGCTCAATAAGCTCAAGGCAGATCCTCAAGGGGTTTATGCACTTGTAGACTATGTCAATTTCAAGGGGCTCGGTGTTAATCCTAGCGAACGCTATCAAGGGCAGGGGTGGGGGCTTTTACAAGTTCTCGAAGGGATACCCGCAAATTCCAAAAATGTCGTCGCAGATTTTGTCTCTTCGGCAAAAAAAGTTTTGGCCGAGAGGGTGAGGCATTCCCCACCCGAGAGAAAAGAGGCCCGCTGGCTCCCAGGATGGAATAATCGTTTAGAAACTTACTTGAAGTTTTAATTTAAATCATCTATAATATTTTATCTTATGTTTAAAGATCTTAAGTATCTCATACTGATCATCGCAATTTTTATTGCAGGTTGCATTGAAACCGATATCTATCTACCTGCATTTACTGATATGATGCGCTACTTTGCCATTTCGGAGGAAAAGATCCAGGAACTTTTAACCTGGAATTTTATCGCAGTATGCATTTCTGGTCCTTTTTATGGACCCATTTCCGATGCGATTGGACGGAGGAAACCGCTCGTTTTTGCGTTGGGTGTTTTTCTGCTCGGCAGCCTCTTCACTGTTTACGCCGATAATTTTTCCCTCATGCTGATTGGACGGGTGCTCCAAGGGATTGGCTGCGGGGGCTGTTTTGTACTGGGGACAGCGATCCTGTTCGATCTTTTTGAAGGGGATAAAGCGATGCATGCCCTCAACAAAATCAACTCGATTGTCCCATTCATTATGGCCGCAGCCCCAATCCTCGGGGGCTATCTCAACATTGCCTTCGGTTTCCGCTCCAATTTTATTGCCATCGCCGCTTGCGTTTTGGTCAGCTTCTTGATTACCCTCTTTTTTCTCAAAGAACCCTTAGCCAAAGAAAAATGGATTCCCCTCGATCTACCTTCCGTCTTTAACAAGTTTAAAGAGGTGGGCAAGAGCCTCCCCTTTTGGCAAACAGTGTGGATCGTGAGCTTGATTTTTGCAGGATATCTAGCATTCCTTTCTTGTATCTCGGTCTTGTTCGTTCTCGAAATGGGGGTCGACAAGCAATACCTTCCCTACTTTCAGGGCGCTCTGTTGGGCGCATGGCTGCTCGCTAACCTCACCTTCAAGTTTTTTGTGAATCATTTGTCGGCTAGCGGGATCAAAAAATGGGGGCTGATCCTCTTTAGTTTAGGAGGGCTTTTAACTCTTTTAAGCGCATGCCTTGCTCCAAAAAATCCCTACTACGTGACTTTTGGAATGGTGCTCTATGCAATGGGAGCAAACTGGATTCAAGCGATCTATTTTCCTGAAGGGATGCAAATTTTCCCTGAGCTTAAAGGGATCACCTCCAGCTTCCTTACTAGCGCGCGTCTCTTGATTACAGCAACGGTTGTGGCCCTCGTCAGTCACGCCTACGACGCAACGATCTTTCCGATTGCCTATGCCATCTTTGGAATTGTCGCAGCGATGCTGATTAACATCGCCATCTATGAAAAAAAACGACAGCCCATCTCGGTTGTGGAAAAAAAAATTTAATGATGAGATGATCTAACTTTACAATGTAAAGGTGGATCATGCGCAAACTGCTTATTTTATTTTGTTCCCTTACCCCGGCTCTCTTGCCTGCAGCGGGAAGTTTTGTGTATGAAAACTGTTCCGCTGACGTGCGCCTTGCGAGCGCTGGATGGAGCGCCCGTGCAGATGATCCCTCCACCGTTTTCACCAATCCTGCTGGAATGACCCGCATCGATCGCACCACGTTGCAGGTAGGCGCAGGCAGTGTTTTCAACCATTTTATTTATGACCCAAATCAAAAAACAAACATCAAAGGGAGTAAAGGGCATGGCAACTTGTGGCTCCCGCTCGGTGGTTCTTATCTTGTCTATCCCTATTCTGATTGCATCCGTTTTGGCGTGGCTAGCGTCGGCTATTTTGGTTCAGACTTACGCTACAACCACAAATGGGTTGGACGTTATTATTTCCAAAAAGGGGTAATGGAAGGCCTTTCGCTCATCCCCGCTGTGGCCTACAAATTGAATGATTGTTGGTCCTTTGGCTTTGGTCTCAACGCCATGTATGGCTTCATGAAGCAACGTTCGGCCATCAATAATAAATTAGATGGATTGAAAGATGGCTACGTCAACATCAAAGACTACCGGTGGGGCTTTGGCTATCTTCTCGGGGTGCTTTATGAACCCACCTGCAACACCCGTATCGGCTTGCAATATCTCTCTCATGTGCGCCTCCATTTCCGCGTTATCCCTGATTTCAATAAAGCGGGTCCAACGCTCAAAACGCTGTTCACCGAGTTAGGGATTATTAAAGGGCAGGTTGATCTGGATGTAAGAGTTCCCCAAGCGTTAATGGTGAGCGTCTACCATCGTCTCAACGCGGAATTTGCCGTGATGGGCGATGTAGGCTGGCAACAATGGCACCACTGGCAAAAAGCCATTTTCGCTCCAGTCAATACCAATAGCGTGACCATTACCCCAAAATATCATAACGGCTGGCACGGCGCTCTAGGTATGGAATGGTATTATAATCCTCTTTGGACCTTTTCAGCAGGGATTGCCTACGATTCTTCGGTTGTTAAATCGAGAAACCGCACTTTTAGCTTTCCCGTCGGCAAACAATGGCGCTTTGGAACAGGAGCACGTTTTAATTATAGCGACACCCTCGCATTTGATTTCTGTACCGAGCTGCAATGGCAAGGCAAAATGTTTGCCGATCAAAACCGAGGTCCCCTTGCCGGACATGTGGCCGGACATTATCACGACTTTTACGCTCTCTTCCTAACAGGTGATGTGATTTGGAGGTTCTAGAATGCGCTACAGCTGCCCCATGCACCCGCAAATTGTGCAGGACCACCCGGGAAATTGCCCTATCTGTGGAATGAGCCTCGAAGCTCCTTTACAAAAGGATGATACAGAATACAAAGCGATGTTAGTCCGCTTCATTGTGTGCGGTTTCCTCTCTGTTCCTGTTCTTCTTTGGGCGATGCTGCATAAAAGCCCTTATTTGCAATTTCTGTTTACAACTCCCGTTGTTTTGTGGGGAGCGTGGCCCTTTTGGGTAAGAGCTTGGGAATCGCTGCGTAACCGCTCTCCCAATATGTTTACCTTGATTGCCATGGGTGTGGGCGCAGCCTATCTATACAGTACTCTCGCCCTCTTCTTTCCCCAACTTTTTCCCACGCAATTTAAAGAAGGGAACACACTCTACCTCTACTTTGAGTCGGCTGCAGTGATCACAACGCTAGTTTTATTGGGGCAAGTGTTGGAGTTAAAAGCGCGGCAACGCACCAGCCATGCCATCGATACCCTTTTGCAAGAAACGCCCCCAACCGCCCACCGTCTTGTGGATGGAAAGGAAGAAAATATTCCCACAGCCCATATCCATCCCGGAGATTTGCTGCGCGTTAAACCAGGGGAAAAAATCCCGGTCGACGGCATCGTTGTGGAGGGGTTTAGCACCGTCGACGAAGCGATGATCACGGGAGAAGCGGAACCTGTCCACAAGGAAATTGGGTCTCAGGCCACTGCTGGAACACTCAACCAAACCGGCAGCTTTGTCATGCGCGCCGAAAAAGTGGGGCAAGAGACGCTTCTCGCCCAAATTGTCAATCTCGTTGCCGAGGCGCAACGCACCCAAGCGCCTATTCAACAAATTGCCGATAAAGTTTCCGCTTATTTTGTTCCTGCGGTGATCGCCATTGCTGTAGCCACGTTTATTGCTTGGGCGATATGGGGTCCACAGCCTAGTTATACCTACGGATTGATTAATGCCATCGCAGTCTTGATTATAGCATGCCCCTGCGCCCTAGGATTAGCAACCCCGATGTCCCTCATGGTAGGACTGGGAAAAGGAGCCAAGCAAGGGATTTTAATCAAAAATGGAACCGCCTTGGAAACCCTCGAAAAGGTTGAAGTAGTCGCCCTTGACAAAACCGGCACCATCACCGTCGGAAAACCAACAGTTACGCACATTGAACCTGCCGATAAAAAAGAAGAAATCTTGCGCCTAGCGGCCGCTGTGGAGCAAGGCAGCGAGCACCCGCTGGCACAAGCCATCTTAAAAGCCGCCGCTGACAAGCAGCTAAACCTTCCTCAAGTGACTGATTTTAAAGCCTTTCCTGGAATGGGTGTTGAAGGAAAAGTAGAAAATCGCAACCTATTTGTAGGCAATGGTCTCCAGGTCGTTGCCGATGGCAAGCTTTTGGGTACCCTAGAAGTGGAAGATCCGATAAAAGCTAGTTCCTACAGCGCCGTGGATGAACTTCATGCATTGGGTCTCAAGCTCATCCTACTAACAGGCGACAAGCAAGCCAAAGCCGATCAAATCGCTCAAAACTTGCGCTTTGATGCAGTGCACGCTGAAATCAAGCCGCAACAAAAATTTCAATTGATCAAAAGTCTCAAAGAAAAAGGGTTCACCGTAGCCATGGCGGGCGACGGGATCAACGATTCCCCCGCCCTTGCTGAAGCCGATGTGGGCATTGCCATGGGCACCGGCACCGGCGTGGCCATCGAAAGCGCTGCCATCACCCTTCTCAAGGGGGATCTCCAGGGGATCGTTAAAGCCATCCGCTTAAGTCGCGCCACGATGGCCAACATCCGCCAAAATCTTTGGTTCGCCTTCCTCTACAACGCCCTTGGCATCCCCCTCGCCGCCGGCATCCTCTACCCCTTCCTTGGCATCCTTCTCAGCCCCATGATCGCCAGCGCCGCCATGGCCCTCAGCTCGGTATCGGTAATTGGGAATGCATTGCGGTTGAATAGAGCAAACTTTTGAACTGAATGAGAAGGCCTAAGAGGGCCTCATCTTTGCTTTCTGGATCGCAATCGTTGGGAAAGGCCACTTGATCGGTGATTTTTTTATTCTCGATGGTCACTGAAATCTGGACCACGGTCTTATTTCCTTTCGGTTCTCCTCTTAACTTCACAGGGATCTTTCCACTCTCCATGACATAGATGAGCTCTATCTCCATCAATTGATTAGAGGAAGGGATCAGAGTGAGCACATTTGCATACTCACTGCAATAAATGGAATACATGGGATCTTTGGCTAAAGGGTGCTGGGGAGGTAATAATGAGGCGCCCCCTTCCATAGGGAAGGTCATCCTTTTTTTCAGAATTTCAGGAAGAGGGGATGTTTCAATAGGCTCCATGCATAAACCTGGAAGTTCTTTAAGAGCTATCTTAACCTGCTCAAAAAATGTATGAATAGCATCAATTAGATCTTGATTCTGTAAACCAATTCCAAAACGGGGATGGGTGTCATCCGACAAATACTTCCCAACATAGTCTGAAAGCACCATATAGGTTACCATATCAAGATCTTTTCCTATGGATAGGTTTAAAAGATGGCAAATGCTCTTTCGACTTTTCAGGGAGGGTGAGTAATGAATTGCCAGGGAAAAAGCATTGGATCTCTTTGCAATTGAAGTCCATCGACACCGAATTTGGGGACCGGCCCCGTAAAGGGATTCCGCACGCGAGGTGATTGAAAACCAATATCCCTCTGGATAGCAGTCAGCAGGTGCCGTATCAAAAGCATTATTCTTAGGCAAAGGGATTTTTCGTAAGGGAATTTCCATCACTTCAGCAGATAGGTAGGTGGAAAACCACAGAAGATACATGAGCTCTACCCTGAAGGGCTTAAGGAGGGTTGTATCTGCGAATACTTCCGATAACTTCTCTCCCCGGACCTTTAGAACATTTTGAATCAGAGGGGGTAAAAGCTGGCCCCTATATGTCGTGATGTTATCTTTTCTCCACGTTTCCAAAAGGGCAATCTGAGCAAGCGCTTCTCTTTTCACGAGATCGCCACATAAAAGAGAATAGATCATCTCTTCAGATAAGGGATGCCCCAAGTAAGCCTGAATCTTATCGATTAGGCAGATCAATTCCTCACTATTCAGAAAATCGCCATTCACCTGGACAGCTCTAATTAGATCGCTGCAAAAAACCCATAATAGATGAGGAGGCTTAACCCATTTTCTTTCAAAAGAGGCCTTAAATGTGTGAAGAATGACGGCTCTTTTATTCGAGCTAACACCTTCAACTGCACCAGGTGCGCTAGGTAAGCTATTTATTCTTGAAAATAGCAGGGTCCACTGTTCACTGGCTAGCGTTAGGCTAGCTTCAAAAAAATGACTCTCCCAACCGGGCTCAAGCAAAAATCCCTTCCGACTGAGATATTCCAGTGTCATTGTATATAAAAGGGAGGCAAGGAGGATCTTTTTTAAAGGGCTTTCCGGGCTGAAGAAAAGCTCCAACATATTTAAAAGCTCTTTCGTCAATGCAGGCAAAGCAGCTTTTGGAGTCAAGTTTTCTTGAACATGTTTAAAAATGTAAAGCACGCTCAACGGTTCTATGGCATCCTGTGCTTCATTTAAGGCTTTTTCTAATTTAGGATACGCTCCCTCCGGAATTTTTAGACGAAAAGGACGCAATTGTTCTACCCGCACACGATTGGCGAATTTGGTAAAAGAGAGATTTACTAAGCTGCGTTCCACCTGTTGAAGAGGGACTTCTCTTGGCAATGGATAGATGTGAAAGAAAAGTTCATATTCTTTGTTCAATTTTAACCGAGATAAAAAATCTACGGCTAACCTCTGCTCTTCTTTCCCTTCGTACTGATATTCTCTGACCAAATCGATCCAATTTAATTCGAGCACTTCTCCTTCGGCTGAGAGGCGCAACCAAGCCACGGTTTGGAAGAGTGCTAGTTCAAAAGCCATCCTTTCTTCTGAATTCTCAGGGAAAACAGCTCGCGATGTCAAAATGGCCTCTAATTTTTTAACCCAAGCATATTTTTCCTCTTTAATCCAGCGCTGCGGCAGACCAAATTGGTGGCACGATTGAAAGAGCGTTCCAGTCGAGGGCAACAGCTGATGGGAAATGAAGCAGATGTGATCCGCATTGAATGCAGCGTTATCGGCAAAGTCGCGTTGAGCGATTTTCAAGCGGGTGAGGGAATCATTCCAAATGGCTTGAAACCGCCTTCGAAGGGCTTCATGTTCTTTTTTGATACGGGGAATATGCGTTCTCCCCAAACAGTAATATAAAGGAGGAAGATCATCTTTGCCTCCCACCCAACTTTCCCCCATAAACTTTCTTGCTTCCGCACTGAGGGTCGTATCTGAATTCCAAATTCGTCTGAGCGCATCACAGGACATAGGGAACTCACTTGGTATATGAAATTGCTTTTACCAAAGGGATTAACATATGTCCAAATACAACTACACTAGCTGGCGAAACTTTAACCAGTCTATAGATCAATGCCGTATCCAGGATGCGGGCTCCTTCCGAGCCATACAAAAAAGCCGCCAAACTCAGTCCTAGTTCCCCTAAAATCACGTAGGCTGTTTGGCTTACCGTGTTATCGGCGGCATGATTTACAGTAATCACAGCAAAGGCAAGAGGAACGGGGTTATCGATTAAATGTTCACGGCAAGAGGACAGAAACACTCCACTTCCAGGCATCCAGGCATGGGAGACGGCACGGGAAGCAAAAAAACCCCCTGCTACAAAAGTTACCGTATTCACAGCAGAT
>Ga0153954_1001888_pt1 | contig 9993 bp, 14 predicted proteins | sample TSFL038MetaG_FD_102277 | JGI IMG/M metagenome (GOLD analysis project Ga0153954, IMG submission 102277) | Attine ant fungus gardens microbial communities from Florida, USA - TSFL038 MetaG | ecosystem: Host-associated > Fungi > Mycelium > Unclassified | place: USA: Florida, Wekiwa Springs State... | reverse complement strand
TGGTCGCCGGCGCCGGGATTCCCGACCCTTCGCCGGCCACTTCGACCAGATCGCCGTCGGGGTCGAACTCGACGAGATGAGTCTCGCCGGAGACCGGCTGCGCCACGAAAACATGACCATCGGCGGGATCGACGGCGACATCCAGCGCCGCCCGGGACTGGGCAGTACCGGCGGTGAAGGTGAGGCGCGCCGGGGCGAAGTCCGCGACCGACGTGGCCGCAGCATTGAACTTCTCGACGCGACAGGTGGAGATGCAGCCCAGCACCCCTCCCGTGTCGACCGCATAGACGTTGCCGTTGCCATCAACCGCGATCCCGCGCATCGCCCCGTCGGCGAACTGCCCGGGCGCGGCGCCGGCAGTACCGGCAAAGCAGATCGTCACGCAAGTCTGCAGCACGGTCGAGACACCATCGGCAACGCCGCCGCCGAACGCTTTGTCGAAGGCGACACCGGTGACCTCGCCTGCGGAGACCGTCGGCGTGTACTCCGCGATGCGATTGTTACTGAGGTCGGCGACATAGACATCGCCGGCGTGCGGAGAGCCGACCGGAGCCACGGCCAGGAAGCCCTGGATGGCACCCAACTGACCCGCCGCCGCACCGGCGAGCCCTTTTTCGCAGCCGGTCACGGCGGTGCAGAACTGGAGTTCCACCTGCGCTTTGGAAATCACGCCGAAGCCGAAGGCGCCCTCGAACTCACCTACAGCCGAGAAAACGTCGATGCGTTTGTTCGTAATGCCGGAGACGTAAACCGCGCCCGTCGTCTGGTCGATCGCAACCCCCCAAGGGTTGGCCAAGCCGCCCGCCGCCACACTCGAGGTCCCAGCAACACAGGTAGCGGTGCAGACATCGACCCCGGCACCGCCAACGTCGAGCCCGAAGGCGCGGACGAAGGTACCGTCGGAGTGGAACTCCTCGATCCGGTTGCCACCGCGGTCGGCGACGTAGAGGTCCCCTGGGTCGACCCCACCCGCTCCGGTCGCGTTGACCGCGGCACCAGCCGGGGCATTGGCGCCGAATTGGGCCGCCGCCGTCCCCGGCCCGCCGAAGGTCGAGAGGACGCCTCTGGCCGCCGACGCGCTGGAGGTCCACGAGGCCCCCAGCAGAGCAAGGACCATCGCCAGCGAGCAGGCAGTCGCCAGGATTTTCCTTAGCGGAAAAGGTTTGCGGTATAACCCTATGGTCTTTTGCGGTTTAGCCCAAGAGGATATCGATCGATGGACCCGTTCCTCGTTCAGTTCGGCCGCAACGTCGCCCGCGCCAGGAAACGCGCGGGACTGACCCAGGAAGGGCTGCGAGACCTCATCGACGTCGACACCGCCGAAATCTCCCGGATCGAGAACGGCTGGGTGAACGTGACGATCAAACGGGTAGAGCTGCTCGCCAAGGTGTTGGGCGTGACGCCCGGCCAGCTCCTCGACGGCGGATTCGCGTAGTCGATCTACGCGTGTCGAGCCGTTCCTGTCCCCTCCCGATACAGGCTTCCCCATGGGTCAATCCCCTCCCCTGCTGCTTCAGACGTACCTTGAGATATAACCCTATAGGCAGATGCGGACGAACGCAAGACGATTGGTCTTGTGGACCCCTTCCTCGCCCAGTTCGGACGCAACGTCGCGCGGGCGCGGAAGCGGGCGGGACTGACGCAGGAAGGGCTGCGAGATATCTGCGGAATCGAAACCGCCGAAATCTCGCGGATCGAGAACGGCCACGTGAACGTGACGATCAGGCGGGTCGAGCGGCTCGCCACGGCGGTGGAGCTGAGTCCGGGCCAACTGCTCGACGGGACCTTCAGCGGGGCCGCGGGAACCGGCTGACCCCACATCGCGATAGGTCCCACTGCACGGCCCACGCAAAAAAGACCGGGCCGAGGACGAACGTCCGCGACCCGGCCAACTTCATCGGGGTCGCGAAAGCGCCCCCGATGGTTCTGTCCTAGGGATTCTGAACCGTGATGACTTCGCCGGCGAGGCCTTCGATGTGGTCGGCTCCGTTGACGATGCCCGGGGTTCCGTTGTCACTTTCCAGAAACCCGGCCGATTCATCGAAGACGGCATCGCTGCCTTCGATCTGCGGGCTCAACGAGCCCGCGTAGTGGCCGACCCTGAACGGACCGCAGAACACCGTGATTTCGATGCCTGCGATCAGGTCGCGGACTTCCCCTGCGGGGTCGACGAACAACTGCGAGTGCCAGTTGAACCCTTCCGCTTCCGTACCGGCCGCTCCCGCGGGGCATCCCGTCAAACCGCATTCCGGGTTGACGAACGCGGTGATTTCGTCTTCTCCCGCTCCTCCCCCGACCGGATTGACGATAGTCCCGGCATCGATGACGCTGCATTCGAGCACCGCGCCCGCTTCTTCGTCGATGAGTTCCAGGTTCGCGCTGGACGTCAGAACTTTGACGCTTTCGCCTTCGGGAATTCGGACGCCTTCGCTGTACCAGTGCGGCGCCGCCGACGCTGCCGCCGCCGAGACGGCCATCACCGCCAGGGCACCGACCACCGCCAGTAGCCAGATTGACTTTCGGATTTCCATTTCTTACTCTCGATTCTTGAGGGGCGGTCCGGCGAGAGTCGGTCCGCCGTTTTTCCGGTGTCGGGGCGCTCTTCTTCTTCGCGGGAGTCGGGGCGCTCCGCCGCCTGACCCTCTGGGCTCTCGCCGTCCGCCTCGAGGGCGGGCGATGGGCTTGGCGGTACTTCGTCTGGGAGTACCACACGCACCCTGGCTCTGTAAAAGAATCGTGAATATTGAGTCCACTTCAGGACCCGGTCGTTCACGGTGTTTCCCCCGCAAATGTCACGAAACAGTGCAAATTTGCGTTCCAAAACTGAACGCAATCAGTCAGTTGGCGGCGAGGCCAAGCGCGACCGGCAGCTCGGCGACCAGGGCACCGACCGATGCGATCGCAGCAGGATCACGCCCATCGATCCGCAGTCGACGAGGGCGACCGTCGAGCGCCGCCGCCAACCAGCCGTCGAAGGATCCGCTCGCCCAGCCGATCGCCGGCTCGGGCGGGACACCCTCGCCGAGCACCACCGCGCGACCGCGACGCAAACGCACCCAGACCGTTCCCGATCGGCGCTCTTCGCCGGCGCGTCGCTCCATCTCGGCGGTCAGGGTGAAGGTTCCTCCCGCCTCCGCGGGGAGACGCACCAACGGCACCGCGGCGAGGAGGGCGACAAGTGCATCGCCTACCTCGATCGGCGCGGCCTGCGGCGGTCGGCGCCGGCGTTCCCAGCGCGCGATCAGCGCCAGGGGACCGATCGCCTGGGCCGCCCATGGAGTGAGCCGGATGCACAGGCGACCGTCAGGCCCCCGGCCACGGACGACCGTGCCCGCCTCCTCGGTCGCCTCGAGCATTTCGGCCGCCTGCCCGGGATCGACCGCCGAGGGCAAGCAAGAGAGGTCGCCGGTGGCCGGCTGACAGCGCACCACCCATTCGACCACCCCGAGCCGCCATAACTCACCGAGATCGGCGAAAGCACGCCAGCCGACCGAGGGCTCAAGACCTCCACCGGGATAGGCACCGAACCAACGCTCTGCGGCAAGACACACGATCCGCAGTTCCCTACCCGATGCAGTGACTGCGTAGATCGTCGCCCTCCCCCGACCGCCAACGTCAACAAGACCCGCCTGGCGTAGGCGCTTGAGCCCTCCGTAGACCCGGGTTGCGCTGGCATGGACGCGGGCGGTAAGCGCCGCCCTGGCCGACGGACCGCTCCGGACGAGCTCGGCCAGGATGTCGCGGTGCACGCTGTTGGAGAGCAGCTCGACGCCCAGCCTGGCGGACGCGATCGGCGCCCGCCGGAGAGCGCGTCGACCACGCCACCGACGACTCACCTCACGCCCCGCCTCACTCATCACGGACTCGTCTCCCCTCTGCGATCCCCTGCATCGTACGTGACCAGCAAGGTTTGTTTAGCGCTCTAATTGATTCCTCGATCTAGAGTTCGCAGAAATCCGCGGATACCGTGGATTTCTGCGAACTCACCCGTGGGGGGCCCTCGGCGCTCGCGGAACCACCCGCCTACGGCACCTCCGTGAGCCGGTGGAGATGGAGCGCCGGCGCGCTCACGTGAAGCCGCTCCCCCTCGAGGCGCAGGAGGCCGGTGCTCACCATCTCCCGGATCGCGCCGTCGACACGGTCATCCTCGTCGAAGGACTCCTCCGCTCGCCCGCGCGAGACGTACCTGATCACCTCCCCCCTGGTCAGCGTCCCCGGATATTCGCCAAGGAGCAGGGACGCGACGGCGCGCTCGGTCGCTTGCGCCGTGGTCTCAGGACCGGTCTTCACGGTAGGGGCAACAGGCATGGGCTCTCCCGGGTTCGGGTCGCCCGCAACCTCGGCGGCACGGGCGACGTTGACTTCAACCCGGTAAGGCGCGGCGGACGGTCGATTCATCCCCCTCCGGACAGATTTCCGTCGGAGATTGCGCCCCCGACGCGCCCGCTCGTGACGTTCAGGTCTCATACGATCGACGGTCGAACGTGACGGACCATGCCTACGATCGTGACTTCTGGGAGCAGCTCTGGTCGAAGACCATCGACGAGCGCGGCGACCAGGTGGCGCGGCGACCGCCGAACGGGCACCTGACCCAGGCGGCCGACGATCTGCGACCCGGCCTCGCCCTCGACGCGGGATGCGGCCACGGCTCCGAGGCGATCTGGCTCGCGGCGCGCGGCTGGAACGTCACGGCGGTCGACTTCTCCGCCGCGGCGCTGGCCCAGGGCCGCAATACAGCCGCGACCGCCGGCCCCGGGCTCGCCGCCCGCATCGAGTGGATCGAGGCGGACCTCGGCACCTGGACGCCGGAGCCATCCCGCTACGACCTCGTCGCCTCCATCTACGTCCACATCCAGGGACCGGTGGAGGAGGCGGTGGGACGACTGGCGGCGGCGGTCGCCCCTGGCGGCGCCCTCCTCCTCGTCGGCCACCAACCGATCGATCCGACCACCGGAGCCCCGACGCCCGCCGCCGGCCAGGTACAGGTCTCGATCGACACCGCAATGCTCGTCCTCGACCCCGCCCACTGGGAGCTGTCCATAGCCGAGGACCGACCCCGAGCCGCGGGCGGCGGCGTCGACGCGGTCGTCTTCGCCCGACGCATGAGCTGAGCAAGGGACGAGGAGGACACACTTCCCGGGCGAGACCGACGCTCGTGCACTTGAGGGCGCCATGGCGCCCTCAAGTGCACGAGCGTCGAGGCGGGCGTTGAAGAAGACGCACGAACGCGGAGAAAGCGTCACGGAAGGATGAGAGGCGGCGCCTCTGCGCGCCTTCCACGCCCCGGGAACCCGACGGCCCCTCCCGGGCCCGGCCCGGCCGTCCCCTCCCGGCGCGTTCGCACTTATCCGCGCTATGCGCGGATAAGTGCGAACGCAGGCCGGCGCCGTGATGGTGCGTTCGCAGAAATCCGCGGTATCCGCGGATTTCTGCGAACTCATCGCGGCGGGAGCTTCAACAACCACCTCCTCGTCCGCTCCTCGGTGCCGAGTGGCGAGAACGCCTGGCAGGTGATCTTCGCCAGCGTCAGCGACGCTGCGATCGGCGTCGAATCAACCGTCTACGCCTACGCGATCTGCGCCGGGGCGACGCCGGTGGCGCCGTAGCGCCGGGTAGCCGTCACCTGACCGCGCCGCGGCGAGCCCAGAGGAGGAAGAAGACCGCACCGAGGGCCATGTAGCCGGCCAGCGTGGCGAGGTGGGCCCCTTCGTTCCCGGGCGCGACGGGCGAAGAGGCCGCCGAGCACCACCTTGGCGCCGAGGTCGAGGGCGTGGATCGCCCGCGCCGAGCGCTTCACCAGCCGCCCGTATTCACCCGGGTTCGGCCGCGCGACGAAGTATTTGAAGTTGGGCTCGTTCCAGATCTGCCAGGTGCGGATCGGGTCCCGCGGGACCTCCGGGTGTTCGCTCCAGAACCGGCCGTGCGGCCCGTAGCGTTCGACCGCCTGGCGCACGAACCTGGCCCAGCCGCTGCCCGCACGACCGAAGACCGGCAGGCGCGCGGGCGCCTTGGCCCCACCCCTGGTACCGGGAACGGGGACTGCGTGGACCGCCCACCGCGGCGCCCCGTAGAGGAATCATCGCCCGAACGCCCACCGGCGCCGCGTTACGCTCGCCTCATGAGCGAGACTCTCGACCTGACGATCCTCTACGAGGACGGAGAGGAAGACTGGATCGTCGCCTCGATCCCAGCCGTTCCCGGCGCGTTCAGTCAAGGACGCAGCCGCAAAGAGGCACGGGATAACGTGCTCGACGCCCTGGCGCTGATGCTCTCCCCCGAGCCCGACGAGGCGCGCGACCGGGAGCTGCTGCACCTAAAGGTCGCGTGAAACGGCGAAAACTCGAGCGGCACCTGCGAGGACATGGATGCCGGAAGCGCGACGAGGGCGGCAACCACACCCCTGGATCGCACCGACCGGGCCACGTTCCGCGGTGCCATGACACAACGAGATCGACTGGAAGTTGGTGCGGGCGATCTGCAAGCAACTAGAGATCCCACCACCGGCGGGCGGCCGGTAGAGGGGCTGCGTCACAGGCGAGGCGGTCATGCGATCCGGCTCGCCGCCCCGCGCCTCAGCGCAGATCTTCGGCCAGCCCGATGATCACGTCGGCCGGGCCGCGGATGTAGCAGTAGCGGTAGATCTGCTCGTATCGGGCCACCTCCCCCACCAGCTCGGCGCCGTGCGGGCGCAGGCGCTCGAGCAGGTCGTCGAGCCCCTCGACCAGGAAGGTGAGGCGGGGGATGCCGGGGGTGTTGACCGGCTCTCGCGGCGGTGGCGTGGTGGGCGGCGGCGACCTGAAGGTCGAAAGCTCGATCCGGCCGTGGCCGTCCGGGGTGCGGACCATGGCGATGTCGGCCTGGACGCCCTCCAGCCCGAGCAGCTGATCGGCCCACTCGCCGCCGACCTCCGCCTCGCCCTCCAGCTCCATGCCCAGCTCGACGAAGAACGCGACCGCCGCGGCGAGGTCCTCGACGACGAGCCCGGTGTGGTCCAGTCGCTTGATCATGTTGACCCCCTTTTGCCAGCTTGCGCGGGAACGGCGGCAGGGTACCGACCCCCGGTGTCGAGAAACCGCCACCGGCTCCGCTCAATATGTAAGTGGGCCCCGAGCACACCTCAGCCGGCGCGCTCGCTGAAGGATTTTGGTGCTCCTGCCACCACAATCCTTCAACCGTCGAGGCGCGCGCCAGGCTTCCTCGCAGGAAAGCGGCGCGCCCAGTCCAGGGCGACGCTCGTGGATTTCGTCGTCGCGTCGGCGGGCGGGCGGACTTCGATCGGCTCGGTGACCTCGAGGTCGCAGTCGCCGAGCAGGGCGATCATCCTGCCCGGCGCGTCGTCCCGTCGCGAGAGAGCTGCCGACGCCTCAGGGCAATCACGTCAAGCCGGAACTCACGCGGGCCGGTATCGCACGACGACCGCCCCCGACCGGAACTCACGGCGATCCACGAGCTCGAGCTGGATGCGCTCGCGCAGGCCGGCGAGCAACGTCGGCCCGTGTCCGGCAAGGACCGGCTGCACAAGGAACTCGTACTCGTCGATCAGTCCCAGATCCGCCAACGCCAGGGGCAACGTAACCCCGCCCACCCACAGGCCCTCGCCCGGCTCCTCCTTGAGCCGCCGGACCTCCTGCCCCAGGTCTCCTCCCACCAACTCCGCATTCCAATCGACCCCGCTCAGCGCACTCGACACGACGTACTTCTTCGCCCCGTCCATGGCCTCGGCAAACGGAACCTCCCACTCCCTCATCCAGTCAGGCCACACGCCCGAGGCCGGCCTCCGCCAAGCTGACTCCATCATCTCGTAGGTCACCCGGCCGAACACCAGCGCATCGGCCCGTTCCATCTCCGCGGTCCAGTACCCCATCGACTCCTCGTCCGGCGGAATCCCTGCCTCGTGATGGCAGCATCCATCGAGCGTCACGTTGATCGAGTATCGAAGTGGCCTCATCGAGTTCTCCCTTGCCCGCTTGAAGGCGATCAGGCCGCCGGCGAGTTGCAGCAGGGCGAGGCGCCGTCGTCGCGTTCCACCAGGCCCATCCCCGTCCTCCTATGTCCGATCAGTAGATCGACCCAGGAGTTCGCCGCGGCTGGGTCGGACTCCTCCCTATGGGATAGGCCCTCAGGCCCGCGGGTTGCGGTCGGCCGGTAACGTGCGGGCAAGCGGCTCGAGGTGGAGCCGGACGAGTTCCAAGCTCGCGATACGCCAGGCTCTCGCCTCGCGCCGATAGCTCTCGTGGTAATGCCCGTACCCGTGTAGACCAGCCTGGAACTCGGCGGGGTAGTTGGGGATGGGAGGCGCATCCGACGGGCGGATCACGAGATCGTCCATCGCCCATCTTCCCGTCGCCTCGTCAGCTCCCGACAGCTCGATCTCCGGCATATGGCCGTGGTGGACCGTCGTTGACGTACCAAGCGCCGCGCGGATCGCGGCCACACCATCTGCCGCACCTTGGAAGCTGCCGAGGCCCGGGAAGACAAAATGGGCGTCGGTAACAAAGAGTTCTTCCAGGTCGTCCCGTTGACGAGGTAGTCGACCCGGCCGAGCGCTTCGACCTCCTCGCGCCAGCGCTGCGCATCGCGGGGGAGCTGCGGCGCGTCGAAGAGAACCAAGCGCCGGCCGACTCGAAGGACCGAGTCGTTGGAGCCGTGGAAACCGGTCTCGACAAAGAAGTCGTCAGCGATCTGCTCCATCGCCATCGCGGCCCAGGAAACCAACCGCCGAGTTCGATCGGTGTCTCGTTTCGAGACGTCGGCCGCCGGACCACCCCGCGCGCGGGGTCAGCGAATCTCGAAGACGTGATAGATCGGCCCATCCCCCGTGGTGCGCATGCCGTTGGCGACGCTGACGATCCGATTGAGCCAGTTGTACCGCTCGTCCCGCGTCTCGAAGCGGGCGGTGACCCGCGAGTACGCCTCGCCGAACTCGTAGCTTTCCCGCCTCCGGAATCGCTCCAGGACCTCGGGCTCCGCGTGGGTCATGCCGGTGTAGGCCATCGCGATCAGGCCGTCGTCGTCAGTCCGCAGCATGAGGCGGACGTCGATCAGCATCACTCCATCCTCGCGCCACTGGACCCAGTCCATGCCGCCCGGCTCGACCGAACCGCGCAATCGCGGACCCTCGAAGGTCCCGTGGGTTACCGGGAACAGCGACCTGCCCGCGACCCCCATCTCCCCCGCGTGCAGGGCGCGACCATAGTCCACAGCGAGGTCGAGGACGAAAAGCGGCTCCCAGGCGAGAGCCGCGATGTCGGGGTTGTGTTTCATCGCGCGCACGGTCAGGCTGGAGGCGCCTCCAGCCTATCTCGCGATTCCGGACACCCGGCTCCACCGTGCAGCCGCAGTACTCGCAGCGCGGCGCCAAGGCATGGATCGCGCACTCGAAGGAGTCGAACACGTGGTGGGCGCCGGCCACAAATGGCGAGCCAGTGGAGCGCCCCCGCTTCTCCGGACACGCTTGATCACCGGGGAGCACTCCTTGCCCGTCATCGAGGCGTCCCATATCCAGCCCTTCTCCCATGGAGGGTCGCATGTCGTGTCCAACGGCCTGCCCCTGCGCCGCGACGTCCATCGACTCTTCGACCTCGGCTACGTCAGCGTGCGACCCGACTGCTCGTTCGCTCGGCCGGACGGCGGCGGATCGCATCGTCCTTGGTGAGGACGATCCAGTTGTTCTCACCGGCGTCGCGGAGCCAGACCTCGTCGGCGAGAAGCTGGCCCGACTTCTCGCCGTAGACCTCGGCCATAGAGCGGACGGAGAGACCCGCCGCGCGCAGGCCGCCGACGATGCTCTTGCCGAGGCTGCCACGGAGTCGCCCGCCTGGAAGCGGTCAACGAGATCCTCTACCCGAGCGCCGCCGTGGCGACGATCGGGATCAACGCCGATCTCCTTTTCCAGGACCTCTACGGCGGGTCGAATCCGCTGAAGTGGAACCCCGGCCCTCCGGAAACTGGAGAGCACGAAGGCCTCGGCGAAGCCGATGAAGGGCACCGTCG
>Ga0153954_1001887_pt1 | contig 9996 bp, 9 predicted proteins | sample TSFL038MetaG_FD_102277 | JGI IMG/M metagenome (GOLD analysis project Ga0153954, IMG submission 102277) | Attine ant fungus gardens microbial communities from Florida, USA - TSFL038 MetaG | ecosystem: Host-associated > Fungi > Mycelium > Unclassified | place: USA: Florida, Wekiwa Springs State Park... | reverse complement strand
CATGGCGATCGTGGCCACCGGACCGATGCCCGGAAGCACGCCGATCAGCGTGCCGATCATGCAGCCGACGAAGCAGTAGAAGAGATTCCAAAGTCCGGTCTGTGTGAGCGGATTGGCGGCAACGTTGAGGCCGAGGGCCAGATTGTGAAGGAGATCCATATTACCAGATCCCTTCGATGACAGAGATGTTCATGCCGAGTCCGACCTTGAAGACGATGACGCAGAGGATGGTGAGCACGATGATGTTGCCGATCACCTCGACAAGCTTGAACTCATCACCGCCCAGCGAGGAAATGAGGATGAGCGCGACCAGGGCGGGGAACATGCCCGTGGTCTCGAACAGCAGCGCGAAGACGATGATGCCGACCGTGACCATGGTGATCGGACGCCACTTCGGCGGTTCGACTGTATCGAACGCGCCTTCCTCGGCGGTGCGAAGGTTGCCGATGCTGCTGACCAGAGCGGACGTGAACAGGACGCCGAGCACGCCCGTTACGGCGACAAGCAACAGCCAGTCGTTGGAGAGCTGCTTCAACCAGGGCGAATCGTGGCCCACCATAGGCAGCAGGAAGCGCACCGCCAGCATGAAGACGATGGCCGCAATGCCGAGCGGGATCCAGACCGTCTCTTTCTCGCGTTGCGGCGCCGTCTTGAACAGCGGAGACAGGCAGATGGCGCTGCCCAGCAGCATCATGACGTTGGCCAGCATGTGCGGGACATAGCCTGGTCCCATGCGTACCGTAGTGCCGAGCGCGAGATTGCGACCGAACCACAATGCGCCCACTCCGAAGGCGATAAACATCACCCCGGACAAGAAGTCCTTGCCAAGCAATCGATTCAACGATGCCTCCCCGACGCCTACTCAATATATAGATTTTGGGCTCGGAACCCCCCGAGCCATCCCGCCTCTAGATAAACACAATTTGGGCGTCGGGCCCAAGCCCGAAGTGCGGTATCCATGTTGCTGAGCGGCAAAGCGTCGACGGGCGGGTCGCTGCCCGAAACGCGGCAAGGGGGAGCACGATATGGCAGAGCAGACCGTTCTGGAAAATGACGGCCCGGAGCAGGTCGGCCTTGTTCCGCTCTGCCTTCTGGCGATCGTCGTTGGCCTCATCACCGGTTTTGGCGCCGTTGTGTTTCGCGCCTTGATCGGATTGATCCACAACATCGCCTTCTTGGGACAATTCTCGTTCCACTACGATGCCAACCTGTTCACGCCGGCCGGACCCTGGGGATGGTTGGTGATCTTCGTGCCTGTGGTCGGCGCGGTGATCGTCACTTTTCTCGTCAGCAATTTCGCGCCGGAGGCCAAGGGGCACGGCGTGCCCGAGGTGATCGACGCGATTTTCTACAAGAGCGGCATGATCCGGCCGGTCGTCGCGGTCGTGAAATCGCTCGCCTCGGCGGTCTCGATCGGTACGGGCGCCGCGGTCGGCCGCGAAGGGCCGATCATCCAGATCGGTGCGGCGCTGGGCTCGACCCTGGGGCAAGTCATTCACATGTCGTCCGCACAACGGATCATTCTCGTCTCGGCGGGTGCGGGCGCCGGCATCGCCTCGACCTTCAACACGCCGATCGGTGGCGTGCTGTTCGCCATCGAGCTGATGATGCCGGAAATGAGCGTGGCGACCTTCCTGCCGGTGGCGCTTGCGACAGCCGTGGCGACCTTCGTCGGCCGTTTCTTCTTTGGCATTGCGCCGGCTTTCACCGTTCCGGCGCTCACGCCTCTCTCGATCGACCTTTCCTCCGCCGGCACGCTCGCGCTCTACGCGTGCCTCGGTCTCGTGGTGGGCGTCGCCGCCGCCGGCATGATCCGTGGCCTGCACTTCCTCGAGGATCTCTATGACAAGATCGAGAACCGCTATCTGCGCCACATGCTAGGCATGCTGCTGGTCGGCGTGCTGATCTACATCCTGCAACAGCGTCTCGGGCACTATTTCGTGGAAGGCGTGGGCTATTCGACGATTGAGGCGATCCTGTCGGATCAGCTCGCGGCGCCCGCCCTGCTGTTGCTCCTGTTTGTCTGCAAGCTCTTCGCCACCACGACCAGCCTGGGTTCCGGCGCCTCGGGCGGCGTATTCTCGCCGTCGCTGTTCCTCGGCGCGACCTTGGGCGGCGCCTTCGCCGGCATCCTGAACGCGTTGCACTTCCCACTCCCCCTCAACGTCGCATCCTTCGCCATGGTCGGCATGGGCGCGATGGTCGGCAGCAGCACCGGCGCGGTCATGACGGCCGTGGCCATGATCTTCGAGATGACGCGCAACTACGACATCGTGCTGCCGATGATTCTGGCGGTTGCGGTGAGCGTCGGCATCCGCCGCGTGCTGTCGTCCGAGAACATCTACACCTTGAAGCTGGTGCGCCGCGGCCACGTCATCCCCAAGGCACGTCACGCCAACATGTTCCTGGTTCAGCATGCGGGCGACGTGATGGACAAGGACATGGTCGTGGCGCCGGCGGACACGACCTTCGACGAGCTGCTGGCGCGGCCGGATAATGCAGGCCGCCTGCGCTACGTGGTGGTGAGCGATGCAGGCCATATCCTGGGTGTACTACGCGTCAATACCAGCTTCCGCTCGGCGCGGACCGGCGCGCAGGCCGGCCTCACCCTGCGCGACCTTGCCAGCCGCGATTTCACCATCGTCGGCGAGACGGACGTGGTGTTCGACGTCATCCGCCGCCTGGCGAAGCGCAGGGCGATCATGGCTCTGGTCGTGAAGGACCAGCAGGGCGTCCCACGGGCCGACGATGTGCTGGGCGTCATTTCGAAGGAGCATGTGGCCGATTCTGTGGCCGCCAGCATCGAGGTCTATCCGGTCGCCAGCTGACAAAGGCGGTCAGTTGCGTCCACGCGGCCGGTCGATCAGACTGGCCTCAAGTGAACGATCATTCAGGCAGGGTTCAGGTGGCACGGCGCGGCGCGGACTATATCGGCACGATGGAGGTGCAGGAGAAGCATCGCTTCGACGAGGCGAAGCTCGAGCGCTTCATGGCCGGGAATGTCGACGGCTTTACGCCGCCAGTGAAGGTCGAGCAGTTCAAGGGCGGCCAGTCCAATCCGACTTATCGCCTGACTGACGGTGCGGGGCGCCGCTACGTGCTGCGCCGCAAGCCGCCGGGCAAGCTCCTGCCGTCGGCGCATGCCGTCGATCGCGAGTTTCGCGTGATCGCCGCGCTCAACAAGACCGACGTGCCGACGCCCCGCGCCTACGCGCTCTGCGAGGATGACAGCGTCGTCGGCACCGCCTTCTACATCATGGAGTATTGCGACGGCCGCGTGCTGTGGGATCCGCTGCTGCCAGAGGTGCCGAAGGAGGGCAGGCTCGCGATCTACAAGGCGAAGTTCTCAACGCTCGCCAAGCTCCATGCCGTTGATTACGCGTCACTGGGGCTCGCCGATTTCGGCCGGCCGGGCAGCTATGTTGCGCGCCAGATCTCGCGCTGGGGCAAGCAGTACAAGGCGTCGGAGACGGAGACCATCGAGGCGATGGACAAGCTCCTCGACTGGTTACCCGCGCATCTGCCGCAGAACGACGAGACCGTGCTGGTGCACGGCGACTATCGCCTCGACAACATGATCTATCATGCGAGCGAGCCCCGGGTGCTGGGCATCATCGACTGGGAGATCTCGACCCTTGGCGATCCGCTGGCCGAACTCTCCTATCTCTGCATGCTGTGGCGCACGCCGATGGACTGGGGCGGCCTGCATGGGCACGACCTAGCCGCATATGGCTTGCCGACGGAGCAGGAGATGGTCGCCTACTATTGCGGTCTCGCCAAACGCGCCGTACCCGCTCCGGCGCTGTGGGAATTCTACATGGCCTACAATCTCTTCCGCGTGTCGTGCATCCGCCAGGGCGTCTATGCGCGCTCGCTCGACGGCACCGCCTCGAACTTGCGCGCGGCCGATTCGGGCAAGCTTGTGCGGCCCGCGGCCGAGCTCGGCTGGAGCCTGGTACAGGGCATCGCCGGAGCCGCGGCATGACCACCAAACGCAAACCGGCCGTCGTCGCGGCGCCCGCCGCCATCGAACGAGATCCGTCGCGGCCGATCGCCGAGCGCGAAGCGCGCCAGCCCGTCGAGGCGATCCGCGCCGCAGCCTTCCAGCAGTTCGCCGAGCGCGGCTATCCGGTCGTGACGGTGCGCGACATCATGAAGGCCTGCGGTCTGACGCAGGGTGCGCTCTACAATCACTTCAAGTCCAAGGACGAACTGCTGCACGACATCATCGCCTCGACGCAGGCCGAGCTGGAGCGTGTCTGCCAGCAGGCCGTGGCGGGTGCGGGTGACGATCCGCGCGCGCGCCTCGCGGCGTTCGTTCGAGCCTACGTCATGCGGCACTGCCGGCTGCGCGTGGAGGCGCTGGTCGCCAACCGTGAGATCGGCTGGCTGGATGGCGAGCGGGTTGCCGACATCCGCCGCAGCCGCCGCGCCATTCGCGACATCCTGGTCGGCATCCTCAACGAAGGCATGGAGAAGGGGCTGTTTTCGCCGCCGCAGATCGACGGCCGTCGTGACCTCAAGGCGGTCGCCATGGCGTTGCTCGATCAATGCACACATGTCTCGATGTGGTACGGCCCGGGCGGCCGGCTGGGCGAGGAGCAGATGGCCCAGCTCTATGCCGAAATGGCCTTGCGATCGGTGGGCGCCAAGTCGTAAGCGGATCGTCGTAAGCGGTTCGCCCGTTCATGTTGGGAGAGTCGAGTATGTTCGCCCGCGCGGCCGCCGCCCTCCTGATCGCTTTGTTTCTGGTTTCCTGCGCGCCGTCTCCAATAGAGACCGTAGCGCCCGCATCATCGCCAGTCGCCGCGCCGCTCATCGCGCATCCGGTGTCGGCCGTGCCGCCGGCCGGCTGGCACGCGGTGCTGGTCGCCGGCGATAACAGCAGTCCCGCCTTCGACAATGGCATCGAGACGTTGCGCGATCGTCTGGCGTCGATGGGCGTGCACGACATCAAGAGCCTGTCGGCGGATCCCGACAATCTGCAAGGCAGCGCGCTCTCGAGCTCGTCCAATGTGCGTAGTGCGCTCGCGCACGAAGGCGGCGAGGCCTGTTTCGTCTACATCACCAGCCACGGCGAGCCGCGCGGATTCTTCCTGCGCGCCGACCGGCGCATCTTCGGTCCTGCGGTGCTCGATCAGGCGCTGGTCTCGGGATGCGGCTCGGTGCCGACCGTCGTGGTCGTCTCGGCCTGCCACAGCGGCACCTTCATCAACGATCAGACCAAGCGGCCCAACCGCATCATCATGGCGGCGGCCTCGATCGACCGCACGAGCTTCGGCTGCGGCGCCGATGACGACTATACCTATTATGACCAGTGCTTCCTGCAGACGCTCGACGCCGCCCGGACCTGGCGCGATCTCGCGACAGGCACGCGCTCCTGTGTGGAGCGGCTGGAACGCCAACTCGGCATCGGTCCGCGTCAGGAATCGCAGCCGCAGCTTTTCGTCGGCGACGCCGTCGCCGACCTTCGGCTTCCGGGACGTTAACCGCTAATCACCGCGGTGAAGTCGCAGGTGACGTGATTGGCGGCATTCGCCGGCAGCGACAGCGTATGACGTGCGGGCCGCGAATTCGCGTCGGGAAACATTTCGGTCCACGGACCGTTCAGCATCTTGCGGCCGACGGCCGGATCCTTGACCCAGAAATTCACCTTCAGGATGTCGTCGACGGTGCCGCCGGCGGCTTCGACGCAGGCCTTGATGTGCTTGAAGATGTTGGCGATCTGCGCCTCGGCATCGGGCGGCATGGTGTGTGTCTCGGGATCGCGCCCGCTGATGATGCTCGACATCAGGATGTTGCCGATCAGGCTGGCGTTGGGGATCGGATTCTCGTGCTTGAAGCCCGGCCAGCTGATGCTCTTGCGCTTTGCCATATCTCATCACTCCTTTACTTCATTCGTGCGCTTAGAAGATCCCCGAACACTTCGAACCGCTCGCCGTTGAAGCGCTGCAGCAGCAGCTCTTCCATGGGCTGGTAGTCGGTCGGGCTGGTGTTCATGTTGATACCCTTGAGCAGCATGGCGGGATGGAAGTCCTTGAGATTCGCCGCCTGCTTCATGACGTTCTCCCGGGTGAGATTGTCGCCGCACTGCTTTAGGACCTGCACCATCGTCTGGCCCTGAGCATAGCCCACGACATTCTGCACGTCCTCCAGGCTGCCGGTCGGGAAATACTTCTTCATCCAGGCGACCCAGGCGAGGAACTCCGGGTCATTTTTGTATTGAGGGTCCGTCGGGTCCTTCACGAAGGCCGCGGAAAGAATGCCCTTTGAGGCCTCAGCGCCGGCGGGCTTCATAACGACGGCCACGGACGCGGCGGGATTGTCGACGAACTGCAGCGGTTTCCAGCCGAGATCGTGCGCCTTGCGGATTGCCTGCACAGCGAACTTGGGCGTGCTGATGTTCAGGAACACATTGGCCTTGGTCGAGGCGAGATCGATGATCTGCGAATCAACGGTGGCATCGGTGACCTCGTAGCTCACCTCGCGCACCATGGCCGACGAGGCCTTCGGCCCCAGCCGCTCGCGGAAGCCCTTGATGAAATCCTTGCCGAAATCGTCGTTCTGGTAGAGCACGGCCACCCTTGGATCCTTGACCTCCTTCATGACGTAGGCGGCGTAGATGCTGGCCTCCGCTTGGTAAATCGGCGTGAAGGTCATCGTGTAGGGGAAGTGTTCGGGATCGTTCCAGCGGTTGGCGCCAGTCGCCAGGAAAAGCTGCGGCACCTTCCTTGTGTTGAGGTATTTCTGGATCGCGGCGTTGGTCGCGGTGCCGAGCGAACCCGAGATCGCCAGCACCCGATCGTCCTCGACGAGCTTGCGGGTCTGCTCCACGGTCTTGGGCGGGCTGGTGCCGTCATCGAGCGAGATCAGGTTGATCTTGCGGCCGTTCACGCCGCCTTGATCGTTGATCATCGCGAAATAGGCGAGCTCCGCTTTGCCCAGCGTCGCGAAGCCCGACAGCGGACCCGAATAGGGCATGGTCTGGCCGAGCTTGATCTCGGTGTCGGAGGCACCGGGATCGTACTTCTTCTGGGAGAACGCAGGCACCGCAAGCAACGCAACCGACGCGAACATCGCTACCGCCACGCGGATGCCCGGCATGGTGTCCTCCCGATTTTGTCGGCTAGCATGGCACAACGAAACGGAGGAAACGATGGCGCTCGTGAACTATGAGCAGGACGGCCAGATCGTCACACTGACGCTGAACCGGCCCGAGAAACTCAACGCCTTCAGTGACGAGCTGGTGGGCGAGTTGGGCGAGGCACTGCATCGCTTCGATGTCGACGAATCGGCGCACATCGCCATCCTGTGCGGCAGCGGCCGTGCCTTCTCGAGCGGCGCCGATGTGCATCAGCGCCAGCTGCGTAGCCGCGAAGAATTCCTGAAGCTCGGCGGTCCGCAGGGACGCGGGACGCACTCGTCCGATCTGCTGACCAAGGCCGTGAACTGGAAGCCGGTGATCGCCGCCGCGCACGGCTACGTGCTCGGTCTGTCCGTCGGTATCGTGCTGGAATGCGATCTGATCGTTGCGGAAGAGGGAACGAGGTTCCAGATCACCGAGACGTCGCGCGGATTGGGTGCCGGCAAGTATTGGGCGCTGATGCACTATCGCGGCGGCGGCGCGTTCACGATGGAGGCGGCGCTCACCGGCCGGTTCTTCACTGCCGAAGAGGCGCACAGGGCGAACCTCATCAATCGCGTGGCGCCCAAGGGCAAATACCTCGATGTGGCGCGCGAACTCGCGGCCGAAGTGGCGAAGAACCCGCCGCTCAGCGTGCGCTCGACGGTACGCATGCGGCGCTACTACATGGATCGCCTGAGCCGCGAGGTCATGTTCATGGGGGCGCCGGAGAAGCTTTATCTCTCCGAGGATTTCGGCGAGGCCGCGCGCGCCTTCGCCGAAAAGCGCAAGCCCGGCAAGTTCAAGGGGCGATAGGTCTCGCTTCGATCCGCTTTCATCCGGTCCGGTTCGCTGCCATAGGAGCGTGCGCAAACCGAAAGGATCGATGATGGATACGTTCGCGGTCTCTGCACAGAAAGACGACCCCGCCGGCGCGCTGCGCCACGACTGGATGCGCGCCGAGGCAGAAGCACTCTACGCGCTGCCCTTCGCCGACCTAATCTTCCAGGCCCAGACGGTCCACCGTCGGCACTTCGATCCCAATCATGTCGAGACCGCGAGCCTGCTCAGCATCAAGACCGGCGGTTGCCCGGAGGATTGCGGCTACTGCTCACAAAGCGCGCACTACGAAACCGGCGTGAAGGCGACGCGTCTTATGGAGCGCAAGGCGGTCGTCGAAACTGCGCAACGCGCCAAGGACGCAGGTGCTACACGCTTCTGCATGGCGGCGGCCTGGCGAAATCCCAAGGACCGTGATCTCGATCACATCTGTGACATGGTGAGCGAGGTGAAGGCGCTCGGCATGGAGACTTGCGCGACGCTCGGCATGCTGACGCCGACCCAGGCTGAACGCCTGCACACGGCCGGCCTCGATTTCTACAATCACAACGTCGATACCTCGCCGGAATTCTACGACCGCATCATCACGACGCGCACCCTGCAGGATCGTATCGATACGCTGGCCCACGCCCGCACTGCCGGCCTGAAAGTGTGCTGCGGTGGCATCATCGGCATGGGCGAGCAGGTCGAAGACCGGCTGGGTATGCTGGTGCTGCTCGCCAATCTGGCGGAGCATCCGGAAAGCGTGCCGATCAACCTGTGGAACGAGATCGCGGGTGTTCCCGTGCAGGAGACCGCCGAGCCTGCCGATCCGATCGCGCTCGTGCGCCTGATCGCGACGGCACGTCTGATGATGCCCAAGAGCGTCGTGCGCCTGTCGGCAGGCCGTCAGCAGATGACCGATGAACTGCAGGCACTGTGCTTCCTGGCCGGCGCCAACTCGATCTTCATCGGCGACGTACTGCTAACCACCCGCAACCCGGGCCGTGATCACGATGCCGATCTGCTCCGCCGCCTGGGCATCAAGTCAGGTCTCGATGCGGGGCGGCCCCGCTAGAGAAGCTGTTCCGCCATCTCGCGCAGCTTGTTGCGCTGGATCTTGAAGCCGTTGGGCGAGGGCGTCTTGGGGAAGTCGTCGATCGCGAAGACGCGCAGCGGCACCTTGTAATTGGCGAGACCCTGCCTGCAGTGGGCGATCACGGCGGCTTCGTCGAGCGTGGCGTCGGGCATCAGGGTTACGAAGGCGACGGCGCGCACGCCGTCGGGCTGCGCGATGGCGATGGTCTGGCAGCCTTCGATGCCGGCGATCTTCTGGATGTGCGTCTCGATCTCGAGGGGATTCACAAGGAAGCCCGAAAGACGCAGCACATCGCCCATGCGGCTCAGGAACGTGAAGCCGCCTTTGCCGTCCAGTTCGACGAGATCGCCCGTGCGCACATAGCCGTCGGCGGTGAGTGTTTCCGCCGTGGCCTTGTCGTTGCCCCAGTAGCCCACCATCAGCGACGGGCCGGCACATTCCAGCGCGCCCGGCTGGCCGACGCCGAGCAAGGCGCCCGTCTCGGGATCGCGCACGCGGACATGGGCGATCGGCGATACCGGCACGCCGCCGCCTTTCTTGCGCTCGGCCACGGGCGCGTCGATCGGCTGGATGGCGTAGAGCGCCTGCACTTCGCTCATGCCGAAGAGGCCGCGGAGGATCAGACCGCGCCGCTCCGCCGTCTCGGCGATGTTGCCCAGCGCCGCATTGAAGCCGGCATAGCCGACCCACTTCACCGACGGCATCGGCCGTTCGCCGGGAAACAGCTTGAGCAGGCGGGCAATCATGTCATCGCTGCCGAACAGGGTCGTCGGCCTGTGTTTGTCGATCAGCCTCGCGATCTCTTCGATCTCATAGGACTCGACCAGCACCGATGGCTTGCCGGCGGCGAAGGTCGCCATCGTCTGGTTGAAGCCGAACACGCCACACAGCGGCAGCACGGCGAGCGACAGCGATCCGTCGGCATCGAAGCCGAAGGTGCGCGCGACCTGCTGTG
>Ga0153954_1001885_pt1 | contig 10000 bp, 6 predicted proteins | sample TSFL038MetaG_FD_102277 | JGI IMG/M metagenome (GOLD analysis project Ga0153954, IMG submission 102277) | Attine ant fungus gardens microbial communities from Florida, USA - TSFL038 MetaG | ecosystem: Host-associated > Fungi > Mycelium > Unclassified | place: USA: Florida, Wekiwa Springs State... | reverse complement strand
CGCGTCGGAATGCTGCGCTGATCCAACGGAAGCGGAATTTCGTGATACAGAAAATCGTCCCGGAAGCCGATCTTCGCCGCGTCCTCGCGATCGTTCGCGTAATAAATTCTGCTGATCCGCGCCCAGTAGATCGCGCTCAGGCACATCGGGCACGGTTCGCAGCTGGTGTAGATCTCGGCGCCGGTCAGATCGAAGGTTTGCAGCGCCTGGCAGGCGAGGCGCACCGCGACGACCTCGGCATGCGCCGTCGGATCGTTGGTTGAGGTGACCTGGTTGAAGCCCTCGGCGACAATCTTGCCGTCCTTGACGATCACCGCGCCAAACGGACCACCGCGGCCGGAGCGCATCATCTCCAGCGACAGGGCGATGGCGCGGCGCATGTGATCCTCTTCGGCCATTCAGCGAGACTCCTGGGTTACCGGTGGACAGACGCAGTCGCCGCACGAGCGGTGTAACTGCTGCAACGACGGCGCGGGCGCGGCCGTCTGTTGTGACGACTGTAGTTGCAGCAATTGTGCCGCGACCGACACGGCGACAACGGCCGGCTCCTTGCCCTCGATCCCGGGCAGGCCGATCGGGCAGATCAGGCGATCGATCTGCGCGCGCGACAATCCCTGCCGCAGCAGCCGGCCGGTGAAGCGGGCACGCTTGGTGTCCGATCCGATCAGTCCGACCGCGCGCAGATCACCGCGGCGCAGCGCGGCAGCCGTGATGTCGAAATCGAGCTGATGGTCGTGCGTCATGATGATGACCACACTCCCCGCCGGCAGCGCCTCGACCGCCTGCGCCGGCTGGGAGGTACGCAGCGGCACCACATTGGCCGGCAGATTCGCCGGCAGTACTTCGGGCCGCGAATCAATCCACATCACCCGGCTCGGCACATCAGCCAGGATCTTCACCAGCGCCTTGCCGACATGCCCGGCGCCGAACAGCGCAACATGCAGCCGGGGGGGCCGGATGATCTCGAACAGCACGCTGACGTGCCCGCCGCAGCACTGTCCGAGCGCGGGGCCGAGCGGGAGGTCGCGTGTGTGGATGCCGTCGGCACCGTCGGCCAGCATGGTACGCGCGGCGGCTTCACACTGGTGCTCGAGGCTGCCGCCGCCGATCGTGCCCGCGATTCCTTCGATCGAGACCACCATCTTTGCCCCCGCCTCACGCGGCGTGGAGCCTTTCGCGGTCAGAACGGTGACCAGCACCGCGGCCTGCGCGTTGCGCTCCGCCGCGGCGAGGGCGTCGAGCCATGCGGCCATTACTGTGCGGCCTCCCGCACCGGCGTCGCTGTCTGCTGACGCAGCGCCTCGATCGTCATCAGCACCCGCTCCGCCGTGGCCGGTGCATCAAAGCGCGGCAGAACGCCGGTCGGGCTGCACGCGGCAACGGCATCACGCAGCGCCTGGAACACGGCAATGCCAAGCATGAGCGGCGGCTCGCCGACGGCCTTGGAACGGTAGACGACGTCCTCGCGGTTGCGGCCATTGGCGTAGAGCCGGACGTTGAAATTCGCCGGAATGTCGCCACAGGCCGGGATCTTGTAGGTCGACGGCGCGTGGGTGCGCAGGTGGCCCTTGTCGTCCCACCACAATTCCTCGGTGGTCAGCCAGCCCATGCCCTGGACGAACCCACCCTCGACCTGGCCGAGATCGAGCGCGGGGTTCAGCGATTTGCCGGCATCGTGCAGGATGTCGACCTGGCGCAGACGGTATTCGCCGGTGAGGGTATCGACCTCGACTTCCGCCAGCGCCGCGCCGTAGGCGAAATAAAAGAACGGCCGTCCGGTCAGCGTCTTGAAGTCGTAATGGATTTTCGGCGTGCTGTAGTACCCCGTCGACGAGAGCTGAACGCGCGCCCGGTGCGACAGTTTGGCCAAGTCGCCGAAGCTGATTTCGTTGTCGCCACCTCGCACTTTGCCATCGGCGAAGACGATCTCCCCGGCTGGCACCTTGAACTCCTGCGCCGCCACGCCCGCCATGCGCTGCTTGATGGCACGCGCCGCAGCCTGTGCCGCCTTGCCATTCAGATCGGTGCCGGACGAGGCCGCAGTCGGCGAGGTGTTAGGGACTTTTCCCGTGCTGGTGGCAGTGATCTTCACGCGATCCAGTGCAAGGCCAAATTCCTCGGCGACGATCTGCGCGACCTTGACGTACAGCCCCTGCCCCATCTCGGTGCCGCCGTGGTTCAGCTGGACGCTGCCATCGGTATAGACGTGCACCAGCGCGCCGGCCTGGTTCATATGCGTCAACGTGAAGGAAATGCCGAATTTGATTGGCGTGAGTGCGAGCCCGCGCTTGATCCAGGTGCTGGAAGCGTTGAACGCCTTGACCGCCTTCCGCCGCTCCGCGTACTGACCGTTCCGTTCCAGCTCCAGGACGAGTTCGGGGATGATGTTATCCGCGACCGTCATATGGTACGGCGTGACGTTGCGGTCGCGCTTGCCATAAAAGTTCCGCTTCCGACACGTCAGCGGATCGAGGCGCAAATGCCGAGCGATTTCGTCGACGACATGCTCGATGCCGACCATGCCCTGCGGCCCGCCGAAGCCACGAAACGCGGTGTTGGAGACGGTGTTGGTCTTGCAGCGATGCGAAACGATCCGCACATGGTCCAGATAATACGCGTTGTCCGCATGGAACATCGCGCGATCAGCGATCGGTGCCGACAGGTCTGGCGAGTAGCCGCAACCGGCGGCCTGCTCGAACACAATGCCGAGGATACGGCCGCTATCGTCAAAGCCGACATCATAGTCGATGCGGAAATGATGCCGCTTGCCGGTCAGGATCATGTCGTCGTCGCGGTCGAGCCGGTGCTTCACCGGACGCTTCGTCTTCTGCGCCAGCAGCGCCGCGACGACCGCGATCAACGAGGCCTGCGATTCCTTGCCACCGAAGCCACCGCCCATCCGCCGCGTCTCGCAGACCACGGAATGATCCGACAGTTTCAATGCCCGCGCGACGAGGTGCTGCACCTCGGTCGGGTGCTGCGTCGAGCTATGCACCAGCAGGTCGCCATCCTCGCCGGGAATGGCCATCGCCACCTGGCCTTCGAGGTAGAAATGTTCCTGTCCGCCAACATCGATGCGTCCCGATAGCCGGCGCGGGGCTGCCGCCAGCGCCGCATCGGCATCGCCGCGCCGCATGATTTGTGTCGGCAGCACGAAGGACTGTGCCGCCAGCGCCTCATCGATGGTCAGGATCGGCTTCAGTATCTCGTACTCGATGACCGCCTTTGCCGCGGCGGCGCGTGCCAGCGCCATGGAGGTGGCAGCAACAGCGAAGATCGACTGGCCGTGATACTCCACCAGGCCATCGGCAAAGATCGGGTCGCCGAGGACCGCCGGCCCAACATCGTTCACACCCGGAACGTCCTTGGCCGTCATGACAGCGGCCACGCCCGGCGACTCCAGCACGGCTGACAGGTCCATCGACACGATGCGGGCGTGCGCGTGCGGGCTGAGCCCGATCGCCGCATGCAGCAGGCCTGCCGGCTCCGGCAGGTCGTCGATATACAACGCAGTGCCGCTGACATGTTTCGCCGCGCTGTCGTGCGGCACGGATTTGCCGACGACGCTGCGTTCGGGAAGCGACGCGCTCATGCCGACACCAACCGTGTCACTTCGGCCTCCTCGCTGGTTTCCAGATACAATTTCATCAGCAGATTGCGCGCAACCGTCCGGCGGTACGCCGCCGAGGCGCGCATATCGGACAGCGGCGTGAAGGCCTGGTCCAGCACCGCCTGCGCCGCATGGATCGTCGCCGGCGTCCAACTGCGCCCGATCAGCGACTGCTCGACCACCACCGGTCGGGCCGGCGTTGCCGCCATGCCGCCGAAGCCGATGCGAATATCAGCCACGGAGCCGCCCTCGAGCCGCAGCCGGAACGCGCCGCAGACAGCGGAGATGTCCTGGTCGAACCGCTTGGAAATCTTGTAGCAACGGAACGTTTCGTCCGGCCGGGGTTTCGGAATGTCGATCCGCTCGATGAATTCCCCAGGCTGCAGCACGGTCCGGCGATAGCCGGTGAAGAATTCGTCAAGTTTCATTGTCCGCGTCGCCTCGCCCCGACGCAGCACCAGCGAGGCATCGAGGGCGAGCAGCGCCGGCGGCGTGTCGCCGATCGGCGAGGCGTTGGCGATGTTGCCACCCAACGTGCCGCGATTGCGGATCTGGCGCGACCCGATGCGCCGTATCATCGCGCCAAAATCCGGGAAGTAGCGCGAAAGGATCGGCAGCGCATCGGTATACCTGGCGGCGGCGCCGATCCGGATGGTGTCTGCGGTCTCCGAAATCGCCGCCAGTTCCTTCACCCCGTCGAGCGCAACGGTGACGGCGAGGTCCTGGTGCTGCTTGGTGACCCACAGACCGACATCGGTCGCGCCCGCGATGATCGTCGCCTGCGGATGCGCCAGCAGAGTCTCCGCCAGTTCGGACACACTACGCGGCGCGAAACCGCTCCGCTCGGCGTGCTGCAACACGACGCCGCTATCGGCCGTCGGAAGCGTAACGTCCGGTGGCGCGACATCGCCGGTGCAGGCCTCCAGCGCGGCGTCGACGATCGGCCGATAACCGGTGCAGCGACAGAGATTGCCGGCCAGCGCCTCGTTGATGGCGACACGATCAGGCTTCGCCTCGGTCCGCAGCGCGGCGAGCGACATCACGAAGCCGGGCGTACAGAAGCCGCATTGCGAGCCATGGTGATCGACCATCGCCTGCTGCACCGGATGCAGCGTGCCGTCCGGCTGGGCCAGATGCTCGACCGTCAGCAACTGCTTTCCGTCCAATGCCGGAACGAACAGCACGCAGGCATTCACCGCCTGGTAGCGGATCACCCCGTCGCTGCGGTCCGCCAATATCACCGTGCAGGCACCGCAGTCGCCCTCGGCACAGCCTTCCTTGGTGCCACACAGGTGTTCCTGCAGGCGAAGATAGTTCAGCACCGTCATGGTCGGATCGATGTCGCGCAGGCTGCGCGGCTCGTCGCCGATCAGAAAGTCGATCGTATTGCGCATCGGACCTGCTCTCATACGTTAGTGGAAGACCGCGACCCCGACACGGTCAATCCAAATTCGTTGCATTCTCCTCTACTACGCCATCATCTGGTCACCGACTGGGCGGTTCGAACGCTGGCTGCGCAAGATACAGGCATATGGTGCGGTCAATCCACCTTGGCACCCTGGGCGATCCAGGCGCCGAGAGTCGCACGTTCCTCGTCCGTGATGTTGGTGATGTTGCCCAGCGGCATGGTGTGGGTCTTGACCGCCTGCTGGTTGATCTGCGGCGCCAGCTTCTCGATCTCCGCCGGCGTGTCGAACATGATGCCCTTCGGCGCCTCGCTGAACGCGGCAAAGGTCGGCTTGGCCGCGTGGCAGACATGGCAGCGCTGGTCAATGATCGGCTGCACGGTAGCGAAACTGATCGGCCCGGCCGAGGCGCTGGAAACCGGCGAGCTCTGGCCCAGCATGCTGAACACGATGGCCGCGGCGATCGGCACCGCGGCCGCCGGCCAGAGCCGCCAATCCGGCTGCACGCCGGTGTGCATGGTGTTGAACCAGTGCCGCACCAGGAAGCTGGCGATGAAAATGCAGCCCAGGATCAGCCAGCTCCAGCGGGGCGAGGCATAGGTGAACGCGTAGTGGTTGCTCAGCATGGTGAACACCACGGGCAACGTCAGGTAGTTGTTGTGAATGGAGCGCTGCTTCGCCTGGTCGCCCCAGATCGGATTTGGCGCCTCGCCTTTCAGCAGGGCGGCGACGGTCTTGCGCTGATTGGGGATGATGATGATCAGCACGTTACCGGCCATGATGGAGCCAACCAGTGCGCCGGTCTGTATGAACGCCCCGCGACCGCTAAAGACATGTGTGTAGGCAAAGGTCACGGCAAGCAGCAGGATGAAACCGGTGACGGCGAGCCGCACAGTCTCCTTGCCGATCCAGGAACGGCAGAGCAGGTCGTAGGCGAACCAGCCGATCAGCAGCGACGCCGCGGCGCCCGGCACTGCATCCGCGGGCGAAATGTTCAATACCGACGGATCGATCAGATACAGGCTGGGGTTGAGATAATAGGTGAGCACCAACAGGGCGAACCCAAAAATCCAGGTGCCGTAGGCTTCCCATGCGAACCAGGTCAGATGCTCTGGCAAAAACTCAGGCGCCACCGAGTATTTCTGGATATTGTAGAAACCGCCACCGTGGACCTGCCACGCCTCGCCCTTCACCCGCTTGTCCAGCCTCTCATTCGGCTTCAGCTCGGCATCCAGTGCAATGAAGTAAAACGACGAGCCGATCCAGGCGATGCCGGCAATCACATGAGTCCAGCGGACGGTGAGATTAATCCAGTCTAGCAGCGTCTCGAACATGGGTCCGTCCATACCTGGTTGCGGGTCGGCGGCGGCTCGCGGGCCGCCGCACGATCATATTCCTTCTGCGACGCCTTGCGACGATCCCCTCGCACGCGCCGGCTCGCGATCTTATCACCCGCACGGGCCGCGGCGCGACCGTCTGACCCGCACGATACGCAGACAGATCGTTCGTGCGAGCTGCGCCGCCTGCCCCGGTATCAGAAGTGCACCTCCATACCGATCGTCGGCGCGATCTGCGACGAACCCGAAACCGAGCTGGAATTGCCGAACTTGTGCTGCCACATTTCGACGGCCAGATAGACATCAGGGACGTGAGGCTTGTTGAACAGCAGCTTGCCGAGATCGAGGTTGATCTGCGGACGGGCCAGGATTTCCCAATAGGTGTGGTTGCCGAAGCCGTCGATCCCCTTGGGGCCGACCGCGTTCACGAAGCCACGGAAATCCATCGGCCACGGCATGAAGCTGAGCGGATACAGCCAGACCACCTCGAATTCCGGCGCCGCCGCAAAGCTGATCGGACCACCCTCGGGGTTGCCAGTGGTCGCATTGATGACGGAGCAGCCGTTCCGACAGATGCCGTTGTTGTTCCATTCCTTCGAGAAGTGCACGCCGACATTCAGGAAGCCGGCGGGAATGCCGATGTGGAAGTTGGGACCGAGGATCAGCAGCTTCTTGTCAGGCGCGAACTGGGTATTCTCCGTTTCGGCGTCACCGCCGAATTCGAAGTTGATGGCCTGGATCGGACCAAAGGCGGTGTTGATGCCGAAGATCTTGTCCGGACTCAGCTGACCACGATAGACCGCGTACAGCTCTGTCGAGCCGCCGCCGGAATTGTTGGCCGGCTCGTTGGCGTTCGAGAACAGGACGTCGACGTTGGCGAAGTTGCTGCCGTAGTTCCACACGTTGAACAGGGCCAGGTTCACGATCGTCTTGTTGACGTTCCGAGATCCCTCTTCGCCACCCGGGTTCGAATAGAATGCACCCCAGCGGACACCCATACTGGTGTCAGTGAAGTTCTGGGCCATCGCGTGGGTCGCCATCGTTGCAAGTCCCACAGCTGCGAATATGAGTTGCCTGATCTTCATCCCTCACCCTTCTTGCCCGAGCTCTCGTTCCGGCCGCGCGACGACGCAACCATGACGAGGACCTTCCGCAAGCAGATCAGCAAGCAATGTGCCACCGATGACGCAGAGAAACGTTCATCACCGCCCGCAGCGTCAGACAGCCGGTCGGTGATGAAACGGCGCAACAGTTTCGTTGCGGCCGCCGCTCCGCCTGCACTGCGGCAGCGCTGCGATCCGGAAACGAATTCCGGCGCACAGGTCAGGCAGTGTCGCGCCCGCAGACTGACGAACGGCAAAATTGCGGCGGAAGACGCCCCATTTTCGTCATAATGCCGCTTTCGTGAGCAAATTGTATGCAACTGGGCGCGATTCATCCGCCAAAACCGGCCGGAACGCCGTGGCATACCGCTTGCGATGTCTCACCCCAAGCTGCGCCGTCATGAAAGTGCACATTGGCGCGCCGTGTCATCACCAACTGAGATACAAGAGGGCAATTTATGCCGGTCGATCGATCACTGCTCCCCGCGCTCTCGCGCCGCACGCTGCTTCAGGGCGGATCGGCACTGATCGCCGGAACGGCATTGGGCAGCCGGGCGCAAGCGGCAAAAGAGCTTGTCGTTGGCTTCATCTATGTCGGACCGAAGGACGACTATGGATACAACCAGGCACACGCCGAAGCAGCCGCTCTGTTGAAGAAGACCCCCGGCGTGAAGATCGTCGAGGAAGAGCGTGTGCCGGAAACCGACGCCGTCTCCAAGACCATGGAGAGCATGATCAAGCTCGATGGCGCGACGCTGCTGTTCCCCACCAGCTTCGGCTATTTCGATCCGTATATGCTAAAGATGGCCGCCAAGTACCCGGACGTGCAGTTCCGCCACTGCGGCGGGCTGTGGCAGAAGGATAAGCACCCGATGAACACGGGCTCTTACTTCGGCTATATCGGCATGGGCCAATACCTCAACGGCATCGCCGCCGGCCACACCACCAAGTCGAAGAAGATCGCCTTCGTCGCTGCTAAGCCGATCCCTCAGGTGCTGATCAACGTGAACAGTTTCGCCCTCGGCGCGAAATCGGTCGACCCTTCCATCGTCACCTCGGTGATCTTCACCGGCGAATGGTCGATGCCGGTGAAAGAGGCGGAGGCGACCAACAGCCTGATCGACCAGGGCAACGACGTCATCACCTGCCATGTCGACGGCCCGAAGGTGATCATGGAGACGGCGGAGCGGCGCGGTATCCACGCCTGTGGCTACCATGCCGATCAGTCCAAGCTTGCACCGAAGGGCTACCTGACCGGCGCCGAGTGGAACTGGATCACCGTCTACAAGCAGTTCGTCGGCGATGCGCAGAGCGGCAAGCCGATCCCCAACTTCACCCGCGGCGGCCTGGCCGAAGGGTTCGTGAAGATGTCGCCCTATGGGCCCGGCCTGTCGGATGCCGGCCGCAAGAATGTCGATGCGGTGAAGGCGGAAATCATGAAGGGCGGCTTCTCGGTCTTCAAGGGCCCGTTGAAGGACAACAAGGGTAATGTCGTCGTCGCGTCGGGAACCGCCTTGCCGGAGACGGCGATCCAGCTCGAATCCTGCAACTATCTGGTTGAAGGCGTGAACGGCTCGATCGGATGAGCAGCGCAAGCGCCGTGACCGCGGCGCCGGCGATGCCAGTGCCGGCAGCCACCGACCGCTGGTATCCACTGCGCCGAGCGGCTGAGGCAGTGCTGGCGCCGCTGCTGGCGCTGATTGCGGCCAGCGCCCTGTTCTCGGTGTTTCTGCTGTTCCTCGGCCAGTCGCCGGCGGATTTCATCGACCTCGTCTGGCGCGGCGCGTTCGGCAGCTGGTTCTCGATCCAGAACACCGTGCAGCGCGCCTCCCCGCTGCTGTTGACCGCGCTCTGCGTCGCCCTGCCCGGCCAGCTCGGACTCGTCATCATCGGCGGCGAAGCTGCGGTGGTCCTCGGCGGGTTGGCCGCGACCGTCGCCGCCCTGCCTCTGGTCAACGCCGGCCCCTGGGTGGTCGTCCCGGTGATGGCGGTCGCCGGTGCGGCGATGGGTGCGTTCTGGATCGGCATTAGCGGCTGGCTACGGGCCAAGCTTAACGTGAATGAAACGATCGCCAGCCTCGTGCTCGCCTATATCGGGCTGGCGCTGTTCAACCATTTCGTTGAGGGCGTGCTGCGCGATCCCTCCAGCCTGAACAAGCCTTCGATCTACGGCATCGGCGACGCGAACATGCTCGACACCGTGCCATGGCTGGACGTGCATCCCGGCCTGCCGGTCGGCATCGTCGCGTGCGTGCTGGCGTGGATACTTATATATCGTACCAGCGTCGGCTTCGCGTCCCGTGTCACCGGCGGCAACCTCCGCGCCGCGATGCTGCAGGGCCTGCCGGTCACCAGGCTGATCCTGCTGGCCTGCGCGCTGGGCGGCGGCTGCGCTGGGCTGGCGGGCGCCATCGAGGTGGCCGCCGAGTATGGCCGAGCCAATGCCTCACTGAATGCCGGCTATGGCTATACCGGCATCCTGATTGCCTTCCTCGCCCGTTTCAATCCGCTGGCGATCATGCCGATGGCCCTGCTTCTGGGCGG
>Ga0153954_1001884_pt1 | contig 10003 bp, 3 predicted proteins | sample TSFL038MetaG_FD_102277 | JGI IMG/M metagenome (GOLD analysis project Ga0153954, IMG submission 102277) | Attine ant fungus gardens microbial communities from Florida, USA - TSFL038 MetaG | ecosystem: Host-associated > Fungi > Mycelium > Unclassified | place: USA: Florida, Wekiwa Springs State... | reverse complement strand
CGGGGCGGATACAATGACGTGATGGACGGGAGGTGGTCCCCGCAGACAGCGATGCCGGGGGCCAGATGACCGGCGGTCGGGCCACCGGCTTGGAGCAGTTCGGCGGGCCGAACCAGGAACTTTTATGGACCCCTAACTATATCGCAACGAATACCACGAACGCTCAGTCCATGGCTGCGAACGGCGACAACATGCTGCGAAATATTTCGGTGTCGCTATATAGCAAGATGCGACTTGACAATGAAGTCGCTCTCTTCCTCCAATGATGTGCTAATGGGAAACGACCTCTAGGTCGTTCGCCGGAGGGAACGATATGCATGCGTTCGCGATACCTCGCACCGACCCCGGCGCCGAGGGCATCGAGGTTCTCTGGACTTGGCCCGACACGTTGCCGCTGTCCACCCAAGGATATGACGTACTGCGTCTCGATGCCCGCGACATCCGCATGCGCGAAGTGTGTGAAACGATCGCTGCGCCGGAGATCACGACGCTACGCGCCAAAGCGGAAATGACAGCAGCGTTGGGACCGCTCCGCCGCCGCACCGATGTCAAGATGGGGCAGGTGTCCGCTATGGCGAAGGCGCTGACCGACGCCCATGTGGGCCCCCTCGCACCGGTGCTGGCGCAGCCCTTCGCCGCACCGACCGGCACGGTCGTGAGTTTTGCGTCCGCGGTGAACACAACGATCGAGTGCTATATTCAGGAACTGACGCAACCGACTGATCGCGCCACAGTCGCTCCGGTCGCGCGTGCCGCGTTGGTGATTGCGCTGGCGAACGGCAAGGCGGTTGCGTCCGGGATGAGCGGTGCGTCACCCACCACAATCAACCTCGTTGCCGCCGGTATCGATACGATCCTGGTTTACACCGTCGCTGTGACCAGCTTCACCATCTGTGCCTTCTACCCTGTGGACGTTTCCGCTGAGAACGATCCCTGGAGCAAGGCGACAGTCGTCGCCAAGGGCCTGACGCTGCCGATCAAGGAGTGCGATCCGACGCTCACCACGGCGGCGCTGGAGTACAATACCGCCCATGGTCGCCTGGTTGGTAACGAAACACTCGATACCACGCGTTTCCACCGGATGTGCGAAACGCTGCGCCCGCCGGCCGCTGCCTCCGGGCTTGGCCGCAACGGCGCGCGCCTGTCGCTGAATCGCTCCGACACCACGCAGAGCTTTGAGGAGATGCCGCTCGACCAGCAGCTTGCTGCACTGGTGCTGCATCCGCGCGGCCGCCGCGTGCTGGGTTTTGGTCATCACGATCGCAAGGGGCTGATGGCGGGACACAGCTACCTCTACCGCGTGGTCGGCCATTTCGACGCTGCTGATCTGAATGACACGATCTACGACGTGCACCGCGTGCCGTCCGGCACCGTCCTGCCGGACACGTTCTGCATCGGTGATGTCAGCTTTCGCTTCCAGACTCCGGTAAAGGTGGTCCTGGAACCACCGCCCGCCGCGGCAGCGCTGCATGGCAGCAGCCGCCGTGGGATCCGCATTGACACGACCGGCTACGATGCGTCCTGGCTACTGCCGTCCTTCGGCGTCTGGAGCGCGCTGATCACGCTCCCCGTTCCGGTTACCAAACTGACGCTGGAGGTCGCGCCCGGCCATCATTTCAGTTACGCAGCCGGCATGCCTTGGGCGTTCGGCAGTCCGGCGACGGTTCCTCTGCCGCCCGGTCCGACCGTCCCCCTGACATTTGCATCGCCGATCCAGGAACTGCGCCTGTCCGGCGTCGGCACGCTCTATGGGCTGCGGCTGCCAGGCGGTGCCACCGGCACGGTTACCGTGCATGCCGACACGCAGCCAGTCGTGTTCGGTCCTCAGCCGTTGCCGGCGCCGCCGCTCGTGCTGCTCGCGCTCAATCTTCAGCAGCCACCAGCCACCATCAACGGTCCCATCGATGAATCGACACCGGTGCCGGAACGCAATCCGGTCGGCTTCAAGCTGGTCTGGCTGCCGGCGCCATCAGGCAATGTGTCCGCCTGGCCGCAGGACATCGACGCCGGGCCGCCCCTCGACGCGCTGGCCTACGCGATCGAGCATCGCGGCGTCACGCTGCCATCGACGTACGGGCCGTGGGAACCGATCAACTCCGACGACAATCTGACTTTCGGCTCACGCGGCACGACCCCACCGTCCATCCGTCTGGAACCCGGCTGCGATTTGAATGAGCTGTTTCCGCAGAACCGGCCACGCGACGATGCCGGCTTGACGCTGGCGTATAGCGACGTGTTTGGAGAGAAGGATCCGACCACGGGCATTGTGCGGCCGCCTCAGCCTCTCGGGTCGTATCACCAGTATCGTATTCGGGCCGTGGACGCCGCTGGGCGTATAAGCGGCACGGAAACGCTTTCCGGCGTCGTGCGGCTGGAGAAGCACACGCCGCCTCCGCTGCCCACCGGGCCGCAGCCACCGCCTGGCCTCGACGCCAACGGACATCTGCTTGGCCCCACCGGCCCGCGCGCCAGAGCCATCGTCAAGGGCGCCGCCGGACTCACGCCAGCCGATATCGCAACGCTTGGCGCACACCAGAACGCCATCATCCTGGAATGGGGTTGGCGCCAGGCTGAACGCGATCTCGATGCCACGACCGCCGAGTTCCGGGTTTACGTCACTCGCCCGGCGGATACGGTCGTTGCGACGGTCACCGGAGTGACGTCCGCCGCGCCGCACTGGAACGTCGCCATGACCACGGTGCTGCCGCTGGTCGCCAACGAGCTTGCCGGACAATGGCTCAACAGCGGTGGCTATCCGTTCCGGATCGTCAGCAATACGGCCGGTACCGCGGCAAGTGTCGTTGTCGAACAGGCGGTGCTGAAGCCGCTGGCGCAGCCTCAGCCGGGCACCGTCGTGTTTGGCCGGCCCCTGCGTCCCGAACACCAGCGGCCGAGCGGGTGGGACCAGCGGGCGGCGACATATCCGCTAACCGCGGCGGATACCTATCGTCACGTCTTCTACGATCTGCTCACGCTGGACCCGAACCATCCGCGCGACAGCATCTGGGTCGGAGTCTCGGCAGCCGACTCGCAAGCCTACGTGGCGGACGAACGCACCACCGGAACGCTGGCCAATCGGCCTGGTAATGAAAGCGGCATCGTTACCTGCGCGGTCACCGCGCGCTACCAGGGCCAGCCTGTCTTCAGCGTGCCGCCGCCGCTGGGCGATGTGCCGGAGCAGGTGACCGAGGAGCCGACCGGGCGGCAAGTGCTGACCACGCTCGATCTGACCATGTTGCTGAGCGGTGCGCTTCCCGCTGGTGCCACCGTCGTGGTCGAGCGCTGCGGCACCGACGAGGTGCTGTCGCGGCTCAGCGTATCCGGCAACAGTGTCGTGCTCGCGCTGCCGGACGGCACGTCCCATGCTGTGCCATTCCCCAATCCAACCGACCTTGCCACTGTGCTCGCCACGCTAAACGGGCCGAACCCGCAAACGCTGGCAAACCGCTATCTGCTGCACGCTCTGGCAACGGCACCCGATCCGGAGGTGTTCTTCACACGCCCGACTGCCGATATCGTGACGGTCGGTCCGGTCATCGACCGGCTGCCGCAGAAGCCGGGCCGGTTCTTCTACTTCGTGCGGGCGACGGATGCGCAGGGACACCTGTCCTCGGGTGGGGCGCTGCTGCCGCTGGTGGTGCGCGTGCCGTCGGTGGCGGACGCCGCGCAGCCGGTGCGGCGCACGATCGCCGCGACGCCGCACAGCGTCTCGCTCACCGTCGCGGTGCCGCCGGATCCCGACACCACTACAGTGCTGCTGTTCGCCAAACTGACGCCTGCCGGCATCATGCCGGTGCCGCAACCAGGTGCCGAACTGTTGCGTGTGCCGAACCGCCGCGACCTCTATCCCTCCGGCGGTATCCGGCTGCGCCTGCCAGATGGCACGTTGCTGTCTCCAGCCGTCGTGAAGTCTCTGGGCGATGCGGACGTCACCGTGGAGGCGGACGGCACGCGCGTGGCGACGCTGACACTGGCCGTGCCCGGCGGCGGCTGGGCGACGCTGTGGAGCTATGCGGTCACCCGTGATGGCCAGGGGTCGCGGCCCTGCGGTCCGTTCGGGCAGGGAGTGCCGGCATGACCACGTTCGTCACGCCCGTTCCACCCGCCACCGCGATGGTCCGGATCACACCATCGGCGCCGGTGCCAACCGATCCGGCGATGCGTTTCTCGGGTGATCTGATCCAATGGATCGGCCTGCCCGCCGGCACGGTGATCAGTGCTTTTGCCACGGGCTGCATTGCGCGTGCTTCTGGCGGAGCGAACGGCATTCCGGGACAGCCTGCCGCGACCTGGACGGCATTCCAGCTATCGCCGCTGCCACAGTTGGACCCGGCCGCATTCAAGATGGTGACGCCGGGCTTGCCGCTGCAGATCGTGCTGGTGATCGGATCGGCAGGGGCCACACCGGCCGTGGACGACCTGCTCGATGGCGGGGCGCCGCTGGTGACGGCGCCGCCCGGTGCCGGTTCCACGGCCTTTCTCGGCTTCATCTTCCAGGACCGGCTCTGCCGTGATCCGCTCAGCGCCGCCGAGGCGATTGCTGCAAGTAACGCCTGCGACAGCAACTGGCCGGCATTCGTCACCGCATTGGCCGGGCTGGCAAATGGCCGCACGTTGCGCGTGCTGGACCATCGCGGCGTGCCGATGTCCGGCATCAGCGTGGACGTGTCGATCAATGGCGGCGCGGCGCAGCACGTGGCGCTGACGCCGGCCATGGACGGCGACACGGGAGTCGTGGTCCCCGCAGCGAGCAGTGCCACCGTTTCCGTTCCTGCCTGGGCAAATTCGATCGTCGGTGGCCTCGACGCCGATACGGGTGCTTTCGCCGCACCCCTGACGCTGCCGGCTGGACGCCGCCTGGTGCAGGTGCTGAACGCCAGCGACTGGTTCGCCACGCCTGACCCTGGTGTCAGCCTGCCGATCTGGTACCCGAACAGCGACATCGAACCGTTACAAGACGGCAACCGTTATTTCGCTCGGCTGGTCAGCGATATGCGGCTGTCGAAAGGCGGTGGCGCGACACAAATCGCCGGCTGGGCCGTGGTGAAAGGCAGCCTGTCGGATTCCAGCGTGGACTGGCCGCTGATCCCGGGTGATGCCAGCACCACGATCATGGCGCTGGTCAACGAACTGCGCGGCAATGGCGGCGATATCCGTATGCTGCTGAACCAGTTCCTGCAATTCGACTCGCCGACGATCGACGACTTTCCGGAACTACTACCGATCCTCTGCGCCTGTTTCATCGCATTGGGACCGCTGCAGGCATTTGCCCACATGAACACCGATCCTGCCGGCTACCTGGTTGGCTTCATCGGCGTCGCCACCCTGAGCGTGCTGCTGACAACCGGCGTCACCGAGGACCTGCTGACAAAACTCGCTGAATATTCCAAGGGGTTGAAAGATGCGCTGGATGAGATCGATCCAACGATCGCGACCTGGACGCCGTATCCCGCGGCATTTTCCGACAATCCGCTGGTGAGCCCGCCGCCGTTCAAGATCCTCGGCCACACGATCGACGATTTCAGCCATCTGGGTGTCTATCACCAGAAGCACGTCAGCATCCGCCAGGCGGATGGCACGCGCGTCGCCTATCTGGGCGGTATCGACCTCAACAGCGACCGCCCGGACACGCCGCTGCATCGGGTGCGGCATCCGTTCCACGACCTGCAAGTGCGGGTCACCGGTCCCGCGGTCGATGCGGTGGTGAGAACCTATCAGGAGCGTGCGACGGTTCACAGCGCGACAGCACCCATCGCGCCCGCCGCAGTGCCTTCGCCGCCTGGCGCATCGCACCTGGTGCAGATCGCGCGCACGTACTACAAGCCGGCAAGTCCGCCCGGATCCTTCAACGCCTTCGCGCCCAACGGCGAATCGACGCCGATCCGCACCATCGAGGCGGCGATCGCCCAGGCGAAGGATTTCATCTACATTGAGGATCAGTATTTCACGCCGCCCAAGGACTACCTTGACGCGCTGGTGGCTGCCGGCACGCGTGGGGTGAAAGCGCTGATGCTGACGGTCAACTTCGCGACCGATCAGCCTTACGGTTCGGTGCGGCGCGAAGAGGTGCTGGCGCAGTTGCAGACCGCCTGGGGCGGGCGGTTTCACCTGGGTGCGCCGCTGCGCCGGTTCGCGCATGAAGTGCCCGGATTGACCACCAATCTGGGCAGGGTTGCTCTGACGTCGGCGCTGGACGCCGCGAGCAATATCGCCTCCTTCGGACCGCCCGGCCGCGTGCCGGCGCCGCCGTTCTGGGCGTTCATCGGCAACGAACTGGTCCTGGTCTACGCGCTGCAGGGGCCGGCGACATCCACGGTGCAGGCTGTGCAGATCGCCCGGGCACCCGCTACGGGCGGCTGGGGTGCGCAGCCTGTGGCGCATCCGGTCGGCACGCCGGTGCTCGCGGTGCAACTGCCCGGAATCTACGTCCATGCGAAGATGATGATCGTCGATGACGTGTTCCTGTTCGCAGGCTCTTCCAACGTCAATCGCCGGGGCTTCTACCACGACGGGGAGCTCGACAGCTTCACGGTACCGCAGCACCTGATCGGCGATCCGCGCAATCCAGCACGCACCCTGCGCGCGCGGCTGATGGCGGAGCACCTGGGCATCAGCACCGAGATCGGTCAGGCATTGTTTGCTGATCCACACTCGGCTTTCCCCTATTTCGCCGGGCGATCATGGTACGAGCAATCGCACTGGCGGCCGCTCGACTTCTTCGGATCGCTGCCGCCCGACGTGCCGATCGGCACAGGCGGATCAGCAGCCAATTTCGCACTACAGATCATGATCGGCGCGCTGCGCGATGCCGCGAAGCCCGATGTCTGGCCGTTGCTCGCTGATCCGACGACCGGCCTCGATCCCAATCCTTCCGCGAAGGGACCCGCCCTCCCATGAGCGCGAATCTTTTCGACTTGCTCGGCATTGGCCGTTCGCTGGCTGACAGAGCTGGCGCGGCGGCTGCGCTTTGGCCGGCCTCACTCGCCTCGCTGGTTTCGGGACTCAATACCACCGATGACCGGCTGACGATCGTCAACAACCTGAGCGCGGGCACCAGCTTCACCAATATCCGTCCAGGCGTTGACGCGAAGGCCCAGTTTGGCAGCGGTGCTCCGGGCCAGATCGCCATCGCCGCGGACATGGCGGTGGTGGGCGCGCCGGCAACGAGCCAGCCGTTTTATCTGCGCGCGCTGCCGGATCTTGGCATCCAGCCCAAGGTCACCGACACGATGCATCCCGCGCGCGTCTACGCTGCCATGGACGGGCGTGGTTTCGAGGTGATCATCGACCGTCTGCCGGTGACGCTGAGCCTGAAATCCGGGCTCGCGAGCGCGCTGACCTCAAGCCCTGTGACCGTCGGCACATTCGACGGCACCGCGATCGACAGTTTCGCCTACACGCTGGGCGACGACACGTCGCAGGCGCATATCGAATGTTTCGTGCGCATCCACCTCACCGTCGAGGGTGATGTGATCCTGGAGCCGACGGTGCCGATCTCGTTCGGCCCGGTGCGCTGGATGGGGCTGCCGGCGACGGCGGTCTATGATATCCAACTGTTGCCTGCGCCCAATCGCCGCGAATATCTGGAATGGACACATAACGATCCGGGATCGTTCTTTTCCAATCCGCCGGCCAAGGGCGCGATCGGTTTCCGCAGCATCGATCTCGACTTCTCGAAGCCGCCATTGTCGGATCTGAAGAACCGGATGCAGGGCGGCGCCGTGCATGTCGACACGCTGGAACTGGTGATGGAGGACGTCGTCGTCCCGGCCACCGTGCCGATGCTGCCGATTCCTTCCCATGGCACCTTCGGTTTCCGCCGCAAGATCACCGACCCGGGCGATATCCCGCAGGCTTACTCTTTCACGAACGCACCGGTGCAGATACCGGTCTATCACTCAGGCGCCCAGGGTGGGAGTGGCGGAACGACCCTGACGCTGGAAGTCGACAAATTCTTCTTCCGCACCGGTGACATCCACGCGATCGATCCCGCCGATCAGCCACAGGTTCAGTTCCAGACAGCTCTCGTCTATCAATCCGGCAACGGACCGAAGATCGCGGCGACCGTCGGCATCGACGACGAATGGACAATCACGGCCGGCGTCGCACTCGACCCCGCAACCACGCCGGTGAAGATGACCATCGCCGACACGACGGTGGGGCTGGTCAGCCTGAAATTCGGCATCTCGGTCACACGTCTCGCCAACGATATGGAGTTCAAGGACAGCTTCGAACTGCTTGGCGATCTGTTCGTGCAAGGCAAGCAGGCGAGTGCTGGCAGCGGCGGGGTGTTCCAGATCACGTCGCTGACGGGCAAGCCGCTCAGCGTCGTGATGCGGGATGTCGGCTGGAAGCTGGGCAATCTGTCGCTCAGCGGCCTGTCCATGCCCGATGGCATGCAGCTTATTTTCGCACGTCTGGTGCACGTGATCATTGAGGAAATGGGCTGGGTCGAGGAACCCAACGGTACGCCGTATTTCTCGTTCAGCGGTGGCGTGATGATCGGTGCCGGCGGCGGCAATGCCACACAGCCACAGGGCAATGCCTCGGACAGCTCGGCCAACGGCTTCGGCATCCGTGTGCGCCGCCTACGGTTCCGTCTGAACGACGACGGTTCGCAGCCTTTCCTCAAGCTCGACGGGATCTTCCTCAAGCTGCATTACGGGCCGGTCGACGTCGAAGGGTTTGGTTACATTACCGATACCACAGCAGATGGCTGGGCGATCAAGGAGTGGGGTTTCGGCGCGAAGGTCGCGCTCAGCGCGATCGCGATGCAATTCTCGCTTTCAGCGATGTTCCTGAAGGGCAGCCGCCGCAACCTGTCGGATGCGAGTCAGGAATTCAGCTATTTCCTCGCAGCGCTGGAGCTTGGCTTTCTGCCGGCCGGGCCTATCGGCTTGTATGATATCCGAGCGCTGGTCGCTGATAACATGTCGCCCAACCTCGACTCGACATTCCCGGATGGCGAGGGCATGGCGCTGCTGAAGTGGCACCAGAACCATGACAATGCGTTGTCGATGCCGGCGAACCGCACTCTGGCCGACTGGCTGGCTGAGAGGGGTGCGTTCGCGCTTGGCGTGGGCTGCGGATTCTCGCTGAACGGGTGCGGCGGGGCGGCGCATCTATCCATCTTCATCTTCTTCGAAAAAGCCACCGCGAACACCGGGTTGCTGATCGTTGGGGAGTTGTACCTACTGAAGAACCCGAAGCCGATCGCCTTTGTGGCGATTGAATACGATATCGACAAGGAAAAATTCGGCGTCATGATCGGCGTCGATCTGTCGATCGGCGACTTCGCCTCCGGCAATCTCCCAAGTTGGCTCGCAAATATCGCTCGGCTTACCGGCACGCTGTATTTCGGCAACCAGCCGTGGAGCTTCGCCATCGGCCAGCTCGCCGATCAGAGCACCTGGCTGTCGTTACTGATTAATTTCGATATCTGGCTGACCATCAAATTCCAGCTTGGCGTCTGTGTGCAGATCGTCGATGGCGGGCCGAAAGGATTCGGCGTTGTCGTGACGCTGAGCGCGGGCGCCGATTGGGGCATCGGCGGCTTCCTGCTGTGGGGCACGTTCGGCCTGATCATCGGCACATGGAAGACCGGCTCCGATTCATCCGGCCTCGAGTTCTGGATCGGCCTTGGTTTCAAGATCAATCTGTTCTGGATCTTCAGCTTCGGCGCTGAAGCGAATCTCAAGATCACCTACCTGGGCAAGCATCCCTGGTATGTCACGTTGCACGCCGAGATCAAGATCGACACACCGTGGTTCCTGCCCGATGTCACGTTCTCGATCGACAAGACGTGGCAGGAGCCGATGCCGTTCGATACGGCATCGACCACGCAGGCCCTTTCCCAGGCGAGCGCGATCGATCCGACGGCGCAGAAGGGAACGCCGTTGCTGTTGCCAGGCCTTGCCGGCGCGCTGGGCGACTCCACCTTCCTTTACACATTCAACCAATTGGTCGGACTTCAGGGCATCACCATCGCTGATACCCATGCGCG
>Ga0153954_1001883_pt1 | contig 10009 bp, 10 predicted proteins | sample TSFL038MetaG_FD_102277 | JGI IMG/M metagenome (GOLD analysis project Ga0153954, IMG submission 102277) | Attine ant fungus gardens microbial communities from Florida, USA - TSFL038 MetaG | ecosystem: Host-associated > Fungi > Mycelium > Unclassified | place: USA: Florida, Wekiwa Springs State... | reverse complement strand
GATCGAGCAGCTCTTCGCCAAACTCAAAGGCTTCGTCCGGAAAGCCGCGCCCAGAACCCTCGACGCCATCGCCGACGCCCTGGCTCAAGCCCTCACCGCCGTCCCGCCAGACGAATGCGCAAACTACCTCGTCAGCGCTGGTTATGCGTCAGCCTAGATGAAGAAGGCTCTAGCCCTTCGGGAAGTCGAGCCCCATCGCCCGGTAGCGCTCCGGGTCGTCGAGCCAGCGCTCGCGGACCTTGACGTGCAGGAAGAGATGCACGGGGGCGCCATGGGCCTCCGCGATGTCCTTGCGCGCCGCCGTGCCGATGGCCTTGATGGTGCGGCCGCCCTCGCCGAGCACGATCTTGCGGTGGCCTTCGCGGGCGACGAAGATGGTCTGCTCGATGCGGGCCGAACCGTCGGCCATGTCCTTCCATTCGTCGGTCTCGACCGTCGCCTGGTAGGGCAGTTCGTCATGCAGCCGCTCGATCAGCTTCTCGCGAGTGATCTCGGCGGCGAGCGAACGGATCGGGGCCTCCGTGATCTGGTCTTCGGGGTAGAGCCAGGGGCCGGCTGGGATCGTCGCCGCCAGCCGGTCGATCAGCCGGTCGAGCCCGTCGCCGGTCTGGGCGCTGATCATGAAGGTCTCGTCGAAGGCGAGCGCCGCATTGATCCGCGCCGCGAGCTCGAGCAGCTTCGGCCGGTCGACGAGGTCGATCTTGTTGAGAACGGCGAGTTTTGGCTTCCGCTCTTCGCCGAGCGCGCCCAGGATCGAACGCGTCTCCTCGGTGAGGGCGGCTTCCCCCGCCTCCTTGCGGGCGTCGACGAGAAGCATGAGCGCGTCGGCGTCGGCCGCCGCGCCCCAGGCGGAAGCGACCATCGCCCGGTCGAGGCGGCGCTTGGGCGCGAAGAGCCCCGGCGTGTCGACGAACACGATCTGCGCTTCGCCCCGGGTCAGGACGCCGCGCACCGTCGAGCGGGTGGTCTGGGCCTTGCGCGTGACGATCGACACCTTCTCGCCGACCAGAGCGTTGATGAGGGTCGACTTGCCGGCGTTGGGCGCGCCGATGATCGCAACGAAGCCGCAGCGGGTCTCGCTCATGTCGCCTCCCAACGGTCAAGGAAGGCCCGCGCCGCCGCCTGCTCCGCGGCGCGCTTGGACTTGGCGGCCCCGAGCTCGGGCTCGAAGCCTTCGAGCGCGACCCGCATGACGAAATGGGGCGCGTGGGCTGGGCCGCTGCGCTCGACCTCCTCGTACCGGGGCGGCGGCAGCGCGCGCGACTGAGCCCATTCCTGCACCGCGGTCTTGGCGTCGCGCGCCGGCTCCGCGTCCGCGGTGATGCGCTCGCCCCAGGCCCGGAGGACGAGCGCCTCCGCCGCCGCGAAGCCGCCGTCGACGAACACCGCCCCGATCAGGGATTCGCAGACGTCGGCGAGGATCGCGGCCTTCTTGCGGCCCCCGCCCCGCGCCTCGCCCAGGCCCAGCGCGACATGAGGCCCGACGTCCCACAAGGCTGCGATTTCGGCGCAGGTTTCCCGGCGCACGAGCTTGGCGAAGCGCATGGAGAGCTCCCCCTCGCTCGCTTTCGGAAACGCCTCGTACAGGCGCCCGGCGATCGCCACGCCGAGGACCCGATCGCCTAAGAATTCGAGCCGCTGATAGGAGTGCGCCCTGCCCTGCCCACCGTGGCTCTGCGCCGAAAGATGAGTGAGCGCGAGGACCGCGAGCTGGGGATCGCGAAAGCGGTAGCCGAGCCGGGCTTCCAACGCGGGCAATTCGGCTCGCGGCTGTTTGTTCATGGACTAACCGAATCGAGAGGCTGCCCCGCCTCGCGCCGCCCGAGGGCAGGCAGGACAGGGAAGGCGGCCCGGCGACTATACCGCCTGCGGGCCGGTCGCGGGAGCCTGATTGTCCGTGGCTAGCGCACCCGCTGGAAGATGCGGTCCCAGCGCACGGTCCAGGGCCAGCGCCACACCTCCCAGGCTGGCGTGCCCTCGTCGATCGAGAAGAAGATGACTTCAGCTCTGCCGATCAGATTCTCGAAGGGCACGTAACCGACGCCGCCCTGATCTCCCGAAAGCCTGGAATCGCTGGAATTGTCTCGATTGTCGCCCATCATGAAATAGTGGCCGGGCGGCACCTCATAGACTTTGGTGTTATCGAAGGTCCCGTCATCGCCGTCGATCTGGATGATCCGGTGCGTGACCCCCCCGGGAAGCGTTTCCAGGTATTGGGGCGCCTCCATCTGCTTGTTGAAATGGTTAACGGTCAGAAAAGGCTTTATCGGCTCGCGCGGGACCATCTCGCCATTGATGATGAGCCGTCCGTGCTGAACCTGGATCTTGTCGCCGGGGAGACCGATCAGCCGCTTGATATAGTCGGTCTGACCGTCGCTCGGCAGCTTGAAGACGATGATGTCGCCACGCTTCGGCTGGGAGGCGAAGAGGCGGCCCGGCATCGCTGACGGGTCGAGGTCGAGAAAGCTTGGCAGCGAGAAATGAGAATAGCCGTAGGCGTATTTGGAGACGAAGAGGTAGTCGCCGACCAGCAGAGTCGGGACGAGCGAGCCTGACGGAATGTTGAACGGCTGAAACAGGACGGTGCGAACCACGAGCGCGATCAAAAGCGCCTCGATGATGACCTTGACCGTTTCCCACCAGCCCTCTTCCTTTTTGACGGGGGCGATGGCGGAATCGGCGGATTTCACGGTCGGTTCGATCATTCGGATCAATACGCCTTCTTCGTCTCATCCATAACGCCGGCCCCGGTCGTCACTCCTATACAAGGACGGCGATCCGAGGCCAACCGAGCGGCTGGTGACGGGTAAAGTTGGCGCAAGAAAGGCCGCGCGCGCTTCATGGGACGAGAAGCAGGGAGCCGGTCGTTTCGCGCTTCTCCAGCGCGACATGAGCCTGCGACGCATCCGCGAGAGGCCAACGCTGGCTGATCCTGATCTTGACGTCGCCCCTCTCGACCGCGCGAAACAGATCGCGGGTCATTCTCTCCCCCCGCGCACGATCCGCCATGAAGGTCGTCAGCGTCGGCCGGGTCGCAAACAGGGAGCCCTTCTGGGCCAAGAGGCCGATGTTGAACGCCTCGACGGCTCCTGAGGCGGAGCCGAAGCTGGCGAACATCCCGAACGGCCGCAGGCAGTCGAGCGAAGCCGGAAAAGTCGCCTTGCCGACCCCGTCATAGACCACATTGCATTTCGCGCCTTTGGTGATCTCGGCCACCCGCTTGGCGAAGTCCTCCTCGCGATAGAGAATCGTATGTTTCGCCCCTGCCTTTTTCGCAAGAGCGGCCTTCTCCGCCGTGCCGACGCAGCCGATCACGGTCGCGCCGAGCGCTTTGCCCCATTGGCACAGGATGAGCCCGACCCCGCCGGCCGCCGCGTGAACCAGGATCGTGTCGCCCTCTTTGACCCGGTATGTCTGCCGCAAAAGGTATTGCGCGGTGAGACCCTTGAGCATGATCGCTGCGGCGGCGTCATAAGAGAGCGTTTTCGGGAGCTTGAACAGGGACCGAGCTTCGATGTTGCGTTCTTCGGCATACGCTCCCGGCGAACCGGCGTAAGCGACCCGATCGCCCACCTTCAGTCCCTCCACGGAGGGACCGACCGCAACCACTTCGCCCGCGCCCTCGGATCCCGGCGTGAAGGGCGTGCTCGCCGGCGGATAGAAACCCGTCCGGTGGTAAACGTCGATGAAATTGATTCCGATCGCATGCTGGCGCAGCCTCACCTCGCCCTTGCCTGGCGCCGGCAACTCGACCTCCTCGAGGCGCATGACCTCCGGGCCGCCCGGCTGTTGGATGCGAATCGCGCGCATTTGTCGTTCCTCTCGGTTCTTTGCTGTGATCAGACGCCGCGGTCAGGCTTGCCAGCGCGAGCGGTCGATCTTATAGCATCGCGCCGATCCGGCAGAACCGCATAGTGATCCAGCTTGCGCCCATCGTCTAGCGGTCTAGGACGCCGCCCTTTCACGGCGGAAACACGGGTTCGATTCCCGTTGGGCGCGCCAATGAAATCAGATGATTAGCCCGCAACGAGCGCCACTGTCCAACTTCTGTCCAATATAGCGGCGCGGAGCGCGGTGGAGTTCGGCCGAGTCTTCTCCGTTTTTGAGCGTCGATCGCCTTGAAGAATGAGCGGAGCGGTGCACATCCTTATGCGCCGCCAGCGGCATAGACCGTCAGTGGGAGGAGGCCTGCAAATCCTTGCACCCCGGTTCGACTCCGGGCGAGGTCTCAATACTGACCGAAGAATACCGTCAGTGACCGGTCAGTTGGGGGGCTTGGCAACGGACTGATGCGGCGAAGGGTGCAGAGAACGCTCGCGACCGTCACCTCAGTCGCAGATCAAAAGATTCCGCAATCACGCACCTGATTCCAATGTGGATCGTTGGATTGGCGGGGCGCCGTCCCCCGACCCCAAACCTGTCAAGACGCGGTTGAGTGCGGCGTCTCGCTGCGGGGCCCTTTTCGCCACATACTTTCTCAGCGACAAGGCTGGCTTTTCGACCAGAGACCAGGACATAGCTGCGAGCGCGATTACGAGGACGAGACTCATCCCGAAGACGACATACCAAGTCAAGATGCCCAGACTTACAATGACTTGCTGGAGCATACTGTGGTAGATGTAAATTCCATAAGTGTAGTCGCCGCTGCGGATAAGAAATATTCTACGATAGTTTGTCACGCCCAGCCAAATTGTGATATAGGCGACGAAAGGGCTGGTTAGGACGCTGGCATATTGAGTGTTCGTCATGATCGCATAACCAATCACCGCGAATGCAGCAATGACCGGGCTGTGGGGGATATATTCACGGTATTTGTAGATTGCAACTCCTGCAAGGAAAGATAGAATTAAGTCTATATTTGTTGGGGCAACGAACTGCGGCTTTGGGCCGAAGAGAGTCGGGTAAATCGGTGTCAATATGGTCAAAAGCAGAATTGGGACCACGACCGCGAGCGTAAGGAACCAAGCCCTTGACCTCAAAATTCCGACGATTGCGAGAATGAGGATAATCGCGTAACAGGCAACTTCCCAAGGGATTGTCCAAAGCTGTCCGTTGAGGTCCTCCGGAACTGGGTTGTGGAGGAACACGCCAGGCAAGCGATAATGGATCTTGCCGACTATATTTAGTAGATACGTCCACGTTTCCCTGGTGGAGAAATATAGCCGTAGTGGCAAGACTGTGAACAATGGCCCCACAATAAGAATTTTTATAAGCGTGTCTACCGCAAGAGCGGGAACAATTCGAATTATCCTTAGGCCAATGAATCCAGCTATTGTCGACCTCTCCAAACTACTTGCTATCAAGAAACCGCTCAAGGCGAAGAATGATGGGATAAGAAACGCTAGTGGGAGCTTCCATTGAGTATCGACAAGGAAGAATTGCCAACTCTGTTCGTGACACAGAACAATAGAATGAAATAAGACTATCGATATTGTTAGAGAGATCCTGAGATAGTCGAAACCAGATGGTCGGTACTCTGCCGAATCATATTTTCGGCCTATCGTAGAAAAAAGACAGCAGCTAAGTAAGCGGCTACCTTTGTCGTCCTGAGGTACCATGCTCGACAACGGCTCCATCGTCCGCTTGCGTTAAATTGCATGTCGTTCCCCTAAGCTTGCTGACTTCCACGTTCCGAATGGACGGCGACGTGATACGCGGACTAGGCAGCTGATTTCATCAATCGCTAAGGCGAATGGCTCTAAAACACTAAGGCACAGTGGTAAAAAACGCAATCCCCCAATAGCTGCGAGTGATATAGGCAGAGCGGTTCCCTGAGACCTTCACGAGCGACCGAAAGCATTTCACCGGGGCCATGAAGGCGCAGCGAATGCCTCATTGGGACGGCTTAGAACCCATCAGCGTCGAGTGCCCGTCCGCCGGCGGCTTCTTCATCACCACGTAGCCGCAGCGCTCGAGGTGGCGCCGCTAGCGCGTGGCGGACCCTTGTACACTTGACGTTGCCGTAGGACGGTGGTGGGCGAGCGTCGCAGCGCTGACATAAAAGGAACGCACCGTGCAGCTAGCCTGAAGGCTGGGCGGCGAAACGCAGGAGGCAACGCGATGCCAATGAGGCGTCACGTCAAAAAAAGGAGCCGTCTTCGCGCCGAAAGCCCTCTCGGCTATGGGCATGGCGTTTCGGGAAATCGCGGCAATTTTGGAAATCAAAAGCAAAACAAAAAGGCGCGCCATCGCCAAATTCATCATTCGGATTGCCCAGGAAGAGCCCAATCTCGATGCGCCTGCTTTATCCGCCCGGGCATAGCTGCCTTGGGCGGCGAAGGATATCGAGCCCGGCCGGTCCCCGCTCTCGCAGAGTAACGAGGCGCGGCGGGAACGCTACCGCGTCGTAAACCTTTGGTACCACGCCTTGCAGCGATCGTAGATGTTGGCGGATCGAGCTCGCTACTCGGACGGTTTAGCCACGTATCGCCGGTCTGGATTACCCTGAGAGCATCTGGAACAAATAGAGGTCGACTCTCGTTAGTTTTGATCTGCGAGGGACGCCATGCCCAGGCCGGACGAACCGCCGCCCGTAAAGCCACCGCCTTTGCCACCCGATTTCCCCGATATCCAACAGAACCCGCCTTCGGGGTTGCATCCCCCGCCTGACCCATCCGCGAGACCCGACAAGTTCGAGGGCGCAACCCCCGAGTCGTCCCAGCCCGAAACTGCGGAGGCCAGCTTCAAGGACGAGTTGCGGCGCAAAAACGCGCGGCTCCGAGACAAGATCAAGGAAATCTTGGAGACTCATCCGGAGCTACGTGACGCGACGGACCAAGTTTCCTTCGAACAGGGTCTGCACGTCGATGTTGGAACTCCTTTCTTAGAGCGAATTCACGCCAATCTCCAAGAGCGAGCGCGGGCCATAATCGAATCTCGCCCAGACCTCGAGCACTTCTTCGATAACTGATCCGCTGAACGAGCGAGCGAAAGCCTGCGGCCCGAAAGAGCGGCCTCGCAGGAAGACAACCCCCGTCGTTCCAAGCGAGGCCAAAGCCACCCATCGGAAGTCGCAATCCTTCCATTAGGGCGTTCAGATTTCAGGGCAGTGACAGGGCACAAAAAGCCCCGCGCCGGAGCTATCGACGCGGGGCTAACGAACGCCGTTCTGTGGGTGGGCTCGCAGGCCTGAATGTCCTGGATGATTTCCTGGCGCCATTCCGGCGGTGCAACTTCGAGATCCTTCTTTCGCTGCTGAACCGCGTCGGCGATTAGATCGCGGTCTTCCTCGCCAACCATCACGCCGCCTCCTCGCCTTGCGCGAGAGCGCGATCGGCCGCCTCGGCGATGGCGCCGGTGAGCTGAGGCCGAATGGCGGCCAGCGAGGCCAGGTTTAGGCCATCGATTTCCTCAGGACCGTTCTTGATCGCGATCATCAGCACGACGCCAACCGCGAGGACAGACTGGCCTAGATGCTTCTCGAACTCACCCTCGACATCGCAGACTGCGTTTGCTGCAGCGTCGCATTGCTTATTGAGGACATCGACGCCGACCCGCTTCCATTCGGCGTCCTGTTGGCGGCGCCGATCGACAAACTCGGCAAAAACGCGCGCATACTTCTCAAGGACGTCTATTTTCTTCTCTTCTAGAGCGAATGCCGATATGAACTCTTTGCAGAGGTCGTGCGGCCCTGGCCGCGCGTTAATAAACCCAAACGCATCTACTGGCCGACTGGCGAGATCGTCGACCATTGGCCACCCGGCGGCGCTGGGTTGCCCGGCGTCACTTTCGTCGGGTCGGAGATAGACGGAACCGCTTTTTGCCCACTCCGGCAACTTTGGCACTGGCAGCGTCGTACTGATCGCTGAGTCGGCCGGAGATCGTCTGCAGTTCCGTACGACGATCCCAAAGCTCGAGAACGCGCTGGTCGATCGCGGAAAGATTGGGTGCGGCAGGGGCTGCATGGACGGGTCGGGCGATCGCCGCTGCGGCTCCTGAACGGAGCGACGAAGCAGTCCAGGGAACGAAGGGCGCCCTACGGTCCCCCGGATCGCTTCGCTCGCGATGACGGCGACGGCGCCGTCCGACCGCGTCATCCTTTGGCGGCGCGATATTGCGTCGGCGTCAGGCCGAATGTGGCGCGGAAGGTTCTGTTGAAGGTCGAGAGATCGCCGAAGCCGCTGTCGAGCGCGATCGCGATCACCGGCCGACGCGACGAGGTCAGCGCAAGCGCGGCGCGGCGCAGGCGCGCGCTGATGAGATATTGATGCGGCGTCACGCCGGTAAGCCTGCGGAAGACGCGCAGGAAGTGATACTTGCTCATGGCTGCGCTTGCCGCCATTTCCGTGAGGTCAAGCGGCCGGCCTGCGTCAGACTCGACCAGCCGAATGGCTTCGATCACGCGTTTTGTCTCGCGCCCGGTCGGCGCAGCGGTGACTCGTCGGCCACCCGCAATCGCGCCGACCACGCGCTCGATGATCCCCAACGCCAATTCCTCCGAACGCAGAGACAACGAAGCGGAGGACAGGCCCTCCATGGCGGCCACGATTGGCAGCGATTTGGGCGAAGGCGGCAGATCGGGAGCGCAAAAGCGAAAGCGGCTCGTCGAGGCTACGGCGGCCGCGATCTCGCCGAACCGGTCCTCACGAACATTCAGCGAAATGCAGCGGTCGCCAACCCCATGCGCGTGGCCACATTGGAAACGTCGCCCGTCATTTCCGAGGAGCAGGCTGCCTGGATAGAGAAGCCCGTGGCCCGCGTCCGAGCGATAGGTGAAGCTTCCGTCCAGAACGGCCGAGACGCTGAATCCATTGTGCCGCTCCTCGAACGGCCGATCGCCCGGTCCAGCGCCACAGATGACTTCATGCACGCTCCAGCCGTCTCCAGCCGCGAGTTCGCGGGCGGCGGGCGCGTGGTCCAGCGCTTGCGCCGTGCGCTCACCAGCGTTTCGGGCTTCGCCTTGCATGGCGCGAAACTAGCAATTTTCCCCAAGCCGGGAAACGTCAGAGGAGTGTAGCTTCATCCGGGGAAGAAGATCGGTCCGCGCAGGCTCACCCATCGCTGCTCTAGGAGAACCCATTCATGTTCGATCACATATCGATCGGCGTTCGCGACGTTGCGAAAGCCAAGGCGTTTTACGATGCGGCGCTGAAGCCGTTGGGGATCACCTGTCTCAGCGCCGATGCAACGTCGCTGGGCTACGGCAAGGAAGCCCCCGCCTTCTGGGTCAACGCGGCGGAGCACCCCGTTCCCGACGACCCGAAGTCCGGACTCCATTTCTGCTTCGCGGCGCCAAGCCAGGAGAGCGTCAAAGCGTTCCACGCGGCGGCGCTGAAGCATGGCGGACGCGACAACGGCAAGCCGGGCCTTCGAAAGGACTATGGGCCGCACTATTACGCCGCCTTCGTCCACGATCCCGAAGGCTACCGGCTCGAAGCTTGTCAGGGCGGCAAGTAACCAATGGCGACCATTCGATCGGAAATCAAAACCCGCGCTCGCCCAAGCGAAGTCTGGTCGGCGATCCGGGACGTCGGCGCGCTGCACACGCGGCTCGTCCCCGGCTTCGTCAAAGACACAAAACTCGAGCCGGGCGCACGGATCGTGACGTTCGTGAACGGCGCTGTCCTGCGCGAGCCGATCGTTACCCTCGACGACGAGGCGCGGCGCCTCGTCTGGACTCACGACGGCGGCCGCGCACGCCACTACAATGGCGCGCTCCAGGTTTCAGAGCTGCCTGACGGCTCGACATCGGTTGTCTGGACGGCGGATTTCCTGCCCGACGACATCAGCGACTTCATGTCCCAGGCGATCAAGGCGGGAATGGCCGCGATGCAGCGGACGCTCGATTCTCTCGCAACCTAAGACGGCCGCGCTCTTCGCTTCCGTCGCCTGTCATCAGCTTCGGCGCTCGTTCGCCGAAGCGAGCTGCTAGTTGTTGCCGACGCAGCCATATTTCACGCAATTGTTTGGATTGCGGCTCAACCCTTCGATTTTCATCCGCTCTCTGTGCGACATCGCGTGCGCTCGAGGCGGCGGCGCGGAATGGCGATAAACGGGGCGCTCTGTCGTC
>Ga0153954_1001882_pt1 | contig 10030 bp, 8 predicted proteins | sample TSFL038MetaG_FD_102277 | JGI IMG/M metagenome (GOLD analysis project Ga0153954, IMG submission 102277) | Attine ant fungus gardens microbial communities from Florida, USA - TSFL038 MetaG | ecosystem: Host-associated > Fungi > Mycelium > Unclassified | place: USA: Florida, Wekiwa Springs State... | reverse complement strand
TCTACAAAGTGCTCGACGACCTGCATGAGCTTTTCATCGAGAACCGCATCTTCAAGCAGCGTAACGTCGATATCGGCGTGGTGAGCCTCGAGGATTGCTGGCGCTGGGGCTTTTCCGGCGTCATGATTCGCGGTTCCGGCGCGCCGTGGGATCTGCGCAAGGCGCAGCCTTATGAATGCTACGAAGAGATGGATTTCGATATTCCCGTCGGCCGGCATGGTGACAATTACGACCGTCAGGTCATCCGCATGGAAGAGATGCGGCAGTCGACCAAGATCATGCAGCAATGCGTCGAGAAGCTCATGTCCGCGGACGGGCAGGGGCCGGTGCATGTCAAAGGCAAGGTCGCGCCGCCGACGCGCAGCGAGATGAAGCGCTCGATGGAAGCGCTGATCCATCACTTCAAGCTCTATACCGAGGGCCTGCACGTGCCGGCGGGCGAGGTCTATGCCGCGGTCGAAGCGCCGAAGGGCGAATTCGGCGTCTATCTCGTCTCCGACGGCACCAATAAGCCCTATCGCTGCAAGATCCGCGCGCCGGGCTTTGCGCATCTGCAGGCGATGGACTTCCTCTGCCGCAAGTCGATGCTGGCCGATGTGAGCGCCATTCTCGGTTCGATCGACATCGTCTTCGGGGAGGTCGATCGATGAGTGTGCGCCGTCTCGCCGAAGTACAGCCTGACAGCTTCGCCTTCACGCCGGAGAACGAGGCGCGTTGCGCGCAGGAGATCGCCAAATATCCGCCCGGCCGTCAGGCTTCGGCCATCATCGCTTTGCTTTGGATCGCGCAGAAGCAGAATGGCGGCTGGCTGCCGAAGCCGGCGATCGAGAATGTCGCGGCGAAGCTCGACATGATGCCGATCCGCGCGCTCGAGGTCGCGACTTTCTACACGATGTTCAATCTCGCGCCGGTCGGCAAATATTTCGTCCAGTTCTGCGGCACGACGCCCTGTGTCCTGGCCGGTGCCGATGCGATCAAGAAAGTGCTCGAAAAGCGCATCGGTCCGCAAAACCATGTGACGGCGGACGGTCTTTTTTCCTGGCTCGAGGTCGAATGTCTTGGGGCCTGTTGCAACGCGCCCATGGTGCAGATCAACGACGATTATTACGAAGATCTGACGGAAGAGAATTTCAACAAGCTGCTCGACGATCTTGCCGAAGGGCGCCCCGTCAAGACGGGGTCGCAAACCGGCCGTAGAACCTCGGAGCCGGCTGGCGGGCTCACCTCGCTCACGAGCCTTTACGGCAAGGACGGCCTGAGCGGCCCGCAATCTGTACCCGCGACGCCCGAGAGCGCCGCCCCTGCCAGAGAAAATTGAGGTCCGCGGTGCTCGAAGACAAGGATCGCATCTTCCTCAATCTCTACGGCTTTGGCGACTGGCGTCTGAAGGGCGCTGAGGCGCGCGGCGGTTGGGACAACACCAAGGCCATCATCGACAAGGGCAAGGACTGGGTCATCAATGAGATGAAGGCCTCGGGCCTGCGCGGGCGCGGCGGCGCCGGCTTCCCGACCGGCCTCAAATGGTCCTTCATGCCGAAGCCCGATCCAGCGCGGCCGTCCTATCTCGTCGTCAATGCGGACGAGTCGGAGCCCGGCACCTGCAAGGATCGCGAAATCCTTCGCAACGACCCGCATCTTCTGATCGAGGGCTGTCTGCTCGCATCTTTCGCGATGCAGGCGCATGCCTGCTACATCTATATCCGCGGCGAATATCGCCTCGAATTTGCGCGTATGCAGGCGGCGATCGAAGAGGCTTATGCGGCGCGTCTCGTCGGCCTGGACAATATTCACGGCTGGCCTTTCGACATTTACGTGCATCACGGCGCCGGTGCCTATATCTGCGGCGAGGAAAGCGCCTTGCTTGAATCGCTCGAAGGCAAGAAGGGCATGCCGCGGATGAAGCCGCCGTTTCCGGCCAATATGGGCCTCTACGGCTGTCCGACGACGGTGAACAATGTCGAATCGATCGCCGCCGCGCCGGCGATCCTGCGCCGCGGCGCCGCCTGGTTCTCGAGCTTCGGTGCCGAGAACAACAAGGGCACGAAGCTTTATTGCGTCTCCGGCCACGTCAACACGCCGTGCAATGTCGAAGAGGCGATGTCGATCCCGTTCCGCGAATTGATCGAGCGCCATTGCGGCGGTATTCGCGGCGGCTGGGACAATCTGCTGGCGGTCATCCCCGGCGGCTCCTCGGTGCCGCTCGTGCCGGCGCATGAGATCATCGACGCACCGATGGATTTCGATACGCTGCGCAATCTGAAGTCGGGCCTCGGCACGGCGGCGGTGATCGTCATCGACAAGTCGACCGACATCGTTCGCGCCATCACCCGCATCAGCTATTTCTATAAGCACGAAAGCTGCGGCCAGTGCACGCCCTGCCGCGAGGGCACGGGCTGGATGTGGCGCGTGCTGACCCGCATGAGCGAAGGCCGCGCGCAAAAGCGCGAGATCGATCTGTTGCTTGAAGTGACGACCGAGATCGAAGGCCATACGATCTGCGCGCTCGGCGATGCGGCGGCCTGGCCGGTGCAAGGCTTGATCCGGCATTTCCGCGGCGAGATCGAAAAGAAGATCGACGAATATTCGGCCAATCCGCATTCGGAACCTGTGGCCGGTCTTGGCGTGGCGGCGGAGTAGGGCGATGACGGAACCAGCCAAACTCAGCAGGCTCATCGTCGACGGCGTCGAGATCGAAGTGCCGCCGGAATATACGCTGCTCCAGGCCTGCGAGGCGGCCGGCGCCGAGATTCCGCGCTTCTGTTTCCATGAGCGGCTGTCGATCGCCGGCAATTGCCGCATGTGTCTCGTCGAGGCGAAGGGTGGTCCGCCGAAGCCGGTCGCCTCCTGCGCGATGGCGGTGCGCGATCTGCGCCCCGGCCCGAAGGGCGAGCCGCCGGAGGTCTTCACCAATTCACCGATGGTGAAGAAGGCGCGCCATGGCGTGATGGAATTCCTGCTCATCAACCACCCGCTCGATTGCCCGATCTGCGACCAGGGCGGCGAATGCGATTTGCAGGATCAGGCGATTGCCTTCGGATTCTCCGGCTCGCGTTATGCCGAGAACAAGCGCGCGGTCGAAGACAAATATATCGGTCCGCTCGTGCGGACATCGATGAACCGCTGCATCCATTGCACACGTTGCGTGCGTTTCACGGCGGAGGTCGCGGGCACCGGCGACATGGGCGCCATCGGCCGCGGCGAGGATATGGAGATCACGACCTATCTCGAAACCGCGATGGGATCGGAGCTGCAGGGCAATATCGCCGACCTTTGCCCGGTCGGTGCCTTGCTGCCGAAGCCTTATTCGTTCAAGGCGCGGTCTTGGGAACTGACGAAGACCGATTCCGTCGATGTGATGGATGCGCTCGGCTCATCGATCCGTGTCGATACGCGCGGGCGCGAAGTGATGCGCATCCTGCCGCGGATCAACGATGCGGTGAACGAGGAATGGATTTCCGACAAGACGCGGCAGATCGTCGACGGCTTGAAGACGCGGCGGCTTGATCGTCCTTATATCCGCGAGAACGGCCGGCTGCGCCCGGCAAGTTGGCAGGAGGCCTTCGCCGCCATCGCCGCGAAGGTCAAAGCGACGCCCGCCGGACGCGTTGGCGCGATCGTTGGCGACCTTGCCGCGGCGGAAGAGATTTTCGCGCTGAAGCTGCTGATGCAGGGCCTCGGCGTTGTGTCGCTCGATGGCCGCCAGGACGGCAGCAAGCTCGATCCGAAATTCGGCCGTGCGAGCTACATCTTCAATCCGACGGTCGCCGGCATCGAGGATGCCGATGCGATCATGATCATCGGTTCCAATCCGCGCAAGGAATCGCCGGTCTTCAATGCGCGCATTCGCAAGCGCTGGCTGAAGGGCAATCTGCTGGTCGGCGTGATCGGCGAAAAGGCCGACCTCACCTACGAATACAATTATCTCGGCGCTGGGCCGGAAAGTCTTGCGCGCTTTGTCGATCACCCGCCGGCGCATAAGGAGCGGCCGTTGCTGCTCGTCGGCCAGGGCGCGCTGGCGCGGCCGGACGGGCAGGCGGTTCTCGCGCAGGCGGTCAAGGCGGCAATTTCGCTTGGCTGTATCAAGGAAGGCTGGACCGGCTTCGGCGTTCTGCACACGGCCGCGGCCCGCGTCGGCGCGCTCGATCTTGGCTTCGTGCCAGGCGAGGGCGGCCTCGATGCGCTGAGCATGGCCAAGACCGGCGCGCTCGATGTTCTCTTCAATCTGGGCGCCGACGAAATCGACATCGAGCCCGGCGCTTTCGTGATCTATCAAGGCACACATGGCGACCGCGGCGCGCATCGCGCCGACGTTATTCTGCCCGGCGCGACCTATACCGAGAAGCCGGGTCTTTACGTCAATACAGAAGGCCGCGTGCAACTCGCCGAGCGGGCGAACTTTCCGCTCGGTGACGCGCGCGAGGACTGGGCGATCCTGCGGGCCCTGTCGGCGGTGCTCGGCAAGACGTTGCCCTTCGACTCGCTCCACGCATTGCGGCAGAAGCTTTTTGCCGCTCATCCGCTCTTCGCTAAAATCGATGAGATCGTTGCCGGCGATCCGGCGGATTTGGCGAAGATCACCGATGGCGGGGTGGCGCTCAGCGATGCGCCCTTCGTTTCGCCGATAGATGACTTCTTCCTGACCAATCCGATCGCGCGCGCCTCGGCTGTCATGGCCGAATGTTCGGCGCTGGCGCGCGGCAGCCTGAAACAAGCGGCGGAGTAGGATCGATTATGGACGTTCTGCCGCTGCTGCTGACCCTTCTGAAGAGCGTCGTCCTGCTCGTCGTTCTGCTCATCTTCATTGCCTATATTCTGTACGCTGACCGCAAGATCTGGGCGGCGGTGCAATTGCGGCGCGGGCCGAATGTCGTCGGCCCCTGGGGCCTGTGGCAGAGCTTCGCCGACATGATAAAATTCGTGCTGAAGGAACCGATCATTCCGGACAGCGCGAACAAAGGCCTGTTCGTTTTGGCGCCGGTCATCACCGGGTTTCTCGCGCTTGCCGCCTGGGCGGTCATTCCGATCAGCCCCGGCTGGGGCATCGCCAGCATCAATGTCGGCATCCTCTATATTTTCGCGATCTCGTCGCTCTCCGTCTATGGCATCATCATGGGCGGCTGGGCGTCGAATTCGAAATATCCGTTTCTCTCGGCGCTGCGCTCGGCCGCGCAGATGGTCTCTTATGAGGTCTCGATCGGTTTCGTACTGATCACGGTCCTGCTCTGCGTCGGTTCGCTCAATCTCGAAGATATCGTCAAGGCGCAGGATACGCGCTTCGGGCTCCTCGGCTGGTATTGGTTGCCGCTGCTGCCGATGTTCGTGATTTTCTTTGTCTCGGCTTTGGCGGAAACGAACCGGCCGCCCTTCGACCTTGTCGAGGCTGAGTCCGAGCTCGTTGCCGGCTTCATGGTCGAATATTCCTCGACGCCCTACATGCTTTTCATGCTCGCCGAATATGTGGCGATCATCACCATGTGCGCGCTGGGGTCGATCCTATTCCTCGGCGGCTGGCTCTCGCCGATCCCGTTCGCGCCCTTCACCTGGATTCCGGGCCCGATCTGGTTCGTGCTGAAGGTCTGCGCGTTCTTCTTCATGGTCGCGATGGTGAAGGCTTTCGTGCCGCGCTATCGGTACGATCAACTCATGCGGCTCGGTTGGAAAGTGTTCCTGCCGATCTCGCTCTTCATGGTGGTTCTCGTCGCCGCGGTGCTTCAGCTTACGGGCTGGGGCAGCACAATGGCGCAATGAGGTGATGCGATGAAAATCGAAGCAGCGGCCAAATCGCTCTTGCTGAAGGAATTCGTCGGCGCCTTCTTCCTGTCGATGCGTTATTTCTTCAAGCCCAAGGCGACGCTGAATTATCCGCACGAAAAGAATCCGCAATCGCCGCGCTATCGCGGCGAGCATGCGCTGCGCCGCTATCCCAACGGCGAAGAGCGCTGCATCGCCTGCAAGCTTTGTGAGGCGATCTGCCCGGCGCAGGCGATCACGATCGAGGCGGGGCCGCGCCGCAACGATGGGACGCGCCGCACGACGCGCTACGACATCGACATGGTGAAATGCATCTATTGCGGCTTCTGTCAGGAAGCCTGCCCGGTCGATGCCATCGTCGAGGGACCGAACGCCGAGTTCTCCGTCGAAACGCGCGAGGAACTCTACTTCGATAAGGACCGGCTTCTGGCCAACGGCGACCGGTGGGAGCGGGAAATCGCCCGCAACATCGCGCTCGACGCGCCCTATCGATAACAACAATAAAGCGGGAGGAAGCGAGAATGGACAAGACAAGCGGGGGATCGGCGCGATGAGCACCGTCACCTTCTTTTTCTATCTTTTCTCCGCCATCATGATCGCCTCGGCCTTTATGGTGATCACGGCGCGCAATCCGGTTCATTCGGTGCTGTTTCTGATTCTCGCCTTTGTCAATGCGGCGGGGCTTTTCCTGCTGCTGGGCGCCGAGTTCCTGGCGATGATCCTCGTCATCGTCTATGTCGGTGCGGTCGCGGTCCTCTTCCTTTTCGTCGTCATGATGCTCGACGTCGATTTCGCGGAATTGAAACAGGGCTTCCAGCGCAATCTGCCGATCGGCGCGACGATCGGCGGGATCGTCCTCGTCGAACTGGCGTTCTGCGTCGCTGCCTGGCATCTCGGCGCCAGCACGCTTGGCCAGACGGCATCACCGACACCGCATGGGCTCACCAATACGGCGGCGCTCGGCCGCGTGCTCTATACACAATATGCTTATCTTTTCGAGGCGTCGGGTCTCGTCCTGCTGACGGCGATGGTCGGCGCGATCGTGCTCACTTTGCATCATAAGCAGGGTGTCAAGCGGCAGAATATCGCCGAGCAAAATGCGCGCACCGCGGCGACTGCGGTCGAATTGAAGAAACAGCCTTCGCGGGCGGGAGTATCGTGATGCAAGTTGCGCTCGGGCATTATCTCGTCGTCGCGGCGATCCTCTTTACGCTCGGCATTGCCGGTATCATCGTCAACCGCAAGAACATCATCGTCATCCTGATGTCGGTTGAACTGATCCTGCTGTCGGTCAACATCAATCTCGTCGCCTTTTCGGCGTTCCTCGGCGATCTCACCGGCCAGGTCTTCGCGCTCTTCGTGCTGACGGTCGCGGCGGCGGAGGCGGCGATCGGCCTTGCCATTCTCGTCACCTATTATCGTAACCGCGGCACGATCGCGGTCGAAGACATCAACCTGATGAAGGGCTGAGCCGCATGTATCAGGCGATCGTCTTTCTCCCGCTCGCGGGCTTTCTGATTGCCGGCCTGTTCGGCCGGTATATCGGGGCGCGTCCGTCCGAGCTCGTCACAACGAGCCTACTTTTCGTTGCCGCGGCGCTCGCATGGGTCGTCTTCGCCGGCTTCCTGACGAACCAGAGCTCGTCTTCGATCGAGCTTCTCACGAGCTGGTTCAACTCCGGCGCTTTGCATGTCGATTGGGCTTTGCGTGTCGATACGCTGACCGCCGTCATGCTTGTCGTCGTGACGACGGTCTCATCGCTCGTGCACCTCTATTCGATGGGTTACATGCACGACGACCCGTCGCGGCCGCGCTTCTTTGCCTATCTATCGCTGTTCACCTTCGCGATGCTGATGTTGGTGACGGCCGACAATCTGGTGCAGATGTTCTTCGGCTGGGAGGGCGTCGGCCTCGCGTCTTATCTGCTCATCGGCTTCTGGTATCAAAAGCCTTCGGCCAATGCCGCGGCGATCAAGGCGTTCGTTGTCAACCGTGTCGGCGACTTCGGTTTCACGCTCGGCATTTTCCTCGTTTTCATCCTGACGAATTCGGTGACCTTCGACCCGATTTTCGCCGCCGCGCCGGGGCTCGCGCATAAGACGATCCACGTCTTTGGCGCCGATCTCGACGCCATGACCATAACCTGCTTGCTGCTCTTCATGGGCGCGATGGGCAAATCGGCGCAATTCCTGCTCCACACCTGGTTGCCCGACGCGATGGAAGGCCCGACGCCTGTCTCGGCGCTGATCCATGCTGCGACCATGGTGACCGCCGGCGTGTTCATGGTCGCACGGCTTTCGCCGCTCTTCGAGCAATCGCCGGCCGCGCTTTCCTTCGTGACCTTCATCGGCGGCACGACGGCCTTTTTCGCCGCCACAATCGGCCTCGTGCAGAACGACATCAAGCGCGTCATCGCTTATTCGACCTGCTCGCAGCTCGGCTACATGTTCGTCGGCCTCGGCGTCGGCGGCTATTCGCTCGGCATTTTTCACCTCTTCACCCACGCCTTCTTCAAGGCGCTGCTGTTCCTTGGCGCCGGCTCCGTCATCATGGCCATGCACCATGAGCAGGACATGCGGAAAATGGGCGACCTCGCGTCGAAGATTCCGATCACGTGCGTGATGATGATCGTCGGCACTTTGGCGCTGACCGGCTTCCCGCTGACCGCCGGCTATTTCTCCAAGGATGCGATCATCGAGGCCTCTTACGTCGGCCATGGCTGGACTGCGGTTTACGCCTTCGTATTGGTTACGGTCGCCGCTGGCCTCACGTCATTTTATTCCTGGCGCCTGATATTCATGACCTTCTTTGGTCATGCGCGCTGGCACGCGGCGCACGACGATCATGCGCTGGTCGCGGTTGCGCATGCCCATGCCGATCATGCCTCGGACGTGCATGCGGCCGCTCATGCTGATCATTCTTCTGCCGATCATTCTCATGACGAGCATGCTCATGCGCTCGATCCGCATGAATCACCGCCGGTCGTGCTGATCCCGCTTTATGTCCTGGCCTTCGGCGCGCTCGTGGCTGGCCTCATCTTCAAGCACGATTTCATCGGCTCGGGCGGCGCAGAATTCTGGAAGTCCTCGCTCTTCTATGGTCCCGAGAACCACATCCTCGAGGCGATGGAGCATGTACCCGCGCTTGTCAGCCTTTTCCCGACGCTGATGATGGTCGGCGGCTTTTTCATCGCGCTCTATTTCTACATTCTTGCGCCCGGCACGGCGCAGAAATGGGCCGACGCCATGCCGGGGCTTTATCGCTTCCTGCTCAACAAATGGTATTTCGACGAGCTTTACGACCGCATTTTCGTGCGGCCGGCGTTTTGGCTCGGCAATCTCTTCTGGAAGGGCGGCGATGAGAATGTCATTGATCGTCTTGGCCCCGATGGCGTTGCTGCGCGCGTTGTCGATGTCACCAACCGCGTGGTGCGGCTGCAGAGTGGCTATCTCTACCATTATGCCTTCGCCATGCTGGTCGGCGTCGCCGCGCTGATCACCTATTATCTCGTTGGGAGCCTGCGCTGATGTTCGGTTTCGGCATCCTCACCGGGCTCGTCTTTCTTCCGCTTGTCGGCGTGGCGTTCATTCTGGCCTTGCGCGGCGATGACGAGGCGACGAAGAACAATGCGCGTTGGGCGGCGTTGGCGACGACGATCATCACCTTACTGCTGTCGCTCGTCGTCTATGCCAAGCTCGATCTCAGCTCTTCGGCCTTCCAACTCGTGGAAGAGAAGCATTGGTTCGGCGGCGGCCTTGTCTACAAGCTCGGCCTTGATGGTCTCTCCGCGCCCTTCGTCCTGCTGACGACCTTCCTCATGCCGTTCTGCATCCTTGCCTCCTGGCAATCGATTCAGACCCGCGTGAAGGAATATATGATCGCCTTCCTCATCCTCGAGACCTTGATGGTCGGCGTCTTTTGCGCGCTTGACCTCATCTTGTTCTATCTGTTCTTCGAGGGCGGCCTCATCCCGATGTTCCTCATCATCGGCATTTGGGGCGGCAAGAGGCGCGTCTACGCGGCGTTCAAATTCTTCCTCTATACGCTGCTGGGCTCGCTTCTCATGCTTATCGCCATCATGGCGATGTACATCCATGCCGGCACGACGGACATCACGGTCCTCTTGAAGACCGCATTCCCGGCGGGGATGCAGAAATGGCTGTGGCTTGCCTTCTTCGCCTCCTTTGCGGTCAAGATGCCGATGTGGCCGGTTCATACCTGGCTGCCCGACGCGCATGTCGAGGCACCGACGGCGGGCTCCGTCATCCTTGCCGGCGTG
>Ga0153954_1001881_pt1 | contig 10038 bp, 9 predicted proteins | sample TSFL038MetaG_FD_102277 | JGI IMG/M metagenome (GOLD analysis project Ga0153954, IMG submission 102277) | Attine ant fungus gardens microbial communities from Florida, USA - TSFL038 MetaG | ecosystem: Host-associated > Fungi > Mycelium > Unclassified | place: USA: Florida, Wekiwa Springs State... | reverse complement strand
TGACTTATTCTGAGGATTTTCAATGAATTGTCTTTTACAAGAAAGACATTCGTATTTCTGTTTTCCGTTGTGAATGGAGCCGTTTTTCTTAATCGTCTTTGATTGGCAGGCAGGGCAAGTCAGTATGTCTTTTTCCTCCAAAAAAAGGAAAAATTTACAGCCCTTCTTCTTGATTAACAACCATTTTTTAAAAGCACTACTTGTTTAGGACTACCAAATATTAGGTGCTTGAAAGTTTTTTTTGAAAAAAAATGTTACAAATGTAATTTTGAAACATTCTCTAACAGAGATGCAGCACGGTGATCCCATGTATGCTCTTTTAAAACAATTTTTTGACCCGCTTCGGCCCTTTCACTCCAATTGCTCAAGGACGGAGCCTCCCACTCGCCTAAACGGCAGGTAAAAAGTTCAGGTAAGCAAGCTTTCAGGTAATCATTTTCGGCAGTATACACAGAGGCACCGCACATAAGTGCATAAAAAATTCGCTCATGGGCACCTGCTTTGAAACGAGGAGAACTATTGAGCACCACTTTGCTTTTCTTCATGATTTCAAGGACATGTTCAAAATTGGCAGGAGAGTTGAGGGTGCAATTCTGGCAATATTTTTCCCAGGGTCCATCACCCCAAATATGCACACATTGCCTTTTCAAAGAACGAATGAGCATCACTCGCTCTTTTCCACGTGTATAGCGATCCACTTCGTTATGTAAGCGAGGGAGCTCCTCTGCTTTGGCCCCTAATTCGACAAGCGCTTGGACAATTGAAGGACCATTTGCAGAAAGTACTTTTTCAGAAGCAGCATAGAGTAGCTCTTGATCCTTTTTTGGCCAACTTAACGCGGCTGTTTCATAATCAATGCATGTGCCAAAAAAAACGGCATCCAAGTTTCTTTCATTTTTTACAGGTGTGTGACAAGCACGATCTGCAGCATGTGGAAGAAAAAAAACTCGTGGAAATCCAAGAGTGCGCACAAAAGCACAATCCTCTTCATCCACGCAAGAAGCCCACCCATAATCGCCTGTGAATTGATGTAAAAAATAGATAGGTGGGTCAACTAAAAGGGAAAGATGAGGGATTTGCCATAGATCACCCAATGGCTGTTGATTAAGTGCAATGTCCGAGAAAGAACAGGTTAAGTCAGGAGGGTCTTGCATCACTTCGTAAAATGCCTGAAAAAAATGGTGATCAGCTACCCAAAATAGACGAGTTTTGACTCCACTTCTTTTTAAAGCCTCTGAAAGACTTTTTGAGAAATGCAAGGCCGTGCCGTAACTATTATCCCCGACTAAGATATCAATTTTCTTCATGCACAAAGGCCAGATAGTTAAAAAATGTAGGAAAAAGATCTTGTACTAAGAAGCGTGGAATGCGGTATTGAGGATATTCTATGGAAGTGTTGGAATCGTGCAGCACATGTATGACTTCTCCTTTGTGATCTGCAAGCGTTTTGACCACAAAACCTTTTTGTTCGACACTTTCGTAAAAATGACGATCTTCTGCCAAATCAATGTCTTCAAACACGCATGCTTTAGCCACTTCACGCGTATAGCTAAAAGAAAAGCCATATCCTGTCTTTCCTTTATAATTGAGCTGGTCTTTATGACATTGCATATAGGGCCCTAACTCAATCTCTTTCAAGGTATGCCCTGTAAGTGCGCTGATCTGATAACGGATTTCTCCAGTCTCCTCGGTATCCCAATAGAAGAATTGGCGTGTTTTCCTATCATAGGAAAACCAGGAGTGTAGGGTAAAAAAAGAGGCGTGTTTAAGCTGTTGTACCACACAAGCTAGATAGGTCGGCGCGTAATAATCATCGTCATCGAAATGCACGATGCAATCTCCGGATGCCTTTTCAATGAGTCGGTTCCTTTTTTCACCGATGCTCACAATCCCCTCATCATAAATGTAGGTTATGCGTGGATCAGAAAAGCTTGCAGGCTTTAAACTGGTATCGTAAATCAGCCATTCCCAATTGGTGTAGTGCTGATTCTTCAACACGTGGTAGGCACCTTTTAAAAAATTTTCCCTGTCTCCCGTAGGAGTGATCACACTCACTTTCATTTTATCCTCCAAGCGGTTTCATAATTTCCAATAATCTACAGACTTGATGTTCCCAACTTTGCCCTTTCAGCTTATCCTGAAGTCGTTTCAAACTACTTTCTCTTGCTTCAGGATACTTCAAAAAATGGGTCACTTCTTTTTCATCAGCTGAAACTGGCAAACAGCCTGAGGCAATTGCAGGCAAATACCAAGGGCTATTTGGTTCTGCAAGCACCATTTTACTTGCTTTCAGTACCTCAAAATGTTCAGAAAATGGAAGCGGAGTATGCAAACGCATATTTTTTGGCAGCTGCACTAACCAATGTGTTCCTGCATGTTCCCCGAAAATATCTACTTTCACCTCTTTAAAAGCTGTAGCCATTTGATAGGTTTTTTGCGCAATGAGATATTGTTCGACATAAAAAAAATGTGAGGATGATCCTAAGAGATCTGATCGGCTAATCGCCTGTTTGATCGTCACTATTTCTTCAGCAGAAAAAAGCTCCTTCCACGTGTTTTCTAAAAAAGAGAAAGCCAATAAATCAGCAAAACACACTACATCAAATTTTTTTTCTTCTGAGGCTGCTCTATCCACACCATGAAGAAGAAAATAAATATTGGGAGCAGTTATTTTTTGACAAAGAGAAGCATCTCCCATGCCTACTTTTCCATAAGTTGAATCCAAAAAATGCATTGCTTGAGAAAATGAGCCTTCCAACCAAAAAAAGTGAGGGATGCGTAGAACATCGCAGAGTGGCGTACGTTGTGGTAGAAGATTGACAAAACTGAGCGTCCAATTAGGCGGAGAATTCTGTGCATACGCTAGATAATCGACTAGATTCCCGTCACTGAGATAAATACACTGGTGCTCAAGATGCATGCCCTTCAATTGACAGCATACATGCTTGGCTGCATAACCTTCATAGGTATAATACCTGCGATCAGCAAGCAGAAGATCGATACGCACTTTCAATTTCCTTTTTCAGTTGATCCAAAGGTTTTCTCTCACCAAAAACCTGAGAATATAGCTTGAGACGGTCAAAAGATGGAGGCTCCAAATCAGGTAGCTCTTCTTTTGAGATTCTTTGACCATACTCATGCAATCGCGTCAGTTGCTGAACTTCTAAAAAAAAGAGAGGTTTGTCAAAATAAAGGAAGTCATAACCGATAGAAGAGTAATCGCCTAGGTAGAGATCGCATTGCTTCAATAGAGGATAAATAAGGGGATATTCATTTAAAAAATAAATCTCCGGATATTCCTGAATGACCTTCTCGACCTCGTTGGGCATGAGTTTAACCAAATGAGGATGCAATTTGACAATCAAGTGATATTTTGGTCCCAATGTTTCGAACACGTGGCGATAGACATCAAAAAAAGGAGAATAATTGATTCGGTGCTCCGTTTTTCGCGATAGAGCGGTCCATGTGGGAGCATAGAGCAAAGTCTTCTTCTCCCCCTTTCGAAAAGGTAGTGTTTGATCAAAGAAAGCTTCATGCATTTGATAAAATTCTAAGCGATAGTTGCCGCAAAGGAGAGGCTGTTTGTCTACACCCCGCTTGCTCAATAACTCGAGAAGCTGAGGGCCATAAGCTAGCACAATGTCCTCATCACTGAGCTTTTCTATCCAATAGATGTCCCAAAATTTGTCAGGATTGCCATGTAATGACATCACAGAACGTGCTTTATGAGTAGTAAAATAATCACGAAATTGAAAAGTCCCATTTCCTTTTCGAAAAAAATCCACATAGACAAAGAGTTCATAGCCTTCTAAATAAGGGTCTAAATTAAAATCATGTGGCTCTGCGAGGATGATTTCCATGGGTGGATAATAGAGTTGGATCAACTCTTTCATCCAAGCATCCGTCACTAACAAAGGAATCTGCATCAATTGGCACAGGGGAACCAAATGGTCTACGTAAGAGAGATGTTGTTCGGGCAAAATCCCAATCGCCTTCATACTTTGTCACCGCTCATCTTTTATAATTGATTAAATGGAATAAAGTTTTCGATCTTCTGCATAAAGTTTTTTGATTGTGTCAGCTTCTGGTTCAAACAAAAGCGGGATGCGCGCTGCAAGTACCCTTTCATGGAAGCGCGCTTCGACTTGAGCGGGATCAGGAACTTTCAACTCTCGAGAGAGCACTTGGCATAAATGATCCATATCGGGCACATAAAAACAGAGCTGGCCCGGCCTCATTTCTCCTGTTGTTTGGACAAATATGGCTAGATCTTTGAATAAATAAGGATTAGTACTGCAATCGAGCACTATGACAGGTTTACCCAAACCCAAACATTCCACTACTACATGCGAACCACCTTCTGCACCCGAAGGATGAAGGAGTAGATCAAAGCTAGCATATTCTTCCAACACTTGGGGAAAAGGAGTAGAGGTACGGTCCCAAAGAAGCCAAGGTTCATGGGCATAGGCATGCAACATTTTGGTAAAAAGCGGTTGATAATCCGGGTAGGGACTTGTCGTGGAAAAATCTCCTTTAAGTACAAGGAGGACATCTTTTTTTTGAATAAAGAGCCTTCGTACAGCTTCTACTGCAAACTCATAATTTTTCCCATACTCCAGGCGCCCTACACAACCGATCACTTGCGTGTTTTTTCCAACACTTTTTCCTTGCTCCTGCGCTAGACGCTGCACATAGTTTCTATTAGCAGTGAAGTCTGCGCATTCTGCAGGATAGGTATGCGGCAAATAGAGCACCTTGGCAGGGTCAAAGCCATAGGTAAGCGCCCGTTCATTGGCTAGCAAAGACTCTGTTATGATCAGGTTTGCAGGCTCGTAAAGTTTTTTGATAATACGTTCATTGGGGTGGTGGGCGAATAGCTTGATTGCTGTCGGTTGTTTTTTGTGTATACCGGTTGCCAAAAGAGCAGCAACGCTAAAACACCAGCTCAAGATCAAAAGCAGGTCACCCCCTTCAAGATGTTTTTCTTTGAGGTCATCTAAAAGAGAATGCTCATGACTTGCCAAGTCATAGTTAAGCTGAGCGAGGGATTCATAGTCTTCTCCTAAAAACTCCAAAATGTCCACTATAGGGAAGCTATGATACCCTGCCTGCGTAATTGCCTTTTGCATTTTCAAGGCGAGCGTTTTCTCTCCCATACCCGATGAGGTATGACCCAAAATATGTGTAGATTTGGCATATTTTGTGCTTCTTATAGGGGTGGTATACATAAGAACAGTTTATGGCAAATGAGAATATCCATCCATGGATTCACCTTTGGGTGAAACCCCGAAAGACAATCAGAACTCTTTTAAACACAGATCCTAAAAAATTTGTAGCGGTCCTTGCCATCCTAGGTGGTATATTTTCCGCTTTTCTTTTTGCAGCCCATAGCTGGCATACACCACGTAATGGCTGGTACATTGCTTTGGCCACTGTCACTCTTATTGTGATAGGAGGCGTGATCGGCCTGGTGCATCTTTATTTTTCAAGCTGGCTGCTTTCTCTCACAGGTTCATGGCTGGGGGGAAAAGGAGATTTTACAAGTGTTAAATGTGCTGTTGGTTGGAGCAATTATCCGTTTATCATTGCAGATATTTTCGCTATTCTGATGGCCATTTTTTTCCGTAATGTCTGGCTCGCAGCCTTCTTTGGCTTGCTCAATGTTATTTTACTTATTTGGGGATTTATCGTTTTTTTTAAAATCGTCGGTGAATCTCTCCAAATTTCTGCTTGGAAGGCATTCTTAGCCCTTATAATTGCCTTTATCTTGATCTTTGTAGTGATGATTCTCGTCGCTCTCATTATTCCTTTAATTAGTCCTTTATTTAAATAATTTTTAGAATTCTTAATCAAGAATTAATTTTTATATATTATAATATAGTAAAATTTTTATAATATTTATGTTTAATCCAATTGAACACCCTTTAGATACTTACGTCAATCATTACTTAGGCGTTAGACGCTTTAAGCAAGAACGACTGATTGCTGTTATGATCACTCTATTAGCGGGCGCAGTGATTGGTTATTTAGCCTATTTGACTCTAACGAAAGGCCTTCTTCCCCTTTCTTTAGGACAGGGAGGAAATATTGCAGCTGCCGTTATTACTGGCGCTGGCATATCCACTCTTGCCTTAGCAAGCATTGCCATTCATTACTGCGTTAAAATCGTCGAAAAATATGAAAACTCCAGAGAAGAGATCTTTTTGCAGGCGCTGATGCATGATCAAACCGCCGACCTTTTTCTTAAAAAAGATGGCGTCAATAAAATGACGGCACTGCGTTTTCGCTTTCTTCTTGAAAGGGATTTTCCCGACGAAAATTGGAAAGGAATGATGCATTATATGGACCATCATTTCTTTCGTACTCCTGGAGTACAGTACGAAGAAAAACGTATTTATCAAGCCTATGCAACATTTTTTGCTGCAGATGGCTTTCGCTTTTTAGAGCTCTACAGGGAAATGAAGGCAGAACTCAGTATTCCATGTCAGAAATTTTTAGATACAAATTTTCAAGTTGTACTCAATCAACTCAATCAGAAAAAGCTATTGCATTTTTTAAATCGTGGTCAAAATGTTCAACAATTTTTAGCCTCACCCGAGGAATGTTTTTGGTTGTTTGAAAAAATCAAGGGGTTTAACGATGAAGGTTGGAAACAAGTGATACTCCTCTTCAATCACTCGCCACAAGAGGCTGCTTTTCAGCTTCTAGAGCAATTAGCAGAATATGATCCAAAGAAGTTTTTCCACTCTTATATGAATATTATCGCTTCCTGTAAGTCAAAAATACGAGAGCAGATCGAAGAGCGTTGCCTTTTTCGAGAAAAGACTATGAAAGCAAACTGGTCGGATCTATATCACCTCAATCAGACCCTATTTATCGTGAAGTATTTCGAATTGAAATCACAAGGAAATTGGATAGATGAGGACACTTATTTACAGCAAATTGAACCACTTTTGAAAGCCCAAAAATTTCAAGATTGGCTGCAGCTGATGAAAGCGATAGATATTCTTTATTTCCGGACAGGCAGCAATGCCCCCCACAAAACAGCTCTCTTAATCACCCTTCAAGACTTAGATGAAAAAAAATTCGAGGAGGCCTTTTTAGCTGGTTATTTTGAATTTAGCAAAACATTCGTCAAACAATTTAAAAAAAATTAATTAATTCGATTTTAATATAATTGAATTATAATATTACTAAAAAATAGAAAGTTTTAAATGTCTAAACCTATTCACTCACAAGTCCAAATAGCACACTATGTCAGTGCTTATGAAGCTGTGAGTGCTTATCAAAAAAAGCATCTATTAATAGCTGGAGTAGCGCTTATAACTGCTGTTGCACTTGGTGTTCTCACTTATTCCATCTTAACCAAAGGTCTACTACCAAATCAGCTTAGCCAAGTGGACCATATTGCGATTGCAGTTGCTGCTTGTACTACGACTTTTCACATAGCTCTGGCTGGCATTTTTCTCCACTATGTTTGTAACTCAACTAAGAAAAAACGGAATGCTAACTTAGCTGCACTTTTGATTACCCTCAGAGATAAAACAACAGCAGAGATTTGGAATAACCCGAATACCGCAGCAAACAAAAAGTATATTGAGTCTTTTAAAAAATTGATGCAAACCAAATTCTCAAATGAAAAATTTAAAGAAATGTTGCTCTATTTAGAAGAGACTTTCTTTCATCAATCAAGTGAGCCACATAGCAACTCTTTGATACAGTCACAAGTCTACACTATGCTATTCGAAGCCGCACCGGCAATTTTTTTGAAGAACTATTATGAATTAAGGACTGCGAATAAACTAGAAAAGTGTTCTGCTTTTTTGGATGCAAAATTAAAAGAAAAAATTTCTCAATTTGAGGATCAAGATTGGAAAAGTCTGATCGATTCCATCCAACCAGCAGATGCAAAAATTCTCGTCTCGCTTGTAGAGGATCCACTGTGTATCAAAGCATATGAACAGTTGCGTTCCAAAACTTTATTGAAAGCCCTTCTCCTCATCGATAAAGCTTATGTTAGTCAACCTTCTGAACATAGAAAAAAAATCGACAACTTTTTTATGCACATTTCAAGTTCAAAGCGTACAGCCATCCGCTTCATGAAACGCTATTACAAAAACCTATCGCTTTTCTCTTCAGCTCTCAAATCTTCACTAGAAATCAAGATAGACGACTACTTACAGTCTTCACTCCCTGCAGAAGATTGGGCCATATTGATTCGCCGTTCAGACCTGAGTTATACGAAGTTGCAAAAAACAACACAAAATATCATTCCACGTACGCTGATTGAAAAAATGTGCGCAATCAATTTGGTAAGGTTTCAGACTGCCTTTGCACAGGCTCAAAGATTGACTAAGTTACATGATATGGATGTAGGGGAGATGGATTCCTTGACACTCTATGCACTTACCTCCCTAATCCAGCGTCAAACCGACATCAATGAAAGGCAGGCGCATGCTGCAGGATACAACTAAATAAAAATGAATGAGTCGTTATGCTTGGAGCTATTTCATCTCCTTCCCTTTTAGATCAAAGTGTGAGTCGCTACAAGGCTATTAGTTCTCTTCAAAAAGGGCTCATGATTGCCGCTTCTGTTACCCTCGTCGTCTCTGTGGCTATAGGCGTGCTCACCTATATGGCTTTGACAAAAGGCTTATTGCCTAACCATCTAAGTCATGTGCTGGATGGCGCGATCTCTGCAGCGGCAGGCAGCTTTGTCTTTGCTTCAGCTTTATTCAGCATCCAATTCTACTATCAGCACTCTATTGATAAAAAGCGAGAAGCAAGTCATGCCGCTCTTTTGATGGCACTTATAGATAATCGTACGACAGAACTCTGGCATTCGACAAACGCTACAGATAAAAAGTTGATAAGGCCTTTTAAAAATATGCTGCTCAGACAATACTCTGATATTGAATTTCAGAATTTTCTACGTTATTTAGATCGTATTATATTTATCCCCGCTATGAATTTTAAGCAGGATCATAAATCACAAGCCTTTGATTTTTTATGCGATATTGCTTATACACGTTTACTCAAAAGCTATGCAGCTCTAAAAGCAATCAATGCCTTAAGTGAGTCTGCTTCGAATTACCTAGCTGAAAAGTTAAGCCATAAGCTGTTAGAGCTACCTGTCCATCAATGTAAAGAGCTTCTTCAATCTCTTCAAATACGGGATCCAAAGGTTTTCATGCCACTTCTAGTTGAAGAACGCATGACGTTTGACTAATAAGCTGAATTTTGGCTTTTTTCTCCAAAAAGTCATGATTTAAGTTGAATTGAATTAAACCAAAAAAAAACCCTGCCGATTGGCAGGGCGTGAATAAAAACTTGGCGGCGACCTACTCTCCCACACTCTTGTGTGCAGTACCATTGGCGATGAAGGCCTTAACTTCTGAGTTCGGAATGGGATCAGGTGTTTCCCCTTCTCTAATGCCACCAAGAAGAATTTTTGCGCTTTATTGCAACTAAACATTAAATCAGTGGCTGCAACAAGCAAGAAAGTTTAGTTATCTCATTCAATCACTTACAAAAAACGGCGCTTGAACGAATCTTAGCCTTGCATTCAAAAAGCGCTCAAATTGCAGCTTTATCTAATTTAAATCTTGCCACTTTTTGTGCCTTCTCGGCACATCGTGTGATAAAAAAGTGGTCAAGCCGATGGACTTATTAGTATTGGTTAGCTGAACACATCACTGTGCTTACACTTCCAACCTATCAACCACGTCATCTTCGTGGTGTCTCTAAGGGATATCTTATCTTGAGGGGGGCTTGGCGTTTAGATGCTTTCAACGCTTATCCTGTCCAGACGTAGCTACTCGGCAATGCCCTTGGCAGAACAACCGAAACACCATTGGTCTGTTCACTCCGGTCCTCTCGTACTAGGAGCAACTCCTCTCAAATATCCTGCGCCAGCAAAGGATAGGGACCAAACTGTCTCACGACGTTTTGAACCCAACTCGCGTACCGCTTTAATTGGCGAACAGCCAAACCCTTGGGACCTTCTCCAGCCCCAGGATGCGATGAGTCGACATCGAG
>Ga0153954_1001880_pt1 | contig 10042 bp, 11 predicted proteins | sample TSFL038MetaG_FD_102277 | JGI IMG/M metagenome (GOLD analysis project Ga0153954, IMG submission 102277) | Attine ant fungus gardens microbial communities from Florida, USA - TSFL038 MetaG | ecosystem: Host-associated > Fungi > Mycelium > Unclassified | place: USA: Florida, Wekiwa Springs State... | reverse complement strand
CGCTCGAGACCTATGAGTGCGCCGTCGCGGCAAAGCCGGACCATGTCAAGGCCCTGTGCAACCGCGGTGCGGCCCTTGCGGCGCTCGGGCGTAACGAAGAGGCGCTCGCCAGCTATGACCGCGCGCTCGCGGTTGCGCCCGAGTTCAGCGAGGCGCTGTCGAACCGCGGCAATGCGCTCAAGGCGCTGGGGCGTTTCGACGACGCGCTGGCCAGCTACGATCGCGCATTGACGATCCGCTCCGATGACGCGGTGGCGCTGTTCAACCGTGGCGTAACCCTGCACGAATTGAAGCGCTTCGATCTGGCGCTCGAGAGCTACGATTCCGCGCTCGCGGCGCGCCCGGATCACGCCGAGGCGCTGTCCAATCGCGGTGACACACTCCGACAGCTCGGCCGGCTTCAGGACGCGCTCGCCAGCTACGACCGGGCGCTGGCCGTACAGCCGGATTACGCCGGGGCGCTGTCCAATCGCGGCAATGTGCTCAAGGCGCTGCGTCGCTTCGACGATGCGCTCGCAAGCTATGACGCCGCGGTGCGCCTGCGTCCCGACGATCCCGCGCCGATGTCGAATCGCGCCGTGACATTGCAGGCACTCGACCGCCTGGACGAAGCGCTTGCCAGCTGTGACCGCGCACTGGCGTTGCGGCCGGACTCGATCGAGGCGCTCAACAACCGCGCCAGCGTCCTGCAGGAGCTGCGCCGCTTCGACGAGGCGCTTGCGAGCTACGACCGCGCCGTGGCGATCGCGCCCGACTACGCCGAGGCGCAACTGAACCGGGCCCTGTTGCTGCTGCTCACCGGCGATTTTGCGCGGGGGTGGCCGGCGTATGAATCGCGCCGCAAACTGCCGAGCTGGGTCGATCGCGGCTTCACGCAGCCCGAATGGTCGGGCGAGGACATTGCCGGCAAGCGCCTTCTGCTTCATGCCGAGCAGGGCTTCGGCGACACCATCCAGTTCTCCCGTTACGCCGCGCTGGCTGCCAGGCGCGGCGCCGATGTCGTTCTTGAAGTCCAGCAATCTCTTGAGCCGCTTCTTCGGGGATTGCCTGATGTCGAGGTGGTCGCGGCCGGCTGCCGTCAGCTTCCGCCCTTTGATCTGCACTGTCCCCTTCTCAGCCTGCCGCGCCTGTTTGCCACGACGCCGGCGACGATTCCGGGCGGTATTCCCTACATCACGGCGCCGCCCGATCGGGTCACCGCGTGGGCACCACGCCTGCCGGCAGACGGGTTGCGCGTCGGTCTCGCCTGGTCGGGCCATCGGGACAATGTCAGGGACCACGAGCGTTCGATCCCGTTCGCACGCCTGGCACCTCTCTTGCGTATTCCGGGGACCCGCTTCGTCAGCCTCCAGAAAGACATCCGCCCCGATGACGCGGACGACCTCCGCCGCAGCGGCGACATCATCGATCCGAGCGGCGGGTTGCGCGACTTCGCCGACACAGCGGCCGTCGTCGCGGGGCTCGACCTCGTCATCACCGTCGATACCGCGGTCGCGCATCTTGCCGGCGCGATGGGCAAGCCGGTCTGGGTGCTGCTACCGCGCGTGCCCGACTTCCGCTGGCTGATGGATCGCGCGACAAGCCCGTGGTACTCAACCGCGCGGTTGTTCCGCAGACGCCAGATGGACCCATGGGACGCCGTCATTGCGGAGACGGCGACAGCCCTCACGGCGCTTGCCGCAACCCCGGTGGCGCTCGCCCCCTGATTGATCGGCAGCCTGATCTGGTCGGCGCCGGCCATTCTTGGCGCCGCCTCGACCATTGTCACACCACCGTCAAAGGTCGCTGGGAAACCTGGAGGACCCAACCCAAGCGAAAAGGAACGGAGATGGATACCAGCGACAACCAGGCCATACATGAACTGATTGGCACCGATCTCCGGGACAGTCTCGACGAGGAGCTGGAGCTTGAGCTCGACGATCGCGAGCTCGACCAGTTCAGGTCGGCGAGACCCACCAATGGCGGGCATCCCGCGCTGGACCGCCACGTCTATTTCAAGGAGCTGTTCCGCCTGCAGGGCGAGCTCGTGAAGCTGCAGGACTGGGTCCAGCACAACAAGCTCAAGGTGGTGGTGATCTTCGAGGGCCGTGACTCCGCCGGCAAGGGCGGCGTGATCAAGCGCATCACCCAGCGCCTCAATCCCAGGATCTGCCGCATCGCCGCCCTCCCCGCACCGAACGAGCGCGAGCGCACGCAATGGTATTTCCAGCGCTATGTCTCGCATCTGCCGGCCGGAGGCGAGATCGTGCTGTTCGACCGCTCCTGGTACAACCGGGCCGGCGTCGAGCGCGTGATGGGTTTCGCCACGGACGAGCAGGTCGACGAGTTCTTCCGCTCGGTTCCCGAATTCGAGCGGATGCTGGTGCGCTCCGGCATCATCCTGATCAAATACTGGTTCTCGATCACCGATGAGGAGCAGCAGTTCCGCTTCCTGATGCGCATCCATGATCCGCTCAAGCAGTGGAAGCTGAGCCCGATGGACGTGCAGTCACGGTCCCGCTGGGAGCAATACACCAAGGCCAAGGAGGAGATGCTGCACCGGACCCATATTCCGGAAGCGCCGTGGTGGGTTGTGGAGGCCGTCGACAAGAAGCGCGCGCGGCTGAACTGCATGTCGCATCTGTTGAAGCAGATTCCCTACGGCGAGGTCCGCCACGAACCGGTGATTTTGCCGGACCGTGTCCATGATCCCAAATATCACCGCGAGCAGATTTCGCCGGAAATGTACGTACCGGCGCAGTTCTAAATCCCCCTGACGAAGCGGCGGGCTTACGGCCCGCCGCGCTTCTGGCAGCGGCGCGCCGACGCTTCGCGGGCGCCTGCAGGCGAATCCCCCTTTCACGTCAAAATCCGCCCCGGCCGGCCTGTCTGCACTCAAGCGCAGACGGGCCGGCTTTTCGCGTTTTTGTGTTTCCTTGCAAAATCAAAGGCTTGGTTGGGTGACCTTGACGGGCCAGACCATCCTGTCGTACCTTAATAGAGTCTTAAAAGATACTTTTCTGTACACGAGTAACGGAATAGCGTTTGCCATGGCCACCGAGAAAGCCGAGACAGACCGCGTTCCCGTCACTTTGGCGCTTTCGACCATTGCCTATCTCGAGAAACTCGTGAGACAGGGCACCCACGGCACCAGTGTACCCGGCGTCGCCCGGACGCTGATTGAGGAAGGCATCAGGCTCGCGATCAAGGACGGGCTGCTTTCCATCCGTGACAATGGCAAAGCGTAATCTGAGTTTTTGGGGCGCGGCAGGTTTCGGTCCAGCGCAGGCCAAGACGATCCCTAGAGGATCAAACTTGGGACCGATGTCATGCCGTCACTTATTCAGACCTGGACCACCGAACGGGTTGAAGCCCTGAAAATTCATTTTCAAGCCGGCCTCTCCTGCCGCGAGATCGCCAACGAGATCGGTGTCAGCCGCAATGCCGTGATCGGCAAGATCTCTCGTCTCAATCTGACCCGCGACAATGGCGGCGTCATCCGGGCCGCAAAGAAAGAGCCGGCGGGCGCGCCACGCCCGCGCGGTGCGCAAAGGCTTCGGCAGCTGCTCTTGAAGTCGTTCCCATCCGAACCGGATCCGGAAGCGATCCGGGAGCCGATCCACAACGGCCATACCTGCTCGCTGTTCGAACTCAGCAGCGAAACCTGCCGGTGGCCGATCTCGACCCCGGGGCAACCGGATTTCTGCTTCTGCGGCAACACCCCGCTGGAAGGCATGCCCTATTGCGCCGGCCACAGCCGGTTGGCGTATCGGGTGGGTGTGCGGTAGCGCAGTTTCGCGTCGCAAACAGCTCTATCACTTCGTCCTGAGGAGCGGCGTAAACCGCGTCTCGAACGATGAGGCTGCGTCCCACCGTCATTGCGAGTTTAGACCGGCCGGAAGAGGCCGACCCGCCTTGGATGAATGTGCATGTACCTCTTTGTCATTCCGGGGCGGTCCGACCTGTCCGCCGTAGCTCGAAGAGCGAAGCGCGGCCCGTTGGCTCGCAATGACGAGTCCTAACGACTGGTCGCAGGAAAATCCTTCATGGGGCTCCCGATCTTTCACTTGTTTTTCTTGGGAAATGGCTTCCGACGAGCACAGCCCAAGGTCAACGGCTCCGACCCGGGCGGTGTCGGTGCTCAGCGCCCGGCACGACCGGTTCGATATCGTTGAACCTTTTGCCGCCGGTCCCAGACGTATCTACGGGAGGGCAGTCCTGCAGGAGGCAAGGATGAACCACCAATGGCGCGACACCATGGTCGACCGGCCCGAGAACAGCGGCCCGGCCTATATGACCGGATGGACCATCAGCGGCCTCGCCGTGATCGGAACCATCCTCGTGGTGTGGGTGCTCGGGATCTAGCCTACCGACAGGACATCCCTAGCTCCATCGAGCCCCAGAAGCCGCAGTGGGTCGGCTCACCGGCATGAGCGAGATGGGCCTCGTGGAAAAGCACCACAGCGAGGATCATGAAGGCAGTAGAAAGCAAGAGCGTACGCATACGCGAGGCGTTCGCCAAACTTCGTGGTCGAAATTTGACGACCGAGAAACGAAAGCCATTAGGTGAGGAATGGTCGGAGCGAGAGGATTTGAACCTCCGACCCCTAGTCTCCCAGACTAGTGCGCTAACCGGGCTGCGCCACGCTCCGATGCCGTTCCCTTAGCTTCGATCGTGCTTCCGCGCAAGGCGCGGATTGGCCCCTCGATTCGACAAAATCGGCCCTACCCGTCTTTCAGCGCCTGATCGAGCATCTGCCGGCAGGAGAGCAGCTCCTTGAGCACGCTTTCCAGCCGTTTGCGGTCGACCGGGTTGGGCTCGGCCGCCGCACGACCGTGGCCCGGGCCGCCACGAAACGTCGCGATCATATCGTCCTGGGCGTCGACAAAGCGGAAGTCGATCCCGTCTTCCTCGGAGCCCTCATATTCCTCGTCGTCGCCGTTGAGGTTGGCGCCCGCCTCCTCCTTGTCGTCCTCGACCAGGCTCTGGCCGATCGCTTCCTCGATCGCGCCGAACGACACGGCGGCGGAACTGTCCGCCAGGCCCTGCACCGACTTGATGCCATGCTCCTTGAGGATCCGCTGCACGCCACGGATGGTGTAGCCCTCGCCGTAGAGCAGCCGGCGTATCCCCTTGAGCAGATCGACATCGTCCGGGCGGTAATAGCGCCGCCCACCGCTTCGCTTCATCGGCTTGATTTGCGCGAAGCGCGTCTCCCAAAATCGCAGCACATGCTGGGGGATATCGAGATCGTCAGCGACCTCACTGATGGTTCGGAATGCATCCGGCGCCTTGTCCAAATGCCCGCTTCCTTTTCAGAGACTTATCGTCGGCGCATGACCTCTTCGGAAAACCCGGTTCCCACTTTTCCGGATCATGCGCTAGTCGGCCGTCGTTTCGCCGTTAGTCTGAACGTGATGACCGTTGATCCGCTGCTTCAGGATCGCCGAAGGCTTGAACACCATCACGCGCCGCGGCGAGATCGGAACCTCGGTACCGGTCTTCGGATTACGGCCGATACGCTGGCCCTTCTTGCGCACCATGAACGAGCCAAACGACGAAAGCTTCACCGTTTCGCCCTTCTCCAGGCAGTCGGTGATTTCCTTCAGCACCAGCTCAACGAAGGCGGAAGATTCGGTACGTGACAACCCGACCTTCTGATAGACGGCCTCGCACAAATCTACGCGTGTGACTGTTTTTCCAGTTCCGGTCATCGCCTTGCCCCAACTCGCGGCGAACAATTTGTGCCTGAAATTAAGAGCTTACGGGCCAACGGTCAACAGCGCTCTCAAGACATGGGCCTTAAAAGCGGTGCATAGAGGCCTACTCTTTTAAGAAAATTCTACCAGCGTAGCAGCGCCGATCCCCAGGTGAAGCCGCCGCCCATCGCTTCCAGCAGCACCAAATCGCCCTTTTTGACGCGTCCGTCCTTCACGGCGACCGTGATCGCCAGCGGAATCGACGCCGCCGACGTATTGCCATGAAGGTCGACGGTCAGCACCACCTTCTGCGGCGCAATATGGAGTTTATGGGCGGACGCATCGATGATTCGCTTGTTGGCCTGATGCGGAATGAACCAATCGATGTCCTCCGCGGCGAAGCCGGTCGCGTCGAAGGCATCCACGATCACGTCCGTAATCATGCCGACGGCGTGCTTGAAGACCTCACGGCCCTCCATGCGGAGATGGCCGACCGTCATGGTCGAGGACGGGCCGCCGTCGACATAGAGTTTTGACTTGTGCCGGCCGTCCGAGCGCAGATGCGTCGTCAGGACGCCGCGGTCCGACGGTTCGCCCGGCTGCTCCTGCGCCTCCAGCACGATCGCGCCGGCGCCATCGCCGAACAGCACGCACGTGCCGCGATCGTTCCAGTCGAGGATGCGCGAGAAGGTCTCGGCGCCGATCACAAGCGCGCGTTTGAAGGCACCCGAGCGCAGGAAATTGTCGGCGGTCGCGAGCGCAAACACGAAGCCGGAGCAAACCGCCTGCAGGTCGAAGGCGGCGCCATGGTTGATGCCGAGCCCGTGCTGAACCGCGACCGCGGTTGCAGGAAAGGTGTTGTCCGGTGTCGAGGTCGCCAGCACGATCAGGTCAATCGCCTGCGCGTCGATGCCGGCGTTTTCAAGCGCCGCCTTCGCAGCGTTGATCGCAAGGTGCGAGGTGAATTCGCCGGCGGCCGCAACGTGGCGTTCGCGGATGCCGGTCCGCTGCACGATCCATTCGTCGGAAGTGTCGATCCTGGTCGCCAGTTCGGCATTGGTCAAAACCTGCTGCGGCAGATAGGAACCGCAACCGAGCACCACCGAACGTATCGTCACGGGACAACCTCCTGCGTGGTCGGCACGGATTTGAGCGCCCCACCATCGCGATTAAGCATTTGATTGATCTTGGTCAGGAGATCGTAGCGGACCATCTCATAGCCTTCATCCACGGCATAGGCAAAGCCCTCGGCGTCCGCTCCGCCATGGCTTTTGACCACGACGCCGTTCAGGCCCAGCAGCACCCCGCCATTGGATTTTTTGGGGTCGAGCTTGTCGCGCAGCTCCCGGAATGCGCCCCTCGCGAGCAAATAGCCGATTTTCGAGAGGAGGCTCCGCGAGATCGCGGCACGGAGAAAATCGCTGATCTGCCGCGCGGTGCCCTCGGCGGCCTTCAGCGCGATATTGCCGCTAAAACCCTCGGTCACGACGACGTCGGCGGCCCCCTTGCCGATGCCGTCGCCCTCGACAAAGCCGATATAGTCGAGCTGGGGAAGATTCATCGCGCGCAGCATCTCTCCCGCCTCGCGGATTTCCTCATGCCCCTTGATTTCCTCGGTCCCGATGTTGAGCAGCCCGACGGTGGGCCGCTCACGATCGAGGAGCACACGCGCCATGGCGCTGCCCATCACCGCCAGCGCCACCAGATGCCGCGCGTCGCCACCGATGGTCGCGCCGAGATCAAGCACGACTGAATCGCCGCGGAGGGTGGGCCAGACCGCAGCGATCGCCGGACGGTCAATCCCCTCGAGCGTGCGCAGGTTGAACCGCGCCATCGCCATCAGCGCACCGGTGTTACCCGCGGAGACGGCCACGTCGGCCTCGCCTTTCTTCACTGCGTCGATCGCTAGCCACATCGACGAGGTCTTGCGGCCGCGGCGCAGCGCCTGACTCGGCTTGTCTTCCATGCTGACGGCGACGTCGGTGTGGACGACGCGCGATGCCGCCTTCAGCTTCGGATATTTCGCGAGTTGCTCCTCGATCAACGCACCGTTGCCGACCAGAACGAACTCGGTGTCGGGATGCCGGGTCAGCGAAATCGCGGCGCCGGGCACGACGACGGACGCGCCGACATCGCCACCCATGGCGTCAAGCGCGATTCGAACCTTTTGAGGCATGAATGTCCCGGAAACCTGATTTCTTGGTCGCCGCTTGCGGCGGCGATCGGCCAGACGCTACGGAGCCGGCCGGGCCGCGACAATAGCGTTTCGGCGTGACGACACAACCTCTTGACCCCTACCTTTTGGTCATGGGGCAGCTCGACCCTGGAATCAGGGAGCGCCTGCAATCCCATGAAATCCAATAGCTTATACCGCTTTTCTCGACAATTTTTATTTGTCTTTGGGCTTGCCCGTCGGCTTACTCTTCGGCTTGCCCTTCGCCTTTTCCTTGGGCCGTACCGGCTCCATCTGCAGCGATTTGAGCGCGGCAAAGGGATGATCCTCGGGATCGGCGGCTGCGACCTGTGGCTCGAACACCGCCCCCTCTTTCCGCGGATAGGGGTCGATCGCGAGGTACAGGACATCGGTGGCGAGCCGGCCGAGATCGATGGCGCCGTTCTCGATCGGCTCCGGCTGCTCCGCCATTTCGGCGACGATGGCCTCTTCGTCCCCCGCCGGTTCGGTGAGTTCGGGAATCTGCTCGATCGGGGCGAAGGTCAGATCGACCTCCTCGTCGATGTCGTTGTCGAGGGGATCGAGCGTCACCACACAGGTCTGTCCGATCTTCGCCTGTACGCGGCCCGTGACATGGAACTGGCCGCCGCTTCGCGGGACCAGATCGAACGATGCACGTGCGGAAGAGATTTCGCGCAGCCCTGCGACTTCTGCCATCGCGGCGCGAGCGGCCTGGTCGGCCTCGATCTCGCGATGCAGGCCCTTCTGCGGGATCTGTACGACAGGCACGACGGCGCGCCAGGGATCACGCCGGGAAGGGCTGCGTTGAGACGAATCGCGCTGAGGAGCATCGTCACGGGTGCCATCTGCGCGGCTCATGAGGACGCGCCTTCCGCGTACGGCATCGGAAACTTCCAGGACGTGCCCAGCCTGCCCGCGTCGCTCTCATGCTCAAGCGAGACGATCGCGGCCTGGGTGTAGGCGGCGAGCCGCCGGGCCTTGTCGATGTTCTCGCCATCCAGGATGTTGCGGCAGATGGCCTGCGCCAGCGCCTCCGTGCTGTCGGTCAGGGCGAGATCGTAGGCTGCTGCCCGGCCATAAAAGGCCTCGCCGAGAACCTGCATTTTCTTCGGCACCTTGAGGTCTCCGACCCCCATTTCGCGCAAATTGGCGTCCATGTCCGCGCAAAAGTGGTCGAACAGCACCTGTGCCAGTTCCGTTCCACCAGGCAGCGTCCGGAGGTGCCTCAGCACTATCCACAAATGCAGCAGAAGCAGGTCAAAACGGCCATTAACCGTATCCGGTACGCCCAAATCCCGGTAGAACGACGGTTCTCGCGCCTGCGTCACGATCATGCCATAGATGGCCTCGATGGTGCCGGGCAAGGCTAGTCGGGGTTTCCTGAAGTGACTGAACGGCCAAAGCATTGTGGGTTCCGCATGCAGGCCCGGGAGCTTCGGGCGCGCGCCTGTTGCAAACAAGGCACCCGCCCGGTACGTCAACGCCTCGCCGGATGCAAGGGGACCGGACCCATTCCAGAATGATTGAAGCGAGCAAGACCCGAAAGTCCGCCTCACGCGGTCTTTTTGCGAATTGGCGTGGCCTTTTTGCGTGGCGCGGCCTGCGCACGGCCGCAGCGGCTGCGCTTGTCTGCGGGCTGCTGGGGGCCTGCACCGGCGAGCAATTCCAGAAGGGCTACATCCTGCCGCAGGGCGCGCTGGAGCAGATTCCGATCGGCGCGAGCCAGGATCAGGTGCTGATCGTGATGGGCACGCCGTCGACGGTGGCGACCCTCGACGGCGAGGTCTTCTACTACATCTCCCAGCGCGCCGAGCGCCCGGTGATGTTCATGAACCAGAAGGTCGTCGACCAGCGCGTGATCGCGATCTATTTCGACAAGAACCGCCAGGTGAAGCGCCTTGCCAATTACGGCCTCAAGGATGGTCACATCTTCGACTTCGTCAGCCGCACCACGCCGACCTCGGGCCAGGAGATGTCCTACCTGACGCCGCTGTTCAAGCTGTTGAGCTTCCATTAGCCGCACGCCTGGCCGTCATTGCGGACAAGTCGCGGAGCCTGATAGGGGTAGGGAAGGCTTTTTGGCCTCCCCTCCCTCCGAACCGTACGAGCGGTTCTCCCGCATACGGCTCTCCAGTCGCCGGTTTCCTCATCGGGAGTGTCTCGCGCTCT
>Ga0153954_1001879_pt1 | contig 10049 bp, 4 predicted proteins | sample TSFL038MetaG_FD_102277 | JGI IMG/M metagenome (GOLD analysis project Ga0153954, IMG submission 102277) | Attine ant fungus gardens microbial communities from Florida, USA - TSFL038 MetaG | ecosystem: Host-associated > Fungi > Mycelium > Unclassified | place: USA: Florida, Wekiwa Springs State... | reverse complement strand
TCTCCGCGCCTCCCCGCCTCTGCGTTGATTTTCTATTGATCGCTAGAGGTTAAAATTATCTTGCGACTCGAAACCCCGTGTAAGGATCGCAATAATCAGGCGGCAGCGGCATCCTTTCAGCGACGCGGACCCCATCAGCTAAACTGTCGTAACATCCCCCTTTAGCGACTTTATTGGTGCCGGAGGGGGGACCTTGGGGATCTTGAAGAGGCATGTTAGGATCATAAGCGCTGGCAAACCAATCCGACACCCACTCCCATACATTGCCGCTCATATCGAAAGCGCCCACAGGGCTGAGGGCTAGATGGGTAGTCAACTCTTGCCCATTTTCGGCTAGGGTATTGATCCCATTGTAAAAGCCTACTCGAGTGGTCAGCACTTCAAAGTGGACGATCCGCGCATCACTAGCCTTGTAATTGGCCCACGTAGGATCGATTTGATCTTTGCTAAAGGCAAAACGGAATTTTTTTAAAGGCTCACCGGGCTGTGTCAAGGCCATTCCCGCCGCTTTTTCCCACTCGGCTTCGGTAGGAAGGCGCAAAGCTTGATCTTGGCAATAGCTGAGCGCTCCATACCAGGTCACATTGATAACCGGATAATTGTGTTTATCGGCCTGGGGAAGAAAATGGAGCTTGCCGTCAAAGAGTTCGGTGCTGATTTGACTCCAGCTATTCCCCTCTTTAGTTTTGGCCAATAACTGCCGTTTGCCATTGTAAATTAAACCTTTATCGTAAGTGATCGCCCCTTTTTCGCTGGCGCGGTTTAACCATTGGGCATATTGAGAGTTTGTGACTGGATATTTTCCAATTTCGAAGGCGGTGACTTGCACTGTTTTTGGGGGCAATTCATTCACTTTGCCCTCTTGAAAGGCATCGCCCAAAATCATCTGACCCGCGCCCACTTGAACTAGGGGAGGCAATTCTCCTTCTAATTTATCGGAACGTATCTTGATCTGCTGATCGATGCGGGCAACTTTGCCAGCTAAGACCGTTACAGCGCGCGGGGGAACCGGCTCAAAAAGGCCATCGGTATTGGGAATGGAAAATTCTACCGAGTAAGCACCTGGTGCGAGATTTTCCACAAGTACCCGCCGGCAACGGCAGGTCACATCGTCGACATAAGCCATCCCCTTGGGATAAATTTGTCCCTCTTGCTGCCCCTCCTTTTTCAACCAAAAACGGATCCGATCGAGCCGCTCCGCCCGAGGCGCCGTCTGGTAACTAACAATCAAGGAACCTGCTTCTTCAGCAACCCCCCCGGCCACCAAGCATAAAAAGATAAGGATCAAATGCATGCTTTGAGTGTACGAGAACTGAATGTAAGTGTCAACGCAGACCGTACCAATACCCTCTGTGTTCTCTGTGGGCTCTGTGGTAGTAAATTTAAGCTTTAATTGTCTGAATGTACAATGAGTTAACCACAGAGCTCAGAGAGAGCACAGAGGGCATGCTCGTTTCCTTCGATTCTTACTGCTCTGCGTTGATTATTTTTAGGAACTGCGAACGTTTAATTTTGAGAATAGATTTCATCTAAAATAGCACCCTCGTCATCATAGACTATCAAATGGCGCGAGTTTTGATGGAGATTGACCGCGATAATGTTGCGCTTAGGCATCCCTTTAGCAATGTACCAGCGATAGCCTTTTTTGGGCGTACGTGGCTCCTCTACTCCCCAGCATCCGTCCCCAATAAAAATAATCCCTTTGGGATCAATTTTCCCTCCTAGAAGCGGGTGGGTTCGTTTGTAGGCGTGATCGTGATGCTCAAAAGCCATTTGGACCCCATATTTTTCAAAGAGAGGGACCCAATGGTGGCGTATATCCACTTGCCGCTGCCCATCCATTTTTTTGATCGAGGGCCAGGCTGCCACATGGTAGATGGCAAATTTGTGGGGCACTTGGGCGCGGCTGCTCAGTGTATTCTGCAGCCATAGTGTCTGCTCCCCTTTAATTTTATGGGTATGCCCCGAATCGAGCAGAACGAGAGTCGCTAAATCGCCGATATCAAAAGAGGTGTATCCAGGAGTGGGAAATAACGTGTAGAACCAAGGCGCATTTGCAGGGGTAGTCCCCCACCAATTTCCCGAAACATCGTGATTGCCAATCAACGGAAGAACGGGTATCAGGCGCCCTTCTGGTGAAATAAAATCTTTTTTCCAGGTCTCAAGCAAATCGAGCCACCGGTTTTGTCGTTTGGGATTAACCGAATCCTTTAATTCATTATAGGATAAGTCTCCTCCCAATACAATGAAAGAGGGATTCAAACGTGCCACCTGTTGATTCATCTTAGAGACAAAAGAGATATCATCGTGGTAAACATCGCCCCCCACAATAAAGCGTAAAGGCTGGTTGCGATCGAGGCTCAAAGTTTTAAATTTATAGACCTTCCCATCATCAGGTAGCCTAAAAGCGTATTCTTGATTGGGGCTAAGCCCTTCCAATTGCACCCGGTGAAGGCTAAATCCAAACTTATCGGGCAATGGTTGCTGCTTCCCTTGGGCCTTTTGCCAAATCGTTCCGCCGCTCCGTTGAAATTCAAGAGGGCCTTCTCTTGTTCGCCCTTGGGTAATCCAATTGACCGTCATCGTCGTGTGTGGGCTTTTTTCCCATGTCAAGTAGAGCGCGACCGGCTCCTCTGCAAAGAGGAAACCGGTCAGGCTCAAACACAGCAAAAGAGTGCGCACAAACAGAATCATTGCTTGCTCACAAATGTGGCAATTTTTTCCATCACCCTGTTGGATCGGGAAATAAAGTCATTCAAAGTTTCAGGATCCATCTCCCGCTGCGAAAGGAGCGCCAAATCGTAAGCTTGTCGAACCATGTCCTTGGCCATCTCAGGATCGCTTTTATCGATCTGCTGCAAGATGTTCATCAGAGGGTGGTTCGTGTTCACGACAAAGGTGCGTTTGCCCATCATTTGCATCTTTTTTTGCATGTCTTTGGGATCGATATGGAGCATGTAATCGCGCAAGCGGCGCTGGTCTTCATCGATCATGATAAAACCGGGAAGTGTATCGGTAGCCAAACTTTTGGCTTCCACTTCAACTTGGCTGTCATCCAATTTGGTGCGGATAAAGTCGGCCAAATGGGCCGCTTCGGTTTTTCCTGAAGCATCCAGTACCGTTTTTTCCCGTTCCTTATCGAGGAGGCTTTCATCTAAGCCAGCGTCTACCCTTTGGAATTTAAGGGGGGTCATTTTTCGCTCTAACTGTTGCATCAAATAGGGATCCATCGGATTTTCAGCGCAAATCACCTCAATCCCTTGTTTCTTATAAACATCGACCACATGGGATGAGTGTTTTTCATCGCGTGTGTAAAACACTTTGTCGCCTGTTTTAGGACGGTTGCGCTCTAAGTATTCTTCAATCGTGGTCCAAGAGCCCTCAGTCGTCTTCCAGATCAAATATTCTTTGGAACGCTCGTAAAATTTTTCATCTTCAAGAATCCCCATCTTGACCACTAATGAGGTATCCTCCCAACTCTTGATGAATTTTTCTCGGTCGCTCTTATAAAGCGCCGCCAAGCTATCTGAGACCTTTTTGGAAATATGACTCGAAAGCTGACGCACCGTCCTGTCCATTTGAAGATAGCTTCTCGATACGTTGAGGGGAATGTCTGGGCTATCGATCACCCCGCGCAAAACCATTAGATAATCAGGGATCACATCTTTGCAGTTGTCTGCCACAAAAACGCGGTTGGAGTAGAGTTTTACCGTGTTTTTTTGCATATCGAAGTTGCGCTGCAGCTTGGGAAAATAGAGAATCCCTTTTAAGTGGAAAGGATAATCCACATTGAGATGGACCCAAAAGAGGGGTTCTTCATCCATCGGATAAAGATGGCGGTAAAAGTCGCGGTAATCTTGTTCGGTACATGCGCTAGGAGCCTTTATCCACAAGGGTTCCTGAGTATTGATCCTCTTTTCTCCTAAATAAATCGGATAGGGTAAAAAGCTGCAGTAGTGCTCCAAAATTTTGCGTAGCTTAGAATCTTCGAGATACTCTTCACTCTCTTTATCGACAAATAGGGTAATATCGGTTCCCCGGTTGGTACGAGACCCTTTTTCGAGGAGGTATTCGGCGGATCCGTCACAGCTCCAGAGCACCGGCTCGCTACCCGGTTGATAGGACAACGTATCGATCTCTACCTTTTCCGCGACCATATAGGCAGAATAAAACCCGAGCCCAAAATGGCCGATAAATTGATCCTTCGCATCATTGCTCTTATACTTATCCATAAAGTCTTCAGCACCCGAGAAGGCGATCTGGGCAATATACTTTTGCACCTCGTCAGCCGTCATCCCAACTCCCGTATCGGAAAAAGTGATCGTCCGCTTATTCTTATCTATTTTGACATCGATCCGAAATTCATCCTCATTGGCTTGCACTAACCCCTGATCTCTTAAGATCTTAACCTTATGGATGGCATCGCACGCGTTAGAAACGAGTTCCCGCACATAAATATCCTTATCGGAATAAAGCCACTTCTTAATGATCGGCAAAATGTTTTCACTGTGAATTTCAAGTTGTTTTTTCGTCATATGTCCCTTAAATTTAAATAATTCCAATCAATATGCCCGCGGAGCAAAGTGCATTGGAGGCAATGTTGAACCGCTCCTTATATAACTTCCAAGCCCATAAGTTGCAAATCAGGAGTCCCCCTACGCAAAAACAGGGAAACAAAAGACCTTTGTACTCGGGTGCAGCCAGTTGCGTAGAGAGCAGTAATAAAAACGACGAGGCAAAATTGACAATCCCTCCACCCAATCCCAAAAGAAACGATAGCCTTGGGATGGTGTTTCTTTCCCCAAATAGCAAGGCGCTTTGGAGCAGAGTGGCACAGCCAAATTGACCCAAACTAAACCAGCCATCATCTTGCGAAGTTAGGGAAAAATTGCTCCAGAAAGCAGGTAACTTACTGCAGTCAAATAGGATGCAACGTCCTTGTAAAATTGTAAGAGCCAAAACTTGGGATGCAAAACAGAGAGTGGCAAATTTTAACCAGCCGGTGAAATCTTTAGCCGTACCCGCCTTGGCACCTTTAAAAAGACCCAATAATACAAGAATGAGACCTACACCTTGTAGAATGGAAAAGGAAAATCCCAAATCGGATCCAAAGAAAAGAAACAGTAGAAATCCAGGGAAGATGGCGCTCGCGTTTTGAAAAGCAAAAGTGAGTCCGGCAGGCCCTTTTTGTAAAGCTTTGGCCGTTGCAAGCATGAGCGAAATGTTAAGAAATCCCACGATACTGCCTAAAAATAAAGCAGTTAGATTAAAATCTTGATCCCAAACCTTAAAGAAAAAGAAAGCTGCCAGGAACGAAATCAACCAGTAAATGGTTAAATAGGAACTAGGTGAATTCGTCGTTTCTCCATGTTTGCGAAACAATAAACTAGCCATAGAAGAACAACAAGAAGCAAAAAAAGCTAATAGTAAACTATTCATACTTTCACTCCTTTAATTATTTGCCGAAAAAATCCATTTTAACAGCTTGCATTTTTTTTCGCATCATTTGATACAGAAAATTAAGCACGCGTTGAAGCAAAACCAGGCTCTCCAAGGAAGGAAGATAACATCAAAGATATTTTTTGAATTAACAAAGGGTTTGAATGCTTCCGGAAGTTCAAGACTACACCATTCAAGAACTTGTTGCTGAGGGGCGACACACCCTTGTCTATCGTGCTGTTAACAAAAAAACAAAAAATAGCGCTATCATTAAAGTGATGAAGCCTCAGGATTTGGGCAATGAGAAAAGCTCCCAGCTCCTGAGCAATGAATACCAATTGCTGACCAAGCTGCAGTCAGAACATGTCGTAAAAGCCTACGAGCATATCTCTTTCCAAAACCAGATCATTTTGGCGTTGGAAGACTTTCCTGGCGAAACTTTAGCCGAGGCGATGGACCATGAAGATTTTTCTTTAGAAGACAAACTTCAAATCGCAATACAACTTGCTCAAGGACTGGGGGTGATCCACCAAGCACAAATCATCCACAAGGACATCAAACCTCAAAATATTTTGATCAATGTTCAAGACAAGCGGATCAAAGTCACCGATTTTGGGATCGCCACCCAACTCTCTAAAGAAATTCCTTTTATTTTGAATCCCGAGCAGATCGCAGGTTCCTTGGCTTATATGTCACCAGAGCAGACGGGCCGGGTAAATGCCCCCATCGATTACCGTTCAGATATTTATTCATTGGGTGTCACCCTTTACCAGCTATTTTCTAATCGACTCCCCTTTGTGGCTGATACTCCTCTTGAATTGATTCACCTCCATATCGCCCAAAAACCGATTCCTATTAATGTCTTGGATGAATCATTTTCTGGGACACTATCTCGTATTATTCTGAAATGTTTAGAAAAAGAGGTGGATCAACGCTACCACAGCGCCTTTGGATTAAAAAAAGATCTTTGCCGCTGCTTGAATCAGCTGCGTACCTCAGGGAAAATTGACTATTTTGAACTGGGTGAGGAAGATCTTTTCGACCATTTTCACGTTCCTGAAAAATTGTATGACCGCCACAAAGAACTCGCTTTTATCGAGCAAGTGTTTAATGCCGTTTTAGGTGGGGACAAACAGTTTTTAACTCTAGGAGGATATTCGGGGGTTGGTAAAACAAGCTTAGTGAAGGAAGCCCAAAAGAGATTGGCACAAAGAGGGCGGTTTGTCACCGCTCGTTTCGACCAATTTAAAAGAAATGTTCCTTACAGTGGCATTATTCAGGCCGTTAAAGTTTTAATCGAACAAGTGCTCACCAAATCCGATGAGGAATTGATCCATTGGAAAAACGATATCCTCAAAGCTTTAGGGCAAAATGGGCAAGTCATCGTCGAAGTTGTACCCGACATCCAAAAAATCATCGGTTTACAAGCTCCCATTGAAACTGTTTCCCCCCAAGAAAATGAAAACCGCTTCCGTTATACTTGCACCAATTTTCTAAAGGCAGTCGTAAAGCAAGAGCCTTTTTTAGTTTTCTTTTTTGACGACATGCAATGGGCTGACGAAGCTTCACTCCTTTTGATGGAGCACTTTTTTAAAGATGTCGATCTGACCCACTTTTTATTGATTGGGAGTTATCGGGACAACGAGGTCAATGCGCTCCATCCTTTGACCATTTCCTTAAAAGCAATAGCTCAACAAGAAGGCATCCATAAGCATTTGGCAGTTATCCCTCTCGGCTATAAAGCGCTCGAGGAGATGATCAAAGGGGAATTCAAAGGATCGCCTGAAGAGATGGAGAAATTGACTGCCTTGGTTTTTAAGAAAACGCACGGCAACCCTTTCTTTGCGATCCAATTGCTCAAGCATATCTATGAGAAGGAATTGCTTACCTTTGATTCAGAAAGCTGTTGTTGGAAAGCTGATTTAGATGGGATTGAAAAAATCAACATTTCTGAAAACGTCTTGGAACTAATGGAAGGACGGCTAGGGAAACTCAATCAAGAGGTTTCCATCCTCCTGGAATCGGGTGCAGTTGTTGGGCATCAATTCGAAGCCGATTTCTTAGCTAAAGTCTGCGGTAAATCTATAAAACAAGTGGAGGATCTTCTTGGAATTGCTCTTAAGGAAGATCTAGTCTTTCAAGAAGTACACAAAAATGGCGTTCTCTATAAAGGCACTGATGCGGAGAGGGTCGAATTCGTCTTTAAATTTTCCCATGATCGGATCCAACAAGCGGCCTTTGGCCTCCTTCAAGAAAAGGATCGGAATCTCCTCCATTTAAAAATTGGGAAAGTGCTCTTTGAAGAAACGCAAAAAGATAAGTTGAAGGAAAGAGTGATTGAAATTGTCAATCACTTTAACCAAGTCCCTCCGGAACTTTTTACTCCAGACGAGCGGGAGCATTTGATCCATCTGAATTGCATGGCCGGACTAAAGGCCAAAGATTCGATCGCTTATTTGACTGCCATCCAATACTTCAAAAAGGGGATCGACCTCCTTCCTCCAGGTAAATGGAATACGCATTACGATCTCTCTCTCCTCATGCATAAAAATTTAGCACTGTGTTTACAAATTACGGGAGAGGGGATTAAACAAGCCGAAATTTATTTTGACGACTGCTTGAGGCAAGCCAAAACCAAAGAAGAAAAGCTAGAGATCTACTACCAGATCATCCTTCTCTATTCCCAGAAGCAAGAATATAACAAAGTCTTTGAAGCTGCCCAAAAAGCTTTACATCTAGCCGGTGAACAATATGAGATGGACCCTTCGAATTTTACCATTCTCAAGGAAATGCTAAAGATGAAGGCCAAGATGGCTTTCAAATCGATGAAAGATTTAGAGAATCTCCCAACCGTCAAAAATCCTAATACCTATCTTCTCTTAAAATGCCTCACAGCGTTGATGTACCCCGCATTTGTCACGGGAAGAAAAAATCTTTTCCTTAAATCTGCTCTAAAACTCTGCGAAATGACCCTTAAATATGGGGTGAGCAAATTCAGCGGAGTTGGCTTCGTCGCTTATTCGATGGTACTCGGCTCAGAATTGCTTCAAGATTATGAACGCAGTGCCGATTATGGGGAAGCAGCTTTGCGAATGACCTACCCCTATCCCAATGTCTTGGAGACGGGAAGTATCATGTATGTCTACTATTCCTTTTCCCATCGGTGGCGAAACCCGATTAAATCATGTATAGCTCCCCTCCAAAATAGCTATCGATTATGCTTAGCCAATGGCGCCGTCAATTATGCAGCCGCTGCAGCAGTCTATGTGAACCTTTTTTCAATTATTAGCGGGGAGTCGTTAGATAAAGTTTTAGCCTCAGTCGAGGATAATCTAAAGGAAATCCACAAACTTTTTTCGATTTCAGAAGAATTATCGATGAGCGTTTATCGAGAATTCTGCAAGTCGCTATTGGGCCTAACGGTAGACCCAAAAGTGATCGATTGTGAACCGATCTCAACGATTATTTTAAATTCCAACAATCTCGTCCAAAACCTCCTCCATGTGCTACGCTGGCACATTTGGCAAATTGTTTTGCTGTATGCTTTCAGCGATTACGCCGAAGCCAAAAAAGTAGCCGAAAAAGTCCTCCCCTATAAAGACAACTATCCTAACTGGGTAGAGTGGCACGTTTTTTATTTCTACTACGCTTTATGCTTAGCGGCCGAGATTCAAAATCGGCAGCAGGATCCTAATGGCTGGAAGGAATTGGTTGACATTCACAAAAAATTCATCCGCTGGGGTAAGGCATCCCCTCAAAATTATCGGCATCAAGAACTCCTACTGCGCGCTGAAATGGGCCGAATTGAAGGGCACAAGGGAGTCAGTAAAATTTATGAAGATGCCATTCAAGCCGCCAAGAAGCAAAGAGCTGTTCAAGATATTGCCCTCGCTTACGAGCTTTTTGGAAAATTCTGCGCCTCAAAGGGTCGCAAAGACATTGCCATTGTGTTCCTCCATTGGGCCTTGCAATACTACAATCTGTGGGGGGCGGTAGCCAAATGTGCCCATTTTAAAAAAGAACACGCTGAGTATGTTGCCTTAAACCCCCTCTATTTATCACAGCCCTCTTCTTCCGACTCCAGCTTTTTGACTACTTTACAATCTGTAAAAACAACGAGCACCGAATCGACATTTACTTTAGAAGGGGAACTCGATATCAAGGGCTTAATTGAAGCCGCGCAATCCCTTTCACAAGAAATTGTATTGGACAAGTTGATCGAATTGATGATGCATTTGGTGATTGTGCATGCTGGAGCTGATAAAGCCTTTTTGATTTTCAACATTCGGGAACAACCCCATATTTTTTCTGAGACCATTTTTCAGAAAAAGTACATCCCTTATGTCAATCCAATTCCTTTAAAAGAAAAGGCTAACGAATTATGTGAAGCGGGTGTTAATTATGTTTTGCGCAGCCAAGAACCCCTTCTACTCAATGACGCAATGCATGAAGACAATTTCCGTGATGATCCCTATATCATTTCAAATAAAATTAAATCGCTTTTCTGTATCCCCTTAATCCAAAAAGGGGTGCTCAATGGTGTTTTATATTTGGAAAATTCCTCTTCGACAGGAGCTTTTAGCCATAAACGCACAAAGTTCCTCACCTTA
>Ga0153954_1001878_pt1 | contig 10050 bp, 8 predicted proteins | sample TSFL038MetaG_FD_102277 | JGI IMG/M metagenome (GOLD analysis project Ga0153954, IMG submission 102277) | Attine ant fungus gardens microbial communities from Florida, USA - TSFL038 MetaG | ecosystem: Host-associated > Fungi > Mycelium > Unclassified | place: USA: Florida, Wekiwa Springs State... | reverse complement strand
GGTCCCCGATCTCATCTACGCGCCCTGGACCAAATTCTGCCTCAAGGGCCAGGACGCCAATGCGAAGCAGGTGTGCTTCACCGGCAAGGACGGCCGCATCGAATCCGGCCAGCCGGTGATCGCAGCTGTCATCATCGAGCCGGAAGGCGAGCCGAAGAAGATCCTGCGCGTCACGTTGCCTCTCGGGATGCAGCTTGTTCATGGCACGCGCGTGATCGTTGACGGCAACGCGCCGCAGCAGGCTCCGTATGTGATCTGCTTCGCGAACGGATGCATGTCCGACTATGAAGCGACGCCTGAACTGCTGGCCAACATGAAGAAGGGCCAGAACCTGGTGATCCAGGCGATCAACGCCAACGGCGCTCCACTGACGCTGCCGCTGCCGCTGCAGGAAGCCGGTGGTGCCAGCTTCGCCAAGGCCTATGACGGTCCGCCGACCGATCCGAAGGTGTTCGAGGAGAACCAGAAGAAGCTGCAGGAAGAGCTGCAGAAGCGCGCCGAAGAGCAGCGCAAGAAGCTCGAGCAGGCCAATCCGGGCGGAGCGGCTGCGGCGAACCCGGCGGCCAAGTAACCGCGATCTCACTCACGAAAAAGGCGCCCGGTCAGGGCGCCTTTTTTCGTTCTGATGTGAGGTCTTGTGAAGCGGAGCAAATCCCGCTTGCTGATCAGTTCAGTGACGGATTGCGCGGGCGGTAGCCGCCGGCCTTGTCTTTCACAAAGATCTCGGCGACCTGCGAATGGCGGATCGGTTCGCCGGAATCGTCAGGCAACAGGTTCTGCTCCGAGACATAAGCGACATATTCGGATTCCGAATTCTCCGCGAGCAGATGGTAGAACGGCTGATCCTTGTGAGGACGCACCTCCTCCGGGATCGAAAGCCACCATTCCTCGGTGTTGTTGAATTCGGGATCGATGTCAAAGATCACGCCACGGAATGAGAACACCCGGTGACGGACAATTTGGCCGATCTGGAACTTGGCGGTTCTGGCTTTGATCATGGGTTGTCGAATAGACCATGATTGGGGCGCGCGCTAGTACCGTGACCTCGAATTAACCTTTCCGTCTCGTTCGCCTTCGAAAAAATCCCCCTGCAAATGCTGGATATTATCAACCTCGCCGTGCCGTATTTCGGCCTGATCTTCATCGGCTTTGCCTGCGGCAAGGCGAAGGCGTTGCCTGAATCCGGGCTCGCCTGGATGAACTTCTTCCTGCTCTACGTCTCGTTGCCGGCGCTTCTGTTCGCCATCATGTCGAAGACGCCGTTCGCGGAACTTAACAACCCGCCTTTTCTGATCGCAACCACGCTCGGAACCGTGACCGCTTTCGTGCTCGCTTTGCTGGTGGGACGGTTCGCGGGCCGGCTGTCGCTGCGCGAGGCGACACTGGCCGGGCTCTCCGGCGCCTACGGCAATATCGGCTATATGGGCCCTGGACTGGCGCTCGCCGTGCTCGGCTCCAGGGCCGCCGCACCAACCGCGTTGATTTTCTGCTGCGACAGCATTTTCCTGTTCTCGGCGGTGCCGCTCCTGATCGAATTGACCGACCGCGATCACCCCTCGTTGCTGCATGCGTTCGGTGTGGTGCTGCGGCAGATCGTGTCCAATCCGCTGATCATGTCGGCCGGCGGCGGCGCGCTGGTCGCCGCCCTGCATGTTCATTTGCCGGTTGCGGTCGACAGTATGCTGGTGTTCCTGCAGAACGCCGCGGCGCCGACCGCGCTGTTTGTGCTCGGCGTCACGGTCGCGTTGCGGCCGTTCAAGCGGATCCCCTGGGAAGTGCCGGGCGTCATCGCGATCAAGCTTCTGATCCATCCGCTCGCGGCGTTCGGGTTGATGCTGCTGTTCGGACCATTCGCGCAACCATGGGCCGCAACCGCTGTGCTGATGGCATCGCTGCCGCCGGCACTGAACGTGTTCGTCATCGCGAGGCAAAATGATACCTGGATCGAGCCGGCCTCCGTCGCAGTGCTGATTGGAACCTTCGCCTCGGTGGTCACGCTGACCAGCGTGATGTGGCTCATTCAGAGCGGGCGACTGACTTTTCCCTGAGAAGGGTCGGGGCAGGGCGCCAGGAGGGCGCCAATCCTTCCTGCATGGCGAGCCGCCGGAGCGGGGCGATGCCGCCGATAAGATGCAGCCCGGTGGCCCGTAGCGCCTGCATCGGCAGCAGATCGCTGAGCAACGAGCGATTAGCGAGATCGATGACGAAGGTGCGGCTCAGCACATCGGGGCGCCGCGCCCACTCGTAGCGCCGCAGCACCTGCGGCGCGCCGGGATCGTCACCCTTTTCGATCGCCTGCCGCACGATGCCGGCGAGGTCGACCGCATCGCGCAATCCAAGATTCAAGCCCTGTGCGCCGATCGGTGGAATGACATGCGCAGCCTCGCCGACCAGCGCGATGCGCCGCCGCGCGACCTGCACCGGCCGCTCGATAGCGAGAGGAAACAGATAGCGACCCGGCTCGACCTGGACGCGCCCGAAGATCGAATGCGATTGCCTTTCCGCCGCTTCCGACAATTGCTCGTCGCCGAGCTCCATCAGGCGTTTGGCATCCTTCGGGCTTGCGACCCACACCACGCTGCAGCGCTCGCCCGGCAGCGGCACAAACACGCAAGGTCCCTGCGGCGTGTGAAACTCGGTCGAAATGTTCCGGTGCGGCCGCGAAATCGCGATGTTAAAGGTGAGCGCTGCCTGACCGAGGTCGCGCCGTGTGATGCTGATGCCGGCGGCCTCGCGGCACAGCGAATGCCTGCCGTCGGCGCCGGCCACAAGGCGCGCGGAAATCGATGCACCGCCGGCGGTGCCAATGGCAATCTCGTCATCCCCAGGGGTCACGGTGCCGGCTTCGTCGTCGAAGCGGGTGAGATTGGCGAGTTCGCCGGCGCGCTCCTCGAGTGCCGCCACCAGCACACGGTTCTCGATATTGCAGCCGAACGCCTCGAGCCCGATTTCATGCGCCGAGAACCGCACCTCCGGCGCGCGGATCAGGCGGCCCGTGTCGTCGACCAGCCGCATCGCCTGCAATGGGGCCGCTTTGTCGCGGCAGCGCGGCCAGACCTCAAGATCCTGCAGGAAATCGACCGAACTCCCGAGCAATGCCGTGGTGCGGTTATCGGCATAAGGTGCGCGCCGCGCCACCAGCGCGGTGTTGGCGCCGGACTGCGCCAGCGCGATCGCTGCGGCCAAGCCGGCCGGCCCGCCGCCGACCACGGCGACATCGAATGCTGCGGATGTCTCGTTCATGGGAGGCACAATCGGCATTCGCCAAGGCATTTTCAAGTCTGTAAAATCGCTAAAAGTTTCCGCATTTTTGCGCGGCGGAACGCCGCAATGGCGGGTATGCAAATGAAAGCGATTCCTGATAGCAATCCCGCAGCCATGGACCAGGCCGACCCGCAAGTAACCGTCAATGCACCCGCGCGACTGCGCGCTGCCGCATTCTCTGTCCATGTCTTCACGGCGCTCGGGGCCGGCATGGCCTTGCTGGCGCTGCTTGAGGCCGTGCGCGAGCATTGGTCATCGATGTTTGGCTGGCTGGGCGCCGCTCTCGTGATCGACGGAGTTGATGGACCGCTGGCGCGCAGGCTCAACGTCGTGCGGCTACAGCCGAACTGGTCCGGTGAGGTTCTCGATCTGGTCGTGGATTTCGTCACCTATGTGTTCGTGCCGGCCTATGCGATCGCCACCAGCGGATTGCTGCTGCCGCTTGCCGCGCCGCTGCTCGGCGTCGCCATCGCGGTAACCGGCGCGCTGTATTTCGCCGACCGACGAATGAAGAGCGATGACAATCATTTTCGCGGCTTTCCGGGTCTGTGGAATCTCGTCGCATTTTATTTGTTCCTGCTGCACCTGCCGCCGGCGCTGGGCAGTATCGGTATTGCCGTTCTGATCGTGCTGACCTTCGTTCCCTTTCACGTCATCCATCCGGTGCGGGTGCAGCGGTTGCGCTGGCTCACGCTGACATTGATGGCGCTCTGGAGCGTGCTAGGGCTTTACGTGCTGATCAGGGACTTCGACGTCCCGCTGTCCGTGACCATCGCGCTGTCTGCGATCGCCGCCTATGTCGTGTTCAGCGACTCCGCCATCCGCCTCTTGCGATCGTTCAACGCATGATCAACCTGCTCACCAGTCCGGAAGCCTGGGCGGCGCTGTTGACCCTGACGGCGCTGGAGATCGTGCTCGGCATCGACAACGTCATCTTTCTCTCGGTGATCGTCTCGCGCATCCCGCAGTCGCAGGCCAGGCGTGCCCGGCAGATCGGGCTTGCACTCGCGCTTGTCTTTCGCATCCTGCTCCTGAGCCTGCTGGTGTGGCTCATCGGTCTGACGCGGCCGGTCTTCGCCGTGAATGAGCTCGCATTCTCCTGGCGCGACATCATCCTGATCGGCGGCGGACTGTTCCTGATCGCGAAAGCGACTCATGAAATTCATGCCGAGGTGGAAGGTGCGGAACAGGACGCGGGCGCCGCGGCCGCAAAGAGCGCGTTCATCTGGGTGATCGCGCAGATTGTCGTCATCGATATGGTGTTCTCGCTCGATTCCATCATCACAGCGATCGGCATGGCGCAGGATCTGGAGATCATGATCGCGGCGGTCGTGATCGCCTGCATCATCATGTACATGTCCTCGGGTCCGGTCGCGAGGTTCGTGGCCGAGCACCCCACCACCAAGATGCTGGCGCTGGCGTTCCTGGTCCTGATCGGTGTCGCACTGGTTGCCGACGGGTTCAAATTCCACATCCCGCGCGGCTACATCTATTTCGCCATCGCGTTCTCCGCTGGGGTCGAGTTCTTCAACGTGCTAGCCAAGCGTAACCGCGGCAAGGCGTCCGGCTAGCGTTGCGGCAGAGTGTTCTAGCGCCCCATCTGCCGCCGTGTTGACAAGGCGGTCTCGATGGCTTTCGCTCCGATCCAAGCCAATTCGACATCGAGGAGAAACTGAAATGACCAAGGCCGTGCGTGTCCACAAGGTGGGAGGACCGGAAGCCCTGGTTTACGAGGCCGTTGACGTGCCCGCCCCAGGTCCCGGCGAGGTGCGCATTCGCCAGCATGCGGTCGGCCTGAATTTCATCGATGTCTATTATCGCTCCGGCCTCTACAAGGCGCCGGGCCTGCCCTTCGTCGCCGGCAACGAAGCGGCCGGCGAGGTCGTGGCCGTCGGTCCCGGCGTCACCAATTTCCACCCCGGCGACCGGGTCGCCTACTATCACAACCTCGGCGCCTATGCGACCGAGCGCAACATCCCCTGGGAGAAGCTGGTCAAGCTGCCCGATCACATCACCTACGAGCAGGGCGCGGTGCTGATGCTCAAGGGGCTGACCGTCTGGTATCTGCTGCACAAGACCTTCAAGGTCGAACCGCACCACCGTGTCCTGATCCACGCCGCGGCCGGCGGCATCGGGCTGTTGGCGTGCCAATGGGCGAGGGCGTTGGGCGCTCATGTCATCGGCACCGTCGGCTCGAAGGCGAAGGCCGAGCTTGCGCTCGCCAATGGCTGCGATCATGTCATCCTCTACAATGAGGAGGATTTCGTTGCGCGGGTGAAACAGATCAGCCGCAACGAGCTCTGCGACGTCGTCTATGATGGTGTCGGCAAGTCAACCTTTCCGGGCTCGCTATCCTGCCTGAAGACGCGTGGCATGTTCGTCAGCTTCGGCAACGCCTCCGGACCAGTGCCGCCGTTTTCGATCGCCGAGCTCAACAATCATGGCTCGTTGTTTGCGACCCGGCCAAAGCTCAACGATTACATCGCCAAACGCTCCGAACTGCTCGAAGGCGCCGACACCGTGTTTTCAGCCGTCATCAACGGCAAGGTGCATGTGCCGATCAATCACGCCTATGCGCTGAAGGACGCGGCAAAGGCGCATATCGACCTCGAGAGCCGCAACACGACGGGCGCGTCGATCCTGAAGCCCTAGGATAGACTGGCCTCGTTCGCTTACCGCACAGGTTGGCCCCAGCACCCGTTCGCGACCGTTCCAAGGACCATCACTGCAACTGCATCGATCGAACGCTTTAGGCGGTGATGGTTTGAGCGGGACTATCAAGCTTGGCGGTGATCCGCCTGCCAAGGCCGATTATCGGGGTCTCGAAAAATTTCCAGCTCATGGTTGAAATCAGAACGATGACGACGAAGCATGCGGCTCTTATCGGCTCCTCAGTCCAAATCGGGAGAGTTAGCTTGCTGACGACGGCTGACGCGATCAAGAAGACGATCGAATGGACGAGGTACAGCGAGTAGGAGACGTCGCCGAGACGTATAAACGGGCGCTGCCAGTTTCCGAATTGCAGATTGGCAAAACCGAGCATCAGCGCAAAAAGCGGGATCGGAAGCCAACCGCGGGCAAAATGCGGAAGCACAATAGCTATGCCAAGCGCTCCAGCGGCGACCAGGGCCAGCGCGAGGGATGGCGTCTTGATCCTTTGGTGAACGACGAAGGCCAGAACACCTGCCAAAAACTCGGCGTGATACATGGAGATATTGTGCAGGACCAATGGCATCTCGATCGTATGAAATGCGATGGTTGATGCCGCGAGAAATCCGACCAAGCCGCCAAAACCTGCAAGCGGCACGATAAGAGCTGCCGATAGATAGAAAAGCATCTCGTGCTGGAGACTCCAACCCACGTTGTAGAACGGGAACTGTTCCGTCGGTAGGAGCGTGACCGAATAGAGGAAGTAGCCAACTGTCTCAGTGTCAGTCGGGGATCTCCAGCAGAATGCGAGGAGAGCAAAGGCTGTCAGCGTTAGAAGCCAGAGCGGGTATAGTCTGAACGCGCGATTGAGCAGGAAGGGAAGCGGCGAGAAGGTCGGCTTGGAAACGACGAGGCAAATAACAAATCCGCTGATCGCGAAAAATATGTCGACGCCAACCCATCCATAGTTCGCCAATGCATGGATCGGAAATGCCGTGTCCTTCGGAAATCTGGCGAGCGCCACCCAAGAGTGAAAATAGACGATGCAAAGTGCGGCCAAGCCTCTGGCGATCTGAAGACCAGGTAGTTTCACGAATGGAAATCCTCCCAACCCTCAGGCTACCCAACCTAAAACCGTTCAACAAGCCGCCTCGGGCGGCTTTTTGCTTGCGGAAAACAGGAAAACTGAAGGTTTCCCATGAACGATCAAACGTCGAGCAACTGCGCGACGAAGTGGCCAAAGAAGTTCGGCCGAGAGGTGGTGGTCCCACGAGGATTCGAACCTCGAGCCTCCGCGTCCGTAGCGCGGCGCTCTATCCAGTTGAGCTATGGGACCGAGCCGTCGGCGGACGCTACGCCACGCGCCGCGCGGCGCCGACCTTGGTCAGGATCGCATCGAGACCATCGATCAGTTCCGCGATTTCTTCGCGCGTGACATTGAGCGCCGGCATGAAGCGCAGCGCGTTGGGCTGCGGTGAATTCAAGAGCATGCCGGCCTCGAAGGCCTGCGCGATGATCGAGGCGCCGATCGGCAGCTTCAGGTCGAGCGCCAGCAACAGGCCGCGGCCGCGGACTTCGCCAAGGCCATGCCGTGCCGACAGCTTCTGCAATTCACCCTCCAGAAACAGGCCAGTATCAGTGACCGACTTCAGGAACGCTTGTTCGCCGACCACTTCGAGAACGGCGAGTCCGGCTGCGCACATCAACGGATTGCCGTTGAAAGTGCCGCCCTGGTCGCCGTGCTCGAAGCAGGAGGCACGTTCGGTAGCAAGCAGCGCCGCGAGCGGCACGCCGCCGCCGATGCCTTTGCCCAGCGTCATGATGTCGGGCGTGATCGCGGCGTGCTCATAGCCGAAGAGCTTTCCGGTCCGGCCCATGCCGGTCTGGATCTCGTCGACGATCAGCAGCAGGCCGTGCTTGCTTGTCAGTGCGCGCAGCTCCCGCAGGAACTGGTCCGTCGCAGGCCAAACACCGGCTTCGCCCTGGATCGGCTCGAGCATCACCGCAACAGTATTGGCCGAGATCAGGCGCTGCACCGAGTCCAGATCATTCAGGCGCGCCTTGCGGAAGCCAGGCACCTTGGGTTCGAACAGCGGCTCGAACGCCTTCTTGCCGGAAGCCGACATGGTTGCGAGGGTGCGGCCATGGAAGCCGCCCTCGAAGGTGATGATCTCGTAGGCGCCGTTCTTGTGCAGGGCGCCGAATTTGCGCGCGAGCTTGATCGCACCTTCATTGGCTTCGGCGCCGGAATTGGCAAAGAACACCTGATCGAAGCAGCTCTTGTCGACGAGCGCCTTCGCAAGCTTCAAGGCAGGGGCATTGTAGAAAGCCGGACTCGGCGTCAGCAGCAGCCTGGCCTGCGTGCAAAGAGCGTCCGCCACCGCAGCCGGCGAGTGGCCGAGGCAATTCACTGCCCAGCCCTGCACGAAATCGAGGTAGCGGTTGCCGCTGGCGTCCCACAGAAACGAGCCTTCGCCGCGGACGAACACCGCTTGCGGACGAACGGTGATATCCATCAGCGCGTCGAACGGATGGGCAGTGTTGGTCATGTCAAGACTCCTTCGGCGTTGGAATAAAAGGCGGCAAAACGAAAGAAGGCCGCAAGCTTGGGGCTTGCGGCCTTCTCGAAAACGTTGCTGATTTCAGCTGTTCAGCGTCGTCGTCGGACAGGGCGCAGCCCATCGTCGTCGCGAATGCGACGGCGGAGAGTTGCGCGGCGGTGGGTCCGATTGAACGTCATGGTGAAGCGCCATACAGCCGAAGGGTAGATGCTGTCAAGCTACGGTCTCTGGAATCCTGCCTCTCAGAAGCCCGCGACGCTGCCGTGCAGGTCGTATTCGTCGGAGCGCTCGATCTTCGCCGTGACGATCTCGCCGACCTTCAGCGGGCGGCGGCTGGACAGATAGACCGAGCCATCGATCTCCGGCGCATCCGCCTTCGATCGGCCCTTCGCGACCGTCGGCCCGACCTCGTCGATGATGATCTGCTGGCGGGTGCCAACCTTGCGCTTCAGCTTCCGCGCGGAGATTTTCTGCTGCCGTGCCATCAGCGCATTCCAGCGTTCCTGTTTGATCTCGTCGGGCACAGGGTTCGCAAGCGCATTTGCAGCCGCACCCGCAACTGGTTCGTATTTGAAGCAGCCGAGCCGATCGATCTCGGCTTCCTCGAGCCAGTCCAGAAGATAGGCGAAATCGGCATCGGTCTCGCCGGGAAAGCCGACGATGAAAGTCGAACGCAGCGTCAGCTCGGGGCATTGCGCGCGCCATTGCTTGATCCGCGCCAGTGTCTTGTCCTGCGCCGCCGGACGCTTCATCAGCTTGAGCACCTCGGGGCTCGCATGCTGGAAGGGGATGTCGAGATAGGGCAGCACTTTGCCCTCGGTCATCAAGCCGATGACGTCATCGACATGCGGGTAGGGATAGACATATTGCAGCCGCACCCAGGCGCCGAGCTCACCAAGCTCGCGCGCCAGATCGAGGAATTTGGCGCGGATGCTGCGCTCCTTCCACGGGCTTTCAGCGTATTTCAGATCGACGCCGTAGGCTGACGTGTCTTGCGAGATCACGAGCAACTCCTTGACGCCGGCGTCGACCAGCCGCTCCGCTTCGCGCAACACGTCGTTGGCGGGACGTGAAACCAGGTCGCCGCGCAGCTTCGGGATGATGCAGAAGCTGCAGCGGTTGTTGCAGCCTTCGGAAATCTTCAAGTAGGCGTAATGCCTGGGCGTCAGCTTGATGCCCTGCGGCGGCACAAGGTCAATGTGCGGATTGTGCGCCGGCGGCAGCGCGCGATGCACCGCGTCGAGCACGCTCTCATATTGCTGTGGCCCTGTGATCGACAGCACGCCGGGATAAGCCTGTTCGATCGCTTCCGGCTCCGCGCCCATGCAACCGGTGACGATGACCTTGCCGTTTTCCGCCATTGCCTCGCCGATGGCCGAGAGCGACTCCTGCTTCGCGCTGTCGAGAAAGCCGCAGGTGTTGACGATGACGATGTCGGCGCCATCATGCTTGCGCGCGAGCTCATAGCCTTCAGCGCGCAGGCGCGTGATGATGCGCTCGGAATCCACCAGCGCCTTGGGGCAACCGAGTGATGCGAAAGATATAGTCGGCGCTCTTTTCATGTAATCGCCTGGAG
>Ga0153954_1001877_pt1 | contig 10067 bp, 8 predicted proteins | sample TSFL038MetaG_FD_102277 | JGI IMG/M metagenome (GOLD analysis project Ga0153954, IMG submission 102277) | Attine ant fungus gardens microbial communities from Florida, USA - TSFL038 MetaG | ecosystem: Host-associated > Fungi > Mycelium > Unclassified | place: USA: Florida, Wekiwa Springs State... | reverse complement strand
CGGCGGCGATGCGCTGTGCGGAGGAAAATGTGGGGATTCAACCGAAAGTTGCCCGTTTCACACTGCCGCTCTGCACGACCATTAATATGAATGGATGTGCCGCCTTTATTTTGACTACTGTACTCTTTGTTTCGATGAGCAACGGGATGGTTTATTCTCCAGCTGAAATGATCGGGTGGATTTTTATCGCCACCATTGCCGCGGTGGGAAATGCCGGAGTGCCGATGGGATGTTACTTTTTATCGAGCGCCTTCTTGGCTGCAATGAATGTGCCCCTGAATATCCTAGGTGTGATTTTGCCCTTTTATACACTGATCGATATGGTGGAAACTGCGATCAACGTGTGGTCCGATTCCTGCGTGGCGACCATCGTAGACAAAGATTTTAAAGAAAGCCCCATACCGGCCTGCAATTCCGTTAATTCTTAATTGAAGTGCCTTACATGAATGAACTTAAGACCCCTTTAAAACGGGTAAAGCACACTTTTTTTGAGCATGAGGCCAAAGCGCTCATGAAGCAAATTGGGAAAGAGTCCCTCCTAAAAGCCCTCCGTGAAATGCTCATGATCCGCAATTTCGAAACGCGTGCCGAAGCGGCCTATTTACAAGGGCAAATTGGGGGTTTTTTCCATTCCTATATTGGGCAAGAAGCAATCCAAACGGCTGCCATCGATGTGATGGGGAAAAATAATTGGTGGAGCACCTCTTACCGCTGTCATGCCCTGGCGCTCCTTTTAGGGGCTACACCAAATGAATTGATGGCTGAACTCTACGGCCGTTCCACGGGGAACGCACTCGGCAGAGGCGGCTCGATGCATTTTTACACCGAACGGCTGCTGGGTGGTTTTGGCATTGTGGGCGGGCAAATCCCGATCGCGACAGGTGCTGCTTTCACGCTTAAATACAAAGAAATTAAAAATGAAGTGTCCGTCTGCTTTTTAGGGGATGGTGCTGTGGCACAAGGAGCCTTTCACGAAGGGATCAATCTCGCGGCCCTGTGGAACTTGCCCTGCATCTATGTGATCGAGAATAACCAATGGGGTATGGGGACCGCTTTTAACCGCGCCCTTAGCGTCGATCGTTTGGCGGAAGACAAGGCTCTTGGTTATGGAATCAAAGGTTATACCTTGGATGGACTCGATTATTTTAACTGCTATAATGGCTTTAAACACATCTATAATGAAGTTTTAGAAACAAGCCGCCCCGTCTTAATTGAAGTCATTACACAACGTTTTAAAGGGCATTCGATCTCCGATCCGGGGCTTTATCGCACCAAGGATGAATTAAAGGAATGTCTGGTTCGAGATCCAATCCCGCTTTTCAAAGAGGCCCTCATCGCCGAGAAAATTCTCGATGAGGCTACTTTTGAGGCGATGGATAAAGAGCAGCGGGAAATCATGCTGAAAGCGATGAAATTTGCCGAGGAAAGCCCTTGGCCCGATCCGATAACCCTTGGCGAAGATGTTTTAGCACCATGAATGAAACCAAAGATGGATATCAAACAGTTGAATTGCGTGAAGCTTTAAGGCAAGCGCTCGACGAAGAGATGGCTCGCGATCCCAATGTTTTGATCATGGGGGAAGAGGTTGGAGAATACAACGGCGCCTACAAAGTAACCAAAGGGCTCTTGGCCAAATGGGGCCCTAAACGGGTGATCGATACCCCCATCGCTGAGTTGGGTTTTGCCGGATTGGCAATCGGTGCAGCGATGACGGGCCTGCGCCCCGTTGTGGAGTTCATGAGCTTTAATTTCTCCTTTGTTGCCGCCGATCAGTTGATTTCTAACGCCGCCAAAATGTATTACATGTCGGGGAACCGCTTTTCCGTTCCGATTGTATTTAGAGGTCCTAACGGGGCTGCTGCACAAGTATCGAGCCAACATTCCCACTGCGTTGAAGCGATTTATGGGAATTTACCGGGCTTTATCATTGTAGCTCCCAGCAATCCTTACGATGCTAAAGGGTTGCTCATCTCCTCAATCCGCAATAATAATCCAGTTTTGTTCTTAGAGTCGGAACTCAACTACGGTGATAAGATGGAGATCCCGGTAGGGGAATACACCGTCCCGATCGGTAAGGCGCGGATTGTAGAAGAGGGGAAAGATGTCACCATCGTATCCCACAGCCGGATGGTCAATCGATGTAAAGAAGTTGTCTTAGAGCTAGCCAAAAAGGGGACCCGCGCCGAACTGATCGATTTGCGCACCATTCGTCCGCTCGATATTGCCACGGTAGCAGCATCTGTGCGTAAAACCGGACGATGCGTCCTCGTCGAAGAAGGGCATATTTTTGCCGGAATCGCTGCCGAAGTGGGTTTCCAGATTATGGAACATTGCTTCGATTATTTGGATGCGCCTTTGCAAAGAGTTTGCCAGCTCGACACTCCGATGCCTTATTCCAAAGTCTTAGAAAAAGAAACAATTCCCACCGTCCCAAGGATATTAGCCGCCGTACACAAAACTTTTTAGGAGCTACATCATGCCTTTCACACTTACTATGCCCAAACTTTCTCCGACGATGGAAGAGGGAACACTCGTTAAATGGCACAAAAAAGTTGGCGATCAAGTAAAAGCAGGCGACCTCCTCATCGAAGTGGCCACAGATAAAGCTACAGTTGAATTTAATGCGATCGATCCCGGTTTCTTGCGCGAGATCATTGTGCAAGAAGGGGGGGAAGCCGTGGTCAATCAGCCGATTGCAGTCATGAGTGAAAAGAAAGATGAGAATCTGAATGGGTATAAGCCAGAAGGTATTGCCCCCAAGACTGCTGAAGCCCCTAAAGAAGCGGCAAAAAATCCTTCGGAAACTCCGTCCCAGATTCAACCGCAACCCAAAGCTGCTGCGCAACCCATCTTTGCCGCTGAAGCTCCCTTAGAAAATTACACTTTTAACCGACCTCGTGGAGCGATTGAAGAGCGGCATAAGGCCTCCCCCGCTGCACGGCGCGTCGCCCAGGAAAAAGGGCTCGACATCACTTCTGTTAAAGGTTCAGGACCCGATGGGCGCGTGATGACCCGCGATCTCGAAACCGCTCAACCAGCCGGAAAAGTGACTTTTACTCACCGGGATGAGCCTACGGAAAAGCCGGGCGCTTTTGAATTAGAAAAACTCTCCCAAATGCGCAAAGTGATTGCTCAGCGGCTCCAAGAGGCCAAAACTTACTTACCACACTTCTACGTCACCCTAACGATCGATGCCGAGCCTTTGGAAGCTCTACGCGACCAGCTGCGCAATCTCGACATTAAATTGACCTATAACGATTTTATCGTGCGTGCCTGTGCTCTGGCCTTACGGCAACATCCTAACGTCAACAGCGGCTATGACTCCGCTAACCAAGCGATTATCCGCTTCAAAACGATCGATGTCTGTGTGGCCGTCAGCATTCCCACAGGTCTAATTACCCCTATTATCCGTCATGCCGACTACAAAAGCGTAGGAGAACTTTCTGCTGAAGTCCGCCATCTTGCCAAGCGCGCCAAAGAGGGAAAACTCGACTCCCATGAGTATAAAGGGGGATCTTTTACCATTTCCAACCTTGGGATGTATGGAGTTACCGAGTTTCAGGCGATTTTGAATCCACCTCAAGCCGCTATTTTAGCTGTGGGTGGCCTCTTGGAGGTGCCCGTAGTGCGCAATGGGGTTGTTGTCCCCGGTAAAATTATGAATTTGACCCTCTCTTCTGACCATCGCGTCGTGGATGGGGTTGCAGCTGCTGAATTTTTAAAAACTGTGCAGGGTTTTCTCGAAAATCCCGCCAGCCTATTAATTTAACGAAATCTTAATAATTAATTTATTTGGGCTTTATGAGGTTTTGCTAAACTTGGCCTTATTAACAAAATAGCTCATATAGGAGAACTTTATGTCATACATTGTCACCCCACAGATCTATTCCAATGCACCAGGCTGCACTGTGTTTAGAGATGAACAAATGATCTTGGCCGCGATGAAAAAGGCTGCACAGAACGCTTCCCCAAATGCTTTAGCAGTAGCCGAAAGAAGCCTGGGATTTGAGCTCAAAGAAAATGTCAAACCTACAACAGCACACAAATGGAGCGCACCCTTTGCTGGAAACAAGTATGCTCAAGGTCAATCTACTCCTATTAATTTAAATTTTAACTTTTATCCACGTCGACCTGGTTTTGCAGATATTATGTGGCAATTTGCCCAATCGTTGGGGCAACCAAGAGAAGTGCATCACCACCATCATCACCCAGTAGCTCAACAACCTACCCGTCCAAAAACAAAAGCTGAGAAGGATCAAGAAGAAGAAGATAGAAAGAAAAAGAAAGCCGATAATGCTAGTATGGTTGGAATTGGACTTTTCATTGGTGCTGTAGTGGCAAGTTTTTATGAAGGTGTCAAATTACGTGAAGCGCTTAGTAATAATAGCACGGCTAAGCAATGGAGAAGCATGACTGCTATCGATCAAGTTCAAACATGGAATAGTCATCTACACGTAAATCAACTCCATGATTTGGCAACACGCTTGAAAAGAATGAGTCAAAATGATGTCAATTCATACATTTTCAAGTTAGGGTTAGCTGTATCGGGTGTGGTGATAGGAGGAGCACTGCTTTTAGGAGGTCGTACAGCAAATGAATCTTTAATCAATGCCGGTCTGTATATGGGTTTTGCAGTTGTTACCGTGCTTGCCGCCAAATTGGGGATCTATTTGGCCAATGGAACTAAAAAAGCTCAGGAAGCACAAGAAAATGCCGACGTGGCTCTTGCTTTAGGCTCACAACTTTGGGCTGTTACACAACAGGACCGAATCCATTACTACAGTTCGGATGGTATAAGCGCCCAATGGGTTCAAGAAAATAGGCTCTGGAGTCCTCAAACATCCTTCAATACTTACCCTACAACACAAACGGGTCACGTGGTTTATCCCCCATTTGCTCCCTATGCTTCGCCACCACCCTATAATCCTGCTTATTTAGCCGCACAAGCACAAGCGACTTCTCCTTCCGTTTCACTTGCGCAAAGTTTATTTGGGAGTCACAGCGACATTTAAGTTGGGTTTAACTTTAAGCTCTCAAAAGAGGCGCCCTAAAAAGCGCCTCTTTTTTTGCCTCTATTAAATTAATGTGATCTTAATATTGGGTTTAAATTTTATAAACATTTTCTAAGCATACTCTTGATTTATTATTAACTCAGGAGAATCCTATGATGCCTTTAACTTTTAAGCCAATTGACCTCTATTCCCAATATCCCACAGGAAACTCAATCTGGCGGGATGGTGATAAAATAGAGCGAGCACAGCTAATTGCTCAAGGAAATATTGGCTACATGACCCACAGCGTAGCTAAACAATGGAGCCAAGATGTTGCGGCAGAAGCGGCAGCTTTAGCGCGAATCGCAGGACCCAATCTGCATGCTGAAAAATTGAAGCAACTCGCAGCTCATTGTGAAAAACTCACGCGTGCCCAAGAGCTAACATCTCCTTGGAAAATGCTTGCATTCGCAATTGCAACCAGTGTGGTTGTATGGGCGCATGGAAGTTTTCATTTAGGCTTATCTGTTTTTGGACTGATCATGGTTCCCACTCTTGGGAGATCATTTAAAGCTGAAAAAAACCAAAGAGATTCTACCGTGGCTATTTTAGTGCTTTCCAGCGAACTTAACCGTGTTCATCCTTCTGAAAGATTGTTTTCTGTAGAAGCGCCTACACCTGCATTTCGACCCTATTGGTCTTCACAAGCGGTCATCGATCGTCAGCGTCAATGGGCATGTTATAATGCCCCCTTATTGTCTTATTAGTGTTGTTCGATTTTTTGGAGGCGCGCTTCGAGGGATTTGATCCGTTCGAGGGTCTTGGCGAGGTTGCGCACGTGGACGCTGATCCGGTTGTGCTCGGAAAGGGGGAGGCAAGGAGCACCCCCATATTTGCCGGCTGGAAGGGATTTGTCGACACCCGTGCGGGCGGTGAGGATGACGCCGTCGGCTAGCTCTAAGTGGCCGGTGAGGCCACATTGACCACCCATAATGACATGACGGCCCGTTTTTGAAGAGCCGGAAATACCTGTTTGGGCGACGATGATGTTGTGTTCGCCTAGCTGAGCGCCGTGGCCGATTTGAACGAGATTATCTACTTTCGTTCCTCGGGCGATGCGGGTCGATTTAAAGCGGCTGCGGTCGATGGTGGTATTGGCACCCACTTCCACATCTTCTTCAAGAATTACGTTGCCCACTTGATTCAATTTTGTGTGGCGCCCCTGTTTGTCGGTGGTGTAGCCAAAGCCGCATGAGCCGATCACGGCTCCTGGCTGAATCACCACCCGTTCTTTTAAAATGCAATTTTCGCGGATGGTGACGCGGGGGTGAATGACAGAATCAGCGCCAATGTGCACATGGGGTCCAATAAATGTACCTGCACCGATGTGTACGCGGTCTCCGAGGGTCACATTTTGATCGATGACCGCGTGGGGCCCAATGTGCACGTCCTTGCCAATTTTTGCTGTGGGGTGGATCACGGCGGTGGAATGAATCCCTTCGAAACCGGTAAGTGTATTGCTGTTTTGATGAAAGGCTTCCAAAGCTGTCTGAAAGGCGCGGGAGGGGTCTTCGTGGATCAAGTAATTGCGCGCTTCGAGCTGCCCTACATCGGGAGCAATAAAGATCACCCCTGCAGACGATTTGCGCATCAGCTGTTCATAGCGCGACGTTTGGCCAAAGGGGAGTTTATTGAGAAAAGAGGCGTCGCGGGAAGTGGCCGATTCGAGGTCGGCCACATTTTCGATGGTATAGGTAGGATCTCCAACCAGGCGAGAGGAGGTGAGCTTAGCCAATTCTGCCAGAGTATAAAGCCTACCCATTTATGAACCTTAGTTGTTAGCGGTGGTTTTGCTGGCAGCTTCTTTTTCGAAGTCTGCATCGAGTGAAGCCACGACTTTGTTAGTGATATCGAGATCGGGAGAGGAACTAAATACTCCTTCTTCATTCAAGATGATATCGTACCCTTCCGATTTGGCAATCCCGTTGGCCGCTTTGGTGACCAAATCGTTCATGTTTTGGATCACTTTCAAATTGGTTTGCTGCAAAACTTGCATGTACTCTTGCTGTTGACCGCTCAATTCTTGGCTTAAGGCTCTGAATTTTCTCTTCAAATCGGTCTCTGCTTCGGCAGAGAGACTGTCGAGATAGTCGGGATCGTTGAGTTTCGCGGCCAAGTCGTTTAAGGTTTTATCCTTTTCGCCGAGAACCGATTCCATTTGTTTTTTCAGATTTTCGAAATTGGATTGCTCTTGTTTCCCCAGTTTCGACTTTTCGACACACTGCTTGAAATTGACAATGCCGATCCGCAGTTGCTGCTTATTGGCGGCAGGTGCAGCCGCTTTTACTGGCGTCGCCGGTGCGGCTGTCGTTTGTGCTGGCAGAGCTGCTGCCATCAGCAGGCTAGCTGCGCATGCTAAGAGTGTGTAGTAACGTTTTTGCATAATAGATCTCCTCATTTTTAAAATTGTCCACCCATCTGGAAGAAGAATTTCTTCACATCGCTGTTCTTGCGGGGGTTGAGCGGATAACCCATCCCCAGGGTAACCGCTGGTAAGCTATCGATTAATTTGAGTCTCACCCCGTAACCAACCGACATATTTATACGGCCAAAGCTAAATAGTTTATCATTTAAGGCGCCCGCATCAAAGAAGAAAAAGAGGCTACCCCGTTTGTAGAGTTTCCGGTCGTATTCGATCGAATAGAATTGGAGCGATGTCCCCCCGAGCGGATCGTCTTTACCCGCTTGAGGGCCTAAACGGTAGCTGCGGTAACCGCGCACGTTGTTATCCCCACCCAAAAACAGCTTTTCGTCGATTGGGATGGTATGGACCTTGGTATCCCCATAAGGAACTAAGAAACGCACATCCCAGCGAAATTTCAAGGTCCCGCGCCGGTGCAGTGGATAATAATAGGTGTTCAGGTAGGCAAAACCCAAGAAGGAGTGATACCCCCCAATCCCTGCAATTTCCCCGAGTAACTTGGAACGGTAGCCGCTTCTAGGACAAACCGGATGGTCGGTTGAATCATAAACCAACGTAGGACCCCAAGCAGAGATGATCCCCGCATGTTTGGCGCGCTCTTTTAATTTGTGATGCTCATGCAACTTGTGCAAGAAGTTACGGGTGACCGTGCGCCGCTCTTCGGCGGTTTTGGCTTCGGCAATTTGCTTTTCATACTTGCGGATGATATGGCCGCGCCCGTCTACATCGATATGGGTGTTGCGCAAACGGTAGTGCCACCCTGTTCTTAAAAAGGCGTTGTTTTGGTAAGAGGCGTGCAGCGTGATCCCTTGCCCATGGATGCTATAGTCATCGGAGATGTAGTTGTTGATGGTGCTGTCGATGTCGAAGCCCACGGTCCATTTAGTATCCATGAAATAAGGCTTAGTCCAACCTAATTCATATTTGGTGCTCTTGGTACCCCAGGTAGCATTGAGGTTCAGGTGCTCGCCACCCCCTCTTAATACTCTGAAACCATCTCTCCAAAACGATCCCAACCCTTCATGGTTGAAGTTCTTTTCAGTGACGCTGATCCCCCCAAAGAGGCTTTCTTGGTTGCTCACCCCGAACGAAACGTTAAAATGGCCGGTGTTAGTTTCTTCCACTTCGATATGCACGTCGCGGTAATTTCCTCCTAACGTGGGATCTTCCGATTTAACGGCATAGACGTTCACGTTCTTGAAGTAACCGATGTTTTGCAACCGCTCTTCTGTCCCTTGCAGTTTTTCGATGTTAAAGACTTCGCCGGGTACAAGGAGGGTTTCGTGCAAAATCACTTTGGTCTTGGTGGAACAGTTGCCAAATACTTTCACGAGACCGACGTTGAATTGCCCCCCCTCATCGATGGTAAAGTGGACGTTGTACAACCGATTTTCACAGTCAAGGGTCGGCTCAAAGTCAATAACGGCATCGATATATCCTTTTTTCCCGTACAAATTGGTCAGGGCCAAAATGGTCGCCCGGATCGCATCAGGGGAGTAGGGGTCGCCCGGTCCAATTCCGAGTGCGGCGCGCACCTCATCGTCGCAAAAGAGCTGATTGCCTTCAAAATCCACTGTACCGAAGGTGTAGAGTTCACCCCGGTCGAGATTCACATTGACGATGATCCGCTCGCAGTTAGGCACCTCTTCGATCGAGATGTTGACTTTGGCATCGGCAAAACCTTTATTTTGGATGTAATTGAGCACCGACAGCTGGTCGTGGGCCATCATTTCTTCATTGTAGGTCCCTTGATTGCTCATCCAGCTGGTGAAAAGGTTGTATTCTTTGGTAACCATGATGTCGAGGAGCTCATCCTTTTCATGCTTGGTAAAGCCGCAGAAGCGGATTTTTCTAATTTTTCCCGCTCTCCCTTCAGCGACAGAGATGATGATGTTGACCGCGTTGCAGTCGGGGTCTTTGTTGATGGTGTATTCCAGTTCTGCTTCGTAGAACCCTTTTTTCACGTAGTAGGCTTTGAGTTTGTGGAAGGCTTTGTTGAAGCTTTGCCGGTCAAAAACGGCTCCTGGAGCAATCCCCAGTTCTTTTTCCAATTTGTTCGCTTTAATTCGGTCATTGCCCAAATATTCGATCGTTTTGATCACCGGGCGGGGCCAAATCCGCAAACGGATGATCATTTTCCCTTCGTGGCTTTCAAAGAGGGGCAAAATGCGGTCATATTCGCGCGCCAATGTTTTCAAATCGTTATCGAAATCGAGGTGGGAAAAGTGGTCCCCCTCTCTTGTCTTAATTTTGGAAAGGATTGCTGGGATATCTCCACAAGTCCCTTCAGGTAGATTTTCAATGACGATATCGAGTTTTTCAATCACTTGATTTTCAAAATGAACGTTTTGGGCGTTCATTGCAGTACACACGGTCAGTAGAAATAGTATTATGTATTTGCGCATAAGTTCCTCGAGGGAGTGGATGAAAGGTGCCCATGATAGGAGATTTTGGGGTCTAGTGGCAAGCATTTTCCCTCGATTGCCGTGGACGTGCCCCTGAGACAATTGCAAAAGTCAAACTCTGTTACGTGCCCGTGTGCGTGCCCGTGCCGGTGCCCGATCTTGTCTTTCATACTCTTGATTTCAACGATG
>Ga0153954_1001876_pt1 | contig 10067 bp, 8 predicted proteins | sample TSFL038MetaG_FD_102277 | JGI IMG/M metagenome (GOLD analysis project Ga0153954, IMG submission 102277) | Attine ant fungus gardens microbial communities from Florida, USA - TSFL038 MetaG | ecosystem: Host-associated > Fungi > Mycelium > Unclassified | place: USA: Florida, Wekiwa Springs State... | reverse complement strand
GGATGGAGGCGGCCATCGTCGAGCGCGCATCACGCTCTCGGAGATGACCCGCCAGAGCTGATCGGACGCCGCTCGCGTCACACGAGGATCATCCCGCCGTCCGACATGATGACCTGCCCGGTGATGTAGTCGGAATCGGACGACGCCAGGAACGAGGCGATGCCCGCGAGGTCCTTCGGCTTCGACGGATAGCCGAGCAGAATGCTCGCCGAGAAGCTCTCGATGAACTCGCCCTTCTTCTTGATCACCCCCTTGTCGATCATATCCTGCTCCAGGCCGTCCCACAGCGGCGTCACGACGACGCCCGGAGCGAAGGCGTTGACGGTGATCTTGTGCTTGGCGAATTCGCGCGCACCGGCTTGCGTCAGCGAGATGACCGCGGCCTTGCTGCAGCAATAGGGCGCGAATTCCGCATAGCCCTGACGGCCGGCGATCGAAGCGGTGTTGATGATCTTGCCGCCGCCGCCCTGGGCGATCATTTGCTTGGCGCCTTCCTGAATGCCCAGCATCACCCCCCAGCCGTTCACCCGCATGATGCTGTTGTAGTTCGTCTCGTCCACATCGAGAAACGGAACAGGCTTGTTGAAGCCGGCGTTGTTGAACAGCACGTCGAGCCGGCCGAAGCTCTTCACCACCTGATTGATCGCCGCCTGCATCTGGCCGCGGTCGGCGACGTCGACCTCGACGCCAATGGCCTTGCCGCCTTCGGATTTCAAGCTTTCAGCGACCGCCTTCGCCTGGTCGCCCTTGAGGTCGGCGATGGCGATCGCAGCGCCTTCGGACGCCAAGCGTCGAGCGATTCCCTCGCCGATCCCCTGGGCCCCGCCCGTGATCATGATCGACTTGCCTGCGAGCTTGCTCATGGTTCCTCTCCTGGTTGTTCCTGCGGTTCTGTGAACCGTCCAATGCAAACGTTGCCGCAGCGAAGGAACGAGGGGTCCTCGCCTCGTTATCTCGAACTCGTCGCGCTTTTCTCGCTCGATGCGGTCTCCGGGCTCATGTCCGTTTCGTCTTTTTCTCCCCTGACGAAGAGCGATGCCGCACGCGCCTTACGCTCCGCGCATTGAGAGAAGATCGCGCGCTACGCCGCCTTGTTGTGAAGCGTGACCTTGATGCACTTGTCGGCCTGAGACCCGAGCTCGAACGCCTTGACGGCGTCGATCAGCGGGAAGTGATGCGTCTGAATCGGCGTGAGATCGAGCCCGGTCCGTTCGAGGAAGCGGATCGCCGCCGGCCACACACCGGGTGAGCCGATGCTGCCCTTCATCGTCAGGTTGCGCATCTGGATATTGCCGAGCTTCGCGGGGATCATGCGGCCGATATTGATCCCGATCATCGCCACCCGGCCGTTCTCCTTCGGCAGGTCGAAGACGATTCCGAGCGAGGTGTCATGGCCGGACGCTTCAACCACGAGATCGGCGCCGCCGTTGGTGAGCTCCATGACCCGCTCGACCGTATTTTCCTTCGTGGGGTCGATGGTCGCCGAGGCGCCCAGCTTCATCGCCGCCTCCCTCCGCGAGGCGATCGGATCGATGATGATGACCTTGGCCCGCATGCCGATCGCGGCCGCGGCGGAGACGAGGCCAATCGTGCCACCGCCCGAGACGACGACGGTCTCACTCGCGTCCGTGCCGCCGATATTGTGGATCGCATAATAGCCGCAGGTGAACGGCTCGATCATCGAGCCCGTGGCGTCGGTCATCGTCTCCGGCAGCTTGTGGATCCATTCCGGGCGCACCTTGAAATACTCGCGGAACGCGCCATCCATCGAGAAGCCGAAATGGTGGATGCGGTCCGGCAACTTGACGACGCACTCGCCGACGACGCGGTCGCCGGCCTTGAAGCCCTTCACCGCTTTGCCGGCCTCGACGACTTCGCCGATCCACTCGTGCCCAGGGGTGACGGGATAGCTGATGGGAATGATATAGCGCCCATAGAGCAGCTCGTAGTCCGAGTGACAGATGCCCACCTGCCGCATGCGCACGAGCACTTCCGTGGGCTCCAGCTTGGGCTCCGCGATGTCCTCGACGACGGGTCGGTTCGGTTCCTTGAAGATTAAAGCCTTCATGGCGTTCTCCTTTAAGCGACGGCCTCGACGCGGCCAGACGACGCGCTCCGGACGATGGATTCGAGCAGCGAGATGTTGGCGATGAGTTCGTCGCCGGTGATCGGATAAGCCCGCTTGCCCCTGACCGCGCCGGCGAAGGCTTCAAGGTTGTCGAGCACCGGCTCGCCCGGGCCGATCTCCTCGGTCGCGATCCGCCCGCCCTTCTTTCCCTTGATGACGACCCATCCCTCGGGCGCTTCGACATGCGCCTTGTCGCGCACCTCGACCCAGCCATGCGTCCCGTACACGGCGAAACGCGACACGAAGGGCATCGCGAGATTCGCTGAAATGTACGACGTGCCGCCGCCCTTGAAGCGAATATAGGCCGAGAGCGTGTCGCCGCCCGGCAGTTCCGATCCGCGCCGCTCGCACGTGACGAGAACCTCCTTGGCCGGCCCCATGAGAGCCACCGAGAGGTCGGTCAAATGGATGCCGGTCGCGGTCATGCCCGCGGCGGGTGCGTGCTCCGCCTGGAGGCGCCAGTTGGAGGGATCGAGCGACAGGAACTTGTCGTGGCTGAAATTGGCTTCGATCTGCAGGAGCGTTCCAAGCCTGCCGGCGGCAGCGTCCGACAGGATGGCGGCGATCGGCGGCTCGTACCGGCGCTCGTGGCCCATGCCGAGGACGAGACCGGCGGATTTGCACAGGTCGACGGCCGCCTCCGCATCCTTCCGGGTGAGGGCGAGCGGTTTTTCGCAGAAGACATGCTTGCGCGCCGCGACGGACTGGCGGATCTGCTCGCCATGGAGCGCGTGCGGCGTTGCGAGGATGACCGCGTCAACCTTTGGGTCGGCGAGCGCCGCCGCAAGGTCCGGCGTCACCGGGACGCCGAGCTCAGCGCCAACCTGCTTCGCGGCGTCCCCGTTCGGCTCGACCGCCCGCACAAGCGCAATCTCCTTGCCTTGCGCTTTGATGAGCGCGCCCATCTTGCGGCCCCACCATCCGAGGCCCACCAACGCTACGCCAACCATTCCCCACTCTCCTTATCCTGCTGATCGTCGCTCAGGCCGCATTCAGCTCGCTCACCCGCTCAGCCAGCTTGCGGATGTTTCGCCTCGCACCCTTGAATTTCGCCGAAATGAAGGTTTGCTCGCCAATAACGGCGCCGCCACGACACATCGATCATGCGCCTGCCCGCCCGCGGACCGCCGAGTAGGCCAGGGCCGCGATGAGGATGAGCCCGCCCTGGAAGACATACTGATAGGTCTGCGACAATCCGAGAAAGGCGACAACGTTGAGCACCTCAGTGAGGAGCAACGCGCCGATCGCCGTACCGATGAAGCTGCCGCGGCCGCCGCGCAGGCTCGTGCCGCCGAGAACCACGGCCGTGATGCTCGAGAGCGTGTAGTTCACTCCCTGCTGCGGATCGCCGACCCCTATCTGCGCCATCAGCATGACAGCTCCGAGCGCGGCGAAGAGCGAACACGCGATGTAGCCGAGGACGACGACCCGATCGATCCGCAGGCCTATGCGCCGCGCTGATTCTTCATCCGATCCAACAGCGCGAAGCTGCCAGCCCCCCCGCGTCTTGCGCAGCACATATTCGCCCACGACGACGCAAGCCGCGAGAGCGAGGAACGCAACGGGCATCGGCCCGAACTGCCAAGTGATCGCCTGCGTCACGGACGTGTTGATGTAACCTCCCGGTCCGTCGCGCAGCAGAAAGCTGCACCCTTGCAGCCCGATATACATCGCAAGCGTCGCTGCGATGGGAGTGAAGTTTGCGAAGCGGATCAGGCAGCCGTTGATAGCGCCGACAACGACGGCGCCGACGAAGATGAGCGCGAATCCCGCAAAGATCGCCATCGTCGAGCGGTCATCGTTGATGAAGAACGACGCGATCACGACCAAGAGGCCGGCGAGGGGACCGACCGACAGATCGACGCCCGCCAACAACAAAGGAATGGTCTGACCGAGAGCGATAAAGCCAAGCGCCGTCGCCAGCATGAGGATGTTGGAAATATTGAACGCGGACAGAAAATTCGGATTGTGATGGAAGGCGAAGAGGGCCAGCAGAACCGCCGCGATCGCCAATGGCGCAGCGGGCGCATTGTCCGTCTGCAGACAGTGGCGCCAGTCGATTCCTCTCGCGCCCGCCTTTCCCGCTTCGCCGGCTTCGGCGTCCGAGTGATGCTGGGCGCTCACCGCCGCGGCGACGATGCCGGCCTCGACGACATCGTCGCCGGTCATCGTTTCAACGACTCGCCCGCGCGAGAGCACGATGACTTTGTCGCACAGCCCTTCGAGCTCCGCCGCGTCGGACGAGTTGACGACGACGGGGGTGCCCGAATTCGTGATCTCGCGCAGGATGCGGTAGATCTCGGCGCGAGCTCCGACATCGACGCCCTGAGTGGGCTCATCGGCCACGATCAGGCCCGGCTCGGCGAGGAGCGCGCGCGCCATGACGACCTTTTGCTGATTGCCGCCCGAGAGCGATCGAACCGGCGCCTCGAGGCTCGCGGCCTTCACCGCGAGCGACTTGAATGCGTCCGTGACATGGCCGGCCTCGCGACTGCGGCTGACGATCCCCCAGGAGGCGAATCGTCCAAGCGCCGACATGGACGCGTTCTCGCGGATGGTCAGGCCGCCCGCCAGGCCCTCGACCAGCCGGTCCGAAGGCATGAACGCGGCCCTGCGCATCAGAGCGTGGTGGTTGAGCAGTCGCCCGCCAAGGCGCACTCGTCCCTCGGACGGCGCGAGACCCGCCAGCGCGCGCATCAGCTCCGACTGACCGTTTCCAGCCACCCCCGCGACGCCGAGGATATGTCCGGGCGCGACGTCGAAGCTCACGTTCCTGAATTTCTGGCCGCCGAGCCCCTCGACAGAGAGGTTGGCGTCTCGCGCGGCGTCCTCGGCCTTCGGCGGAAACGTCGATCCGAGCGCGCGTCCGACGATCATGCTCAAGAGCGCTTCGTTGGTCACTTCGGCGACGAGCGCCCTCCCCCGCACCCAGCCATCGCGCAGGACGGTCACTCGGCTCGCAATCTGTCGGACTTCCGCCAGACGATGCGTGATGTAGATGACCGCGGCGCCGTCGCGGACCACGGCGCGAATGCGGTCAAACACGAGGTCTGTCGATTCGCGATCGAGCGAAGCGGTCGGCTCGTCGAGAATGAGCACCTTCGGCCGCATCGCCAGCGCCTTGGCGATTTCCAGCAACTGCTTCTGCGCGACGGTGAGAGCGTCGGCGCGCATGCGCAACGGAACGTCGAGGCCGACGGCCTCGAGCGTTTCCTGCGCGGCCTCGCGCGGCGATCGCCCGGCGAACAGCGATTGCGGCAGCGCGACCCGGAGATTATCGAGCACCGACAGATCTTCGAGGATGGCGGGATGCTGATAGGAGATCGCAATGCCGAGCGCCACAGCCGTCTCAGGCGACATTGGAGACACGCTCCGTCCTTCGAAGACGATCTCGCCCGCGTCCGGCTGGTTGACGCCCGAGATGATGCTCATGAGCGTCGACTTGCCGGCGCCGTTCTCCCCCAGCACCGCGTGAACCTCGCCGCCGCGGAACGCGACGCTGGCGTCCGAAAGGGCGGCGACGCCCGAATAGCTCTTGGATATCCCGGTCATCCGGAGGGTGACGTTTCCCGACGCGTCTCCGCCGGGATCGAGGTCGCTTGCGATGACAGGTTCGACAGCCAAGGCGCTCATCCGCATTGCGCGACGATCGTCGCTGAAAAAGGGCGGCCCCGGATCGGCGTACCGCCCGGGACCGCGAGACCTCACTTGTTGATCAGCTTCGCCTGATCCTCACCTTTCATCTGGGCTGAAAGATAGATGTCGCCCGGAAGGTCCTTCCGGCATTGCACGGCGCTCGGCTTGCCAGACACCGAATCCTCGAAGTGGGGCGCGACGAACACTTCGTCTTTCGGCGTCGTCCCGCCGGTCGCGAGCGCCACCGCCCATTGAACCGCCAGGCGCGCGTTGTCGTTGCCGGTCGCCACCGTGAAAAGCTTGAAGTCTGGATTGTCGGCGTGGTTGTCGGTCCAGAAGCAGCCGAGGATATTGCCGTCCGAGGTGGCGATCGGGGGGATGGACCGGTTGAACTTCTTAAAGACCGGAAGAGCGCCGACCAGCGATGGCCCGAAATCGGAGACAATGACGTCGATCTTCGGGTTCTTCGCGATCTCGGCGGTCAGAACCTGCTGAGTGAGCGCGGGATCCCAGTTCGTCACATCGAACGGCGCCGGGTTGATGAACTTGTACTCGGGCCCAAGCACCGACTTGAGACCCTCGAGTTCACTCAGGCCCTGGCTGTTCCCGGCCGGGCCGCTGATGAACAGGACATTGCCGCCGCTGGGCAGGATGCTCTTGATCCAGTTCGCCCAACTCACGCCGTCCTCCTTCTCGGAGGCGCCGACATATTTCGAGTAGTTCTTGCCGGCTTCGCCGCCGACAACGACACGATACGGAACGACCACCTTGCCTGACTTGTAGACGCTGGTCAGCGCAGGAAGCACCGCCGGACCTGCGTCGCCGAAGACGACCAGCGCGTCCATTCCGCGGGCACCCATGCTCTTGATGTCGGAGATCGCCTTCTGCGTATTCCCCTGCCCGTCAGCATATTGATATTCGGTGATGCTCGGGCACTTGAGCGCCTCCTCCTTCGCGGAGGCTGTGGTGATGACGCGCCAGCTGTTGCCGCCAAAGCCGTCGAGAAAGGCGATCGACGCCTTTTTCGGGCCGCACCACGACGGGGTGTCGGCAGAGGCGACGGACCCGCCGAGACCCAGCAGCGCGGCGACGGCGAGCGCCCCGCAGCTTCCAAACATCGATCGCTTCATAGTTCTTTCCTCCTCTTGACTTTCTGCTCTGTCTTTTTGGCTCACCGGAACGAATAGATGGCGATGCCAAATCCAAGCGCGAGCGCCTGAATGATGGTCTGGGCCGAATAGGGAACGCCTACCGCCAGCGCGAATTGGCTGAGTTGGGTGAGGAAGAACGCGGCGATCACGGTCGAGACCGGGAAGCCGCGCCCGCCGAGAAGGGAGGTTCCACCAAGGACGACGACCGCGACCGAGGGCAGGAGAAGCGAATCCCCCTGAAAGGCAGTCGGCTGGCTCGTGATCCCGGCAAGCAAAACGCCAGCGGTGCAATAGAGGAGCTGCGCGAGGACATAAGCCATCATCTGATAGAGGCGCACGCGCAGGCCCACCGCGCGCGCGACCAGGGGGTTCGCGCCGATGGCCTCATACCGACGTCCCACGACCGTCTTCTTCATGACGAAGGCGACGATCGCCAGAATGGCGAGAGCGAAGTAGATCGCGTTCCCCACGCCGAGCGTGTCGCCGCCGGCGATCGCGGCGAGGAGCGTGCTCGTCGATCTCGGGACTCCGCCGGAGACGGCGAAAACGCCGCCATAGATGAGGGCGTTCATGCCAATCGTGGCGACGATCGAATTCAGACGGATGAACCCGACCATCACGCCGTTCGCGGCGCCGATCAGAATTGCTGAGCCAAACGCCATGAGCACCGCGGGCAGGAGATTGGCGTTGTTTCCCGCCGTCACATGCGTCGAGATCACGACCGCGAGCGACACGCCGCCCGCAACCGAGAGGTCAAAGCCGCCCTGCTGGACAACGAGCATCTGCCCCAGTCCGACAATGGCGAGAACGGCCGCAAAAGGCAGGCTTCCCGAGAACGCGCCATAAGACACGCTCGAGGGTGCGAAGATGAGGCACGCGACGATCAGCCCCGCCGTGGCCAGAACGACGGTCAGGAACTCTCTCGGCAGGGGGAATTGGAAAGCCCGGCGCGCGCCAGGGACGGCGCTCACCTGATCGCTGGTCGCTTTCATCCCATTGTTCTCAGGACAGACCTATCCGGGATTGAGGAAAGCCGATCGTGAAGCCGCCGCTCCCACGACGAGTTCAGCGCAGAGCCAAGCGAGTCTGGACGCCATGGCGGACGCGCGAATCACCGAGCGCGCAGACTGAGCGAGCCGCGAACGTTGTCGTGCAGAATGGGAAGATCCGCGGGGCGCTCGAGGCGCGAGGCGGGAAGCCAAAGGCGAATAGAGCTCATTCGACGCATCCTCCCATCCGGCTCTCTCTCGGCGAGGCCGGCGAAATCACGGCTCCGCTGCGCGCCCGTTGGATGCAATCCTAACAAACTTGGGCTATTGGCCCGGGACTGAAATATTCAAAATGGATCAATTGCAATGGGCCGGGTGACGCCGCCCTAATGGCGCGCAAAGGCCAGGCATGTGTTCTCGCCGGCGCGGCGCTCAGGCCGCCGAGTATTCCACATCGGTCATGATGAACCGGCCGCCGCACGGCTCCACCCTCCGAGCCGCGGCGCCGTCATGTGGGAGCTCAGCGGTCGCTGAGCCCGACCCTGTCGTTGCAGAACGGCCGCGTGGGCGAAGTCCTCGCGCGGCGACCTTATTTAGCGGCGGGGAGCGGGACCGGTTTGGCGCTGAGCGTATGCAGATAGTCCAGGATGTCGGCGCGTTTCTGCGCGTCTTTTTCCCCGGCGAAGGCCATCTTGGTGCCCGGGGCCATCGTCTTGGGGTCGGCAATCCAGGTGTCAAGCTTTTCGTAGGTCCAGTCGCCCCCGATCTTCTTCAGGGCATCGGAATAGGCGAAACCAGCGACCGATCCGACCGGACGCCCAACCACGTCGTAAAGATCGGGGCCGATCTTCTGGCCGGCGCCTTCCTTGAAATTGTGGCAGGTCTCGCAGACCTTGACGTCGTGTTCGCCCTTCGTCACGTCGGCCTTGGCGAGGAGCGTCGGCAGCGGAACTTCGGGCGCGGCGGGCGCGGCGGCGGTCGCGGCGGCCGGCTCCCCCGAGGGAAGCGCAAAGCCCGGAACCTTCGGAGTTCGCGGCGCAAGGACGAGGTTGCTGAAGGCCACCAGCAGCATGACGAACAACACCGCCCCTAGCGCTGAAAGCGAGACCCGGTTCACATTCACGTGGTCCATAGGCGGAGGAACTTTCGTGGGCTGGAGTGGGGTTTATTCTTCAGGAAGACGCAGTCCGTCTGCCGAAGCTGATTAGCCGCTTTGCGCTTGCCTTGGCAACACGTATAAGCCCCCTTGCGCCTCAAATTTGGCTTAATCGAAACGGATGGCCCGCCCCATCGTCCTCATTCCCGCGCGTATGAACGCGACCCGACTTCCCGGAAAGCCCCTCGCAGACATTCACGGCGCGCCGATGATCGTTCATGTCTGGCGCCGGGCGGTTGCAGCGGACGTCGGGCCGGTCTGGGTCGCGGCGGACGACCCGCGCGTCGTCGACGCTGTGGCCTCGGCCGGCGGCAAGGCGGTCATGACTCGCGTCGATCACGCCTCCGGGTCCGACCGAATCTTCGAAGCCCTTGGCGCTGTCGACGCCGACGGCGCTCACGACGTCGTGGTCAACATCCAGGGGGACCTGCCGACCATCGACCCTTCGGTCGTTCGCGCCTCTCTGTCGCCGCTCGCCGAGAAAACCGTCGATATCGCCACGCTTGCGACGCCAATCACGCGCACGGAAGAAAAAGACGATCCGAATGTCGTCAAGGTGATCGGGACCGAGCTCACGCCCACTCGCCTGCGGGCGCTCTATTTCAGTCGCGCCCGCGCTCCGTGGGGCGAAGGGCGTCTCCTGCATCATATCGGTCTCTACGCCTATCGCCGGGACGCGCTGCAGCGATTCGTGGCCGCTCCCCCCTCCCCTCTGGAGCGGCGCGAAAAGCTCGAGCAGTTGCGCGCGCTTGAGGCCGGCATGCGGATCGATGTCGAGTTGGTCGAGACGGCGCCGCTCGGCGTCGACGCGCCTCATGATCTAGAACGCGCGCGAGAGGCGCTCGCGCCGGGGAAGCACACGTGAAGACGAAGCACAGATGAACAAACCGCATTCGATCGCCTATCAGGGCGAACCCGGCGCCAACTCGCATATCGCCTGCGCCGATGACTATCCCGACTACGCTCCGCTGCCGTGCGCGACGTTCGAGGACGCTTTCGCCGCTCTG
>Ga0153954_1001875_pt1 | contig 10078 bp, 5 predicted proteins | sample TSFL038MetaG_FD_102277 | JGI IMG/M metagenome (GOLD analysis project Ga0153954, IMG submission 102277) | Attine ant fungus gardens microbial communities from Florida, USA - TSFL038 MetaG | ecosystem: Host-associated > Fungi > Mycelium > Unclassified | place: USA: Florida, Wekiwa Springs State... | reverse complement strand
CAACGAAACGTCCATCGGGATCAAAGTAACGGTATGGATTATTATGAAGATAAAGATAGAGATTATCGCTATCTCTAAATCCTTCAGGATCTTTTGTAAGCCACCGCCCAAGGATTGGGTCATAGAAACGATGGCCAAAATTGATATGCCCTAAAAAAGAATCATATCTTTTAGAAGCAAAACGCCATGGATTGATAAATCCAGAATCAAATTCTTCCCCAAAAGCAGTATAAGAATAGATTTCTCTCACTTCTTTTGTATTTGCATCTACAAGACCAACAACATTCCTTTGACTATCTAACATCGGAATAAAAACTTCATCATCTAACTCAATAGCAACAGGTAAACGATGAAAACCGAGCACTTTGAGTTGACGAAGTTTACCATCTACAAATGCACCAATTTCTTCTGTTCCTTGATAAAGGAAATTATTTGTCGAAAGTGCTTTCCCATCTATCGAAAAAATACGATTGTAGACTCTGCCAAATGGATCGTAAGTAAATTTAACTGTACCATTACCATTCTTTGCCTCAACAAGACGATCCAGTGCATCAAAAGCAAAATCAAATCCATCTTTAGTTTTTGGATTTCCTCGAAGATCATAATGACACTTCTTCTCACCAAACAACTCACACTCATCAAGAGCATTATAAGAGAGCTCTTGATCATTTTTTCTTATGCGATTGAAGTGGTTATCATATCCAAGAATTGTCTTGTTCTCTTGAATAAGCTGAGAAAGGGCATCATATCGAAGAGATGCCTTCAATCCATTGATTTCTTTTTCTATAACATTGCCTACGCTATCGTAAGAAAGATCTTCTTTGAAATAGTTGGACTTAGAGGACGATTTTCTGCCACAAAGATCGTATGTCGAAATGTTTGCTCCCGCATTGCAGATAAGAGTTTCTTCTTGCAAAAGACCATTCTTATCATACAAATCATAAGAATGTGCATAGAGAAGTCTACCCTCACCATCAAAACGACTTACCTTTCTTAAGTAAGCACCGTCATAAGAGTAGCCTATTTGACCGCTTCCAAAATCTAATGTTAAAAGACGGTCAAAAGGGTCATAAGTCATTTCTAAGCGTCTTCCATCAGGAAAATGCTCTTTTAGGATATTGCCAAACTGATCTACTTCCCTTTCAATAACTACTTTGTTGGATTTATCTTCAGCCTTGATCACATCTCCCACTGCATTACGAGTAAAATGGTGATTAATTGTTCCATCAGAAGAGATCAATTGCTCAATAAAGTCTTGATCATCATAGATATAGGTCAATGAAATTCCATCAGGCATTGTTTTTGTTAAACACTTGCCTTTTGGGGTATAAGTAAATAAAGTTTTCCTCTCACAGGACGTGCCTAAAGCTCTAATAGCTTCAGTCTGCCAATTCCTACTGCTATAACTAAATGCATCTGCTATTTCTGAAAGATCATTTTTCTTAAAAAGGAGGTTCCCACACGAATCATATTCATAAGAATATGATAAATGAACACCTTCGGAAGAAATAATTTCTTTTTTCACAAGCTTTGAAGTCGGATCAAAAATTTCGATTGTCTTTACTGACTGTGAATTAGTGGTTGTTTTTTTTAAAACTCTTTGTCCTTTTTCATTAACAAAAGTCTCATCGTACTCATAAGATGTGACATTGTTTGCGGGATCTATTTCTTGAATTAAACGACCAAAACAATCGTAGTCTTTTCTTTCTACGGCCGGATTTTCATCGACATATGTTGTAAGTGAAATACAGTTTCCATCACCATCATAACCATAATTTTTCTGCGAAAGAAGGCTTCCATCAACAGTCGAATCAGTTTCTTCCAAAATTCGACCTTTAAGATCCCTTTTAAAGGTTCTTAATAGAACATCATTGAAACGGATTGTTTCTACTCTACCAAGTGAATCATACGTAAATAGAGTAGATTTTGGACCTTGAATTTCTTTGATCTTTCTTCCTGCTCCATCGTAAAAATAGTAAGTTTCCTTTTTTCCTTTATCAATATAAGTCAGAAGATTAAAACCATCGTACTGCCATTGCTCTTCGTAAAATCCCCGTTTTTTTGAAGTCATTCTTCCTAAAACATCGTACTCATAAGTAGTCTCTTGTCCGTCTTCGTCAACAGCAGTTTTAAGCTTTCCAGTCTTCGTATACGTAAAACTCTCTTTCGTATTATCAGGATAGATAAAAGTTAAAGGAAGGTCGTAACAATTAAATGTTTTTACGATTTTATTTTTGTTCCCATCTGTATATGAAGTCTCTCTCCCTAAACAATCATATGATGAAAATGTCGAGAGATTCGTTGCAGGAAAATAAGAGGAAATTGCCTTCTTTGAAACTGGGTCGTAACTATAAAAAGTTGAATGATCAAATTTGTCTTTTTCTTCTACAAGATGATCACAAACATCATAGAAGAAGGTTTTTGACCACTGTTGATCATCATCTCCACAATCTGTAGTCTTGATTAATCTTCCTTTTTGGTCATATTTTTTCTTTGTAGTCAGTCGATGAGAAAAAGAAACTGAACTTATGCAACGTCCGTGTTCATCATATTTATAGATAGCTTGCTGACCAATTGGATTGGTCTCTGTAAGTAATTTCCCTCTTTCGTCATAGGTTCTCTCAATTGCATAAGAAAACACATCATCAGCATCAAACCATTCTTCTTTATTAACATTTCCCCACTGATCGTAATGTAGATGAACTTTTGTCAGCGTGAATTCTTTATCATTTTCAACATAAAGCTCTTCCACCCATTCTGGCATATGTAAAAATGGATCTTGTTGCCGAAGAGTGTACTTCGTGATTCTGTGATAGTTTCCTTTTCCTTTAACTATCTTTTTTATCAAATTGTAACAATCGTCGTAGACAGATATTTCTTTTATTAAAAGATCCTTACCATCAAAGACCTCTTTAGACTTCACAAGATTAGTTTTATCTTCGTACTCAAAGACGACTTTTTTCCCATCATCATTCAGCTCTTCTAAAAGAAGCTGCTTACCATCCTGAGAAAATTTTCTTTGAATCGTATGAGTTTGGTTAGCAAGATAATCAATCACTTGTTCTTTGATTGGGTTTCCAAACCCATCACAAGAGAATTTTCGTTCGTAAATTGTTCTCTTTCCATCGGTCATCAATACTGATTCTAGTTTTTGATCAGCTGACCAATTGAATTTCTTTTCTTTTTTTAATTCTTCCTTATCCCACCATTGAATGTAGCTCGGAAGCAATTGTGATGAAATTCCATAAATTACCTTTAACCCATCTTTTTGAGTTACTATTGTTTCTCCTGGAGATTTTCCGGCTTCTGGAAGATTGTAATCGATAAAGCAAGCATCTTGATCGCTTCCCTGAAAACAAAGTCCTGTAACTCTATACTGACGATGCTCGCGAGGTGTCTTTTTGGTGCCAAATATTCGGTAATTGCATAAATAACGACATTTTCTTCCATTTACTTCTTTAAGGAGAAGATCTTGATTGTAAAAATAAGATTCTGAAGGATAAAAGACTGATTGTACGTTTGTTAGAATAGGACGATTAAAACCATCAGTAAACGCATGAATTTTGGGTTCTGCTAAATCTTTAAAAACATATTGAAGCGTCTGACCAGAAGAAGAATTAAAGGTATCCTTATTGATCTTGATTCTCGCATAAGTATAGCGACCTTTGGGGTCTTGACTTTCAATTTGATACAATTCACCTTTGTTATAATAATATCGAATTACTTTCCCGTTTGGTAAAATTTCTCTTTCTAAGACAAACTTGTTTCCAGGCAAATTAGTTTTGTAAAATTGTTCAGTCCCATCTGGACGTAAAATTTGGACTGATAAGTTATCAAAAGAAATTATTTTTGTGTTTCTTACATCAAACTTTCCACTAACTTCCTCTCCACAGGCATTGCAAATACCATAGGCCTTCTGATGTAAATGAGAATCGTGATGTTTACTCAATTTTATGAATTCATAAGTCATCCCACAGCTATCTGTGATATGAAAATGTGTTCTTTTGGAACGAAGAAAAATATGAGGATAGATCTGCCAATCAGAATTCCCTTTGACATTTGCAGATCTTGGTAATTCACCTTCTTCTAGCTTAAAATAGGGGCAGAACGGATTAAAAGAACGATCGACAAAAAGAGGTTCTGCACCATTAACGATCATGTCTCTTTCATGCAAAACAACCTGACCGCTAAAGGGGCTAACTGTATCCGATATAAGAAAGTCTCGACGACTTGCGGCAATCTGTTCTGGTGACGATCTTGGCAGTTCTTCATCTGCTGCAAAGCAGCAAGAAATAAGACTAAGGAAAATAAAAAAGCGCATCACAAATATTCTTGAAAGTAAGAATGATGCGTGCTTCCAACCTTCAATTCCAACATCGATTATAGACATATTATTTTCCTTGTCATTATGTTGGGCTTTGGACTTTATAGAGTATTCAAAGAAAACGCAACCGTTTAATTTTTAAGAATCCAAATAATGAATTAAAAGATAGATTGTACTACTCTTTGATTGTTTCTAAACAAGACAAATAAAAAGGCCCTCAATTACTTGAGGGCACTTTTTAATAAATTGATTAACGAATTGATTGATTATTGATTATAAACAACTTGGCCTCTATAGCCTGGCCCAAAAGCCATTCCACCATCAGCAACTGACCTCCAACCATATTCATATCCTCCTGGATTAGCGGCTGCACCTTGAATAGCAGCTCTTTTTTCGCGAGCAAAGATTGCATTTTTCAGACAAGAAAACTATTGTGATCTCGTGAATTTTTACTCCGGATATTTATGAGAAATTTGTTTTTTAAGACTATTGTTCTGGCTAGTATGTTAGGCCCTTTCGGACTTCACGCCCAAAATATTGAGACTGGTAAAATGGTATCTGCTTTCTTAGAAGCAACTGGCAGTGAGAAGGAATACATAAATGCTGCTCAACTGGCATTTCAGGATAATGAAATTCTTTTTCAAACAGCCGACGGTCAATGGATACCAGTCTCTTTTATTGGAAAAGATGACAACGGAATTTTTGTGTATGCATATTTTGAAAGATGCAGCGAATGTGGGAAAAGGGCACCCGATGGGGTTTGTATCAATGTAAAATGCCGTAAGTACATGAGATAGATACTACCAACCTCGTGACTATGATGAAGTTCAAGATGAAGTTCAAGCTGTTTTGGTTTAGTTTCTTAACATTTTTTCTGTTAGCTATCTTTTACCAATCTTGTACAAGAATAGACAAAAAAAATGGGATAGGAATCGAGCAAATTGCTCCAGAAGACCGTAAAATACTGAATGCTTTTTTTGAAATACTTATTAAACATGAAGAAGGAGGATTTACCTTATTTGGCAAAAAACCCATTACGTTTGCTGAATACCTCCTTCCTCAAGAAAATGCAGTCATTGATAAAGAGACAATAATTCCTCTTTTACTTGAGGAAGGCTGGAAAGTATTCCAAAAATACCCTCAACTCTTTGTTTCAAACAACTTTTCGCTCAAACGATCCATCAATCCAAAAGATAGATTATCTATTGTCTATTTAACATTAGTTAATAAGAAAATAGCCCTCAACGTAATTGAAGAGCATCTTGATCTGTTTAAAGAAGTATACGGTTCTAAATTCAATCCCAAAAACTATTTAGAATCACTTGAAGAAGTTGCTTGGGAAGAACCCAAGTTGGCTGGCATTTTGTTAGGGTATGGACGTAAAAGCGCTTGGGCTTTCCATCGGATACGAGAAATCCCTCTTTACTACAACACACATCCTGAAGTATTAGAAAAAGAGTTAGAACTACTTACTGATGCCAGTAAAAAAGCAAATTCGATTTATTCAAATATTGGCGTACAAGATCATCAAGTTTCTGATTTTCTCAAACCGTCCCCAGGCTTCCCTTCCCTTGCGGACGAATTAAATTATATCAATGAACACTATTCGTTCTTTGAATTGGATGGCACTGATTTTACTTGCTCTCCTTTTTCTTCTTTTGGATTTAGATGCCTTGATAATGATGAAGAAGTTGCCAAACTACAATCTGCATATCAAGAGACTTTGAGTATCCTCAATAAAAGTTATGACAGTAAACCATTCTTACAGGTAACGTTGGAGCAATGGCAAAAAGACTAATTTTTTTCCTATTTACTATATTGTCGTGTAGCAATCTTCTCGCTTCAACAGTTGAAGACTGCTTCTGTTTCATTCAAAACCTAACAGATCAAGCTTCCAAGCAAATGGAAGGACTTGCCCAACAAGAAGGAATTAAAAAGATAGCTGATGGCCTCTACATCAAAACATTGAATGAAGGAACAGGCTCTGAAGTACTTTCTGAAAACGATAGTCCTTTAGTAACACTTAAAGTTTATGAACTAAAGCCTGGTGGGGACAATCATCCATATGTCGTCGATAATCCAAAGAAGATTAATCTCTCACATTGTATACCAGGCATTAGAGCAGGAGTGGCTGGCATGAAGCTAGGAGAAATGAGAAGAATATATATTCATCCCTCTATTGGTCATGGAGAATTACATCCCTTTTTTAGCTCTGAAGTTGTTTATTACGACATGGAAATTGTCTCTCTAAATAGAGAAATCCAATAAATCAACTTTTCACCTTGAGCAGATGAATAAAAAAGGCCTTCAATTGCTTGAGGGCTTTTTTTAAGGAATTGATTAAAGAAGTGAAATTGATCTATTTCACTTTCAACAACCACTTCATTAGATTGATCTTCAAAGTTAATTCACTGAAACAAATAGATTGATGAAAAATTGAAGATACCAGCACACTGTTCGGTGTTTTAAAAAACTCATGATTCAGTTTTCTTTAAAACATTCTTATAAGCTAATAGCTGTTATACTTTACTTTTTCCTTACAGGCTCTGTCGCCTTTGCTGCCAAACCTTTCATAGAGGTTACAAAAAAATACTCATCTTCAGATAAAGATACATATTTCGATGAAATAGATTTTTACGAACTTAAACCTACAGGATTCCCTGAAGGTACGGTTTTTAAAATGACTTACAGTCTTTTAGGAGAAGATTTCATAGATGCCAATTGGCCAAAAATCACTTCGTCCTCTCGAACTGATATACTTTCTTCTTTTCTATGGTCAGCTGAAGGCCTTGTACCAGGACAGCAAATGACCATCCGATTCCAATCTACCGATAGAAAATACGAGATAGAAAAGATATTAGATCCTTTCCCTCTAGAATTTGTTTCTAAAAAGGGACGCATTTCGGCCAAAGTGCAATTTATTTGCCCATATCCGACTGCGTATATTGTTTTTCTATCTGGAATCTCTCCAGATGAATCCTATACCTTTACCTCAGTTGTAGGTCATGAAACAATCAAACAACAAGTTAAAGGAGAAACACGTCTCTATCTTATGCCAGATGTTAATGGCTTGGATAATGTCATGAATAAGGTTTCATTGAAATTTACAGATGGCGACATTCTTTCATTTTCTGTTCCCGTCAAAAATGCGATCAAAAATCATGCTCAGCTATTACTAGAAAAAGGAATTAGTAAAAAAACTGGAGAAAAGCTTAGCCCAGCAGCAGAAGCTGTGTTGAGATGTTCTTGCGACTCTAAAAAAAGCACCACTCAAACAATAGTCATCAAGTAGTTTACTATGCTTACTCACCGCACTCAAAGTGCGGTGTTTACTTACTTATGCTTATATCGACCCATTATCAGAAGATCAGCATAGTTGCCTTGATATAGGTGGGCATATTTTAAAGTTCCTTCAACTTCAAAACCTAGAGACGAATAAAGTTGAACTGCCTTCTTATTTTGAGGCAAGACGGTTAACTCTACTCTACCAGATGAAGCCAGTTATCAGCAAGATCTAGGACAGCATTCATTAGTTGTCGGCCAATGCCTCTATCTTGAAAATCGGTATGAACCATGATCCCCACTCCACCTACGTGTCGTACACGAGGAACAGACTTTACGTGCAGCCCTACGGATCCCACAATCTTCTTTTTGCCACTCTGTTCGATTTCAGCGACAAGTAAGTGTTAATAGATCCCTTAGTCGAAATGACGAACCTCTATTACAATTTTTTGTGAACTAAGTTTGTAGATGACCTGATCAAGGTGAGCTTTGTTGTCTTTGGATAGATTTGCATCCCACTCATCTAAAAGAAGAATCTTGTAATCTTCGACTTGAAGCTCATTCAAACCAGCAAGAGCAATTTCTCCAGAAGAAGGGCTTGCTGAAACATTGCTCAATATAAATTGATGCTGAGCAGGCAAATAAGCTGCGGATGTTTTGTATTTTTCTTTTAGCTCTAACAAGAGGCTAGATTTTCCAACTCCATTTGGACCTGTAATAGTAAATCTCCCAAAAGAAAACTTCTCTAGTAGTTTCTCTAGTTCTTGATATTTATATTTTTCATTCTGAAAAGTGATATTTACAAGATCTTTGTTTATAAAATCATTTAGATCTAGTGGAGAAAGATATAAGACGCTCTCCATCGTCACAACTAATTTTTCTCTCAAATTTTTCCAACGTGCTAAATAAGATTGAACAATCTGCATATGCATGACTGTTTGCAAACTTCTTGGCATCATGACTAAAATGGCTAAAGCAAAACCTTCTCTATATTGATTTGTCCAAGCTAAAAATAAAGCTCCTCCTAAAACCATAATATTTGTAACAAGACTTGCAATGGATATTGCTAAATCACGCTTCTTTACGACTTCAATAGAAAAATCGATCGTTTCTTTAAAAATTTCATTAAATTTTTCAATCCATCTATTAAAAAATGATGGATTACCTAAAACAATATTATCCCAACTTTTGCTCATATGCGAGTTTAGTTGATTCTCCGCCAGAATCTCTTTTCGACTTTTTTCAGAAATTTTCTTGCTAAATGAGTTGATCATTCCAATTCCACAGAATCCTGAGAAAATAATTAAAAAACCCAAAATAAAGTCTGTGGCAAGAATGATTGAAATAGTATTCAAAACAATGTTTAGACTTGTTGCAGCCAAATCAACAAAGAAATCAACTGCTGATCGAATACTCTCTTGCCCTCCACGACACATAATGTCATGTCTCCGAGTTTTTGAAGACTCATTTCGCCAATGTGTAGGGTTATTGTAATTCGATTTTATGTATTCATCTAAATAAATTTTTTGAGATGCTTTATTTGCATATGTGGTTAATATTACAATCAAATAGTGAACTACTGTTCCAGGCAAAGAAATGCAAAAAAATAGGGGGATTGCCAAAGAAAGTTGGAATCCTTTTGAAGGAAACTGACTAGTGATCGTTCCTAAATAGTAAGTTCCAGTTGCGACAAGAATTTGTTGAAAAAGAACCGCAAATAAGGCCAGATAGAGCCATTTGTTTTTGAAATAATGCAATATTGAATTCATTTGAATTACCTTAACAACTCTAAATACTCCCAATCTAACTCAGTAGGCTTTTCTGCGGGCAACTCCAGGACGCTTTAGCCTATATAAAAGCTGAAAAAGGCTTAAGAAAATAGAAGTTTGCCAAACAAGCCTGGAGTAGCCCTCTGTGAATGAGGACTATCTAGGCAGCCGATTGTAACTCTTTTAGTTATGGCCGAGGAGACCTCATTCAAAGGGCGCTACTCTAATGACAAAGAACCCTATGCCACTTTAAAACACCTTATTAACCATTAAAAGAAACTGATTGGAGTTAAAGTTACTACCAAACTGTCCTTCATATCCTAAAGAGAATGTGTAATCATCGATCAATACACCAAAGTCTATCTCTGCATCTGCAAGATGAAGTGTGTTATTGAGTGCAAAGAGTGTCATGTTTGTAGGTAAGCCTACAAAATTTCCTTTTATGACATCTGTTTGAAACAATTGCTCATAAACATAACTGACCTTTGGTTGGATAAAGAATGTCCCCCAACCGTAATCAAAAGGTGCAAAAATCTTCACACCTGTTTCACTGCGAAGCATTGAAGCATGACGGGATTTGCCATGAAAATTGAAGGGACTTGCTCCATGTTCGTTATAACTATCTTGCCAAGCAAAAGCCCAATCTAAAGAGGTAAAGGGGATAAATTCTCTTCCACATAGTTCTCCACGGTATCCTATTTCT
>Ga0153954_1001874_pt1 | contig 10086 bp, 5 predicted proteins | sample TSFL038MetaG_FD_102277 | JGI IMG/M metagenome (GOLD analysis project Ga0153954, IMG submission 102277) | Attine ant fungus gardens microbial communities from Florida, USA - TSFL038 MetaG | ecosystem: Host-associated > Fungi > Mycelium > Unclassified | place: USA: Florida, Wekiwa Springs State... | reverse complement strand
GTGGACGAAATAATAGCCGGTCGGCAATAACAAAGGATGCGCGGCCAGCGTGCTGATCCGGCCCGCCTCAAGATGCGGCCCGAGATAGGCCATGTCCATCAGCGCGACGCCGGCTCCGGCAACTGCCGCATCGAACGCCTGCGCGCGGGTCTCGACCGTCAGCCATTTCACCTGACGTTGCGACGCCGACGGATTTGCCTTGTGCCAGCGCGACCAGTCCATGAAGCGCGAGCGCGCGCGGATCAGCGGCACGCCCTGCCATCCGCGCGTGCCGTTCGACGCGACCCGGCGCGCAATGGCGTCCGCGGCGACCGGCATCAAGGTTTCCTGGAACAGCAATGTAGCCACCAGTCCCTTCCACGCGCCCCGACCATGACGGATCGCGCCATCGACATCCTCTTTCCCGAGTTCGACCGGCCGCGTGGTGGTTGAGATCGCCACTTCGATCGCGGGATGCCGGGCCTGGAATTCAGCCAACCGCGGAATGAGCCAGAGCGAGGCAAAGGTCGCGACCGTCGAGAGCCTGATCTGGCTGCGACCGCGCCGGAATGGCTCCACGGCGGCGTCGATCCGCTCCAACGCGTCGCCCATGCCGGCGAGCAGCCGCTCGCCGTCCTCGGTGAGCACGAGCTTGCGGCCCGTCTTGCGCACCAGCGCGACGCCAAGCGACTTCTCCAGTTCCGCAATGCGATGCGACAGCGCCGAGCGCGTCACGCCCAATTGCCCGGCGGCTGCGGTGAGACTGCCGAGCGCCGCAAGCTGTGAAAGAGCCGTTAATGCTCGCGCGGAAGGCTGTGCAGAAGCGATCATCAGGCAGAACTCCAATCGGTGAAATAATCTCACCAATCAGCAGGTTCGATCAAGTTAACATCAGGCCCCCGCGAAGAAGGACCGGCGATGAGCATCGACATTTTCAGGCAGCTTGCCGACTACAATAATTGGGCCAACCGCCGCCTCTACGGCGCAGCGATGGAATTGTCGGATGAGCAATACCGGCGTCCGACCGGCGTATTCTTCGGCAGCCTGCACGGCACGCTGAACCATCTGCTGCTTACCGACCGCATCTGGCTGAAACGGCTGACCGGCAAAGGCGATCATCCGAGCGCGCTTGATGCCATCCTGTTCGAGGACCGCAGCGAGCTTCTACGCGCGCGGATGGCCGAGGACGCGCGCCTGAAGCGCGTCGTCGACGGCTTGAGTGAAGCTGACCTCGCCACTGATGTGTCGTACCAAACGACATCAGGCAAGCCGTATCAGCAAAAGCGGCAGGATATCCTGATGCACCTGTTCAATCACCAGACCCACCACCGCGGCCAGGCACATTCCTGCTGCTCGATCCTCGCAGGCGCCGAACCGCCGTCGCTCGATCTGCTCCAGTTCCAGCGCGGCGTCCCGGCGCCGCGTTTGTAGCGGAGTAACCTCTTCTCCTCTTGCGCAAATATCGTGAGCTTTCTAAAAGCGCGGCCGAACCCTGCTTAATGCTCCTGGAGGCCGAAATGGATTTCGCAAAGCGCGTCACGCTGCGATCCGTATCCATTTCGAAAGCCGTCCTCCATGACCGCATTTGTTACCCTCGACTCCATTTCCCTCGTTACGCCTGACAGCCGGCCTTTATTCGAAGGATTGACACTTGCTCTCGGTCGCGAGCGCACCGGCCTCGTCGGCCGCAACGGAACCGGCAAATCCACGTTGCTGCGGCTGATCGCAGGTGAGGTCGAACCTGCGGACGGATCGATCCAGCGCGCGGGCTCGATCGGCATGCTTGCGCAGCTTGCCGACGACCGCCTGACAATTGCCGAAGCGTTGGGCGTCGCCGAGAGATTTGCGAGATTGCATCGCGTCGAAAGCGGTTCCGGGTCGCTGCAGGATGCGGCCGAAGCCGACTGGTCTCTGCCACCTCGCGTGAATTCAGCCCTCGCCGAAATCGGCCTGTCCGGCATACCGCATGACCGCACGATCGCTTCACTCAGTGGCGGAGAACGAACCCGTGTTGCTCTCGCCCGACTGTTGGTCGATGCGCCCGACGTGCTGTTGCTGGACGAGCCAACCAACAATCTGGATGACGATGGCCGCGAGGCAGTCACCGGCTTGCTTGAACGATGGCGCGGCGGCATCCTTGTCGCCAGTCACGATCGAGCCTTGCTGGAACGCGTGGACCGGATTGTCGAACTCACCCGTATAGGCGTTACTGTGTTCGGCGGCGCGTGGTCCGCGTTTGTCGAGCAGCGTGATGCCGTCCGCGCCCGTGCCGAGGCCGATCTCGAGCGCGCCTCCGGCGCGCTCCGCAATGTCGAACGCGCCACTCAGAAGGCACGGGAGAAAAAGGACCGGCGAGACAAGGCTGGACGTGCCTGGCGTGCCAAGGGCATCGAGGACAAGATGTTCATGGATCGGCAGAAGCAGCGCGCCGAGAACAGTGCCGCCCGCGAAGGCCACCTCGCCGATCGCATGATCGAAGAGCGCTCGGTCGCTCTTGAAGACGCGAGGGCGCGAGTCGAGGTTCTGACACCGCTTGCAATTGATCTGCCGAAAACAAATCTGGCTGATGGTCGAGGAATCGTGGTCCTCAACAAGGTCAGCGTCGCTTTTCAGCGCCGCCACCTGTTTGGTCCGCTATCCTTCGACCTGCGTGGTCCGCGGCGCGTCGCAATCAAAGGCCGGAACGGCTCCGGCAAGACGACCCTGCTGCGCGTGATCCGGGGAGAACTCCTGCCCACCACCGGCGAAATTGCGCGGCTGACCGATCGCATCGCCGTACTCGACCAGCATGTTGGCCTGCTTGACTCGACTTCGAGCATTCTGGACAATTTGCGTCGTCTCAATCCTGATTTGTCCGACAACCAGGCTCGTGCGGCGCTGGCACGCTTCGCATTCCGCAACAGGTCTGCACTACAGATCGCAGGGACGCTGAGTGGTGGTGAACGTCTGCGCGCCGGATTGGCTTGCGTGTTTGCGAGACCGCAGCCGCCGCTGCTCCTGCTGCTGGACGAGCCGACCAACCATCTCGACATCAACTCGATCGAAGTGTTGGAAGCCAGCCTGTCCGAGTTCGACGGAGCCTTGGTCGCCGTCAGCCACGATCAATCGTTCCTGAAAGCCATCGGCGTAGAACGGGAGATTGTTCTGTAGCTCGCTTTAGGGACTCGCGGACGGCGGCGTCAGCACCAGCGGCGGCCGCAGCTTCGGCCTGACTGCGGCCGGAGCCGGTCCCGGCGGCGGCTTGACCTCGATCGTCGGCGGCAGCGGCGCGACATGCTGAGTCACCAAAGGCGGCGCGGCCATCGGCATCGGTGCCGGCGGACGCGGAATCGCGGCCTTCGGTCTCGGCGCGAAGCGGCGCGGATCGCGACCGGGCACCGGCACATCCGCCTGCGGTTGCTCCAAAGGTGCCGCCTCCGGTGCGGGTGCGGGGGCTGGCGCTGCCGGCGGAGACAATGCAGCGGTCGGCGGTGATGGCGTCGCAGGCGGAGCCGGCGGCGGCAGACCGCGTTCGATCGCGTCCAGCCTCCGCGTCTCGCGATCGATGGTCCGCACTGCGAGCCATGACGAAAGCGAAGTGACATCGATGGTGCGGTTGAGCGCATCGGGCGTGCCGGTCGCGAAAAGCTGGATCTCCGGCCGGCTGTTCGCGGGCCCCGTCACCGGTGAGGTCAGGCTGGCGCGAATGTCGGCCTGATCGGCCGGGATATCGTAGCCGCCCGACACGATCGCGCGTGCGCCATCGGCAGCGTCGAGCGTCGTCGCGCTGACGCGAAGCCGGCCGTCCCTGATCGTGAACGGAATTTGCGCGGAGGCTACCTGGAGATTTCCCGCCGCCAGGATCGGCTCGACGATTTTCTTCAGCCGCGCGTCATCGGTTGGCTGGCCACTGTCGCTGGCGCGGATCGCGGCTTCGAAGGCGCGTGGATCGAGGCCAGCGATCGCAGCCGATTCCAGGTTCACCGTACCGTTGCCGGACAGCGCGCTTGCCAGCGCCGAGGCGCTGCGGCCCTGGCTCGAAAGCGCCGTCTGAAGCGAGGCATGCCCGGCCGGCATTCTTAAGCCACGATAGGCGAGCGCCGCACCGTCGGCACCAGAGAGTTCGATGCGTGCATTCACGGCAAGTCCGTTGGCGCCGGGCCGAGCATCGATGTTGGCCGTCACCGCACCGCCGCCGATCTTACCCTTGACGGCGTCGAGCGTGAACGACTGACCATCACCCTTCAACGTCCCGCTGATCGGGCGCACCTCGACGTCGCCCGGCAACACGCCGCGCAGCGCCTGGAACGCGATCTGGCCGCGCCACCCCTTGACCAATCCGGCACCGAGCGGCTCGGCCGGATCATGGCCCGCCGCGCCGATCGCGAGCCAAAAAGCGTGCGCAAGATCGAGCGAATCCAGGCCAACCTCGCCGTCGATCTGCCTCTCGTCATCGAGGGTCAGCCCAAGATGGCCGCGCAACCGCGAGCCCGCCACCACGCTGTCGAGATCGTCGAATGTCAGCTTGCGACCAGCCAGCGTAACGCGGGCGAACAGCCTGACATTCTGCGCGTCGGGATCGGACGGCTTGAGGCCGAGTACCGGTGCGAGGTTGACGCTGCGCGCCCTGACATTGAGACCGGCATTGGGCTCTTTCCGCCACGGCTCGGCGGAGCCATCGGCATCGGCATCGAGGCCGGCGCCCCAGAGCTTCGCCTTGAACAGCAACGGGGCGCGCCATTTTGCCGTGGCCGACCCCTCGAATTGCATCGGGCCGCTGCCTGCGGCAACCGCGCGGTCGAGCCCCAGCAAGGCCAGCAGGGAATCGCCACGCTCTGCCGAAAACTTCGCATAGAGGCCGGCTTCGCTGCGGCCCAGCGCGTCCAGATCGAAACTGCGAACGGCGGCGGCCGGCGGCGTCGCCGTCATCGTCACCTTGCCCTTGAGCTGCGGCGCCTCCACGTCGAGCATCGCACGTGCATTGGCGCGATCGGCGTTGTCAGCGTTCTTGCTGAGGTCGAGAGCGAGCCTCGCGCGGGCGGGCCCCGGCGCAATGCCTGCCGCGTCAAACCGCGCGGCGAGCGCCGGCGCGAACGGAGCGACCAGCGCCGTCACCTGCGCCAACGAAGTTCCGCTCGCGTTGAGCGTCAGCTTTCCGGTCGCAGTCGCGCGATCGAAACTTCCCTCGCCTTCGGTGACGAGACCATTGGCCTGGCCGAATCTCAATTGATCGAGCAAGAGCGTCTTCGGCGAATAGGAGAATTTCGCAGCCAACGGCCGCAACTCCTGCCCGGACGAGATCGCGCGGCCGATATCGAGCGACACCTGCGCCTCGGCCGGCCAATCGCCCGGCGGCCCCGCGAGCGAGCGCACGAAGGCGGCCGCGGCATCGAGATCGAGACGCTCTGCTTTCAAGGCGGCCTCGAGGCGGGATGCGCCATTCGGCGGGCTTGCCAGCGCAACGCGGCCTTCGACCGCGCCGCCGTCGATTTCGGCTTTCATCGCATCGAGCATGATGCGATCGGCATCGACGCTGATATTGCCGCGCATGCGCAGTGATCTCTGATTGCGAGGCGGCATGTCGCCACGGCCCTGCAGCCAGCCCACCAGCATGTCCAGATCGGAAGAGTCGAGGTCGAGTGCGCCGACAAGGCTTGCGTATTTGGCGCCCGCGGCCGCGCCATTCGAAGCGATGCTGTTGAAGCTGACATGCGTCGCGCCCGGCGCGCGTACGTCGAGCCCGTCGATCATCCATGCATTGGCGTCACTACGCAGGCCGAGGGCAACGTTCTGCAGCGGACGCCCACCGAGCATGATCTGTTCGGCCGAGAGCTCGAGCTTCGCCGGCAGCGGCGGACGCGGCAAAGCCGCGAGCAGCCCGTGCAACACCGGCAGCACGCGCACCGGCTCTGGCGAGCCACCGCCATTGTCCTTGGCGGCGCCCTCCTTCGCGAGCAGCTTGTCGGCATCGAGCTGCCGCGCCGACAGCGTTGCCTGCAGCTTCGGGGCGGCGCCGAAGCTGAGATCGCCGACCCCCGCGACTTTCAGCGCGCGATCCTCCGCGCCATAGCTGACTTCCAACTGCTCCAGCCGCGCCGCGCTATGATCGGCCTTGACCCTGGCCGTTATCCGCCATGGCGCGGACGCATTGTCGGCTTTCGGCTTGGCCTGGACTGGCGAGCCCAGCGTCATTGCACCCTCGAAACGTGGGGCGCGCGCCTCGAATGTGAGCACGCCGTCGAAGTCGGCTGCCAGCGGCCGCTCGCCGGGATCGATCGTGAGATGGACGCGGGTGCCGTTGCCGTCGGCATTCTGCCCGCTCGAGACGCGGAAGGGATAGCGGACGCCATCCAGCTTGAAATTGCCGTCGCCGCGCACGGCGCCGGCCAGCGACCGCACATCCCCGCTGAAAGCGATGTCGGACAATTCGAGCGTGCCGCGGCTCGCCGCATCATGCAGTGCCACCCGACCGGTGAGATTGAGCCGGTCGATCGCGAGCGAGCCGAGATTGAATGCCCCGTTGGTGGCGGTCCAGTCCACCCGCCCCTGCTGATCGAGGCCGAGATCGAGCGACAAGCCATTGACGGTGAGTTCGGTGGCACGCCACTGACCGCGCATCAGGTCGCCAAGGCTGAACTCGACATCGAGCTTGTCGGCACGCACCTTGCCGAGATCGTTGGCGCCGCCGACCACCACCGAGCGCAGCCGCAGGGATGGCGACGGCAGCAGCCGCGCGTCAAGATTGCCGGCAACCCGTACCGGCGCGCCAATGACCTTCGTAGCCTCGGCTTCGAACTGCGGCCGGAACTGGTTCCAGTCGATAAAGAAAGGCCCGACCAGCGCCGCGACCAGTGCGACAATCAAGGCAATCGCTAGTCCGAGCAGCGTCGTCTGCACGGTTCTCCCCTGGAGCAAAATCCCGGCACGCCACCACCGGCAGCGCCTTCGCCGCCGCGCCCAATCAGCGCCGGAACAAAGTTAGCATATAGAGTGAACTATGGCGAAGTCACAGCAAGCCCGCGTGACAGTCCACACGTGCCTTCGGCTTACCAGCTCGCCGGTAGTCGTTTCAGGCCGCGCAGCACGAAGGTCGGCCGCCATTCCGGGCTATCCGCGTCATCCAGCCGCAGCGCCGGCAGCCGCCGCAGCAGCGTGGCGATGGCGATTTCGGCCTCGATCCGCGCCAACTGGGCCCCCAGGCAGTAATGGATACCGCCGCCGAACGACATCGGCTTCACATTGGGCCTGGTGATATCGAGTTGATCGGGCCTGTCGGGATAGACCGCCGGGTCGCGGTTGGCCGAGCCGAGCAGGCAGAGCACGCTCTCGCCCTTCGGAATCCGCTTTCCCCCGAGATCGTCGATATCCTCCAGGGCGACGCGGCCGGTCATCTGCACCGAGGAATCGTAGCGCAGGAATTCCTCGATCGCATTGGTGATCAGCGATGGATTGGCCTTGAGCAACGCAAGCTGGTCGGGATTGCGGAACAGCGCCAGCAGGCCATTGCCGATCAGGTTCACGGTGGTCTCGTGCCCGGCGCCGAACAGCAGGATGATGTTGGCGGTCAGTTCCTCGTTGGTGAGCTTGCTGCCGTCCTCCTCGGCCTGCACCAGCTGCGTGGTGAGGTCGTCGCCGGGGTTGCGCCGGCGCAACTCGAACAACTGGTGGAAATACATCTGCGCCATGGCGGTGCCGGCGTTGCTTTGCTTGATCTCGTCCGGCGTCAGCAACACGGGGTCAAGGATCCGGCCGCCATCGCGCGAGCCCTTGTAGAAGGCTTCGCGATGATCCTCGGGAATGCCGAGCATGTCGCAGATGATCGTCACCGGCAGGCGGAACGCGAAATCCTCGATCAGGTCCATGTGCCCGTCGGGGATGATGCGGTCGAGCGTCCGGTCCACGACCTCCTGGATGCGCGGTCGCATGTCCTCGACCCGGCGCGCGGTGAAGGCCTTCACCACAAGACCGCGCAGGCGGGTGTGGTCCGGCGGGTCCTGCTGCAGCATCCAGTGGCTCATGCTGCGGAAGACCGGCTCATCCATGATGTCAGGACCATAGCGGCGGATGGTACGTTCGACATAGTTCTTGCCGAATCGCTTATCGCGCAGCACGAGGCTCACCTCGGCATGGCGGCTCGCCACAAAGGAACCCTGCGCGGAGAGATGCACGGGATCGACAGTGCGCAGGCGCGCATAATGGGGATAGGGATCCCTGATGAATTCCGGCTTCAGCGGATCGAACAGCGGGTCGCTTTGCCCGGTCTGGACATGCTCGTTCATGGTCACCTCCGTCGTGCCCCCGCTGACACATCGGCCTCGTCGAGCGCTTGCGGTTCATCCTGACCCAAAATCGATCGTCAGGGCGGTGCATGCAACTCGATACACTCTTGTATCGAGTTGCATTGTGCCCTAAACTGCCGTGATGTCAAGAGTTCGCACCAGGCCGACCCGGGACGATACCTGCGAGAAGCTGTTCGAGGCGGCGGCGCGCCTGTTCGAGGAACAGGGGATCGGCAGCGCCAGCATCGAGGCGATCGCAGCGGCGGCCGGCTTCACACGCGGCGCGTTCTATTCCAACTTCGAGAGCAAAGACGAATTGATCATCGCGATGCTCGAAGATCACGTCACGCAGACCGCGCGTCGCAATCTCGATCTGCTCACGAAACATCACAATCTCGCTGATTTCATCGACGCGCTGAAGAGCGTGGACCGCAGCCACCAGGATCCGCTCGGCCGTTCGCCGTTGCTGCACATGGAGATGATCCTGTTCGTCGCGCGCGCCGAAAAGCGCCGGCCTGAGCTCGCCAAGCGGCTGCGGGCGCGGCGCCAACTGATCGCCGATATCGTCGAGACCACGCTGAAGAACAGCGGCCGCAAAGGCGCGCTCAATCCGGCCTGGACCGCATCGATCGTGCTGGCGCTGGAGGACGGCTTCCGCCTGCATCGCCTGATCGATCCCGACACGACGCCGGCCGACAGCTTCCTGCGCGCCATCACCGATCTGCAGCGCGCGATCGGCGTGGCTTCGGCCTGAGGAAAGTCGTCAGCCCTGCCCCCTCTCCATCCGCCCGGCAACGGCGCGCACCTTGCCGGGCGAGGCGCGCCAGATCGCAAACGCCGATAACAGACTGACCGCGATGCCGATCGCAAAGGCGAGCGTGTAATCACCGGTGAGATCATGCAGTAACCCCGTCACCCACGGCCCGGCCGCGCCGCCGGCCAGCGCGGCAAGCATGATGGTGCCGAAGATGCTGCCGTAATGCGCGCCCTGGAATATCTCCAGCACGACCGCGCCCATGATGGATGTCAGGCCGTAGCCGAGCGCGCCTTGGGTGAACACCATGACGTAGACCAGAAACAGGCTCGGCGTGGATTTCAGCGTGATCAGCGCCGCGAAACAGATCGCAAAGCCGAGACAGCTGATCGCCCAGATCGCCTCGCGCCCGATGCGGTCGGAGGCGTGACCGAGCACGATCTGGCCGGGAATACCGAGCAGGCTGACCAGGCCGAGCGCCCATACCGCGACGTTCGCACTGAAGCCGATATCGAGCAGGAATTTTGTCTGGTGCACCTGCACCGCGTACCAGATGTAAAGCCCGCAGAAATAGCCGAGCGCAATCCACCAGAACCGCGCGGTGCGCAGCGCGCGGGGCAGCGTCCAGTCGGTTGCCGCCCAGGCGGGATCGACGATGTTCGATACCGGCCGCGCCGAAGCGGTCGCGTGCACGGCATCGCCATCGGGCTCGAGCCCGATATCTTCGGGCCGCTTGCGCAGCAACAGGTTGATCGGCGCGAGCACGATGAGCACCAGAAGCCCCATCGCGGTGCAGGCGGTTCGCCATCCCGTGTGCTCGATCATGTACTCGACCCACGGCAGCAGCGTCACCGAGCCAATACCGACACCGGCGAAGGCGATGCCGATCGCGAGCCCGCGGCGACGGATGAACCAGTTCGGCAGAAACAGCGACTGGCCGGAATAGCCCAGACAGATGCTGCCGGCGCCGACCATCACGCCGATGGTGACATAGAGATGCCAGGGCTCGCGGGTCAGCGGCGCCAGCAGCAGGCCACCCGCCATCAGCGCGACGCCAATCTCCATCACCGCGCGCGGACCGGCGCGATCCATCAG
>Ga0153954_1001873_pt1 | contig 10090 bp, 7 predicted proteins | sample TSFL038MetaG_FD_102277 | JGI IMG/M metagenome (GOLD analysis project Ga0153954, IMG submission 102277) | Attine ant fungus gardens microbial communities from Florida, USA - TSFL038 MetaG | ecosystem: Host-associated > Fungi > Mycelium > Unclassified | place: USA: Florida, Wekiwa Springs State... | reverse complement strand
TCCGGTCAAAGGCGCTGACGCGGTTGATCAGACCCTTGGAATAATCCAGCCGGTCGACGCCGATCGCGAGCCGCTCACCATTCAGGCTGCGGCGCAGCCGCGACACATCGGGATGCGTCGAGGACTTCGCCGCATATTGCGCGAACTTCTCGGCATCGATGCCGATCGGAAACACCGCGGCGCGCGTCTTGCCGTGTTGGGAGATCACGACATCGTCGTCGATCGCAAGCTCGAGATTCTCGCGCACATAGCCAAGGAAATTGTCGCGATCATCCTCGGTCTGGAAACCGATGAGGTCATAGGCGAGCATCGCCTCGATCAACTCACGATGATGCGGCACGCCCTCGATGATGCTGTGCGCGGGCCACGGCGTGTGCAGGAAGAAGCCGACCGGCTCGGTGACGCCAAGCTTGCGCAGCTCCGCCCCGAGCGCGAGGAAATGATAGTCCTGCACCCAGAAGGCGGTGCCGTCCTTGTTGAAGCGCAACAGCGCACGCGCCATGAACGCATTGACCTCGCGGTACGAAAAATAGTCGCCCTGCGTCACGCGGATCAGATCGGCGCGCGAATGCAGCGCCGGCCACAACGCAGAGTTGGCGAAACCTTCGTAGTAGCCGCCATAATGCGCGGCCGGCAGATCGAGCATCGCGAGCGCGCCGGCGCCGAGCGATTCGATTTCGGCAAACGGCTCCTTCTGGTGTCCATCCCGCACCCGGCCGGACGAACCGACCCAGATCGCTCCCGAATTTTCCACCACTGGCAAAAGCGCGGCAGCAAGCCCGCCCGTCATCGGTTCATTTGTGCTTGCACGGGCCACGCGATTGGAGACAACGACGAGGTTCACAGGGCCCTCCTGGGACATACCGGGCATTTAACTGCCGTTCATCAATATGGTTCCTTTGAGGATTGTAATGAATTGAAACGAAATTCAGACTGAGCGTGATGGAACCGAGGTTCCCTTACACAAAACTTAAGGCTGATGCAGGAAGAGCACACCGCAAGCGAAAAAACCGCGCGAAGGCCACAAAAGATTCCCAATCGCGAAGCGACTATGGCGCTCGCGCCGCGCTTTGGTCATCGAGCAGTCGCGCGAGGAACTCGCGCACATCGCTCGGCGCATCGAAATGACCATCGACGCCTTGCGCGCGGCGGCCGACAGAAAAAGCGAGGCCATCAAAATCGGGCATGATGGCGAACACGGTTTCATCGGTGACATCATCGCCGATGAACAGCGGCCTTCGTCCCCTGAACGGTTCGCGCGTCATCAATTCGCGCACGCCGCTCGCTTTGGTAAAGCCTGAATGCTTGATCTCGCAGACGCATTTTCCGGGCAGCACTTCGATCGTCGCGTTGGGCAGATCGGCACGTATCAGCGACACCGCCTCATAGATCGCCTTCTCCGCACGTGGCGCGAGACGGTAATGCAGTGCCAGCGAATAGCCCTTGTCTTCCAGCAGGATTCCCGGGCTCAGTTTTGCAATGGTGGCAAGCCGGCGCTTCAATTCCATGTCGAGCGGCGGCGCGTGGGTCGCAACCGCTCCGCTGTCGCTGCTGAGACGCATTTCGGCGCCGTGGCCGCCGACCGCCGGAAACTGATCGGGTGCAAAGATCAGATCGATATCATTGAGCGAGCGTCCGCTGACCAGCGCCATCGCGCCGGAGGTTTTTTCGAGCAAGCCGTTCAGTGCCTTGGAAAGTCCCGGCGGCACCCAGACTTCGCGCGGCGTCGGCATCAGGTCGAGCAGCGTGCCGTCGATGTCAAGCAGGATCGCAGTCCTGGAAAGATGCGGCACGAGCAAATGCGGCACCGGCACGGCGTCCGGCGTTTCGTCCTTGGGGTTGTTCGTCTCTTTTGATCGCATCCTGGTCAAATCCTGATCCATCTCATCTTACTCCACAGATGCGAGCGGCTTTGCGACAGATTCCAGCGATTTTCGCTCGGCCGCAATCGCATAGCGCCACGCCACGCCGGCGGCCACCACCATGAGCGCCGCTCCCAACAGATAGCCGGCGAACACGCTGGCGCGCGATCCCGTATCGATCAGCACGCCGAATAATGCAGGTCCCACCACGCCGCCGATGCCGGTGCCGATCGCATAGAACAGCGCGATCGCGAGCGCCCGCACTTCCAACGGGAAATTCTCGCTTATGGTGAGATAGGCGGCGCTCGCCGCCGGCGAGGCAAAGAAGAAGATCACCATCCAGGCGATGGTCTGGGTCTGTGCGCTCAGCACGCCGATCGAGAACAGATAGCCGGATAGTGCAAGCAGCACGCCGGAGACACCATAGGTCAGCGTGATCATGACGCGGCGGCCGAGCGTATCGAACAGCCGGCCGAGCACGAGCGGGCCCAGGAAATTGCCGGCCGCGAATGGCAGGATATACCAGCCGACATGATCGGAGGCGATGCCATAGAAGTCGGTCAGCACCAGCGCGAAGGTGAAGAAGATTGCGTTGTAGAAGAAGGCCTGCGCCACCATCAGCGTGAGCCCCACCAGGGAGCGCTGGCGATAGGTGGAGAACAGCGTGTGCGCGACTTCGCCAAGCGGCGTGTGGTCGCGCATCCGGAGCCTGATCTTTGCAAAGTCCTGCCGTCGCGGATCCTGCGCATGTCCGATCGCCGAGCGCTCGATGCCGTCAACGATGGCATGCGCCTCGTCCGGGCGACCGTGGATCATCAGCCAGCGCGGGCTTTCGGGAATCCACATCCGCATCACCAGCACGATCAGGCCCAGCACGGCGCCGGTGAAATAGGCAAGCCGCCAGCCGAGATCGGGACCGGTGACCGCGGGATCGAGCAGGACAATGGCGCTGGCGGCGCCAAGCGCAGCACCGATCCAGAAGCTGCCGTTGATGACGAGATCGGTCCAGCCGCGATAGCGGGCCGGCACCAGCTCCTGGATGGTCGAGTTGATCGCGGTGTATTCGCCGCCGATGCCGGCTCCGGTGAGGAAGCGGAACGTCACATAGCTTCCGACGCTCCACGACAGCGCGGTGGCGGCGGTCGCGGAAAGGTAAAGCGCCAGCGTGATGAAGAACAGCTTTCGGCGTCCGATGCGATCGGTGAGCCAGCCGAACCCGATCGCGCCAAGCACGGCGCCCGCGAGATAGCCGCTGTTGGCAAGACCGACGTCGAAATTGGAGAAGTGCAGCGTCGGGCTTTCCTTCAGCGCGCCGGACAAGGCGCCGGCCAGCGTCACTTCCAGTCCGTCGAGAATCCAGGTGATGCCGAGCGCCAACACCACGCGGGTGTGAAAGCCGCTCCAAATGAGGGCATCGAGCCGCGAGGGAATCGTGGTCTCGATGATGCGGTCATCGGCGCGCGCAGCCGACGCGGGGACGGTCATGAGATTCTCGAGTGCAGGACTGTGCTGTGAAGCCATTGGAATCAATCAATGCAGAAGACCCCCGGATGCAGCGCTCCCGAGGGTTTCATGCCCTGACGCGGCGAGAACGGGCTTGCCGCTGCAAGATAACGTCGCGACGGCGGCAGAGTTCCCTTCGCCATGCAGGAACCGCGGGTGCGGCCGCTGCTTTGATTTCGAAAGTCAGGAAGATGACGATGGCAGAGCGACGGAAAACAGCGCGAAAAACAACCGCGCGAAAGACAACGTCACGAAAGACAACTGCACGAAAGGCGACGGCACGAAAGAGCCTGCCCAGGGCCGCGCCGAAACGCTGGTCGCAGCGCGTGACGCGCGAGAGCGACGCGCTGGACCTGAAGCGCGGCGTGTTCAAGCTGACCAGCGCGAAAAAGATCGCAGCATCACTCAAACGCTCCGCCGAGCATAGCACGCGGCGCAAGTCCGGCGCCTATCGTTCGGCGCTGTCGATGCTGACCTTCTATATCAACCGCGCCGGCAGGACGCTGCCAAAGACGCAGCGCGAACGCCTCGAGCGCGCAAAGGTGGAACTGAAGCGGCAGTTCGGGAGATCATGAGCGTCGCGGTATCGGTCTTCTTCGCGGAGCGCGACGACGAAGTGGCCAACTCGCCACACTGGCGTTCTTGAGATCCGGAGCGTATGGTTTCCGCACACTTGGCGGCAACGCGGATGTCCATGTTCTCAGGCAGATTAGGTCTCGCATTGGTATTGGTTGCGCTCTGTCTGGGCGGGCAGACGGCCCGTGCCCAGACCGGCGCTGTAGCCTACTGGATCCCGGGCTGGCCCCTCGGCTTCGGCAGTTTGGCCGGCAGCCAGAGCCTGAACACCTACGGCAACTTTCCGAGCTTTGACGGCCAAGCCGGCGGCTATACGCGTTACAATTTTCCGAACGGCATGTTTGTCGGCGGCGAAGGCGGCAGCGCGGGCTTGAGCATGAACGGCCTCACCCAGGATGGTGCGTTCGGCTCGCTGACTTACCAGGGCGTGCAGTTCGGTTACAATTTCCAGAACTCTCCCCTTACGCTTTATGGCGGGTTCGACACTTTCAAATATAATTCCGGCATCGGCAGCCCGCTCGCGCCCTTCACCTCCACGTCCACGACATTGCCGGGCTATAGCGCGCATGCGGGCGTCGAATTCAGGCCGACGTCAAATCTCAACCTGTCACTCGGATTCAGCTACACCCAACAGTCCGGGGCCATCGACAGCGACAGCAGCCAGCCCTCGCTGTCCAATGCGTCTCCGTTCGACCTCGTCGGCGGCCGACACTAACCTGACACGCGCTACGCCGCGCGGATATTCTGCATGAAGCGATCGAGCTCGGCGCGGAGGCGCGTGCTCTCGCTCGACAGCGCTTTGGCCGAACTCAACACTTCCCCGGAAGCCGAGCCGGTTTCGGTCGCGCCGCGGTTGACCTGCACGATGTTGGACGCCGCCTCACGGGTTCCCTGCGCGACGCTCTGCACGTTGCGCGCGATCTCCTGTGTCGCGGCGCCCTGCTGCTCGACCGCATCGCTGATCGATGCGGCGATGCTGGAAATCTGGCCAATGGTCGTGCCAATTTCCTTGATCGCCGTCACCGATTCCTGGGTCGCGCCCTGCATCCCGGCGATATGATTGGAGATCTCGTCGGTCGCCTTCGCGGTCTGGCTGGCGAGCGATTTGACTTCCTGGGCCACGACGGCAAAGCCGCGGCCGGCATCGCCTGCGCGGGCGGCCTCGATGGTGGCATTGAGCGCGAGCAGATTGGTCTGCTCGGCGATCGCGGTGATCAGCCTGACGACATCCCCGATCTCGGCCGCCGCGCGCGACAATTCACCGATTCGCGCGTCGGTCGCCTGCGCCTGCTTCACGGCGGCCTCAGCGATACGGTTGGACTCGCGCACCCGCTTGCCGATCTCGTCGACCGAGGCCGACAATTCCTCGGTCGCCGAAGCGACCGACTGGATGTTGGTGGAAGCGACTTCCGAAGCGCCGGTGGCCTGGCTCGACAGACCCTGCGTGGTTTCCGCGGTGCGCGTCAGCGTGCCGGCCGCCTGCTCCAGATGCACCGCGGAGCCCGAGACGTTGGAGACTATCGAGCCCACCGCAGCCTCGAAATCATCGGCAAAGCGGATCAATTCGGCGCGGCGCGCGGCGCCGGCTTCCCTGTTCTGCGCGTCCTGGGCCGCCGCATCGCGCTCGGCCTTGGCAATCGCCTGCAGCTTGAATTCCTCGACGGCGCCGGCCATCTCCCCAAGTTCATCCTTCTTGCCGAGAGCGGGCAGCACGACGTCGAAATTGCCGCCAGCCAATTCGCGCATCGCCTTGCACATCGCGATCATCGGCCGCGAAATACCGCGGCCGAGCAACAGCGCGAGGACCGCGCCAAACAGCGTGCCGCCCACCGCGCGCATGACAATCAGGTTCTCGGTATGGCCGATCATGGCATGGGACTGCGCCTCGAGCCGCTGCTGCTCGGAGACCAGATCGGCCTTCATCGCGCCCGCGCCCTGGCTGATCGCGCCGGCCGAGCTGCTCATTTCGGTGACGAGCCCGTCGATCGTCTGCGCGTTCTCGGCGAGCTTGGCCAGCGCCTGGCGGTATTCCATCAGTAGGCCATTGGCCTCCTTGAGGCCGGCCAGAACCTTCTCGTCGGTCGCCGAAATCGCATGCAATGAATTTTCAACGAATTTCAGCCGCGCCAGGGCGCTGGTCGCGACCTTCTGGTCGGCGTTGATGACAAAGGTGTTGGCAAGCGCGACAGCCGCCTGCAATTGCGCCGACACCTGCTTGGCGCCGAGCTCGATCGCCGGCAGATCGTCCTCCGAGGCATTGCTTCCGATGTCGTCAAGCTTGTAGCGCAGCATATTGGCGGAGCGCGTCAACTGGTTTTGCACCAGAAGCGCGTTCTCGCGCTTGACCTTGAGGATGTCGGCAAAGGTTGAGGCGAAGTTCTTGAAGTCGACCGCGAGGCGGTTGAGGCTGTCCTGGCGCGCGGCCTGCTTGGTGCCGCTCTGGAATTTCTCGATGGCGGCCTTCAGGCTGGCCTCGGCCTCCAACGCCGCCTTGGCGTCCTCTTCCTTGCCGGTCACCACATAATATTTGACCAGGGAGCGATAGGAGATCAGCTCGCGGTCGATATTGCGGGCGAGATCCGCCTCAAAGACGCTGCTCCGATAGGAGGCAACCGCCTGCGAGACGCCCTCGAAGCCGAGATAGGCGAAGCCGAGGCTGACCGCGGAGACCAGCAGCACCAGCGCGAAGCCGAGCAGGATCTTGGCGCGGAAGCGCAGGGTCGGAAGCCAGGATAACGACGATTTCGAACGGATGCTCCTCGACATGCCCACCCCCAAGATCAACCCAAAGACCACAGCCTTCCCAGCAAAGCCCGGATCGAGCCGGAAACATTCGCTTCCGGCTCGATCGCGCAACCTAAGGCAGAATGGATAAGGGTGCGTAAATGTGCCGGGCCCACCCGGATACGGCTTTCGACGAGGCGGCAGGCGTACGCGCGCGCCGCGTCACAAAAGTTGCAGCGACCAATTTCCCAGTTGCAAAGTTCCCGGCCGCTGTCTCTAATTGGACTAATTAGAAATTCATCGGGAGGGATACGTGTCGACAGTCAAACTGACGGTAAATGGCAAGGCGGTCTCGGCCGATGTCGAGGACCGCACGCTTCTGGTCCATCTCCTGCGCGATCACCTGAACCTGACCGGCACCCATGTCGGCTGCGACACCAGCCAATGCGGCGCCTGCGTGGTTCATGTCGACGGCCGCGCCGTCAAATCCTGCACCATGCTGGCGGGACAGGCCGCGGGCTCCAGCGTCACCACCATCGAAGGCATCGCCAGGGGCGACGAGCTGCACCCGATGCAGGCGGCGTTCCGCGACAATCACGGTCTGCAGTGCGGCTATTGCACCCCGGGCATGATCATGTCGGCGATCGACATCGTGCACCGCCATGGTGGCAAGCTCGACGAGACGACCGTCCGGCATGAGCTCGAAGGCAATATCTGCCGTTGCACCGGCTATCACAACATCGTCAAGGCCGTGCTGGATGCAGCCGGCCGGATGAAGGTTTCGCAAGCGGCCGAGTAGCCGCAGGCGCAATCGCGACCGACTTTAGACGCCGCCGCGTTCGATGGAATTGGCGGAAACAAAATCTCCGGTAGGGAGGAAGACATGGGTGTTGAAGGCATTGGCGCAAGCGTCGTGCGCAAGGAAGACCGACGCTTTATTACCGGCAAAGGCCGTTACGTCGACGATATCAAGCTCCTGGGCATGACCTTTGCCCATTTCATCCGCAGTCCCCACGCACACGCGAAAGTAAAGAGCATCGACACCGCCGAGGCGATGAAGATGCCAGGCGTGATCGCCGTTCTCACGGGACAACAGCTCGTCGACGACAAGGTCGGCAATCTCATCTGCGGCTGGGCCATCACCTCGAAGGACGGCTCGCCCATGAAGATGGGCGCATGGCCGGCAATGGCGCCGGAGACGGTACGCTTCGTCGGACAGGCGGTCGCGGTCGTGATCGCCGAAACCAAGAACCAGGCACGCGATGCTGCCGAAGCCGTCGTCGTCGCTTATGAAGAGTTGCCGGCCGTTCCCGACGTCAAGGCGGCGATCAAGTCCGGCGCCCCGCAACTGCATCCCGAAGCCCCCGGCAATATCATCTACGATTGGCACCTCGGTGACGAAGCGGCAGTGAAGGACGCCTTCAGCAAGGCCGCCAATGTCGTGACGTTGGACCTCACCAATAACCGGCTGGTGCCCAACGCGATGGAGCCGCGTGCGGCGGTCGCCGACTATGACGCCGCCGAAGAGCATTTCACGCTCCATACGACGTCGCAGAATCCGCATGTCGCGCGCCTTGTGCTGTCGGCGTTCTACAACATCGCGCCCGAGCACAAGCTGCGCGTGATCGCGCCCGATGTCGGCGGCGGCTTCGGCTCCAAGATCTACATCTATCCCGAAGAGATGGTCTGCCTGTGGGCATCGAAGAAGGTCGGCCGTCCGATCAAATGGACCGCCGACCGTTCCGAATCCTTCCTGACCGATGCGCATGGCCGCGACCACGTCTCGAAAGCCGAGATGGCCTTCGACAAGGACAACAAGATCCTGGGCCTGCGGGTCAAGACCCACGCCAATTTCGGCGCCTATATGTCGCTGTTCTCCTCGGCGGTACCGACCTATCTCTACGCGACGCTGCTTTCAGGTCAGTATGTCATTCCGGCGATCTATGCCGAGGTGATAGCCGTCTACACCAACACGACGCCGGTCGATGCCTATCGCGGCGCGGGCCGTCCCGAGGCGAGCTATCTGCTCGAGCGCATGATGGAAACCGCCGCGCGGCAGTTGAAGGTCGATCCCGCCGAGCTGCGGAAGAAGAACTTCATCACCCAGTTCCCGTACCAGACGCCGGTGATCATGGCCTATGACACCGGCGACTTCCATGCTTCGCTCGACGCGGCAAAGAAAGCAATTGACTACGACGGCTTCGCCGCCCGCAAAGCGAAAGCGAAATCCGAGGGCAAGCTCCGCGGCATCGGCGTCTCCTGCTACATCGAGGCCTGCGGCATCGCGCCGTCCAAGGCCGTCGGCAGTCTCGGGGCCGGCGTCGGCCTGTGGGAGTCCGCCGAAGTCCGCGTCAACCCGGTCGGCACCATCGAAGTCCTCACGGGCTCGCACAGCCACGGCCAGGGCCACGAGACGTCATTTGCTCAATTGATCGCGGAACGTCTCGGCGTTTCCATCAACCAGGTGCAGATCGTGCACGGCGACACCGACAAGGTCCAGTTCGGCATGGGCACCTATGGCTCGCGCTCGCTCGCGGTCGGGGGCAGCGCTATCGTCAAGGCGATGGAGAAGATCGAGTCCAAGGCGAAGAAGATTGCCGCGCATCAGCTCGAAGCCTCGGAAGCCGACATCATCATCGAGAACGGCGAGTTCAAGGTCACCGGCACCGACAAGTCGCTGGCGCTGCCGATGGTCGCGCTCGCGGCCTATACCGCGCACAATCTGCCCGAAGGCATGGAGCCCGGCCTGAAGGAGACCGCGTTCTACGATCCCACCAACTTCACCTTCCCGGCCGGCGCCTATATCTGCGAACTCGAGGTCGATCCCACAACCGGCAAGACCAGCTTCGTCAACTTCGTCGCAGCCGACGATTTCGGACGGCTGATCAACCCGATGATAGTGGAAGGCCAGGTCCATGGCGGACTGGCGCAGGGCATCGGCCAGGCGCTGCTGGAAGGCACCGTCTATGACGGAAGCGGCCAGCTCGTGACGGCGTCGTTCATGGACTACACCATGCCGCGCGCCGACGATCTGCCGTCCTTCAAGCTGTCGCACACCACGACGCTGTGTCCGGGCAATCCGCTCGGCGTCAAGGGCTGCGGCGAGGCCGGCGCGATCGGCGCCTCGGCCGCGGTGATCAACGCGATCACGGACGCGATCGGGAACAACAAGCTCGAAATGCCGGCGACGCCGGATCGCGTCTGGCACGCCATTCACGGTTGAGGAGGATAGTCATGTACGAGACACATTATCATCGCGCCTCCTCGATCGACGACGCGGCCGCGCTGTTCGCCAAGGGCACCGACGCCAAATATCTCTCCGGCGGGCAGACGCTGATCCCCGTCATGAAGCAGCGGCTCGCGCAGCCGTCCGATGTGATCGATCTCGGCAAGGTCAAGGAGCTGATCGGCGTCGAGGTGTCCGG
>Ga0153954_1001872_pt1 | contig 10099 bp, 8 predicted proteins | sample TSFL038MetaG_FD_102277 | JGI IMG/M metagenome (GOLD analysis project Ga0153954, IMG submission 102277) | Attine ant fungus gardens microbial communities from Florida, USA - TSFL038 MetaG | ecosystem: Host-associated > Fungi > Mycelium > Unclassified | place: USA: Florida, Wekiwa Springs State... | reverse complement strand
TCGGCGACCCGAGACACCTTCGACAATCTTCGAGTTCGGCGGCCCATGCGTTTACTCTTACCAACAATTGCTCAGAGCTGTTGAGCATCACGCTGGCGCCGCTCACCTCCTCATTCCAATCCCATTTTCCGTTTGGCACGCACTCGCGTGGGTCTCCGAACTACTGCCGCAACCGGCCCTCACACGGAATCAAGTGGAACTGATGCAGATCGACACCGTGACATCGCCAGGGATGCCTGGGTTTGCCGAACTAGGAATTACGCCGCAGTCAGTCGAGTCCTTACTCCAGACGCTGCTACCGACTTCCGGATGAGGGTCATCGATGAGTTCGCTTCAACAGCTGGCGGTTTCGCGCGCTCGAGTAAGCAAGTCTCTTATGCTGCAGCGCAGGGTTCGCTCTTGGACCTCAGCGGCCGAGATTGTCGACGGCCCGACTTACGATCTCCACCGATCAGGAATAGAATGAGCCGACGTCCGCGGGCACTCGTGCCCGTAGGCGGACCAGAGTGGATGTCGTCGCGCAACTCTCCGTCCGTCACGTCCGCTCAAAAAACGAGGTTTGCCCAGCGATCCATAACGACGAATTTTATGACCGAACCTGAGCGTTTGGAAGGCGTTCCTGGCCGCTACTGGCACCGTCTTGAAGACGGGCGGATCCAGTGTGATGTCTGCCCGCGCTATTGCAGGCTCAACGAAGGTCAGCGCGGCCTGTGCTTCGTGCGTGGCCGACAGGACGACCGGATCGTGCTCACCACCTACGGCCGCTCCTCGGGGTTCTGTGTCGATCCAATAGAGAAGAAGCCACTGAACCACTATCTGCCCGGAACTCCCGTGTTGTCCTTCGGCACCGCCGGGTGCAACCTGACTTGCAAATTCTGCCAGAACTGGGACATCTCCAAAGCGCGAGAGCTTGACCGGCTCCAGGACGCAGCCTCGCCTGAGGATATCGTCGAGGCCGCGATTGCCACCGGCTCGCGCTCCATCGCCTACACCTACAATGACCCCGTGATCTTCCTCGAATACGCCGTGGATGTCGCGAAGGTAGCGCGCCGGCGCGGCATCAAGAACGTGGCGGTCACTGCGGGCTACATTGACGCGGCGGCGCGCCAGGAGCTTTACAGCTTCATGGATGCCGCCAATGTCGATCTCAAGGCGTTGTTCTACAAGCGGCTGTGCACCGGCCATCTTGACGCGGTTCTCGAGACGCTCGAGTATCTGAAGTACAGGACGAACGTTTGGCTCGAGATCACAACGCTGCTGATCCCCGGTCACAATGACGGTCCCGAGGAGGTGAAAAAGCTCAGCGAATGGGTGATGAGGAGGTTGGGACCCGACGTGCCCTTGCATTTCACCGCCTTCCACCCTGACTACAAGATGCTGGATCTCCCGCCTACGCCGGCCTTCACGCTGACGAGGGCTCGCAATATCGCCCGCGAGGTCGGGCTGCAGTTCGTCTACACCGGGAATGTCCATGACGAGAGGGGCCAATGCACCTACTGTCCGGGCTGTGGTGAGCGGATTATCGGCCGAGACTGGTATGACATCACCACTTGGCGGCTCATCGGCGACGGCCGCTGCGGCATTTGCTCCACCGTGATTCCCGGCTTGTTCGAGGCGCGCCCAGGCAACTGGGGGCGGCGGCGCGTCCCGATCCGGATCGGCAGCCTGGAACGCTCTTGAGTGAGGATGATGCCCGCGTCGAGGCGCTTCTGGCTTGCCTGTTGGAGCGGGAGTCTAAACTAGGAGGTCACAATGACGATTGAGAGCACCACATTTGGCGCGATTACAATTGACGGAAAGACGTATGAACATGACGTGGTCGTCCGCCTTTCCGGCGAGATAGTGAAGCGGAAAAAGAAGCTATCAAAGAAGCTCTACGGTACCTCGCACGTTCTTTCTGAAGACGAGGCAAAATTTCTCTTTGAGAAGGGCTGCGACCAGGTCGTCATTGGCTCGGGTCAGTTCGGCAACGTGCACCTATCACCCGAGGCTGAAGCCTATTTCGAAAGAAAGGGCTGCGAGGTCCTGTTGCAGCCGACACGCGAAGCGATCGACGTGTTCAACCGGTCGCGTGCAAGGAGGATCGGGCTCTTTCACGTGACCTGTTGAAAGAAATGCCAGAGTGAACGCGATCGGGCTGTACCTCAATTCCGTACCGCTTGATGATCCAGCGCGGTTCCTTTCGCGCAGCCTCTGAACCACGGCATCCTCTCGCCGTTGCGCGAGAGGATGCCCATGTTGTGGAGTACCTGCAGCCAGTCCCAAAGCGACAACGGGAGGCATGCTCATGGATGCGCCCAACAAGGAATTTACGCTGGCGGGCAGCCTTGAGGAGCTGAAGCTCAAGGGGCGGCTCGTTGTGCACGGTGGCCATCGCCCGATCCTGGTCATCTACGACCGCGGGCGCGTCTTCGGCCTCGACAATCGGTGCCCGCACATGGGCTTCCCGCTCGAGCGCGGCAGCGTCGAGGACGGCATCTTGACCTGCCACTGGCATCACGCCCGCTTTGATCTCAAAAGCGGCTGCACCTTTGACCTCTGGGCGGACGACGTGCCGATCTGCCCGGCCGAGCTGCGTAATGGTGAGGTCTGGGTGAAGACCACGTTCACCCATGCCGATCTCACCGCGCACTGGCATCAGCGGCTTGCGAACGGCCTCGCCCACGACCTCGGCCTCGTCATCGCCAAGGCCCTGCATGGTCAGCTCGCGGCCGGCGTCGCGCAGGCCGAAATCGTCCGGCAGGTGGCGCTGTTCGGAGCGCAAAATCGCGACGGCTGGGGCGTGGGTCTTACGATCCTTACGGCACTCGCCAATCTCCCGCCTGTGCTGCCGGAGGAGGACGCCTATCTCGCGCTTTTCCACGGCGCACGCCGCGTGGCGGCGGACTGCGACGGCGAGGCGCCGCGGCGGGAACGCGCCCCACTTGGGAGCCGGCCGGATCCGGCCACGCTCAAACGCTGGCTACGCCGTTGGACAATCGTGCGCCATCGCGAGGCGGCCGAGCGCACCCTGCTCACGGCGATTGCGGCCGGCTTCTCGCCGGCTGAACTCGCTGATGCCCTGATGGCCGCCGCGACCGAGCGGGCGTTCGCCGACACCGGGCACTCGCTCGACTTCATCAACAAGGCGTTCGAGTGCCTCAACCTGGTCGGCTGGCAACACGCGGCGGCTGTGCTGCCGACGGTCGTCGGTCAGATGGTAGCGGCCCGTGGCGCCGAGGAATCGACCGCTTGGCGCCAGCCCGTTGACCTTGCTGCGTTGTGTGAGGAATCAAGCAGCGAACTCGCAGACCTACTCGCTGCCGGTCGCGGCCCGCGTGACTGGTCGGGCCACGCCACACTTGCTCAAGAACTGCTCGGTGACGATCCGGCTGGGATCGTTGACGCGCTCAAGGAGGCGATCCGCGCCGGTGCCGCTCCCGCCGATCTTGGCCAATCCCTCGCGTACGCAGCAGCGCTCCGGGTGGCGCGCTTTGGCAATGCCAACGAGCACGCGGACTGGGAGATGGCGCATCACGTCTTCAGCTACGCTAACGCAGTCCACCAGATGCTGACGCGCATCGGGACTGCCAACGTCGGCACTCACGTCACGGCCGCCCGTGGCGTGTTGCATGGGGTGATGGCGCTCTATCTCGCTCGCTATCTCAATGTGCCGCCGGCGCGCATCCCGGGCGACGGCGGCGAGCAGCTCGATGATCTACCCGCCGATCCTGAGACGATCGGCGCCGCCTTGCTCGACGCCTTCGACCGGCAGAGACAGGTCGATCTCGCTGCAAGCCTAGTCGCACGGCACCTCACACTTGGCCATTCGCCGCAGGCGCTGATTGCCACGCTCGCGCATGCGGTGCTGCGCGAAGATGCAGGTTTCCATGCGTATCAGATGCTGGAGGCAGGAGTCCGGCAATTCGGCGCGTGGGGCGACGCGGACGAGGGTCGGCACATCCTCATCGCGGTTGCCCGCTATCTGGCAGCCCATTCACCGACCGAGCGCGCATCGTTGCAGACAGCCGACATCGCGCGCCGCCTGATGCGCGGTGGCGAGCTGCATCAAGAGGTCGGATCGTCCTGACGTCACGTGCTGAGGGCGCACCAAGGGCGATCTGAACTGGCAAAAACCTGCGCCGGCGAACCGAGACGCGCTTTCAATTACCATTTTCGCATTGCCTCTGCTTTGCGAATGAACCTGACGCCCAGATCATCTCCTGGACAGAACCGCGACGGCACGGCTGAGTTGGGGGTCGTCTGACCCGGCGGAGGCCGCGCCTGCCTGGACCTCGATCGTCGGCGTCACGCCCACGCCCTCTAGGCGCTCGCCATCGACCCGGACATCTTCGACCGCGAGCAGCAGCAAGCCGCTGCCCATGAGGAATGCGGTGGCGGCAAGGACCGCGCCCTCTGTCCGGGTGCCGATGAGCTCGCCCAATCGGTATTTTTTGAAGCCATAGGCAAGGACCTCCTTGCCGCTGCGCGTACCGCCGTTAATGAGCATCGCAACAGGCTTGCGCCACTTCACATTCACGAACTCGCTCTTACCGCTTCGATCGGTGACCTGCATCGTGGGCGCGCGGGCGTTGAACAGGTCGAGATATTCGGGTTGCGCGCCGCCCCAGCCATCCCGCAAATCCCAGATCAACGCGTCCGCGTCTTTCAGCGCCCCTTGAGACAGCAGGGATTCAAGAGCGCGTTGGTAGATGGAGCCGGCATAGCACCACACATGGACATAGCCGATGCGTTGTCCGTTGGACTCAATGATGCGCGCACTCGACTCCAACCCCCGAAGGAACATTCTGGTGGGCTCGAGGTCGACCGGCATTATCTGGATTTCCACCACCGAGGCGCCCCGATGGACCTCCAAGACGACCGATTTGCCTACCTTCCCACGGAATGACTCGATCGGCTCAAATGCGGTCCCGTCAGCCGCAATTATTTCGTCACCGGCTTGGAGGCCCGCCTGCTGAGCCGGCGTCCCATCTATGACGCCGGTGATCGTGTGACGGCCAGTCGCCTCGAAACCTGAAATGATACCTATGCCAGGATACGAAATGCGGCCGTCTGGAAACGCGCGCTGCAGTCCGCGGCGCCGCAGTGCGCCGACAAAGATGTCTGCAAGCTGATAATATTCCGGCTCATCCGGCGTATAGAAACGCGTGTGCGAAGCGTGCAACTCAGACAGCATGGTATTAATGACGCGCGCCAGAGATTTCTCGGAAGTTGCCAACTGAACGTCTGGAAGATATCTCTCCCGAACCGCCAGCCAGTCCAGTCCGTTGTGATGCGTATCGTAAAAGCGATCACGCACGGTCTGCCAAACGCTTTCGAAGGCAGAGACGCTATCAGTAGTAACGTAGGAGCTGTTGGTTTCTCTCCTTAGGGGCTCCGCGGCGTTCAGGGCCTTCGCAGTCACGGCACATGCGGTAACCGCGGCTGCCAGTCGCAACACTTGACGACGCGAAGGCGACGTATCGGTGGCCTGTTTCATCGTCTGATCTCGCGGTGAAGCGCCTGCCGTGCGCGTTCTCCGGCCATGCGATGCCGGCTTGTTAGCGAATGCTCGCGCTCCTTTGGCGAAAGGAGGCGGCCATTGAGTCAGGTCATGCCAGACCACGATAGCGATCCTGCCACCATGAGGCTACTTCCCGCAGGACTTTTCGCCTGTCGAGCCCCGAAGATTAGAGGCGGGAGAGGCGGCCCGGCTCGCCGGCGACTTCATCACCGTGGTTGCCGCTTGATATCATTCTCTAAGCGGCATTCTGTTGGGTCTCGCGATCCTGGCCTGGAAGTAGGGGTTTTTGTCTCTTCGATCATGCTGAAGGGGACGGTGTGTCAAATCAATTGCGAAGGAGAACGTGCGCCGCGGAATCTTCTTTTCTTGAAACTCCGCGCCATCGGGCGGATACTGGATTGGACGTCCTTGGCCATCTCAGCAATCCGAGGAGGGCGATCATGGCAATCCAGATCCTGATGGACCGCAGCGGCGACAGCCGTCACCGTTTCGACCCGAACGACACGCAAGAACTGGCGAAGGCGGAGCAGCGCTTCTACGAACTGACGGGAGCTGGCTTCACCGCTGCTGTCAGGAGCGGTCCGGGTCAGGTCTCCCAGATCCGGTCGTTCGACCCGAACGCGGAAGAGACCGTGTTCTTTCCCAGGCTGGTCGGCGGGTAATCGGTTGGTGCCATGTTGCGCGTTGCGCATTCTCGCCCGGGTGAACGCCCGCGCATGCGAGCGATAAGGGCTCTCTTCATCAGGCACGGTGCCGAGGCCACTCCGGAAGGCCGTTCTCTGTGGCTGTTGCGGAACTGGCTGTCGCGGGCGCAGTGGGCGCAGTTCGCGGAACAGGGCTATTTCGAGGTCGTCGGAGGCGACACGGGTAAGCAGTACAGGATCTATGCAGGCGCCGCGGCAAACGTCTGCGAGGTCGACGAGAAAGGCCGCCCGAAGCTCGGTCTGTGTTTCCGGCCGATCGGCGAGCTGCCGATCGGAGACGTGATGCTCTCGCAGAAGATCGCGCTGGAAAGCTGCGAGAGCCGCGCGCTCGCGGTGGCCAGAAGATTCCTTCCGAACGGTTTCTTCTTCCGGCGAAGCCGGTTTCTTCGCTGAGACGCGAAAGTACGATTGGCAACACCTGCCCTGCTATTAGCCTGATGCGGACCAGGCGTTCTGAGGCCGTCACTCGGCGCAAACTGGGGGCGCACCGGAAGTGATCCGCGCCACAGCAAATCGGCGCTTTTGATCGCTTGCCGACGTGGATGCATTGGCAAACGGCTGGCCTAGCGCAGAGGCATTACCGCGACGCCAGGCGGCGGTACGTCATCGTCGGGCACGAAGAAGTCCGACGCCAACGGGACCGAGGCATCGACGCGATAGCGGTCGAAATCACGCACTCCGCTGGCATAGAGCATCTTGTCATCGATACAGAACTGCCCGGTGAACTCGCGCGACGGCTTCGTGAGGATGACATATGCCGCATCTCCCATGATCTCGGGCGTGCGGCTCGCGCGCATCATAGCATCGCCCCCAAGGAGATTGCCGATCGCGGCGGTGGCGATCGTGGTGCGCGGCCACAGTGCGTTGACCGCGACGCCGGCCCCCTTCAGCTCGGCCGATAGTCCCAGCACGCACATGCTCATGCCGAACTTCGCCATGGTATAGGCGGTGGAGCGCTCGAACCATTTCGCCTTCATGTCGAGCGGCGGCGACAACATCAGGATGTGCGGGTTTTCGGCCTTCGTCAGGTGCGGGATGCAATATTTCGACACCATAAAAGTGCCGCGGGTGTTGATGCCCATCATCAGGTCGAACCGCTTCATGTCGGTTGCCTGGGAGTTGGTCAGGCTAATGGCGCTGGCGTTGTTGACGCAAATATCGATGCCACCGAATTCGACGACGGTCTTGTCAACGGCTGCGATCACTTGGGCCTCATCGCGAATATCGCAGATGACTGGCAGCGCCTTGCCGCCGGCAGCGCGCACCTCGTCGGCGGCGGTAAAGATTGTGCCCTTCAGCTTCGGATGCGGTTCCGCGGTCTTCGCGGCGATCGCGACATTGGCGCCGTCGTGTGCCGCGCGCAGCGCGATCGCAAGCCCAATGCCGCGGCTCGCGCCGGAGATAAACAGCGTCTTGCCTTTGAGGGATGACATCGGAGGACTCCTGTAAGGGATGCACCGAGCAATTGGGCTCACTCCCCGCTGCGCGTGAAGGCGGGGTGTGGGGTACCACAAGCACGAGACTGCGTTCGCTGCGCCGGCGGAACTTGCGCGCGCCGCTGGCGCAGCCGTTGGCACTCAGGCGGCGCGAACGTAGCCGTAGCGCAGGTTAGAGGGTTGCTTCGCTGCTTGCGTGTACTCGTTCTTGAGTGCCGCGAGGCGGTCCTCAGAAAAGGCCGGCATCCTCGTGTTGTCGGCTGCCTTCAGCTTGATCTTGTAGAACCTGGTCGCGTTGCCCGCGAAGATCAGCTGCTTGGTAGCGCTGTTGGCATCGCCTAGCGCCGCAAAGCCGTACTTCTTCTGCATGTCCTCCGGGATTTCGAGCCGGCGCAGCGCCTCGATCTGCCACTGCGGTGAGCCGTACCAGACCGAGTCGGTGCCCCACATGACGTGGTCGACCCCCATCCCCTTGATCAGCGTTCCGACCAGCGCGGCGCAGAACTTCGGATGCGCCACCGCCGAGTTGGCAAAGGATGTGCCGAGCTCAGCATAGACATTGGTGACGCCGAACTTCTGGGGGATTTCCGCGAGATCCGAGGCCCACTGGATGCGGCCGGTTTGCTCGAACTCCGCCCACGCCTTGTCGGGCAGCTCGAGGAACGGCCGCAGCGCCGAGTGATAGATCACGAAGTTCATCTGCGGCCATTCCTTCGCAGCTTTTCCGATGTCCCACGCCGTTGCGTATTCCCACACACCGGCGAACGACTTCTCATAATCGGGCGGCAGCAGTCCCTTGTGAATGCAAAGCGTGTTGATGCCGGCCTTCACCGCCTTCTCGTAGAACGGATACATCACCTGTTCGTCGTCGAGCCGCCATGGGAATTTCGAGGGCGCCAGAGGATCGCCAATCGTGTAGGACTTCCAGGAATCCGGCTTGTAGACCTCGATCGCTTTATCCACCTCGTCCATCCAGCCTAGCTGCTTGGGGGTGATGACGCTGTGCGCCAGCAAGCGGCGCGATCCCGCGAAGTCGTTGATCAGCTCCCGCGCCTTGACGATCTGCTCGTTGGACAGAAGCCACCAGCTCGGGTCGTCGAACGGTGCGCCGCTCAGGAGAGCCATGTTGGTATCGCTGTCGTAGTAGATCTCTTTCACATAGTTCTGGAACTTGTAGCGTGCGAGCGAGGAGACGCCTTCCTCCTTCATCTTCGGATTCCAGTGCTGGCTCGCAAAGTCCGCCAGCCCCAACAGCTCCTTGTGGTCGAAGTCGTCGCGCACGAAATGGGTCTGGACGTCGAAGATGAACTGGCCTGCAAGGCTCTGCGCGCGCGCCAGCATCAGCTCGGGCTCGCGGGCTTCGGCGGGTGCGACCTGGAAGACATTGCCGTAGACGTCGTTCATAGCGAGGAATGCCGCCGCCATGCCACAGCTCGTGTGCAGGAACTGCCTGCGATTCAAGCCGAGGTGCTTGCCGTTTACGTCGGCGAGCTCGTTGATCCTTGCCTCGACCTTCTTTTGCGTAGCGCTCTGCGGAGGCGGGAGGTACTCGCCGTTGGAAACGATCTGAGTTGGAATCGGCGTTGCCGCCGATGCCGCCTCGGCTCCTGCGACGAGACGCTGTTCTCGCTCACTAAGCCAGGTGCTCATTGTTCTCCTCCCTCTTGTTGGTCATCGACTGTGCTGGTCGGTGCGCGCAGGAGGATGCGCGTTTGCTCATGCGCGCCTTACGTCCAGGCACGTATCTTCATTGCTTCACTTAAGCACGTCCAAAAAGGCCAGTTACGGTAGTGGCCTAAATTCAATGCTCAAACTTCTTCACGTGCAAGCGAATGTAATCCGACAGTCATACTGTCCCAACGCCACTGATGGTTTCGCGGCTGCGGCGTCGAAGGCCCGAGTCGAGCCTCAGCGATCGCGCTCACCGCACCAGATACTTGCTCGCGTAGTGCTTGCCGAGAATCTTACGGGTCTGCTCCGAAAGACGCCTGTTAGCAGTTGCCTGCAGCTTGTCACGCTGCCGTTGCGGCTTCGGCCGAACCGTGGCGTGGTTCCGTTTCGTTGCTTTGCCCATCGCGATTCAACTTGTAACGGGGCCCGTCTTCATTCAAGAGAGGATCTCGACCGGACTGCCGATCGTAAGACCGAGATCAAGGTCCGCGCGCCCTAGATTGACGGCGATTTCGGCAAGCCCATTGGAATTCTCATACCAGAAAGCCGCACCTGGCGGTAGATCGCTGAAAGTCCTCGCGCGTTCCAGCACCCGGCCGGCCGCCGCAAGCCGTGCGTCGGATGGCAACATGGCCGCTCTCACGCCGGTCATGGCGTTGCCGAAATGATCGACGTACACGATCTCGCAGAGGTCGTCAGGCCAGGCTGAGCGGCGATGCGTGTCATCCTGACAAGGCCGGCCGGGGGGCGGTTCCCTGCCCGCCAGCATGGCCGCAACCGGTGCG
>Ga0153954_1001871_pt1 | contig 10100 bp, 9 predicted proteins | sample TSFL038MetaG_FD_102277 | JGI IMG/M metagenome (GOLD analysis project Ga0153954, IMG submission 102277) | Attine ant fungus gardens microbial communities from Florida, USA - TSFL038 MetaG | ecosystem: Host-associated > Fungi > Mycelium > Unclassified | place: USA: Florida, Wekiwa Springs State... | reverse complement strand
CTGCCACCAGCGGGATCAGCATCGGCAGCGCCACCAGCGTGCGCAGGATCGAGCTTAGCGCCGTGGTCTCCTGCAGTGCCAGCGCCAGTCCCAGCGCGAGCACCAGGCTAGGGATGATCGTTCCGGTGGCGTAGAGGAGGTTGTTGCTGACGGCGGCGGTGAAATGCGGGTCGGCAAACAGATGCGCGTAGTTGTCCAGGCCCCAATGTGCCGCCTGGCGGAAACCGGTCACGGTGAACGAGGTCTGCAACACCTGCAGCACCGGCCAGTAGGTGAAGGCGATCAGGAACAGCGCCGAGGGCAGCAGCAACGCATAGCCCGTCAGTGCCGGACGATGCCGGTGCTGAGCACGGGGAGCGGGCACAGCCGTCGCTGGGCGGGGGATGGCGCTTTCGGTCATGACCAGCATCACCGACGGCTGATAGGGCAGGACGATGACGCTTGGATGACAGCGCGGCAACAGTTCGATGACAAGGCGGATCGGCGGGGTGCTTTTGGCGCTGCCGGCGCGGCGCCCTATAATCGCGCCATGACCAACCCGCTGTTCAACGCCAACCAGTTCAAGCTGGGAATCTTCAGCGCCAATTGCGATGGCGGGCTGACCATGAGTCTCGCGCCGGAGCGCTGGAAGGCAAACTGGGACGACATCGTCGCGATGACGAAGATCGCCGACGATGCCGGCCTGGAGTTCATCCTGCCGGTGGCGAAATGGCGCGGCTACCAGGGCAAGGCGAACATCTACGGCCGCTCGTTTGAGACGCTGACGCATGGCGCCGCGCTGGGCGCGGTGACGAAACAGATCGCCATCTTCTCCACCGTGCATGTGCCGCTGGTGACGCCGGCCTTTGGCGCCAAGGCGATCGCCACGATCGACCACATCACGCATGGCAGAGCCGGGCTGAACATCGTGTGCGGGTGGAACCAGGCCGAGTTCGACCTGCACGGCGTCACCATCGATCCGGAGACGCGCTACGATCACGGGCTGGAATGGTTTCAGATCTGGGCGAAACTGCTGGAGGGCGGGCCGGAGTTCGACTGGGACGGCCGCTTCTTCAAGGGGCTGCGCAATCTGCAGACTGATCCGGTGTCGGTGCAGCGTCCGCGTCCGGCGGTGATGTCCGCCGGTTTCTCGCCGCGCGGGCGCGACTTTGCCGCTCAGGCCGCCGACGTGCTGTTCCTCAACGTCACCGAACTTGACCAGGTGCCGGGGCTGTTGGCCGATGTCGACCAGCACATGGCGCGCTGGGGCCGCTCGATCCGGGTGTTCACCATGGGTCATGTGGTCTGCCGCCCGACCAGGCAGGAGGCCGAGGACTATTTCCATTACTTTGCGGAAGAGTTGGCCGATACCGAAGGGCAGGCCTATTACCGCCGCAACCGCGGTGCCACCGTGCCCGGCGCCGGCGGCGCCGCCATCGCTCGACCGTTCGAGAATCGCTTCACTCGGTCTGGCAGTGGGCGATATGAGGGCGGCTATCCGGGTGCCTATCCGTTCGTCGGCTCACCCGACGACGTGGCCGAGGAGATGGCGCGGATGAGCGCAACGGGCCTCGCCGGCTGCACCGTGGCGTTCGTCGACTACCTGAAGGAGATTCCGTTCTTCGTCCAGGAGGTCGTGCCGAGACTGGAACGGCTCGGGCTACGCGCCGCTCCCTGACCACCGTTCGTAGAAAGCATCAAAGCGGGCGAGCGCTGCTGCCTTGTCGGTCTCGGACAGGAACGAGGCGAGGAAGGAATTGCGCGCCAGCGTGACGATGTCGGCCTCCGTCAGCGCCAGCGCCTCCTGGATCGCGATGAAATTATCGTTGATGTAGCCGCCGAAATAGGACGGGTCGTCGGAGTTGATCGTCGCCAGCATGCCGGCATCCAGCATGCGCCGCAGCGGATGCAGCGTCAGATCGGGGCAGCTCTGCAGCGCCTTGTTCGACAGCGGACACACGGTCAGCGGGATGCGCTCGCGGACGATGCGCGCGACAAGGTCGGGATCGTCGATGGCGCGGTTCCCGTGGTCGATGCGGCGCACGTGCAGGATGTCGATCGCTTCGCACACGTAAGCAGAGGGGCCTTCCTCGCCGGCGTGGGCGACCGGCACGAATCCCTCCTGTCGCGCAGCGGCGAAGACACGGGCGAACTTTGATGGCGGATTGCCACGCTCCGTCGAATCCAGGCCGACGCCAAAAATATGTTGCTTGCAGCGGCAGGCGTCGCGCAGCGTGTCGAACGCCTGCTCCTCCGGCAGGTGGCGCAGGAAGCACATGATCAGCCGCGCGCTGATGCCAAAATCCCGGCGCGCGGCGTCGAGCGCATCGGTCAGGCCGGACAGCACGGTGTCGAACGGAATGCCACGTTCGGTGTGACCCTGCGGATCGAAGAAGATCTCGACATGCACCACGTTCTGCCCGGCGACCCGTTCCAGATAGGCGTAGGCGAGCTCGTAAAAATCCTGCCGTGTGCGCAGTACCGACATGCCGAGATAGTAGAGATCGAGGAAGTCCTGCAACGAACCGAAACGATACGCCGCGTGGACGGCATCGACCGAGTCGTAGGGCAGTACCACATTGTTGCGCTTCGCCAGCGCCATCATCATCTCGGGTTCGAGCGTGCCCTCGATGTGCAGATGCAGCTCCGCCTTCGGCATGGCGGCGATGAGGCGATGAAGGCGCGGCTGGTCGATGGGTCTGCTCCCGCGATGAAAGGTCGCGGAAGCCTATGGCGGCGCGTTTGCGCGATGCAAGCGAAGATCGTGGTTACAGATACTCCTCGGCCAGCGCGAGATCGCGGATGTCCTCGACCGACCCGCTCCGCCGCACCTCGCCGCCGCGCATGACATAGCCGCGCGTTGCCAGCTTCAATGCCGGGCGGGCCATCTGTTCCGTCATCAGCACGGTCGTGCCGCGGGCGCGCAGTTGCAAGATCGCGGCGCTGATCTGCTTAATCCACACTGGCGCCAGCCCCAGGAACGGCTCGTCCAGTAGCAGCAGGCGCGGAAACGACGCCATCGCGCGGCTGAGTGCGACGATCTGCTGCTGGCCGCCAGACAACTGGCCTGCCGGCTGATTGGCACGCTCCGTCAGCAGCGGGAATACCGAGCGCAGCCAGGTCAGTGCCTCCTGCTGGCGGCGGCGCCCCAGTCCGAACGCGCCAGCCAGGACATTGTCGGTCACGGTCAGGGACTGAAAAACCCGGCGTCCTTCGGGCGAATAGCCGATGCCAAGCCGGGCGCGGCGTTCGCAGGGCATCGTGCCGATATCGTTGCCGTCGAAAATGATCCGCCCGGCGTCGGCCGATACCAGGCCAATGATGGCGTTGATCGTGCTCGACTTGCCGGCACCGTTGGCGCCGACCAGCAGCACGGTCTCGCCGGCCGGCACGTCGATCGAGATGCCTGACAGGGCCGTGATGCCGCCGTAACGGACACGTAAGCCTTCGATGCGCAGCAGCATCAGGCGACCTCCTCGGTGTCGCCGAGATAGGCGGCGATGACGTCGGGGCGCGCGAGTACCTCGGCTGGTGTGCCATCGGCCAGCACGATACCGGCATCCAGCACCAGGATGCGCGGGCAAAGACGGCGAATCAGGTCCATGTCGTGCTCAACAATCAGCACGCTGCAGCGTCCCGCTGACCGGACATGTGACACGAAGGCGTCGATCTGGTGCCGCTCCGCGTGTTCCAGCCCGGCGGCGGGTTCGTCCAGCAGCATGACAGATGGCGCGGTGGCGTAGGCCATGACCAGGCCGAGCATTTTCTGCAGACCGTACGGGAGTTTGTCGGATTGCTCGTCGAGCCGGTCGAGCAGTTTGAACTCACCCAGCAATGTTTCGAGGCCAGCCGGCATGCCGCGGCCGCCGAAACGAATTGCCCGCACGATGTTCTCGCGCACCGATACGCTCTTGAACGTATTGGTCTGCTGGAAGCTGCGGGTGACACCCAGCCGGCTCATGGCGTGGGAGGGCTGGCCGCTGACGTTGCGCCCGTCGAGGAGCACGCGCCCGCTGGTCGGCACCTGCCGGCCGGTGATGACATTGATCAGCGTCGTCTTGCCGGCGCCGTTCGGACCGATGACACCCAGCAGGCCGCCGCTTTCGACGGTGAAGCTGACATCCTGGAACACGCGCAGCCCGCCGAAACTCTTGGCCAGGGCTGCAACTTCCAGCGTGCTCATGCCGTCGCCCGCCGGCCGGGACGCAGCCGTCGCAGCAATGCGGCCGCGGACCCGACGATGCCACCGCGGGCCACGGTGATCACCACCAGGATCAGCGCGCCGTAAAGTCCCTGCGCGTATTGGCCCTGGGTGCCGAACATCTGCGTGGCGTAGACCAGCAGCAACGAGCCGATGATCGGCCCGAGCACGGAGCCGCGCCCGCCGATGATCGTGTAAGCGATGAAATCGACGGCGACGACTGAATCGAATGAGCTGGGGTGGGCTGTCAGCAACATGGTCACCAGCGCATAGCCGGCCAGCCCCGCCAGTCCCGCCGCGACGACGAAGCCCATCGCCTTGTAGCGCCAGACCACAAGGCCGAGGCTTTCGGCGAGGATCTCGTTTTCCTCGATCGAGGCGAAATGCTGGCGGAAATACCGGGTCAGGGCCACCGCGACGATGGTGGCAAGCAGGGCGAGACCACAGGTGTAGAACAGCACCTGGCGCTGGCTCATCATGTCGACGCCGAACAGGGTGGCGGCGGGGATGCCGGCAATGCCGTTCGATCCACCGGTCAGGCGTGGCGTCTCGAACAGCAGCAGCTGCATGATCTGGGACAGTACGAATGTGACGAGGACGAAATAGGTGCCGCGCAGCCGCAGCACCAGCGCGCCCAGTGGGACGGCAACGAGGGCAGGGACCAGGAACGCGGCGGCGGTCATCAGGAAGCCGTCGGTGATGTTGTATTCGCCCGCGATTGCGACGGTGTAGCCACCGAGCGCCATGAAGGCGGGAGTGGCGAAGGACAGCAGGTTCATGCGCAGCATGATCCAGACACTCTGGGCGCCGATGACGCCGATCAGCGCCTGGTTCAGCACCGAGTAGGCGAGGATGTTCCGGGTCAGTATCGGCACGGCGAAGCACGCGGCGACGAGGATCAGCGCGCCGGCCTCATCGCCGCCCAGAAGGCGCGGGCGTTGGATCAGGGACGATGCCATGGTTCAGGCCCCTCTCGCCTGGCGGCCGAGAAGGCCCGTCGGACGGAAGACCAGCAGCAGCAGGACGAGAACGAACAGCACCAGCGCACCGATCGAACCGCCGAAATAGACACTGGTGAACGCTTCGACGAGGCCGACGATGAACGCGGCCAGCGCGGCACCCCCGAGACTGCCGAGACCGCCAAGGATGACGGTCAGGAACGAGGTCGCGAGCACCGGATCGCCGACGCTGGGTGAGAGCGCCAGGATTGGCGTCACCAGCGCGCCGGTCAGGCCTGCCAGTCCGGTCGCCAGCGCGAACGCAGCGGGGAAGAGGATTTTCGGCCGCATGCCCTGGGCCGTCGCAACGCGCCGGTCATCTGCCAGGGCTCGCAGCGCGCGCCCGAGGTCGGTGCGGAACAGGATCAACCAGAGCGCGCCAATCGCCAGCACGCACACCGCCAGGACGATCAGGTTCTCACGCGGCACGTAGATTGGTCCGAAACGCAGCGAGCCAGTGACGGGAAAGGTGAACTCCATAGAGAGCGGGCCGTAGATGCTCAGCAGGCCACTCGAGAGCAGCAAATACAGGCCCAGTGTCAGCATCAGGGTCGCGAGGTGATCGTCGATCAGCCGGTCGAGCAGGAACAACTCGAACAGCCAGCCCAGCGCGGCGGCGGCAGCGACAGCGGCGACCACGCCGACCGGGTAGGGCAGGCCAAGCTGGACGACGCAGGAATAAGCGACGTAGCCGCCCAGCATGTAGAACCCGCCATGGGCGAAATTGACCACGCCGAGAATGCCGAAGATCAGCGTGAAGCCCAGGGCGAGCAGCGCGTATTGCGCGCCTAGGCTCACGCCGATGACTGCGGCTTGGATGAACTGCTCCAATGTCGGGGCTGTGCGGTCAGGAGTTCGGATCGACCCGCGTTATGCCAACCTGTTTGCCGTCCTTGATGATGCCGACGGCGAACGGAAAGTACAGCTCCTGGTTGATGCCGTATTGCTTCTGGCCGGCCCAGACGCCCTTGCCCATGTTGGGATCGTCGACTGGCAGGGTGCGCAGTGCGGCGGCCACTTTCTCGGCGTCATCGGCGGTGCCGGCGACCTCGATCGCCTTCAGCGTCATGCGGGCGGCCGGAAGATCGCCCCACATCGAGGTGCCGCCGATCGGATCCTTGCCCAGCAGCTTGCGGAACTGGTCATCGATGGCGCGCATCTGGTCGGTCACCGCCATGGTTTCGAACCAGTAGAAGTTCTGCAGGACATCCGTTCCGCCCGCGACACGCAGGATCTCCTCGGTGCCCGGGCCGCCCATGCGACCGATGACGCCTTTGAAGCCGGCGAGGCGCAACTGCTTGACGATCACGCCGGCATCACCGGGCGGGGAGGAGGCAGTGTCGACGGCGTCGGGATTGCTGGCCAGGATACGGGTGATGATCGGTGCGAAATTGGTTGTCCCACGCTGATAGTATTCCTCGGACGCCTTGACGCCGTTGTTCTGATAGGCCTGCGAATCGACGCTGGCGACATCGGTGCCGGCCTGGTCATTCGGCGCGATCAGCACGACCGACTTGATGTTGGGAAAGTGCTTCAGCACATATTTCGCCATCGGATCGGCCCAGGTCGCCGGGCCGGGCGCGATGTGGAACGCCAGCGGATATTTCGGGTCGAGCGAGTTCTTCGCATACGCCGCATTCCAGGTGATCTGGCCGTTGCGCGCCGCGACCGGCTTGATGCCGGTGGCCTCGGGCGAGCCGACCGGGCCGATCATGATCTTGATGCCCTGGCTGGCGAATGCGTTCGCCCCCGCAGCGGCGCCATCGGCGGTGTATTTGCTGTCGTAGGACACGACCGTGACCTTGCACATCTTGTCGCCGAGCTTGAGGCCGCCCTTGGCATTGACCTCGGCCGCGGCGAGTTCCGTGGCGCTCTGCATGGCGAGGCCCCATTGCGCGCCGCCGCCCGACATTGGCCCGATAGCGCCCACCTTGATCTCGCACGGGTCCGCGGCGGCGACTGGCTGAAGGCCGGCGATCGCGATTGTCGCCGCAGACAGCAGCGCCAGAGTATATTTCATGGTCGAACTCTCCCCCAATGCGCGCGATTTCTGCGCGTTCTATGGCAGCAGGCTAGTGGCGTGCGAAACACAGTCAAGGGCGCAGCCGTTCGCGATGGCGGTCGATTGCATGATGGCGTGGCGGCGGGCACGGCCGTGATACAAGACCGCCATCAAAGACGTGGAGCCGACCATGACCGGCGTGCCGACCTATGCCATTCCGTCCTCATTCCTCGGCGTTGCGCGCGCCGATGCATCGGCCGGGTACGTCATCGCCGGCATTCCGATGGACATCGGCACGACCAACCGCTCCGGCACGCGCGATGGGCCGGCGGCAATCCGGCGTGCGAGCCGGATGCTGACCGACGGTGACCACCCGGTGCACCGCGTCTCGCCGGATCGGCTGCCGCTGGCCGATATTGGCGATTTCGAGCTGGCGCTGGGCGATATCCAATCCAGCTTGGCGGCGATCGAGCTGCAGGCAGAGCCGCTGACGCACCTGATCGCGCTGGGTGGGGAGCACGGCATCACCCTGCCGCTGTTGCGCGCGCGCAGCCGGATCGTTGGCCGACCGCTGGCGCTGATCCATTTCGACGCCCATGTCGACACGTGGCCGGATAATTTCGGCCAGGCCTACGCGCACGGCTCGCCCTTCTACCATGCCATCAACGAAGGCCTGATCGATCCCGCTCGGATGATCCAGATCGGCATCCGCTCGCCGGTGCAGAATGAGGTGATGGACTGGACGCTGAGCCAGGGGGTGACGGTGCTCTCGGCGCAGGACGTGCACGCCGCCGGACCCGCTGCGGTGGCGGAACAGATCCTGCGCTGCGTGGGCGATATGCCGACCTATCTCAGTTTCGACATCGACGCGCTCGATCCGGCCTTCGCGCCGGGCACTGGCACGCCGGAGATCGGCGGGCTGGCGTCGTGGCAGGCACAGGCGATCCTGCGCCGGCTGCGCGACGTGGCGTTTGTCGGCATGGACGTGGTGGAGGTCGCGCCGGCCTATGACGTGGCCGAGATCACCGCGTTGGCGGCGGCGACCATGGTATGGGAGTACCTTGGTCTGCTGGCGCTTAGGCCGTCAGCGGGCTGATCCGCCAGCCATGCGCTGAGGGGTTGACCACCCTCTGAAAACGCATACCGCATTGGGAACATTGGCCCTTATATGCGCTCAGACCCTGGCGACCGCTGGCGCGGTTTCTGGGGCGTGACGCATCGCACGTGCCGCGAGCCCCAAAAGGGCACAGCAACGACGTAAACGCGTCCTTTTCGATAGACCCGGCCAACCGTGGGCCGGGGTCGTTTAGGAACCGGCTATGTCCGTCCGCACCGCCGCGATGCGAAGTACCACCCGCATCGTTTAACCGCTCCCGGAGGCACTCGCCCTCGGAGCTGGTTTCGTCCCCGTCTCGTTACGGATGCGTTCGCGCGCGTCCGTGCTGTCCGCGAGGATTGCCACGATGTCTGTTGTTGCTGCTCGTCCCCGTTCCGCCGTTACCCCGCTCCGCCGTTCGTTCTCCGCGTTTCCGGTGCGCCGCCCGACCGTCGATCAGGTCGTCGCCGCCGACCGGCCGGAGGAGCCGGTCCATTGCCTGCGTCCGGCCGTCCTGGCCGACACGGCGCGCGCCTTCGTCGAGGCGTTCCCGGGCGATGTGCTGTACGCGGTCAAGTGCAACCCCGATCCGGCGGTGCTGCGCGCGCTCGCGGCGGGCGGGGTGACGCATTTCGACTGTGCCTCGCTGCCGGAAATCCGGCTGGTGCGCGACATGTTCCCCGACGCGGCGATCCATTTCATGCATCCCGTGAAGTCGCGCGGCGCGATCCGCGAGGCGTGGGAGCGGCATGGCGTGCGCGATTTTGTCGTCGACAGTGCGGCTGAGCTGGCGAAGCTGCGGACCGAGATCACGGCGACGGGCGTGGCCGGACGGCTGGGCGTGATCGTGCGGCTGGGGCTGCCCAAGGGCGATGCGCGGCTCGATCTGTCCGGCAAATTCGGCGCCGACCCTGACACGGCGGCGGCGCTGCTGCGCGCCGCGCGGGACGATGCGGCGATGCTGGGCGTGTCGTTTCATGTCGGCTCGCAGTGCCTTGATCCGCTGGCGTGGCGGGAGGCGCTGGCGCTGACCGGTGCGGTGATTCGTGCCGCCGGCGTCACGGTCGACGTGGTCGATGTCGGCGGCGGCTTCCCGGTCAACTATCCGGACCAGGAGGCGCCGCCGCTGGGCGCGTTCTTCGCCGAAATCGAGGCGAGCTTCGAGCAACTCGGCCTGCCGCGTGCGCGGCTGTGGGCGGAGCCGGGGCGGGCGCTGGTCGCGGCAGGGGCCTCGGTGGTCGTGCAGGTGCAGGCGCGGCGCGGCGATGCGCTGTACATCAATGACGGCGTGTATGGCTCCCTGTCGGACGCCGGCACGCTGGGCTTTCGCTATCCGGTGCGGTTGATCCGTGCGAGCCGGATGGAAGGGTCGGAGACGATGACGGCGTTTTCGCTGTTTGGGCCGACCTGCGACAGCGCTGACGTGATGCGTGGTCCGTTCCTGCTGCCCGACGACGTGGAAGAAGGCGACTGGATCGAGATCGGTCAGCTGGGTGCGTATGGTGCCTGCCTGCGCACCGCGTTCAACGGCTTCGACCGCGCTCGGATTGTCGAGGTCGATGATGCGGCGCCGGACAAGACGGCGTCACGGATCGCGGCGTAGGCCGCTCTGAGTGGCCGAGCTTCGGTTCGGCCCACCGACTTCGATTGTCGCCGGATTGTCACGCGCCGCGTTTCCGCGCGGCCTAGGATGGGCGCGCGACGCCGCTGGCTTGCACTCCGTCTGAAAGGATACGCCGTCATGAAGCACGTTGCGTTCTCGGGTCGTCTGGTGATGCTGGGTTTCGGCAGCATCGGCCAGGGCGTGCTGCCGCTGATCCTGCG
>Ga0153954_1001870_pt1 | contig 10114 bp, 9 predicted proteins | sample TSFL038MetaG_FD_102277 | JGI IMG/M metagenome (GOLD analysis project Ga0153954, IMG submission 102277) | Attine ant fungus gardens microbial communities from Florida, USA - TSFL038 MetaG | ecosystem: Host-associated > Fungi > Mycelium > Unclassified | place: USA: Florida, Wekiwa Springs State... | reverse complement strand
TTAGTCACCTAAAAGAAAACAAACGATTGGCTAATAGATATGATAAATTGGATTGTACTTTTATAGCTTTTATCTGCTGCGCGATTATGAAAATCACTCATTTACTTTGTTAACAGTGCCATACCTGATAGAAAATAGAACAGGGCAGATAAGATAAAGGCACCAAACACTGGGACCTTGATCGGAGCAAAATTTTTCAAACGATAAGCAATATTGAGTAAAGTCAAGACGATCAGCCCTGGGTAGCAAATTTGCAAAATAGGTCCTAAAAAAGCGGAAATCCCAGTGAATTCAAATGTGGAAACTACAAAAGTGATCAGCAAGGCTCCGACTAGCGTCACACCATAACTGACTTTTTCTTTAAATACTTCTTTTTGGACAAAATCTGTGAATGCGGAAATCAAGGCAATGGCTGTTGTCAGGCAAGCAAAGGCAATGGTAATACATACAAGTAGGCCAGCATAGGGGCCTGCAATTTTTAAAGTAATAGCTGCTAATAATTCATCCTTCCCTGTGATCTCAAACTGCCCGCCATGGAAAGCAGCGAGATAGCTAAACCCCGCATACACAACGGCAAGAAGTAAAGCGCCAAAAAGGCTTGCACGCAGTGCCATCCGGATCCCTTGTTTTGGTTCCACAGAACGTTCACGTAAAACTGTTAAAATCGTTGAAGAGAAAAAGAAGGCGGCCAAAAGATCCATGGTATTATAGCCCTCTTTTAAACCATGTAAAAAGACATGCATATTGGAATGGTCTATTGGAAGTGCCTCATGAGATGTTAAAAATCCTATGAGGATGACAGCTGTAAGAGAGGCCAATAAAACGGGAGTTAATATCCATCCTAAAAGCGTGAGGATATGATTTTTCTTAATCGTAAAGCAAAAGATGAGTACACAGGCTAGCGCGCTGAAAAGCAAGGGAGATATGTGCAAAAAGGTGCTTTTTAAGGTTGTAAATGCCAAAGCAATACATCTGGGGGTCGATCCCAGAGGACCAAGAAGCGTAATGATGGAAAGAGCCAATAAAAAACCTGGAGTTTTACCTATCCGTCCAAAAAATTGTCGATAATTGCCATTAAATAAAATCATGGCGATGACACCTACAATAGGCATGATGGCAGCAGTCAAAATTAAACCTAAGATGGCAAATGAGTTTTTTTCACCAGCAAATTGGCCGACTGCCAAGGGGAAAATAATATTCCCTGCTCCAAAGAACATCGAGAACATCGCTAGCCCAATAGCTAAAGATTGTGATTTTAAAAATTTTTTCATTTAGGCCTTGCCCGCTTTAATGTTTAGATTTAGACGAATTTGAAAGAGGAAAAAAATTATATGCGCGCGAGGCGCACGACCACGACTCGAGAGAACACGAGAGAAATGAGGCTCAAAGAAAAAAACATATAAACTGCCTTTGGACCAAATTATAAAATGATATCCGCTAAATTTCAAGAAAAAAAAGAATATTTATTTTTCTGAAACATCGCAAATAGAGTGGAATCAATTTAAAACGTATATTTTTAAATTGAATCAGTTATAAAAAAGAAATTGTATTGTATAGTCAATCTTAACAGAGCACAATTTATATCTACTATATGTTATTTTTTTTGATTTTTTTGTTTTCACCTTTATTAAGAGCGGAAAGTGAACCTACAGTTAAAATCGCTTTGAGCTTCGATGATTTTCCCATGGGGTCTAGCGTATTCTTTGAGAAACAAGAGCGTGCGCGAGTCTATGTCAATACATTGAAACAACTGAACATCCAAGCAGTCTTTTTTTGCATTGGCGAACAGATAGAGAGGTATCAAGGAGTGGAATGTCTCCAGGTGATTGCTGAAGATCACCTTTTAGCCAATCATAGTTTCAAACATTTACATCTTAGCGAGCTTGCTTTGGAAGAATTTGAGGAAGAGGTTAAAAAGACTGAAGAGCTTTTAGTAGACTACCCAAATTTCAGGAAATGGTACAGATTTCCTTATCTAGATTATGGAGATAAGTGTGCTTTCGGCGACAGAAAAAGAAGCGCTGCTTTTCTTTTTTTGCAGCAGACGGGCTATCAGCATGGATACATCACCATCAACACATTTGATTGGTATGTAGATGGATGTCTCAAAAACGCTGCTAAAGAGGGGAAACAAATTGATTGGGTTCAGCTCAAAATAGCCTACCTTAGTCTTCTTGATGGATGGATAGATGCCTACCATGAACGTTGGAGTAAAGTTCTTCATAGAAAGTTTGTTCATGTCCTTCTTTTGCATGCAAACGACATCAATGCTTTTTTTTTGCCAGATATCGTGCACATGATCCAACAAAAAAAATGGACAATTGTTTCTCCTGAAGAGGCTTTTTGTTCACCAATTCCTTATCTTTCTCTTTTCGCAAATAACAAAAAAGGGCTATTTAAAAGGGTGAATACCTTATCCACTACGTATATCGATCAGGTATTAGAAAAATATCATGTATTCCTGCACAAATTATGAATGCGCCGCTCTATATACAAAAAAGAGTCTGTCTGAATGGAACTGTGTTCAGGATCCTACAAGGGGATCTTTTGAAACAAAAAGTAGAAGCTATTGTTAATGCTGCCAACCCATTATTTATGGGAGGTGGTGGTGTGGATGGTAGAATTCACCAAGTAGCGGGTCCAGAACTTGCAGTTGCTTGTAAGGCTTATAGAGAAAAGCATCATCTTGAAACCATCCCGATCGCTGACGCTGTTTTGACTCATTCCTATAGCATTCAAGAAACTGCTCCGACAATCAAGTATGTCATCCATACTGTAGGTCCCGATTGCCGTGTCCAATCGCAACGTGATGAAAAAGAGGATCTTCTGGCAGCAGCTTACGTCAATACCTTAACACTAGCAAAAGAGCATAAAATCAAATCGATCGCTTTTCCTGCTATTTCTACCGGGGCTTATTCCTACCCTTTATGGGAGGCTCAGCAGGTGGCGATCCAGGCGATTAAAGAATTTCTGGAAAGTCATTCTGAAGCTTTTGATGAACTGATTTTGGTTTACTATACTGAAGCAGATTTTCAAAATGCGCTGCGTGTATGGGATGAAATTTTTGATTGAAGGCTTTTTCAATCAAGTCCCATAAAATAATTTTTTTATCCCAGGTAAAAGTCAAAACAGCAGAGAAGCGGGAAAGAATTTTCCCGCATTTTTTTTAATTTTGAGCGTTTTCTGAGGCAGACGATTCAACGGCCTGTACGTAGGAATACCACAGTTCTTCTTCGACTCTGTCCTCTTTAATCGATTTAATCAGTTCACGTTTAATGCGTGGGAGAGAAAGTTTGGCACCCAATTTAGATAGTAGATGTTTATCTCCTGTTTTTTGGGCGAGTTTTAAAATGAGTTTCAAATCAGCTTGATTAAGAGAAAGCGATTTGTTTCTTCTTGCACGTGGTTTTGGATCAATGGGTCGTGGCGCGGGTGGCTCTAAAATAAATTCCTGAATCAAAGAGAACAATTCCTGCGGATTTGTTTTTTTGATTTTCCTTAACGTAAAATGGTGCATGTAGCCTTCAGTTTCAGCTGGCAGATATTTACAAATATCTTTCTCTTTTGCACCCCCAATTTTTTTGAGTGCTTTTTGTATAAGTTCTTCAGTATGATGTTTTTTTTCTTCTTCCATGATACTCATAAAATTCTCCTTTTATTGTCTTTGATACGAAAGCTGTATCCTATTTAATTTATTCCGTTCTTTTTTGCAATATAAGTCACCTTGCATTTGTTTCTATGCCGAAAAAGAATAAACAATAGGAAACTCTTAGAGCCTATCTTAAAACCCGCTTTCAGATGATTTGCTGAAGAGTTTGAGCTTCTTTTAATTTATAAGTTGATTCAAGTTGAAATGAGGCTTTAAAAGACCATGATAGTCTCTAAGATAATGTCTTGAAGAAGGGATTCCAAGTTAATGCTAGATTTGAAGACATATAGTCGATTAAGTTTGAAATGATAAATTTTCACCACGTCAAAGCTCTCGGGCTTGATCGATCTTAACCCTACCTCGGTTGACTTAAGTCAACTCTCGGACAACCCATCAAAAACCCGCCACCAGCGGCTTTTTGAGGAACGTTGTCATATTTCTAATATTGGGTAGGTTAAGATCGATCAATCACGAGGCTTTCACGTAGGTCAAAATTATCATTTAAAATTTAATCGACTATAGCGTAGCACTAACCCAGAGTGATGGTCATTTGTGATTTGATGATTTCGTTATTAGTGACATCAAAAAATTCAGCGATACGGACTTTTTCTTTAGTAGGCGTGATACCCTCGTAAAGCAGAGCCGCTTTATTTTCTAAAAACAAGGCTTCTAACAGTCGGATTTGCGACCAACTTGGACCATTTTTGCAAAATTCGATAAACACATCGACAGATTTGAACTGTAATTGACCTGCATCAATGTGGAATTTTTTGTTTAAGCAAGCACGCATTTTGTCCCAATCTTGAGTTTGCCAAGATTGGAAATAGGTGATTATTAGATTTTTACAACTATTCATTTTATTTCTATGGGGCTGTGATGCGCGATACCTGTATAGCTCCTTGAACAGGCCCGCTAAAGCTATTAATGATGGCAAAACCATTACCTGAACCGTCTAGCGCTAAGCTTGCAGGCAAAACTGGGAGTGTGACGGTGCTTGTATTCCAAACTCCTGTAGTTGGATTAAAACTTTTACTCAAAAATGTGAAAGGAGTCTGTATCCAGGAGACGACGACTACTCCTGAAGAACCCACTGCAATTTGAGGCGAAGAGTTATAGGTGCCTGATGCCGACAGCTGTTGCGTCAAAGTGGATGTCGTAGGTGAAGCGGCTGTGAATCGACTAGCTATAATTTGTGTGGGAGCCCCTTGGGTCACCCAGACCACAAAGGCATTTCCACTCCCATCAATACCAATTTGAGGCGCACTAGCATTGGTAGCTACAGTTGCAGTTCTCCAGCCACCTCCCGGGGCATTATTAAAATAGGCCACTTGTAAACTTGAATTTGCGCTATTGATCCAAGCTGCAAAAGCATTACCATTACTAGACACTACAAGTAAAGGAGGGACACCATTTCCACCTGTAGCGGAAATCTGTGTGAAAGTGCCAAAGGTCAAACCCAGTAGTACCGAAGGAGATAAGATGATGAGCAAACAAACTAGGAACCGTTTCATATGTTCCACTTTAAATTTTAGGGAACCAATTTATCAATTCTTGATTTTATCTTAAAGTGTTTATTCGACGCCTTGCTCAAATTCAGTATCGACGTGATCATGTTGTTTTAGCTTTTTGAGAGCCCGTCTATTATCAATACAGAAGCAGCACAAGAGAGCGAGTAGGGGAATACTCCCCAAGAAAATGAAAGAAGGGTAAAAGAGCTTGGGAGAAGTATTTTGAGTCAATTCAAGGATTCCTCCCGACACCATAGAAATGGAAAGGACCATAGTAGAAAGGGCAACCCCCAGGCTGGCTGAAATTTGTTTAAAGAGCGTGTACAAAGAGCTGCCAGAGCCTTTGAGATCTTGGGGGATTTCGCTAAAAATGGAAACAAAATTTGTGGATTGCAGCGATGCGGAACCAAATCCTTCAAAAAAAATGAGGCAGGCGATGATCCAAGGAGATGTTTCAGGGGTCACCCAAATCAGAGCGAGCATGGCAAATGCCATAAGGAAAAGTCCTGGAATTATAAACGGAATTGGACCAAGCCGGTTATAAAATTTCCCTGTAAAGGGGATGGCAGACAATGTGCCGAGAGTAATAGCGGCCATGATCCAACCTGTTTTCACAATGCTGAAGTTCAAGCCCCATTGCAAATAAAGTGCAACGATGAAAGTGGCTCCCAAAAAAATCATGTTAGCGGCAGCTTGAATAAGATTTCCCCATGTAAATAGGGGATAGTTGAAGATGCGTAAGGGTACCAAAGGCGAAGTTGTACGTTTTTCCTGCCAAAGGAACGCACCAAATAAAATCAGAGAGCAGAGAAAAAGAAAGATCAGCAAGGAATTGGAAAAAGTGCTTTTTCCGATTTCAGATAGGACGAGTAGCAACAAACTTAGACTACATCCAGCAAAACAAAAGCCTAACCAATCAAATTTCTCTTCTTTTTTTCGAGGAACTTTCCTCAGCCATAGATGAGCTAGAAATACAGCTGCGATAGAAACAGGGACTTTAATAAAAAATAGCCATCTCCAACTCAATCCGAAGGTAACATAGCCTGCAAGGATAGGTCCAAGTGCTGGAGCAATTAAAGAAAAAAGGTTGGTCCATGCACCTACTTTTGCCCATTTATCTTGTGGGAGGGCTGACATGTTAAGAGACATGCCGATGGGAATGGAAATTCCCCCCGCACATCCTTGAAAAATACGAAAAAAAACAAGTTGTGAGAAGTTATTTGAAAAACCACATGCTAACGAACTTAAAATGTAGAACCATTGAGAACCTAAATAAATGCGCCGTACTCCAAAAAAAGTGGCTGTAGGATGGCTCACAACTATTCCAATGGTCATCGCCAGCAAAAAACCAATGATTGCCCATTCGCCATCAGTGGGATCTATTTTGAAGAATTGAGAAATTTCTGGTAGTGCAACATTCAATATGGTGGCATCGAGAAGGTCAATAAACCAAATGATTCCATAAACGATAGAGAGGCGTATTCCATATTTGTAGTCTGGTATCATGCAATATTAATTGCCTGAGGATTTTTCGGTATCATGGATGTTAAGAAGATACATCATCTTATCCAAAGCGCATAATTGTCCAGTTAATCTGGCGTTTGTTTCAAGCATTTCTTTGGAGGGAGTAATTTCTTGTGAAAGTTTTTGAGTAGATTCGCTTAAAGCTCGGCTGATAGCTGACTTGCGATTAGAGAGATAGTCACGAAATGAAGCATCTTCTGCCACATGGCTTTCTAGATCTGCAAGTTCATCGATTTCAGCTTGAACCGTGGAAACTAATAAGTGATACACCTGTGCTGTCGAGTAAGCATGCTTGACTAAATGAGAGAAGTCACATTTAAAAGTTGCTTCAGGGTCCGTCGCTGTAGTCAATTGTGCGTATGAAAGATTCATTACTAAACTACATATCAATAAAATCAGGCCAAAAATGTTCATGCTTTATATCCTTAAAGAATGTTCGAAGAATTCATTTGTGGTATTAGTGGACGTCTTTGCTCCGGAAAGACGTTGACCTTTGGCTTGGAGAAGACGAGCTACCAAAGCTGTCCAACCTGTTTGGTGGCTTGCTCCTAATCCTTCTCCTGTCTCTGCGTGGAAATATTCGTAAAAAAGGATGAGATTTTGCCAATTGGGGTCAGTAGTGTAGAGCTTTTGATCTCCAAAGCAGGGTCTATTGCCATCTGCGTTGGGCATAAAAATTTTGATCAAACGTTCTTCTATATCCTCTGCCGCTTCTTTGAGCGTACGCCAATTTCCTGAACCGGTGGGATATTCCACTGTTAAGTTTGTTCCGTAGAAATGGTGGTAACGTTCGAGAGCTTCAATAATCAAAAAATTTAAAGGAAACCAAATAGGGCCTCTCCAGTTGGAATTACCTCCAAACATAAAGGAATTGCTGACATCGGGCATATAGCGCACTTCATGTTCATGTTCATTTATTTTGAGTTTGAAAGGATTTTTCTCATGATACTTGCTCAAAGAACGTATGCCATAAGGCGAAAGGAATTCATTTTCATCAAAAAGATAAGTGAGAATACGCTGAAGCCTTTCTTTAGAGGGTACTGCCAAAATGCGGTGTCCGTGGTGAGAGTTTAGGTCACAGTAAGTGATGACCTCTTCAAGATCTTTTCGATTATGTAAAAACCATTTCATCCGTTTTGAAAAACCTTTGAGTTTGGATAAATGGCATTCTTCTAAAATTTCGACAGCGATCAAAGGTAACAACCCAACAAGTGAGCGAGTACGGAGAAAGATCTGAACACCATCTTTTTTCAAAATATCATAATAAAAACCATCCTGTTCATCCCACAATCCATTGCCACCAAATTTATTAATCGCATCTGTAATATAGACAAAATGCTCAAAAAACTTAGAGGCCATATCTTCGTAGGCAGAATTATATGAGGAAAGTTCTAGCGCTATTGTGAGCATGGTTAAACAATAGAATGCCATCCAACCTGTCCCATCAGCCTGTTCTAGGTAATCTCCTTGCGCTCCTAATTTGGAACGGTCAAAAACACCTATATTATCGAGACCTAAAAAACCCCCAGAAAATAGATTATGCCCTTCATTATCTTTTTTATTGACCCACCAAGTGAAGTTAAGTAACAGTTTTTGAAAAGCGCTTTCCAGGAAAGCAAGATCACGTTTTCCACGTTCAGCCGTCATTTTATAAATACGCCATGCCGCCCATGCATGTACAGGAGGATTGACATCAGAAAATTCATATTCATAGGCGGGCTGCTGACCATTAGGATGCATATACCATTCACGTAAAAACAGAATGATTTGTTGTTTGGCAAAAGTAGAATCGATTTTTGAAAAAGGGAGCATGTGAAAAGCTAAATCCCAGGCAGCAAACCAAGGATATTCCCATTTGTCAGGTGGAGAAATGACGTCACGACAAAAAACATGTTGCCATTCCTTGTTTCGTCCATACAATCTATCGGGAGGAGGGATTGGTTGGAGCGGATCACCTCTTAACCACTCTTCCACAACATAGTGATAGAATTGTTTTGTCCACAATAAACCAGCAAATGCTTGCCTAGCTATCTCTTTCTCTTTTGAGCTCAGTGTTCCTGAAATTTTTGAGTCGTAAAACTCATCCGCTTCCTTTTGACGTTGGATGAAAATTTGCTGAAATGTTTCCCCAAAGATTTCAGTAGGCGCCTGTTCTTCGCAAATCAAGCGAAAATCAAAGATTTTTGTCTCATTAGGCTCAAAATATAGCTTATAAAGCGGCGTAAATTTGGATCCCGCAAGGTGAGGATTGACGCTTTTCTGATCTCCATGGACAACAAAGCGATTAAAACCATCTTTTACGTAGGGGGTTTTATTAGGAACACCATAGAGTTTTTCACAATTGGTCTCATTTTCGGTAAAAAGAGGCTGTACATCCTGCGTTTGGTGATAAAAAAAGTGAAGTTTGCCTAGGGTTTCATGCATTCCAGTGACCTTGCCAGGTTCTTTCAAATAGAATGTTTGCTTTGAAGAACATCCCTCCGTTTCGCACCCCCAAGCCCAAGTATTGCGATACCAAAGCGTAGGAAGAAAGTGAAGAGGCGCTTGATGTGCGCTTCTATTGGTCAAAGTAACACGGATCAAAATGTCATCAGGATTGTTTTTTGCATATTCTATGAGGACGTCAAAGTATTCATTTTGGTCGAAAATGCCAGTTTCCAATAGCTCATATTCTGGTTGTTCAAGTCCACGTCTTTGATTTTCTGCAATCAATGTCGCATAGGGAAAGGCTTGTTGAGGGTATTTATAGAGCCCTTTCATGTAGGAATGTGTCGGTGTGCCATCCAAATAATAATAACATTCTTTAACATCTTCGCCGTGATTACCCTGGCCAGGGACCAACCCAAAGAGGCGCTCTTTTAAAAAAGGATCTTTTTGATTCCAAAAAGCTAAGGCAAAACATAGCCTACATTCACGATCTGTCCAGCCTAAAATGCCATCTTCGCCCCACCGATACGTCCGGTAGAGTGCGTCATCAAAAGGAAAATATTCCCAGCTTCTTCCATCATAAGAATAATCTTCCCGCACAGTTGCCCATTGTCTTTCCGATAAGTAGGGACCCCATCGTTTCCAATTTTTCTCTCTTTGGCTCTCTTCTTCAAGGCGCTTTTCTTCCGTACTCATGCAGCTAACAATTTATTGGGTGATTCGTTCTTTTAACAATGGCAGTCTGGTAGGTAGTTTCTGTTCACACACTCTATAGTCGATTAAATTTTAAATGATAATTTTGACCTACGTGAAAGCCTCGCGATTGATCGATCCTAACCTACCCAATATTAGAAATATGACAACGTTCCTCAAAAAGCCGCCGGTGGCGGGTTTTTGATGGGTTGTCCGAGAGTTGACTTAAGTCAACCGAGGTAGGGTTATGATCGATCAAGCCCGAGAGCTTTGACGTGGTGAAAATTTATCATTTCAAACTTAATCGACTATA
>Ga0153954_1001869_pt1 | contig 10117 bp, 5 predicted proteins | sample TSFL038MetaG_FD_102277 | JGI IMG/M metagenome (GOLD analysis project Ga0153954, IMG submission 102277) | Attine ant fungus gardens microbial communities from Florida, USA - TSFL038 MetaG | ecosystem: Host-associated > Fungi > Mycelium > Unclassified | place: USA: Florida, Wekiwa Springs State... | reverse complement strand
CGCGGCTTCGGCCTGCCGCCATCGGGGAGATCCGGACGCGACCGCACAAAGCCTGACGCCGGCTGGCTCGCACCGGCGATCTGATGCGTCGCAGCGACGGCGACAGCTCCGGTTGGTCGGGTGCGAGAGGGACATCATCACTCGCGGCGGCGGCAATATTTCGCCGACGTTCGATGTTACGAAGGTAAAGTACCCGTTTTTGCGCGCTGAGAAAATTCTACGAACGTGTCTAAGCGTTGTACTTGGGTGTGGGTATACCCATCCAATCGGAGGTATGACTTGGAGAGTCTCCGCGCACATTTTCGGCACCATGAGAAATTGATCGCCCAACAACGCGCTGCGCGCGGCAAAGCGGACCAGGAAGGCTCCGAGAACGATGATACTTCCGCGCACGTTGTCTCGGCTATGGCTCTGCCGAAGCCGGGGAGGCACCGCGGAAAAAGCGCTGAACTTAAGCCGGCCCGAAGGGGATCCATTGGATCTAATTTGTTGTAGCGGCGATCGTCATCATCTCGACGATATCGATTCAAAAACGGTCATAGCTCGAAAGAAATTGTGAATACAGGCGCTTCATATTTTCGATCATTGGAAGGATGAATTACGGCGCACGCGGTGTCTGCGTCAAAAAAATAAAACGAGACATTGGCCGGTGGCGCGTCCCTGTAATTCTGGTTTCAGAGGGAGGTTCGCATGGCAGCCAAAGAAGCAGCGCAATATCTTCCCGACCTCAAGGCAGTGCAGTTGAATATCGTTGCGACCTACGCGACCGATAAAGTAAATGTTTACGCGTTGATAGAGAATGTCGGAGTCGGCAATGCAAGTGGCCCATTCGATATAGCCGTATCTGTCAATTTGCAGACAGGCGACGAAATCACTTCTTATAATCAACTGTTTCAAGTTCCAGCGGGTGTGACGCTCTATGGTAGGCCGCTGGAAGTATTGGAGCCTGCGTTGATTAGACCGCCGGCGGGAATCTACAATCCCCGTCCAACAAGCTATTGGACAGGCGCCATGGAAGTGCCTCTGCGGTTCATAGACGTGGACGGTACCACCTACACAGCAGAAATGCTTGTGGATCCCTATTACGAAGTTGAGGATGCGAATAGAGCCAATAATTCTTATTCTTGGCCGGGCGACTTTTGGTTTATGTCGCTCGCTATGAAGAAGAAAAAGGGTCCGTTCATACTCAAACGAAAGGTCGCGGGTCTCTCGACCTCGAAAAGCGCGCGCGAAGCTGCGTAGGTCGCAGGAACCCTTGAGAACTAGGATCAGCGCCAGTTAATCCGCGGTCGCTGATCCTACTCCTCGCCGGAAGCGAGGCGCTGTCGATCCAAGTTACGATCAAGCTTAGGAACGCCTGACTGTATCGTTCTGCTGTCGCGGCTTAGACGACGCCGCGATGAAGCTGACCCTGGGGATATCGTCAAAGCTATTCTCGCTGGTGTCGAAGCCGGCGAAGAAGATATATTTTCAACATGCGACGGCTCGGCAAGCTGCGAAAGCCTGGACGCCAAATCGCTAGAAAAGTTGTCCGCCAGTCTTTGATCGTCGTCTGAGCTGGGCAAGCTGATCATCAGTCGAGACTTTCATCGACGACTTCAGATCCGCTCGCTCGGCGGAGGTAATAGGACATTTCGCCCGCGTATCGATCTCCGTTTTGAAGTGCAGATATCGAACGCCGCCTTTCCAGCAATCCGACGAACAGACGCCATAACGCTCTTGTGAAAGCGCGCGTGTAACGATCGCTGCGTCTCCACGAAAGAATTGGCGACGCGACAACGCGCAATGCCGGAGCGCGGCAAAGCTGCGCCGCGCCGCCTGCCGCGCACCGGTCTTTGCCAGAAATCGAATGGGTCCCTCATGTCTGAAGTTGCATATATTCTCGGTCACTCGCAGGCCGAAATGCGCCGCCTCACGTTGCAATCCGAGATTCTCAAGCCGATCACCGACCGGCTTTTACGTGCGGCCGGCATTAAGCCTGGCATGCGCATTCTAGATGTCGGCTCGGGCGCCGGTGATGTTGCCATGCTGGCGGCGGAGCTCGTCGGGCCGAGTGGGACCGTCGTGGGCATCGACCGAAGCGCCGATGCGGTCGCCGCCGCGCGGGACCGCGCGGCTATTGGCGGCTATGCAAATATTCACTTTCGGCAGAGCGATGTCGAAGATTTCGCCGATGCGATGCCGTTCGATCTGGCCATCGGACGATACATATTGATCCATCAGGCCGACCCCAGCGCTTTCATCGGCGCCGTCGCCTCGCACGTTAAGCCGGGCGGCGTCATTGCCTTCCATGAGCCGTCAATCTCCCGATTTGATCAAATCTTTCCAACCGTCGAACTTCAACGGAAATGTCTCGACTGGATCTATGCGGCCTTCGGGTCCGCAGGCGCGACACTCGATACGGCGGAAAACATGGGCCGATATTTTGAGACCGGGGGCCTCCGGCAGCCTAGGCTCTTCTACGAAATCCTGGTGGGCAGCGATTCGAAGTCGCCGATTCTGACGTGGTTGTCGAGCACAGTTGAGAACCTGCTGCCGCGGATCGAAATGATCGGCGCCGCGACGGCGCAACAAGTCGACATGGAGACGCTTGAGGATCGATTGCGCGAAGCCGTACGCACCGCCAACATCCAGGTGGTCAGTCCGCCTCAAATGTGCGGCTGGGCTCGGCGCCCTCAGTAAGCCGCGCCTGCAAAGCCCAGTTGCCGGCAGCCAAAACAGGCGCTTGCCACACGGCGGGGTGACGCGTCCAGTCTCGCGTCGGCCCCGCCGCATCACACGAGCCCGATAATAAAGAGCCGATAACGGTTTCGTGAAGAAGGTACGATGTAACAAACCCCCACGTCCGTCCGAAAGAACCAGCGAAGACCGGCTCAATGGAACCGTGACATGTCGCTGTTTAAGACCCCCACTGTCGCGAACGAGATCGCGGGACCTCCGATCACCCTGCGGAACGCCTCTTCGCGAGCCTGCGCCGGCGTCCGGTTTGTCCGCGGTGAAAATGGTTGATTTGACGAGTTTTTGCAGCGCGCCCGCGATTATCGACGCAGCCCAGCACATTGGTTCGATGGCCTGTATGGATTATTGGCTTTATCGCTATCAAACCCTTGTTGTCGGGGTGGGAAGCATCTCCGCCGCCGTCACGGCCGCGTTTCTTCTTTCATTGCAGCTCCGGCAAACGCGCAATCAAACCTCGATCGCGATCGGCGATCTTGCGCCGGACTTCATCTTGCGACGCGCGCGCCCGGAACAGCAGCACGAATTCGAAATCGATATCATCAATCAAAATCGCCGGCCAATCGAGGTGCTGACGATCAGGGTTGTCGCGCCGGATCACATCAGCTTCGCGATCCCCTACGACGATCAACTTCCATATAGGAAGCTTGATCCGACGCGAGAAGCCATATTCAACGGATTCATTGTGAGAGGCTCACCGCCGGGGGCGCATGAATTTAGTCAGAAAACGCTGAGGGCCGGCCTTTTCCATAATCCAAAGCATAAGGCCGAAAGTATAAATTTGATCATGGAAGTCTATTACGAGATTTTGGGGACGACAAAAAGGCAAGCGCAAACGTGCGCGCTCACGAATGTCGAAGTTCGTTACGCAGACCTGACAAACGCCCTGTTATAAATGTCTTCGAACCGCGGCGCGGTGCGTGCCGCTTCACTTCTGGCTCTCGAGCATATCGGCGATTCGAGCGAGATTTGCCACGGATTTCACGCCGAGCTTTCGCATCGCGTTGCCGCGATGCATTTTCACCGTCACTTCGCTTATCGAGAGTTCGATCGCTATGTGCTTGTTCATGCGTCCAGTCGCCACGAGCGCGGCCACTTGACGCTCGCGAGGCGTCAGCGCGGCGCACCGTTCGCGCAAATGAGCGGCCTGTGCAGCGTCTTCGCGGCGGCCTTTATCGATTCGTACAGCGGTCGCGACGGCATCAAGGAGGTCTTGATCTCGGATAGGCTTCGAAAGGAAATCAATCGCACCGGCTTTCATGCCCTTCACGGACATCGGGATGTCGCCGTAAGCCGTCATCAAAATAACCGGCAGGCCGATGTTGAGCTGATTGAGATATTCCTGGAGTTCCAATCCGCTCGTTCCCGGCATGCGAATATCCAAGACCAGACAGCTCGGCGAATCGGGCAGCTTGGCGTTCAGGAAGTCCGAGGCGGAGTGATAAAGGGCGACCCGATACCCCATCGACTGAAGCAGATTTCCGAGCGCCTCGCGGACGAACAGGTCGTCGTCGACGACGTTGACGAAAGCCGAGCACGCCATATTCGATTGCTCTCCGGCGCGTGCACGAACCGGTGCGCCCAAAGATCCGGGCAGACCGCTGTTTCCTGCATCATGCCCCTGGCTGGTCATCCACGCCTCCGCAACCACCTGGAACTACGGCAAATCCAGGCGGCGGGACACTAATTGTCAAATTCGAACATGACAAGTTACGAAAGCGAGTTGCGGTTCGTAACTACAAACAGAAACCCAAGGGCCGAAGCTTCTACAAGGCCGCAGGGCAAATGGAGCTAGAACCGTGACACCTCTCGCGTGTGGAGGTTATCAAATCAGGCACTTGGCGCTCTTCTCCCGGCGCAGCACGGGTCAAGCTTATCCAGCCTCGGCTGGCCCCTGCGCCTTGGCTGCGTCTGGACCGGGTAGGCGCTGATCGATGATCGACCTCACCAAATGCGCAACCCAAGAGTTACGGGCGGATTCTGCGTTCGTCTTATATCGGGCGCATTGCGCGGATGAAGGCCGCACTCTGCTTGCATTGGTGCCGCGCCAACCCACAATCGGGAACCTGCAGAAGCTCGAAAATGAATTTGCCTTGGCCGCTGATCTCGACCCGGCATTCGCGGTCATTCCGATCCATCTGGTTCCGCATCGTGAAAGCATGATGCTGGTGCTCGAAGATCCGGGCGGGGAACCGCTGACGCGCATTCTTGGAAGCCCCATTGAGCTTGGCGATCGGCTTCGGATGGCGGTCGGTCTCGCCGATGCCGTAGGCCGGCTACACCGCCGCGGCCTGCTGCACCTTGATATCAAACCGGAAAATTTTCTGATCGCCGAAGGCGGCCACACGCGCCTTACGGGGTTTGGCAACGCGGTTCGGCGGGCACACCAAGGCCTTGCCAACGATGTGATTGTCGGAACGCTGCCCTATATTGCGCCGGAGCAGACCGGACGAATGGGCTGGCCGATCGACAGCCGCAGCGATCTCTATGCGCTCGGCATCACGCTCTATGAACTCTTCACCGGCGCCTTGCCATTCTCCGCGTCCGCGCCGGAGGAATGGATCCATTGCCATGCTGTCCGCACGCCTGTCGCGCCGATCGAGCGCGTGCCGGATTTACCCGCGCAGATATCCGCGATTATCCTCAAGCTTCTGTCGAAAAAGCCTGGTGATCGCTATCAGTCTGCCGAGGGTTTGGCGGCCGATCTGGAAGAATGTCTCGCCCAATGGACGGCGCTGCAAAGCATTCGTGATTTTGTCCTCGGCCGTTACGATGCCGTCACCGCCATTCAAAGTCCCGGCGCACTATATGGCCGCACAGCCGAAAACGCCGTCCTGCGTGCCGCCTTCGACAACGTCGCCAAAAACGGACAGCGCGTCGTTGTGTTGATCTCAGGGCCATCCGGAATTGGAAAATCGTCACTTATTACGAAATTCCAAGCCGACTTGGCGGCAGAGCACGCCCTGATAGCGGCTGGCAAATTTGATATACAGATGCAAGGCGTTCCCTATGCAGCGCTGACGCAAGCCTTTGGATCGCTGTTACGTCAGACTCTCACATATGATGAGGCGGAAGTCGTCGCCTGGCGCGAGATCCTGACGGAGGCCGTCGGCGCGGACACGTGGCTTATCACGGAGCTCATTCCCGCCTCTGATCTCATCCTCGGCCGACAACAACCCCTGGCTGATCTGACGCCGCAGGATCGGTTGAACCGCGTCCGCATCGTCTTTCGGCGGCTTGTCGGGGCCTTCGCCCGTTTGGGGCGTCCTTTGATCCTGTTCATCGACGATCTGCAATGGCTGGATGTGGCGACGCTCGACCTGATTGTAGATCTCGTCAGCCGCCGCGACGTATCGAACTTGATGTTCATTGGCGCCTATCGGGCCAACGAAATTGGGCCGTCGCATCCTCTCATGGCGCAGCTCGAGGCGATCAGGGCTGCAAACGTGCCCGTTGAGGAGATCGCGCTCGAGCCTCTGCCGTCCGGCGAAATCGCGCGCCTGATTGCCGAGACATTGAAATCGACGCGTCCGCGGGTTCGGCCATTGGCCGACCTGGTTTACGCAAAGACCGGCGGTAATCCCTTCTTCGCCACGCAATTCATCAAGGCGCTGAACGAAGAAGGTCTGCTCGCGTACGATCCCCAGGCCAGTCAATGGCGCTGGGACATCGCCCAAGTTCGGACAAGGGGTATCACGAATAATGTCGCCGATCTGCTGGCGGCGCGTCTCAATCAACTTTCGGAAAGCGCGCGGCACGCTTTGCAAGAGCTTGCCAGCATCGGAAGCGCGGCCGAATTAGAGAGCATCGCCATCGCCTCCGGACGGCCGGCGCGGGAGCTGGTCGCCAGCATGAGGCCGGCATTGCAGGCCGGACTCATTACGCGCAAGGGAAGTGCCTATGCCTTTGCGCATGACCGCGTGCAAGAGGCTGCCTATGAGTTCGGGCCGATCAAGAACAAGCCGGGCTTGCACCTTCGCATCGGTCTCGCTTTAGCGGGGCAGGCAGGCCAGGGCGGGACGAACGAGAAAGTCTACATTGTCGCCAATCAGTTGAACCGCGGCCTCGCGGCGGTCACCCGCGAGACGGAGCGCGAGACAATCATTGCGATTAACCTCTGCGCCGGCCGGCGCGCACGAACCGCGGCCGCTTATCACGCTGCAATCGCTTACCTCAAGGTTGCGCAAGACCTTCTCGGGGAACAAGCCCATCCGGGCTGTGGCCAAACGGCCTTCGAAATCGCTTTACTGATGGCCGAATGCGAACTTTTGGTCGGACACATGGGGGTCGCGGAAGCGCAATTGCTGTTGCTCTCGAAGAATTGCCCGAGCATCGAGGTGAGTGGAGAGGTCACGCGGCTTCGGGCGAACTTATACATGATGCTTGGACAGCCGAAATGCGGCGTTCAAGTCTGTCTTGAGTTCTTACGCCAGGTCGGAATCGATTGGCGTGCTCATCCGACGGATCGTGAAGTGGACGAGGAGGGCGCCCGTTTACGAAAGCTCGCCGAGGAGCTTTCCGACGATCAGCTTCTTGCGTTGCCGAGAATGAAAAGTCCTGACCATCGGGCGACGATGGAAGTCCTTGCCGACTTCGTGACACCCGCGCTTCTGACCGATCTCAACCTGTCCAATATCGTGATTTTCGCAGCCGCCCGGCTGACCCTCCAGCACGGCATATACGAGGGCTCCTGTTATCCTTTGGTGTGTGTGTTCAGCGTCCTCAACGTCCGCTACGCCGATGTCGGACTCGGGCTGCGGCTGGCGCAATTCGGGGTTGCCCTTGCTGATCGCTGGCCACGATCGAAGATGAGCGGGCGAACGTATATGGCATTCGGCCAGTTTGTGACCCCCTGGGTTCTACCCATCCGTTCGGGCCAGCCGTACATACGGCGGAGCCTTGAAGTGGCGCAGGCGAATGGAGATTGGACCTGGGCATCTTATTGCCATCACGCGCTGCTGTCGCTGCGGCTCTTCAGCGGCGACTCGCTTCGGGACGTCTGCAAGGATGCCGAAGAGGGATTGGCATTTGCCGAAGCGTCGGGCTTCGAGCTACTTGTCGCGCATATGACGGCACAGAAAGATTTTGCCCTGATCCTGGAAGGGCGCGACAAGGAAAGCGGCTTCGAAGTGCCTGCGGGCCCTATTCCGCTCGAAGGCAGGTCGCTCCAGAACGTCTGTTTTCACCGCCTGGTGCGAATTCAGCTCAATGTGCTCGCCGGACATTATGATGCCGCGCTCGCGCTTGCCGATGACGCGCTCTTTCGGAGCGTGCGCGCTTATGCGGAGTCGACGGAATATCGGTTTTATACCGCGCTCGCGCACGCGGCCGCCCATGACACATCGCCGCCAGACCGCCGCGAAGCGCACATCGGCAATCTCCGCCGTTATCACCAGCAATTTGTGATCCTGTGCGAAACGAACCCTGCAAACTTTGCGGATCGATCGGCGCTTCTTGCGGCAGAGCTCGCGCGCATCGAAGGCCGCGAACTGGAGGCCGAAAAGCTGTATGAGGAGGCGATCCGATTGGCCCGGACGTCCGGGTTCGTGCAAGTCGAGGCGCTCGCGGCGGAATGCGCGGCCCGGTTCTACGAGGCGCGGGGCATCCGGACGGTTGTCGTTTCCTATCTTGTGAATGCCCGCGATTGCTATCTGCGATGGGGCGCTCACGCCAAGGCGCGGCATCTCGAGCGATCCAATCCGCATCTTCCGGCCGAGCTCGTCCGCACCGTCTCCGCGAGCGCCGACGTGCCGCTGCATCAACTCGACATCAATGCGCTGTTTCGGGCCTCTCGCGCGTTGTCGGAAGAGATCGAGCTCAATCGGCTCATCCGTATTCTGATGCAGATTGTGGTCGAGCATGCGGCCGCCGAGCGCGGCATCTTGTTTCTGATGGTGGACGAGAGCCCGCAAGCCGTCGCGGAGGCGCGTCTCGCGGCGGAAGGCATTGACGTCACGGTACACGAAACGGGCGCCCTCGAAGTCGAATTCTCCCAATCCGTGTTGAATTATGTCGTGCGAACACGGACGAGCCTAAACTCGAATGGATCTGCAAATAATTTATTGTCGGCGGATCCCTACCTGCGTCAAAGGCGCAACGCATCGCTTCATTGTCTGCCGATCGTCACGCAGACCAAGCTGGTCGGTGTGCTCTACCTCGAGAGCAACGTTTCGGTCGGCGCATTCACGCCTCAGCGCGCCGCGGTTCTCGACTTTCTCGCCGCGCAAGCCGCAATATCGCTCGAAAATGCCCGTCTCTATGCCGACTTACGGCGGAGCGAGACATTCTTGGCAGACGGGCAGAGCATCAGCCACACCGGAAGCTGGAGTTGGGATGCGTATACCGGGAGGCTGCTTTGGTCTGACGAGCATTATCGGATATTTGGATTGGCACCGGAAGCGGGGAGGGCGCCGAGCGCTGCCCGCGCATTTCGCGTGATCCATCCCGAAGATCGTGTCGAATTTGGTCGAGCGGTGCAATCATCGGTCGAGAACTGCGTAGGTTTCACTTGCGAATATCGCGTGGTTCGCTCGAACGGAACGCGGCATCTGCATACGGTTGGCCGGCCCGTCACAGACGCATCTGGGAAGCTCACAAGTTATATCGGCACGACGATCGATATGAGCGAGTATAAGCGGACGCAGGAGGCCTTGCAGGCGGCACAATCGGATCTCGCGCGTGCGTCGCGGCTTGCGACAATCGGCGAACTATCGAGCCTCATCGCGCACGAAGTGCGTCAGCCGCTGAGTGCGATCGTCTCGCAGGCCGGCGCTTGCCGGGCATGGCTGAGCTACGACCCGCCGGATGTGGCCAAGGCGGTGGCGGCGGCGGCGCGGATCGCCGGAGATGCCCACCGCGCCAGCAGCGTCATGGAGAGCATCAGGCAAATGACACGTAGGACGGCGCCGACTTGGGCGTCGGTCGATGTCAACGATACGATCATGGAAACCGTCGCGCTGCTTGGTGGCGAGATCCAGCGCGACCATGCGATCCTCAAGGTCGACCTCGCCCCGGGCTCACATCTGGTCCACGGCGATCGCGTGCAGTTGCAGCAGGTCGTCATGAATCTCATGATGAACGGCATCGAGGCCTTGGCGGCTGTGAAAGACCGTCCGAGGCATCTCTGGCTGAGCACGGAAACGGATATGTCGGAACGGATATCGGTCGCGGTGACAGACGTCGGTGTCGGCCTGCCAGCCGGCGGAATCGAGCGGCTGTTCGAAGCGTTTTTCACCACCAAGCCGGGCGGACTTGGCGTAGGTTTGGCCATTTGCCGCTCGATTATCGAGGCGCATAGCGGTGTGCTCAAGGCATCGCCCAACGATCCCTGCGGCAGTGTCTTCCGGTTCACGTTGCCTTTATTGCGCGTTCACCATTAAGG
>Ga0153954_1001868_pt1 | contig 10121 bp, 10 predicted proteins | sample TSFL038MetaG_FD_102277 | JGI IMG/M metagenome (GOLD analysis project Ga0153954, IMG submission 102277) | Attine ant fungus gardens microbial communities from Florida, USA - TSFL038 MetaG | ecosystem: Host-associated > Fungi > Mycelium > Unclassified | place: USA: Florida, Wekiwa Springs State... | reverse complement strand
TCTGGCTGAAGAGCGCAGGCGTCTCCAGTTGACCACCGAGGCCATCAGTTCCGCGACTGGTCGCCGTCCAATGGGGTGGTATTCGCTTTCGCGCCCAGGCGACAAGTTTGCTGTCGGGGCCGCAAGCCCCAACACAATGTCGCTCCTGCTCGAGCAGAAATATACGTACATGGGCAATAGCCCGGCGGATGACATACCTCATTATTGGGTCATTTCACCGGAAGGACCAAAGTCCATATTGGTCATGCCGTACTACTACCACTTCGACGACCAGTTCTTCTTGATGTTTCCGGCAAAGGGGACCGGGCTCGAGCATGCCGACAGTCTTGCACGCAACTGGCGTGCAGAGATGGAAGCGCAATATAAGAGAGGTCGCTCGTTCGTGATGGTTATCCGGCCGTTTGCGAGCGCTTGGGGTCATCGGATCAAGATGCTGAGTGAGTTCTTCGACTACGTTGGCACCCTTGATCGGGTATGGAACGCGACGGCACTCGAATGCGCCCAGCATTGGATCGAGCGCTACCCGGCGGAGAAGACGCTCAAACTCAAGCCGAGCATCTGGAAAGACTATGCTGATAGTTTGAGCTGACCGCGACGTTCTCGGTTCAGGAAGAAATGGGGGACACGATGACGTCGACGTACGATCCGAATTCATTTACGCCGCTGCAATTCCACACCAAGCTTGCCGCGTTCGAGGCGGGGACTGAATCTCCGCGCGAGTACCTTGAACAATGCCTTGAGACGATCGCTGCGAGAGAGCCGGTCGTCCAGGCATGGGTGGTGCTAAATGAGAGCGGTGCGCGCGAGCAGGCTGATGCAAGTGCAGCGCGTTGGCGCAGCGGTCGACCGCTGTCCCAGATCGACGGCATGCCGATAGGTATTAAGGACCTGTTGGAGACAAAAGACATGCCCACTCAGATGGGAGCTGCCGCCTATGCCGGCAACTTCCCGAAGCGCGACAACGCCGCAGTCTGGGCGCTCCGTCAGGCAGGAGCGGTGATCCTCGGCAAGACGGTCACTGCCGAAATGGGTGGCACTCAACCGGGTCCCACCACAAATCCCTTCAATCCTGGTTACACGCCTGGCGGCTCCTCGTCGGGCTCAGCCGCCGCGGTCGGAGCTTGCATGGTCCCGGCCGCGATCGGGACTCAAGTGGGTGGCTCCATTGTCCGTCCTGCCAGCTACTGCGGCAACTATGCTCTCAAGCCAAGTCAAGGCGCGATCAATCGCGGAGAACGGCAAGTCACCACGATGAGCACTCACGGGCCACATGCGGGCTCGCTGGAAGATATGTGGGCCGTTGCGATCGAGACTGCGATCCGGGCTGGAGGGGATCCTGGGCGGATGGCTCTATCCGGGCCCATGACATTGCCGATAGCCCACACACCGTCCGTGCTGGCTGTGATGGAGACTGAAGGATGGTCAGCGCTCACTCCGGCTGCGAAGTCGGCATTCGAGCAGGTGATCTCTCAGATCGAGCGAGCTGGCGTAAAGGTCGTAAGAAGAAAGCAGTGGCCTGAACTCGATCACTTTGAGCGCTTGCTCGATGGTGTGCGCCAACTGACAAACAGCATCACGGCTTGGGAAAATCATTGGGCGCTGCGCAATCTTCTCGCATCGAACCCGGAAGGCGTGAGTCAGCGCGGCCGCTCCGGCCTCGAAATTGCTGAGCGCCTTGGGGTCCAAGGATATCAGGATCTGCTCAAGAGGCGAGAACTCATCCGCAACCACCACGCATTGTTGGCCACTGGCGCCGATGCGATGATCGCGCCGGCGTCGCCGGGACCTGCGCCGGCGTGGTCCGGGGACGTGCCGGGACAGCCGCTCGCGGCCAGGCCCACCGGTGATTCTGTTTTCAACACGCCCAGTTCACTCCTGGGCACTCCGGTTGTGACATGTCCACTGACCGCCGTCGAAAACCTCCCGATGGGGATTCAAATCATGGGATGGCCCGGCACGGATGCGAAGGTGACAGCCGTGGCACGATGGCTGAGGGACAACGTTCGACCAGTGTGCGCCTCATGAGTTCGCGCACTCGGCAAAGGCAGCCGGCGATAGCGGCGAGCGCGGGTACCGTAAAGGCGGCCAATGACTGATATCAGTGTCGTTCTGCAGGTATTGGTCAGCGGCTGCCTCATGGGTCTGATCTACGCGTTGATCGCCGTGGGCTTCACGTTCATTTTTGGCGTTCTCGACGTAGTCAACTTTGCGCATGGCCAGATGGTCATGGGCGGCATGTTCGCTGCATTCGCGCTATACGTGGCTTTCGGTCTCGATCCCTTCGTATCGTTGATCGCGATTGCGCCGCTATTCTTTGTGCTCGGCCTGGTGGTCTTCCGCCTGCTGATTGGGCGCATCGTCGAAAGCACTCATGCGTCGCACACCGTCGTGACGTTGGGGTTGTTCATCGTTCTTGAGAATGTGGTCAACCTGATCTACGGCGGCGATCTGCGTGGTATCAACACGAGCTATACGTCGCGCTCGCTGCATCTGGGCACCGTATCGATGCCGATCGGCCAGCTCGCCGCCGCCGTGGTTGCGATTGCCGTGGTTTTCGGCCTCACGCTGTTTCTCAATTACTCCAGTGTCGGCATGGCGGTGCGCGCTGCCGCCAGCAACAGGCTTGGCGCCCAACTCGTCGGCGTGAACGTGCGTCGGGTATACGCGATCACTTTTGCCATAGGCGCTGCGCTGACTGGGATAGCCGGCGCGGTTTTGGCGCCGGTCCTTGCGTTTGATCCGTTTATCGGAGGCTCATTGATGCTGCGCTCCTTTGCCATTGCCATCATCGGCGGGCTCGGGAATCTGCCAGGAGCAATCGCCGCAGCTTTGTTTATTGGCATTATCGAGTCGCTGGCGAGTCTCATGCTTAAAGGCTCGCTCAGCAACGCCGTGACGTTTGGGATTCTCATGCTGGTTCTGTTGTTTCGTCCAAACGGGCTGTTTGTGAGGACGAGCAGATGACTCGTCTTGCATGGCCCTTGCTCGCTGCCCTGGTCGTGGCGGCGCTGATGTTGCCGTTCGGCATTCATGAGCAATTGTTAACCGCCGCGATAACGGCGCTTCAGCTCATTTACCTGGCGCAGTGCTGGAATATTGTGGCTGGCTATGCGGGCCAATTTTCGCTCGGTCATAGCGTATTTCTCGGTATCGGCGCGTACACCTCCACCGTACTTTTTCTGACGTTCGGCGTATCGCCCTGGCTTGGTGCTATCGCTGGCGCCGCGCTTGCCGCGGTCGCAGGCGTCGCACTGGGCGCGCTCGCGTTCCGCTACCGGGTCAGAGGCGTGTTCTTCGCGGTGCTGACCTTGGGATCCATGGAGGTCGTGCGCGGTATCGTGCCGAATTTGGATGCTATTGGTGGCGCCAACGGTCTGTTCATCCCCATGGCCGATGCGCCGTACAACATGTTGTTCAATGATCGCCGCCCATATTATTGGATCGCGCTCGCCATGGTCGTCCTCATGGCAGTGCTGACGGCTGTGATGGAGCGTTCCAAATTCGGGCAATACCTGCTGGCAATCCGTGAGGACGAGGATGCCGCCGAAGCGTCTGGCGTCAACGCTTTTCGCAGCAAGCTGATGGCCGTTGCGCTGAGCGCAGCGTTGACGGCATTCGGTGGTACTTTCTATGCCCAGTTCATGCTCTACATCGCGCCCGACACGACGTTTGTGTTTGAGCATCAGCTCAACATGATGCTGGGCACCATGGTGGGTGGAACTGGCACGGTGGCGGGCCCAATCGTCGGGTCGGCGGTCTTCAGTGTAATCGCAGAGGCTCTGCGCCATCTCCCCTTGGGTGAGAACATCCGCATCGAGCCGGTCAGTCAAATCGTCTACGCCTCGATTCTGATGATCATGATGCTGGTTTTGCCGGGTGGGCTCGTGTCGCTGGTTCGCCGCAACAGACGGCTGAGCGCCATGGCCGTACAAGGAGACACCGGCTAATGACGCCACTTCTGAAAATTGATGGCGTGAGCAAGCGCTTCGGCGGCCTCCAGGCGCTCAGCGACGTTTCGATGGCGGTTGAGACCGGTGAGATCGTTGGTGTCATCGGGCCAAACGGCGCTGGTAAGACGACCTTGTTCAATGTCGCCTCTGGCTTCATCGTTCCCGATAGCGGTTCGGTCATGCTCGACGGGGTGCGCGTGGATGGACGCAAGCCGCATCACCTTTGCCGGCTTGGGCTTGCGCGGACTTTCCAGGTCACCAAGCCGTTTCACAATCTCACGATCCTTGAAGCGGTACGGATAGGAGCCCTGAACCACACGGATTCCATGTCGAAAGCAACAAAGCTCGCCCAAGAGGTTCTGGCGCGCGTGCGACTGGATGACCGGGCGGATCAATTGAGCCGGCAGCTCACCGTGATTCAGCGGAAGAGGTTGGAGATTGCCCGTGCGCTGGCGACGAGTCCGCGGATCATTTTGCTGGACGAGGTAGCGGCCGGGTTACGTGGATTCGAAATTCGTGAACTCATTGAATTGATCCGCGAGATCGCTGCTGCCGGCATTGCGGTGGTGATGATAGAGCACGTTTTGGAAGCGCTGATGGCGACCGCGACGCGCGTGATCGTGCTCAATTTCGGGTGCAAGATTGCCGAAGGCAGCCCGGCGGCGATTGTGAAGGACGACAAGGTTGTCGAGGCCTATCTGGGGACGGAGGCGCTCCATGCTTGAGGTCTCGGATCTTGCGGCCGGATATGGCGACGTCATCGTTCTGGCCGGCGTCAGTCTTTCGGTCGGGACCAATGAAGTCGTATCGCTTGTCGGGGCCAACGGCGCTGGCAAGACTACAATGTTGCGTGCCATTTCGTCGGTGCTGCCCAAGCGGGGCGGTAGAGTTCGATTTCAGGGTGAAGACATTACCAATCTTATGCCGCATGAGATCGTCAATCGCGGCATCGCGCACGTGCCGGAGGGGCGGCAGTTGTTCGGTAACATGACGGTTGAGCAAAATCTGCTCATGGGTGCCAATCAGACGGCCGCGGCCGCCCACATGAAGCAGACGCTTGAACAGGTCTATAGCATGTTCCCGCGCCTGAAGGAGCGGCGACAGCAGGCGGCCGCCACGCTTTCGGGAGGTGAGCAGCAGATGGTGGCAATTGGCCGCGGACTGATGTTGCGCCCCAAGCTCCTGATCCTGGATGAGCCTTCGATGGGTCTTGCCCCGATCCTGGTCGGCTCGATCCTTGACACCGTGACGGAGGTCAGCCGGGCCGGTGTTGCGGTGTTATTGGTCGAGCAGAGCGTCAAGCAATCCCTGAAGCGCTCCGAGCGCGGCTACGTGATCGAAAATGGCCAGATCGTTCTTGAGGGACGGGCCAAGGATTTGCTCGAGGATCCGCGCACACAGCGCGCATTTCTCGGTATGGACTGACAGGAGTTTGCAAATGACAAGCGCAACGACAAGTTCACGACGGACGGTGTTGAAGTTGGGCGGTGCGGGCGCCGCAATGCTGGCTTGTCCAGCTATTGTCCGGGCTGCGGCCGACCAGGAAATTCTGATCGCCAATGTCGTGGCGTTGACCGGGGCTAATTCAGGCTGGGGACAACCCAACTGGAATGGCTTCCAGCTTGCTTGCGAGATGATCAACGCGAAGGGTGGCATCAAGAGCCTCGGGGGCGCCAAGCTCAAGCCGTTGGTGGGTGACACGGAAACGAAGCCGCAGGTCGCAGGTTCTCAAGCCGAGAGGTTGATCCAGCGCGGCGTCGTCGCGATGGCAGGAGCGACCGACACCGCCTCAACCATCATCGCTTCCCAGTTGTGCGAGCGGCATCAGGTGCCGTATGTCGCCTCGGTCGAGAATTCGCCCGAAATTACCGCGCGAGGACTCAAGTACACGTTCCGCACGACGCCTCTCATGGCGACCTTGGCGCGCGATTTCATGAGGTATATGACGGGACTTGCATCGGCCTCCGGCTCGCCGATCCGCACCGTCGCGATCCTTTGCGGCAGCAGCTTTGCAGGCAAGGCGGCATTTGAAGAGACCAAAAAACTTTCGGCCGAAATGGGGCTAACCGTCGTCGATGCGTCGATGTTTGATACCGGCACGCAGAATTTCACGCCTTATGTGGCCAAGTATAAGGCCGCGGACGTGGATGCGTTGATCGGTTTCCAGGCGCCGAACGATGCGATCGCTCTCGTGCGCACGATGAAGCAACTCGGCTATAATCCTAAATTCACAGGCGGTTTGCTTGGTGGGCACGGTTCCCGCGAATTCATGGAAACGCTCGGTCCGGACGCTGATGGGATCTTCGGGTCGACTTCGTTCGGTGCGTCGATCGAGCGACCGGGACTGCATCAAGCGACAAAGGCCTATTGGGACCGCTATCAGAAGAATCTCGATTCGACTGCTGCCGCCGGTTTCACGGAAGTTGCTCTCATGGCTGATGGCCTCGAGCGTGCAGGCAGCGCCGATCCAAAACTGTTGCGCAACGCGATTTCCAGTTGCGATGTCAAGTTCGGGGACGGGCTTTTCCTCCAGCTGAATGGCGCAAAATTTGATAGCGCTGGCAACAACACGGTGGCCGCAGGCTCGGTGTTTACGATCAATGGATCGAAAGCTTTCGTGGTTGCACCCGAAGAGTACGCGAACGTCAAAGGGGTTTATCCCAAGCCCCAGTGGAAAGGTTGAGGTTTGCAAAGCAGCCGTGTTGTCGCGGGTACTTAAGCGAGCGCCCGCGACGCTCGACATGCCTATTGGTGCGTTTTGCGGTTGAGTTCACTGAACGGAAAGGGCACTAACGGTTCGATCATTCTCGATCGAGGTTACCTTGCGCTGGTTGCCGCGGGACTCACTCAAAGCGAAAGTGTGGTATGAAGGATATCGTCACAATAACCGACCTTAAACAGCTCGCACTTTCTATTCCTTCTCCAAAGCCAACCTCGCGGACAAACGGACAGGTTGAATCCAACGCACCCATCTGGACATCCGAAGACGGAGCCGTTCGGGTCGGTGTGTGGGAGTGTACGCCGGGTGTTTTTACAGCGGATCGCACCGGTAACAGCGAAATCTGCTACATTCTCTCCGGCCTCGTTGAGATGCGACATGTGGATGGCCGCGTCGAGCGCCTCGGTGCGGGGGACTCGCTTATTTTGCCCAAGGGATGGGCTGGTGAGTGGAATATTATAGAAACGACCCGGAAGATGTACGTAACGCATACGCCGTGACACGTTCTGTTGATCGATGAGCATCGACGTCGGAAATAGATTGCGTTACCTGCGCCTGCGATCCCAACTCTCGCAGCGTGAATTAGCCAGACGGGCAGGCGTTCCAAACTCGACGATCTCGCTGATCGAATCGAACCAGATGAATCCGTCCGTCGGCGCGCTGAAGCGAATACTCGACAAAATTCCGATTGGGCTGTCGGAGTTTTTTGCGTTCGAACCGGAAAGATCGACCAAATTCTTTTACCAATCGGAGGAACTGGTCGAGATCGGCAAGGGGAAGATATCCTATCGGCAGGTAGGCGATCATCTCCTTGGTCGCTCGCTTCAGATTTTGAAGGAGTGCTACGCTCCGGGCGCAGATACGGGAAAAGTGCCTCTGTCGCACGAAGGAGAGGAGGGGGGAATCATCCTCTCTGGCCGCCTCGAGGTCACGGTTGATGGTGAGCGGAAAGTGCTGGGGCCTGGCGACGCTTACTATTTCGAGAGTCGAAAGCCGCATCGCTTCAGATGTATCGGACCGGCCGAATGCCATGTGATCAGCGCTTGCACGCCTCCAACGTTCTAGTGACGTTCGTGACCTGGCTGCCGCGAATTCGTGATGCGAACGTCAGATCGAAGGCTTCATGAGAGTTGTTTGCCGCCACCGCCGGGAGCTTTGACGTTCCCGCGTATCAGAGCTTGAGCGAGTCCCGAATTCGTCCGTAGGCAATGCGCAACGCCGCGCCTACAGGCCAGAATGCATGGAATGGAATCGGGCGAATATCCGTGACCGGCATATCAAGCTCCGATGCCGGCGTCCCCAGTATGCGTCGCGCAATTTGCCCGCCCATCGCGGTTGCCATGGCTACCCCGCGACCGTTGTAGCCGAGCGCGGCGATGGCGTTTTGAGCCGGCTCGTGAAAATGCGGGTAGTAGTCGGTCGTTACGGCGACACGGCCATTCCACCCGTGGGTCCAACGGCGGCTTCCCAACGACGGCCAAAGCCGGCACGCGTATTGGGAAAGTCCTTTGAAAGGATCCGGACCACTGCGCGCACTCAGAACGCTTCTGCCACCCATAAGCACACGGCCATTTTCGTCGACGCGATAATAGGTCGTAATCGATCCGACTTCATAAACACTGGGACGGTCGGGAAGGATGACTGAAGCAAGCGCGTCATTGAGTGGCTCGCTCGCCACGATCCCGCTGAAGACCGGAACAACAGTCCGCCGAAGATCCTTCCATAGGTCATCAGTGTAGCCGTTGGTCGCCAGCACGAGCCACGCCGCTTCCACTTCGCCACGTGCCGTCGTGATTTTCCAGCCCGAACCCTGGCGCGATGCTGATCGAACGCGACTGCCACCGTGCACACTGGCGCCAGCGGCAATCGCTGCTTCACAGAGGCCGCGAGCATAGCCGAGCGGATTTAGCATGCCGCCTCGATGGTCAATGACGCCGTTGATATAGCGGTCTGTGCCCGTCGCTTTTTGAACCGCATCTCTGTCGAGATATTGGATCGGCATCGCGCGCGCGGTCCACGCGTCCGCCGTGCGCGATATGGTCTCCGCGTCACGCGGCGCAAACGCCACCCGCAACGTTCCCGATTGCCTCGCCCCGCAGGCGATATTGTGTTCGCGTATCAATCCGAAGACTTGATCCGGTGCGCCGCTAGAAAGCGCAATCATGCGCTTGCCGAGTTCAGGTCCAAAGTCGCGCTCGATCTGTTCAGGCTCCCACTTCAAACCTGGATTGACCTGTCCTCCATTTCGTCCCGAAGCGCCCCAGCCTGGCTCGTTCGCCTCGAGAACACGGACAGCGAGCCCCCTTTGCGCAAGCCGGAGCGCACAGGACAAGCCAGTGTACCCGCCGCCCACGATTGCGACGTCGCACCGTTGCTTGCCTTCCAGCGGCGGAGTTGGAACGGCCGGTCGCGCAGTATCTCGGTAAAGACTCGCGGGGAGGGCGCTGGGCTCGTCAATGCGTTGAGAAGAAACAGTCACGTCAATCACTCTTTATTCATGCGGGCGTTGACCCAGACCACCTGAGCCAAACTGGTGCCGGGATTGCTGAACTGGTGTGGTCGATGGCTGTCGAACGAAAAGCCGTCGCCTTCCCTCAGGATGAAGCTTTCCTGCTCGACCTCCAATTTGAGGGAGCCTTTCAGGACGAGTCCAGCTTCAGCGCCGGGATGCGTGTAGGGGTCGCTGCCGGTCGAGCCGCCCGGTTCAAGTGTGATGAGATAAACATCAAGCTTCGGCTGCGGTCGTGGGGGAGTGACCAGCTCCTTGGACACCGAAGTCTCGCGGAAAAAGAGCCGCCGGCGAGTCTCACGACGTTGAACGGTTGACTGCTCGGGAATGTGCGATGCGTCCGTCTCCTCGAACAGATCACTCATCCCGACATCGAGCGCGTTCGCAATGCGTACGAGGACACGGACGGAGGGTGACGACCTCCCGCGCTCGATCTGGCTCAAGAAGCTGATCGAGAAGCCCGATCGCTCGGCGAGGTCCTTGAGCGCAAGATCGCGGGCCTTGCGCAAGTGGCGGATGCGACGGCCCAACAATTCGTCGGCCTCACCACCCATGCTCTCAAGCTCGCCGACCTGATCCGCATCATCAAACGCGTCGGTCATTCGTCGATCTCCAAGGCTGCGAACCGCCGAATTCCACGAAGCGCGGTTGGGTATGAGCTTTGCATATGAATCGAAACCGAAACCTGCATATTGACCGACAGCGATGAAAGCGGGAAAATAAATTATTCTCTGCGCAGAATCCAGCTTGAAGTATTTCTTTCATAGAACAATAATGGGGCAATGACTTTTTCTGCAAAGCTCGGCAAGCTCGAACTGAAGCAGATCCGGAAGACCTTCGAGCCGGTAAAGGCCGTCGACGGGGTGGATCTCGAAATCGAAGCTGGTGAATTCGTCGCCTTCCTGGGGCCGAGTGGCTGCGGGAAGACGACGTTGCTGCGCAT
>Ga0153954_1001867_pt1 | contig 10131 bp, 9 predicted proteins | sample TSFL038MetaG_FD_102277 | JGI IMG/M metagenome (GOLD analysis project Ga0153954, IMG submission 102277) | Attine ant fungus gardens microbial communities from Florida, USA - TSFL038 MetaG | ecosystem: Host-associated > Fungi > Mycelium > Unclassified | place: USA: Florida, Wekiwa Springs State... | reverse complement strand
GCCCTTGCCGTTGGTTCCAGCGACATGGATCACCGGCGGCACTTTGCGCTCGGGATGATCGAGCCGCGCCAGCAGCCGGCGCATCCGTTCGAGACCAAGCTCGATCCGCTTCGGATGCAGCGCGGATAGCCGGGCGATCAGGTCGTCCGGCGAGCTTTCGGGTCTGGCAGCGGAAAAGTTCACGCGTGTGGCGCGGCCGGCGCCATGTCGGGGGCCGGCACGATCTGGGCAGGCGCCAGCACTTCCGGCGCAGGTTTCGGCGCGGTCTCCAGTGCCGGCGATTTGGTCAGGAGACGGCATAACCGCGCCAGCGTCGGGCGCAACTCGTGGCGATGCACGACCATGTCGACCATGCCGTGATCGCGCAGATATTCAGCCCGCTGAAAGCCTTCCGGCAATTTCTCGCGGATGGTCTGCTCGATGACGCGCGCTCCCGCAAAGCCGATCAGCGCGCCGGGTTCGGCGATCTGGATGTCGCCAAGCATGGCGTAGGAGGCGGTGACGCCTCCTGTGGTCGGATTGGTCAGCACGACGATGTAAGGCAGCCGCGCTTCTCGCAGCATCTGCACCGCGACAGTGGTGCGGGGCATCTGCATCAGCGACAGAATGCCTTCCTGCATGCGCGCACCGCCCGAGGCCGCGAACACGATGAAGGGAGATTTCTTCTCGACTGCAAGCTCAAGCCCGCGGACGATTGCCTCACCTGCCGCCATGCCAAGTGAGCCGCCCATGAAATCAAAGTCCTGCACGGCGATGACGACAGCAGCGCCTTCGAGCTTGCCATAGCCGACCTTGACCGCGTCATTCAGCCCGGTGCGGGCACGCGCATCCTTGACGCGATCGGCATAGCGCTTCTCGTCGCGAAACTTCAACGGATCGGGCGTCACTTCGGGTAGCGCGATGTCGTACCAGGTCTCGTTGTCGAAGATCGATTTCAGCCGCGCCACCGCGCCCATGCGCATGTGGTAATTCGAGCCGGGGATGACGAACTGATTGGCCTCGACGTCCTTGTAGAACACGAGCTGCCCGGAATCGGGGCACTTGATCCAAAGATTCTCCGGTGCCTCCCGCCGCAACATGCTGCGGATTTTCGGCCGAACGACGTTGGTGAGCCAATTCATGCTTCGCTCCGGTTAGCGACCGAGATCGCCTCCAATATATGGCGGTTGCGGCAACGCCCGGCAAGCCGCCGGCCCAGTTTCGAGTCCCGCGCCTTATTTCGCTGCCTGCTTGGCGCCGCGAACGCCCTGCGCGAGCGAGGCCGTCAAATCAGCAACGGCGGCGACCGTCTTGGCGGTCGCGCGGCCCTCACTGTCCAGGCTGTTGCGCAGGACATCAACAAGCGCAGTTCCAACTACCGCGCCGTCGGCATTCTCCGCTATAGCCTGTGCGGCCTGCGGGGTGCGAATACCGAAGCCAACGCACACTGGCAGTTGGGTGTGGCGCTTGATTCGCGCAACGGCCTCACCCACGACTTTCGAGTCGGCCGCCGCGCCGCCGGTAATGCCGGTGATCGAAACGTAATAGACAAAGCCCGACGTATTGGCGAGCACAGCCGGCAGCCGCTTGTCGTCGGTGGTTGGCGTCGCCAGGCGAATGAAATTCAGCCCGGCCTTCAAGGCCGGCACGCAGAGCTCGGTGTCTTCCTCCGGCGGCAGGTCGACGATGATCAGCCCGTCAACGCCGGCGCCCTTGGCATCGGCGAGGAATTTATCGACGCCATAAATATAAATCGGGTTGTAGTAGCCCATCAGCACCAGCGGCGTCGCATTGTCGTCCTTGCGGAAGTCACGCACCAGTTCCAGCGTTTTCTTCAAGGTCATGCCGGCCTTCAGCGCGCGCAAAGCCGCCGCCTGGATCGACGGTCCATCGGCCATCGGATCAGTGAAGGGAATGCCGAACTCAATAACATCGGCGCCTGCCTTCGACAGCGCCTTGATGAGGTCGAGCGAGGTCTTTGGATCGGGATCGCCAGCCATCAGGTAGGTGACGAACGCCGAGCGGCCTTCACGCTTCAGCTCAGCGAAACGGGCATCAATGCGAGTGGTCACTTCTTCCTGCCCTTCAGAATTTCCGTGATCTGGGGAATGTCCTTGTCACCACGTCCGGAGAGATTGACCACCATGAGATGATCCTTCGGCCGCTTTGGCGCGAGTTCCATCACCTTGGCGATGGCATGTGCCGGCTCCAGCGCCGGCGGAATACCCTCGAGCCGCGACAGCAGCAGAAACGCTTCCAGCGCTTCGTCGTCGGTCGCGTAGAGATATTTGACGCGGCCGGTCTCATGCAGCCAGGAATGCTCCGGTCCGATGCCAGGATAATCCAGCCCCGCCGAGATGGAATGCGCGTCCTGGATCTGACCGTCATCGTCCATCAGCAGATAGGTACGGTTGCCGTGCAGCACGCCCGGGCGGCCGCCTGCGATCGAGGCCGCGTGCAATTGCGTGAGACCATGACCGGCGGCTTCAACACCGAAAATCTCGACCGAGGGATCGTCCAGGAACGGGTGGAACAGGCCCATCGCATTGGAGCCGCCGCCGATGCAGGCGATCAGCGAATCCGGCAACCGGCCTTCGGCCTCCTGCAACTGCTTGCGCGTCTCCTGACCGATGATCGACTGGAAGTCGCGCACCATCATCGGATAAGGGTGCGGGCCCGCCACCGTGCCGATGCAATAGAAGGTGTTGTGGACGTTGGTGACCCAGTCACGCAGCGCTTCGTTCATCGCATCCTTCAGCGTGCGAGAGCCCGACTGCACCGGAAACACCTTGGCGCCCAGCATCTCCATGCGGATCACATTGGGCTGCTGTCGCTCGACGTCCACCGCGCCCATATAGACCACGCACTCGAGCCCGAAACGTGCGCAGAGCGTCGCGGTCGCAACGCCATGCTGGCCGGCGCCGGTCTCGGCGATGATGCGCTTCTTGCCCATCCGGCGCGCAACCATGATCTGGCCGAGCACATTATTGACCTTGTGCGAGCCGGTGTGGTTGAGCTCCTCGCGCTTGAAATAGATCTTGGCGCCGCCGAGATGCTCGGTCAGCCGCTCGGCGAAATAGAGCGGCGATGGACGGCCGACATAGTTCTTCAGGTAGCCGTTCATTTCCGCCTGGAATGCCGGATCAGCCTTGGCCTCGGCATAGGCCTTTTCCAGATCGAGGATCAGCGGCATCAGGGTTTCGGCGACGAAGCGGCCGCCGAAAATGCCGAAATGGCCGCGCTCGTCGGGACCGCTGCGGTAGGAATTGGGCAAGGCTTTATTCATCGTACGCTCAATTCTTCAATGGCGCGCGCAGCGCGAATGAAAGCTTCAATCATCGCGGGATCCTTGATGCCGGCAGCGCGCTCGACGCCGGAGGACACGTCGACGCCGCCAGCGCGGGTGATACGAGCTGCTTCGCCAACATTGCTAGCGTTGAGGCCACCCGACACCATGAACGGCAGCGCGAGATCAAGTTTCTCCAGCACGTGCCAGTCAAACACCGCGCCCAGGCCACCCGGCCGCGTCGCCCCCTTCGGCGCGCGCGCATCGAACAGGATACGGTCGGCGACCGCGGCATAGCCCGGCAGCGGCGCGAGATCCGCAGTGTGCTCGACAGCGAGCACCTTCATCACCTGCACCGCAAATTTCTGTTTGATGTCGCGCAGCCGCGCCACGGTCTCCTGGCCATGCAACTGCAGTACGTCCGGCTTGAGCGTCTCGACGATGTTTTCGAGCGTCGCGTCGTCGGCATCGACTGTGAGCGCGACCTTGATGGCGCGACCGTTCACTTGCCTGCCGAGTCCACGCGCCGTCTCCAGGCTCACATGCCGTGGCGACGGCGGAAAGAAGACGAAGCCGACCATGTCCGCGCCGGCACCCAGCGCGACGTCGAGCGTCTCGCGCGTGGAGAGGCCACAGATTTTGACAAGCAGGGACATGGTTCGAACAGGGTTGAATGCCGGGGGCGGAACCGAAAGAATGGGCCGGAAAACCGCCGCGATGAGGCGCCTTCTACAACGTCGCGCGCTGCTTGTCTCGCCCGGCCGAGCCGTAGAAACCGCCTTGTGAAGGGCCGGTGAGCCGCTGCGGCTCGCCATGCAAAGCCATCGTCGCGGCACGCAAATCGGCCAGTTGGGCCTTCGCAGCACGGGCATCGGCTTCATGCTGCCGTGCCGCCCGTCGCCAGCGGTGCTGCCCGAACCAGGTCGCAAGGCCACCCGCCACGACGCCCAGGATCGCCACCGCAATAATCAGCGCAAACAGCGGCAGCGAGACGGAGACCGAAGGATCTGCGGAATTGAACGGGTCAAACGACACCGTCACGAAATGCCGGTTCGCAACTGCGAAGACGACGAAGATCACACCGAGAGGAATGACAATCAGGCTGGTGAGGAACTTTCGCATGACCATTGCTCGCTAATTTGGCTGTCAGCCGCAACGGCGCAAACACCCTGCGGTTGAACCGCAGCAAGGCCTCAGGCGCCGCTTTCGGGATTGTCGCGGTTCAGCCGTTCGCGCATTTCCTTGCCGGTTTTGAAGAACGGAACGCTCTTCTGATCAACCGGCACGTGGGCGCCAGTGCGCGGATTTCGTCCTGCGCGCGCCGGACGATGCTTTACCGAGAATGCGCCGAAACCACGCAGTTCGACGCGGTCGCCGCGCGCCAGCGCTGCGACGATCTCATCGAGAATCGCATTCACAATGTTCTCGACATCCCGCTGATAGAGGTGCGGGTTGTGCTCGGCGATACGCTGAACGAGTTCGGATTTAATCATCGAGGGGTTGACCCGGGAGCGTGCGGCTATCCATTTCCGTGAAAATACCTTGAACTGTCAAGTCGCTAAATCAAGTTTGCGCAGCGCGAAAAGGCGTGACAAAGGGTCCAAACGGGTTTTTCACGATACTCGCCACACGGGAAACCCACTCCGGCGCCGAATTCCCGCTCATCAATTGCCGGCCGCCGGCTGCCATAACGCAAGCATTCCATCGAGCCCGAATCGGTCGACCGCCTGCACGGCACCGGCCTGCTCGATGTGTCGCGCGATCGCACCGAGACCCAGCGCATCGAGCGTGATAGACGCCGCGGTTTTGATGAAAGTGAGATCGCCAAAGCGTGGCGTCAGCTTGTAGTCGCGCACGGGCAGATCCTTCGTGACACCCTTCTGCTGCACCAGCCACGCAACCGCGGTCTTTTCATCGCCGAGCTGATCGATCAGCTTGAGATCAACCGCCTGACGGCCGGTGAACACTCTGCCATCCGCGACTTTTTCAAGTTGTGCATCGTCCATGCCGCGCCGTTCCTTCACGAGGCCGCGAAACCACGCATAGGAATCTTTCACCAGCGCGTCGAGCGCGTCGCGCGCTTCAGGACTGGTCGGCTCGAAGCCGTTAGGCGCAGCCTTCAGCGGCGAGGATTTCACTTCCTCGACCTTCACACCAATGGTCTTCAACAGTTCCGAAACATTTGGAAACTGGAACAGCACGCCGATCGAACCCACCAGCGAGCTTTGCTGTGCAACGATGTGATCGGCCGCGATCGCTGTGATGTAGCCGCCGGAAGCCGCTAGTCCCTCCACCACCACTACGAGCGGTTTCTTGGCTTTGAGGCGCACCAGCGAATCATAGAGCTGTTCGGAACCCGCAGTGGTGCCACCCGGCGAATTGATGTGAACGACCACCGCGGCTGCGCTCGATTTCTCCAGCCGCTCCAGCGCTTCGACGCGGTCCTGATCGCTGCGGATCAGGCCTTCGATGTTGACGCGCGCGATCGAGCCGGCCGTCGAGAACGCGCTGCGCCCGGAGGTCAACGCGCCGACGGCGGCGATCGCAGCAATCACGACAGCGGCAGCGAACACGCGCCAGAATGTGAGCTTGCGGCGAATCCGTCGACGATCGACGATCACATCAGAATCAAGCGACATCGAATTCCCCTGAAGAACGTTGGTCGCGCCTTGCTGTTCTCACGCGGCTCGCCTCCCGGCATCGCGCAAGAGCCTGCCCGAGGGTGAGGCGCAATGAGACGAAGCGGCAGGAGCATGAGTATTGCGTTAGCTGGTTACATCAATTGCGGCGCAATATGAAGAAAACATGGCCTGACAGGGCGAATGTGGCAACGGCGGCAATATCGAGGCGACCAGTTAGCAGTCGCGGAAATAATAAAGGGCCCCGGTCGAAACCGGGGCCCTGATGAGTATTCGTGAAATATTCGCTGGTGAGCGAAGACTTACTTGTCGTTCGCGCGGTTCTTGAGCGCGGTGCCAAGAATATCGCCGAGCGTCGCGCCCGAATCGGAGGAGCCGTATTGGGCGATGGCTTCCTTCTCTTCAGCGACTTCCAGCGCCTTGATCGAGACCTGCACCTTGCGGGCCTTCTTGTCGAACTGGATCACCCGCGCATCGACCTTCTCGCCGACCGCAAAACGTTCGGCGCGCTGATCGTTGCGATCACGGGCTAGCTCGGACCGCTTGATGAAGGTGGTGAAGTCGGTTCCGACGATCTTCACCTCGATGCCGGCTTCCTTGACCTCGAGCACTTCGCAAGTCACGACCGCGCCCTTCTTGACATCGCCCGGCTCGGCGAAGGGATCGCCTTCGAGCTGCTTGATGCCGAGCGAGATACGCTCCTTCTCGACGTCCACATCGAGCACCACGGCCTTCACCATGTCGCTCTTCTTGTAGTTGTCGATCACCTGCTCACCCGGAAGCTTCCAGTCGAGATCTGACAGATGGACCATGCCATCGACATCGCCTTCGAGACCCAGGAACAGGCCGAACTCGGTCTTGTTCTTGACCTCGCCCTCGACCATGGAACCGACCGGATGCTTCTCGATGAAGACCTCCCAGGGGTTGCGCATGGTCTGCTTGAGGCCGAGCGAGATGCGGCGCTTGACCGAATCGACTTCAAGAACCTGCACTTCGACTTCCTGCGAGGTCGAGACGATCTTGCCGGGGTGCATGTTCTTCTTGGTCCACGACATCTCGGAGACGTGGATCAGGCCCTCGATGCCCGGCTCCAGTTCGACGAAGGCGCCGTAGTCGGTGATGTTGGTGACGCGGCCATGGAAGCGTGCGCCGAGCGGATACTTCGCCTCGATGCCCTGCCACGGATCCTCGAGCAGCTGCTTCATGCCGAGCGAGATGCGATGCGTCTCGTGATTGATCTTGATGATCTTGACCTTGACGGTCTGGCCGATGCTCAGAACCTCGGTCGGGTGATTGACCCGGCGCCAGGCGATATCGGTGACGTGCAAGAGGCCGTCGATGCCGCCGAGGTCAACGAATGCACCGTAATCGGTGATATTCTTGACCACGCCGTCGATCACCTGACCCTCTTCGAGATTCTGCACCAGCTCCTGGCGCTGCTCGGCGCGGGTCTCTTCCAGGACGGTGCGGCGCGACACCACGATATTGCCGCGGCGGCGATCCATCTTGAGGATCTGGAACGGCTGCGAATTATTCATCAACGGCGCTACATCGCGGATCGGGCGAATGTCGACCTGGGAACGCGGCAGGAAGGCCACGGCACCGTCGAGATCGACGGTGAAGCCGCCCTTCACCTGGTTGAAGATGACGCCGCTTACCTTTTCGTTGTTCTGGAAGGCCTTTTCGAGCTTGCCCCAGCTCTCTTCGCGGCGCGCCTTGTCGCGCGACAGCACGGCTTCGCCGAGCGCATTCTCGATGCGGTCGAGGAACACCTCGACGGTATCGCCGACTTTGAGATCGCTTTCACGACCGGGACCGGCGAATTCGCGCAACGCGACGCGGCCCTCGGTCTTCAGGCCGACGTCGATGACGGCCATGTCCTTTTCAATTGCGACCACCTTGCCCTTGATGACAGAGCTTTCCTGCAGGTTACCGCCGGCAAAGGATTCATCCAGCATCGCGGCAAAATCATCGCGGCTGGGATTGTAGGAATTCGCAGAGATACTCGAAGCCATTTGTTCTCCAGTTGCGGGGAATTGCCAGCCGTTTGGGTTAAGGGCATATCGCGCGTGAAGTGTCGGGGTCCGCAAACCCTGACGATCGCTTGTTGCGGAGAGCGCAAAAGCGTGCCGGCAGTTGCCTGCACGTTCGATACGTTGATTTTTGTCCGGTGACGGATCGGTCTCGAAAAATTCCGCTCGAGACCTCGACTTACCTGAGGGCGGGAGCGGGCTCTCCTCCAATGACGGCAGCGGTCTTAATCAACCCCGCTGCCGGCCCGCTCGAACGGCCTCGACAATGTCGATGGCGGCCCGGACGCCGCCTTCTATATCCAAATGGGAATTATCTAGCAAGTAAGCATCAGAGGCCGGTTTTAAAGGGGCAATCGCGCGGTTCTGGTCGCGCTCGTCGCGTTGCAGGATGTCCGACAGCACCGCGGCCTCGTTGGCATCCTCGCCGCGGGCTCGCGCCTCCAAGGTCCGGCGACGGGCCCTGACCCCAGGGTCGGCAACCACGAAAATCTTCACATCAGCATCGGGGCAGATCACGGTCCCGATATCGCGGCCGTCGAGGACGGCGCCGGGCGGACCGGCGGCGAAGTGGCGCTGGAAATTGATCAGCGCTTCCCTGACGCGGGGGAAAGCCGAGACCACCGAAGCGGCCTCGCCGACCTTCTGCGTCTTCAGCACCGGATCACCGAATTTCTCAGGGTCAAGCTCCAGCGCAGCCGCAACAGCCCGTTGCTCGTCATGGGGGTCGATGCCGGTCGAAATCAGCGCATAGGCGACTGCGCGATAGATCACGCCGGTATCGAGATGGCGATAGCCGTAATGGTGGGCGAGCCGCTTGCCCAATGTACCCTTGCCGGAAGCAGCCGGCCCATCGATGGCGATAATCATGAAAATTCGGCTCCCAGCGAACGCATCATCGGAATGAAGTCCGGGAAGGAGGTGGCGATGAAGGCGGTATCGTCGACCGTGACCGGCTTATCGGCGGCAAGCCCCATCACCAGCGCCGACATCGCGATCCGGTGGTCCATGTGGGTGGCGACCAGGCCGCCACCCGGGACGTGCCCGCGGCCTTCGACGATCAGGTCGTCGCCCGCGATCTCAACCTTGACGCCGTTGACCCGCAGCATGTCAGCGGTCGCCTCCAGCCGGTCCGACTCCTTAACACGCAGTTCCTTCAAGCCGCGCATGATGGTGGTTCCCTCGGCGTAAGCGGCTGCAACCGCCAATACGAGATATTCGTCGATCATCGAGGGCGCGCGCTCGGGTGGAACCTCGACCCCGCGCAGCTTCGAGGCGCGCACGCGCAATTGCGCCATCGGCTCGCCGGCGTCGCTCCGCGTCCCGCTTTCCTCGATTGAGCCGCCCATTTCCCTGAGCGTGGTAAACAGACCGGTGCGCAGCGGGTTGGTCATGACGTCGGACAGCACCACGTCCGAGCCGTCCACGACCAGGGCCGCGACGATCGGAAAGGCTGAGGACGACGGATCGGCTGGCACCACGACAGCGGCGCCTTGGAGCTCGGGCTCTCCCGTGAGGGTGATTTTCCGGCCATGGGCGCCTTCTTTGGCCGAGACGATATCGGCACCGAAATGCTTCAACATGAGTTCCGTGTGGTCGCGGCTGGCCTCCTGTTCGATGACCGTGGTCGCACCCGGCGCGGCAAGCCCGGCCAGCAGCACCGCGGACTTAATCTGGGCGGAGGCCACCGGCGTCTTGTAGGTGATCGGTACCGGATCGCGGGCGCCGTGCAGCGTGAGCGGCAGACGGCCGCCTTCCCTGATATCGCCGACCTTTGCTCCCATGAGTTCCAGCGGATCGAGGATCCGCCGCATCGGGCGGCTGCGCAATGATGCATCGCCATCGAACACCGCCGTGATCGGACAGCCCGCCACGGCCCCCATCACCAGCCGGCAGCCGGTACCGGAATTGCCAAAATCAAGTGGCACCTTCGGGACGGCGAAGCCCGCCACGCCGACGCCATGCACGGCCCAGGCGAAATCGCCGGTTCGTTCGACTTTGGCGCCGAGCGCGCGCATCGCCTTGGCGGTGTTGAGCACGTCCTCACCCTCAAGCAAGCCGGTGATGGTGGTCCTGCCGACCGCCAAGGCACCAAGGATCAGGGCCCGGTGCGAGATCGACTTGTCGCCGGGAACGCGAACTTTCCCGTTCAGAGCGCCGCTGGATCGGGATTCCAGCGGAGTCGGCTGGTCTGAAT
>Ga0153954_1001866_pt1 | contig 10137 bp, 7 predicted proteins | sample TSFL038MetaG_FD_102277 | JGI IMG/M metagenome (GOLD analysis project Ga0153954, IMG submission 102277) | Attine ant fungus gardens microbial communities from Florida, USA - TSFL038 MetaG | ecosystem: Host-associated > Fungi > Mycelium > Unclassified | place: USA: Florida, Wekiwa Springs State... | reverse complement strand
CTGCATGAGGGGCAAAGCCTACAGTGGGCGCTTTGCATTGGGGGAGTGGACGATGCAAAGGTCATAAAGGAGGAATGCAAGTCCGGAGAATTGGATCGAAGGGCCGAAAGCGAAATCATTTTGAACACGGCATTATTTCTCACCGCGCGCGTCACTCAAACGGCGATGGGTGAGATAGCGAGAAAGCTTGAATGGTTCGGCGCAGTAAAAGGGGCTCAGTTGGAGAGCATCTGCAGGCAGACATTTAAAGTCCCGGGGGACATTGTGCATCCCTGTTCGTCGACCGGCCGCAAAAGGCTAATTGATCCCCGCATCAACCTGGCGCCCCAACTTCTAGGCTGAAAGCGAGCAAATGCGGCTCAGCGGAAAACCCAACACTACGCCTCGTCAGGCTCGTAACGCGCTTCGATATAGGTCGTCATTGCCTGATCCTCTTTCGAATAGATTTGCTGCCAGTTGTTTGCGATCTCAGCGGCGCCATCATTGCAATCCGCGCCATTCAAGGCGCCTTCAATATCAAGGGCTGTAATTGGGTTTCGCCGCAGGCGGCGAAAACGCGCATAGGCAAGCAAATCATTCGCTCGAACCAAAAGCTCTGCCGCTATCGCTATGCACCCCTCGATATTCATCCATAGAACCACATGACCGGAGTCCACCACACCTAAATCCGATAAAACGGCAGCCGTTCTAGAATGTTGGATTTGAAAGTCTCTTATGATGAGCATGAATTCTTCCGCCGCACGGTCACTCGCGAATTCGGTGCATTCCTTGAAAACGCTTAAGACGCTTTCTGGAAGCTTAGGTTGGTTGAAATCGTCGCCGGCCACCATTTGCGCGGCCAGTTCGCGATTGATCTCATGAGCGCCGATGCGGCAGACTCGCAAACGACATAGCACGGAAATTACCGACTTTGTGTAAGCGACGAATTCTACCAGAGCCATGGGAAGGGCCGTGCGGGCAGCACGCTCTCGTCTCTTCAGCGCGTCGCTGTCGCTGTCCTTGGCCTGTTGTATTTGCTCGCCGATTTTCCTAACCGTCACCAACGCTGCAAATATTGCAGCGATGCCTGTGGACAAAACCTCCCATTGTAGGCGACCGTCGTTATCAAGGAACCTAATCGAATGAGCTTCCAAACATGGGGCAACAATTAGAGCGCCCGCGATTATTCCCATGGTTGTGGCGAAAGCCAGCATCATGCTGTCATTCCATCTCATGGCCATTCCCGGACTCGTGCAGGGCGCCTACGCTTTTGGGTCATCATCGCTCATTCCCATTCAGCGACGCCGCCGTGGTGCGAGCATGTGCCCACGTGGTGGTGTGAAAAGCTATGCGAGCCGTCGTTGCAGATGGCCGTCTCGCCTGCTTGATGAGTGGTCGCGCAAACCGGGCGGTGAACCGCGTCGCCGTCAACGTCGGTGTAGTAGCCGGGACTGTCGTGGCAGGCCGTGGCTGCTCGTGGGATGCCGGGTAACAGGAGCCAAGCGGCGATCAGCGCGCCTCGCGAAAATGTCATGACGTCTCCCTGTCCTTAGGGTAATAGCGCACAGCTTAGCCTTTTGAAAGCAAGCCGGAGGGACGACCGATGGAAAAGGGAGTTGCGCGCGCTCTTGTCTATCGTGGTGTCGCTCGACCATCAGTTCGCGCGAAAGAGCAATCTTTCCGATCACCGATCGGTATCGCGTTCTGAATCTTGATCACCGATTTTAAAGAAATGCGGAAGAGCCTTCGGCGGCTCGTCGAGGGAGTGCACAGCACGTCGCGGAGGGGTGCCCGGGAGATCGGGCCCGTCAGGACGAATGCGCAACGCCTCCTGCGGCAGGCCATTGCCGGAAGCGGGTCGGCGAAGAAACCTTTCACGCTGATGTGATCTTGCGCCAGGGGGCGCTTCGGGAGTTTCCGCTCAAACAGCAGAGTCTATTCGAGTAGAACAATTTTCAAGCTAAATCAGTCGGTTGTCGCCAACCCACCGAGCCAAAATTTGGTTGAGTTCTCGGCCTCAGACCCGCTTGAGAACCTTCCGAGAAAGGACGGAAATCTGTAAGCTTCGCTGTTGACTGAATGCGCTGACCAAGCGGTAAAGAGCCCAGGCAGAAGTGGGGCCGCAAGTTGAAGAAGTTTATTCTAATTGCTCCGCTCATTGCTCTGATTCTCTATGCGGCATATGCCGTTCTGACTTTGGACCGCTTCACGACGGCGGTGGGTCGGGCGGACGCGGATGCGCTAACTGATTTGGTCGACTTCCCCGCAGTTCGCGCGTCGCTAAAGCAGCAGATTACTTCTGCGTTGATGACGCGCGCATTCGAAAATTTCAATTCAAAGGACTCTGGTTCCGTGCTGGGAATGGGGCTTCTGAGCGCTTTTGGACCCACGGTAATCAACAACATGGTCGACAGCGTCGTTACGCCGACCGGGGCCGCCAGATTTATCCAGAACAAGTTCGACGCCAATGCACGCAGGCAACCAGATTTCTCGCGAATATTTGGAGAGATTTCGATTGTCAGCCCGACAAGCTTCAAGCTGGTCTCCAACGGGGGAAGCCTGGTTTTCCGCTTTGAGGATTGGACCTGGAAGCTAACGGAAATGCGAATTCCGCCGGATGCGTTGGATGGTCTGCCATCGGGGGAAGACGCACAAGCGACGAACCTACCAAATCAACAAAATACAGAAGCTTACGGCTCCCCCGCGGCTTCCTTGCCAACCCAAAGCCCTCCGGTAGTTCAACCAAGCGTTCAAACGCAAGCAGGCTCTTCTGCGAATTCCGAATCTACGAACTCCGGAAACAGGAACGCTTTAGCTTCGGTGAACTACGATGGCAACAATCCCGCGCAACTGAAATATGGCGACCTAGTCATCAGGATCGACAGGAAGGCGACATCCGATCCATCGATCTGGCTTCCTATAGTCAACGCGACCAGCGAACGAGGCGAGAAGCTGTTTTCAATTGGTCTTGTGGGCGATGAGGCGATGGGCCAGGAGAAGCCCGCTGCCCAGGTCGAAGTAATGAAACTGGATCCCCGTAGCCAGATCCCGCAAGTGGTCTTCACCTACTACACTGGCGGCGCGCATTGCTGCACCGTCACGCAGATAGCCGCTGCAGACCCAAACGGCAGCTGGCACGTTCTTGACGGAGGGTCGCAAGACGGTGACGGCTACGACTTCAGAGATATAAATCACGATGGCGGGAAAGAACTAATCGCCAGCGACAACAGCTTTCTTTACGCTTTTGGTTGCTATGCCTGCTCATACACGCCGACGCGTATAAAGCAGCTCGTCGGATTAGAACTGAAAGACGTTACGAAAGACGCTGCGTATCGGCCCTTTTTGCAGCAGCAGCTTGAAAATATGGAGGCCTCTGCACGCAAATACGGCGATGATCAAACCTTCAGTTCTCCAGGATATTTGGCGGGTTGGGTTGCGGCCAAAACGCTGATCGGGCAGCTGCCAGAGGCTTGGTCGACGATGCTCAAAACGTACCGCGAAGACCCAAATTGGCCTCTCGAGGAATGTTCTAAGCCGGTTCCTTTATATCAATGCGCCGCGGCGGATAAACACCGACTCGATTTTCCGCATGCCCTGGCCGACCATCTCATCGCCCAAGGGTACATCACCTCGTCGGAAAAAGAGCAGTTGGCGTTGAATCCCGGGCCGGCCGCCGATCAAGCTTCGCAGAATGCCGGCGCTCAGCCGGGGGCGCCAATAAACATTGGGCAAACACAATCTGCTTCAGCGGGCTCGCCGAGCAGTGGCCTTCCAATTCAACCGAGTTTTGATTGCGCCTTGGGGTTAACTGCCATTGAGCAAACAATTTGCTCAGATTCGGAGTTGAGCCAGTGGGACAGCCGCATGGGACAGGCTTTCAAGTGGAAGTTTGCTCAAATGGTCCCCGGTGATCGCAGACTTCTGCTCAAGTCGCAACGCCAATGGATTGCTTTGAGAAAAAGGCAATGCGACGTGGCAGATCGGAATTCCTCGAAGCAATGCATTCTCGAATTGACCAAGGCGAGATTGGCGTTAATCGAGGGATCGACGGAGAGCATCGGGGCTCCCCCAAATGAATTCGCGGACGCTAAATCGAGTGGCGGCGACCACGCTGGAGATAAGTCCTACCTACAAACTATCTTTCCCTTAATCATGGCGCAAAGGCATATGCCCACAACGGCCCATCCTGCTGCAACAGCGATCGTTGCTTTTTGGCTAGATAACCTGGGGAATGTTTCTCGAGAGAAGCTTTATAAAACGAGCGGTTATAGAGAATTAGACGCCGATTCCTTGGCCGCGGTCATGCGAGCAGGGCCTTTCCCTGCGCTGTCCCCTGGCCAGCTGCACGGTTTCATCGCGAGAATGTTCTATCCCTCCACGATGGCTCCGCCTTCAGTCCCCGTGGGGACGAGCTCGCCTTACGCATCGCCTCCTCCCTACTACGGCGCGTCTCAGAATTAGGGTCTGGCATTGCCGATAATCAATGCTGCCACTACCAATCATTAAGCGCGTAAGCTTAGCAATGCGGCCGTAATGGAGAGGCTGCACACATGTCTATTGAGTTATCCGAACGCATCAAACACCAAGTTGCAAAAGGGCTCGTAAAAGCAATTTTGCAGCACGCAGGTTACCGGGTCGTCAATTGCGGAATGGAACACATATTTCGTGAGGTTTCGGTCCTGGACGATGATGAATACAAGGCCCTCGGTCTAGCCGGCTCTTTGAGACGAATGCCGGACTTTTTGGTCGCTGACAGGGAGATGGCATTTGTAATGCTGTCGAAGTAAAATACCGGGCAAGCATCGACGACAAGCTTGTTGGCAACCTGAAAGATCAGCTTGATCAATTCGGCCCATTTACGTTGGCTCTGGTTTTTGATGGATCTTTAAATCAGGCGCAACGTCCGGCCCCAAACTTGAGTAGTAACATCAAGTGTTGCAATCTTCGTCCCGAAAAAGGGCACGAGATCGAGCTGATGTTACCAAATGGCATGCCCGACTGGCAGCCTCTAACGAAGGCTATCGGATCGAGCCTTTGGAATCATATGCTCCCACTTGATATGGTTTTTTCGAAATTCGGGATGTCGATGAATCCGGCTTTGGGCCAACCTGTTCCAAGTGCCGTTCAAAGGCTAGTCACGGCCCTTGCTTAGCCAGCCGCTTAAAGGCGACCCGGAACCGCATGGTAACTTTTCCAGTCACGCCGCTCTAGGTTAAATGCGGCCACGGTGTCCGGAATCACGCCGCTCCCGAGACAGTGACGGTGGAAATGGTTGTAAGCGTGGACGATGATTTCGAGCTTGCGCCAATCAAAGAGGCCTCGGTCACGTTGACCGAAGCCTTCCTCCATAAGTTTCCCAATTCTTTCATGTCGATGAAGCAGTTCGTCGAGTGTTTCGTGGCCCTCAAGAGTATTGAGCCTATCAAGTTCAGCGAAGAGATTTCGTGCAAATGGTATGACTGTCGCGCTCATCGTATTTCCTTTTCGGGGGGAAGCTTACAATTCTTCATTCCAATCGCGAAGCCACATTTCAATGACTTGGGCGTTGCTTATTCCGCCGTTCTTGGGGGATAGGAGCTTTCGCGAGCTCTGATGTTTTTGATGATGGTCGGCGGCCATTTTGGTCTACAAGCTCTTTGCTCTTTCTCGCCAGTAATCCATCGAAGGCACGAAGGTTTCTAAAGGCTTCTGTTCGTTTTCCCATCGCTTCCATGGCATCTGCCCCAACCGGTCAGCGTCCGTCGAGGTTATGCGAATGGCCCTCAGCCGACCGCCTTTAGGATCCAACCAAGCGTCCGTGAGAGCACCAGACAATAGGGCTTTGCAAAAGTAGCGAACGCGAATCCTGTTGTTTCCGCAAATCGATATCGAATTCGCTGGTGGCGGATCCTTACGGCATAGATCTTCCAGACGACTCCAGAGATCTTCTATATCTTGCCTGAGAAATCGAAACGTCCTCGGCGCCGGCTTTGGGCCGTTTAGAAAAGGCGTCAAAAATCCAGCTTGCGACAAAAGGTCGAGCAAGCGAGGCGCGGTACCTTCTGAAACGCCTAGAATAGCCCCAGCGTCGGTCTTTGTAATAAGATGTGGTCGAATCTTCGCTAAGGCTTCCATGTCGGCCCTGGGAAGGGATACGCAGCCACCGCGGTTGTCTTTTCGAAGCAACCCGAACGACCCAAGCAGACTGCGAAACGCTTCGTTGCCGGCAATTCCACAGATTTTCTTCGCCTCACTTATCGTGCAGAAATTTCGTTGCTGCTCGTCCAATAGAGAGCGGGTTTCCGCGGATGCCGCCGAAGCTTGGATTTTAGCGACTTGGTTCGTTATGTTGAACCGCCCGGCCGCGTGCCTGACGATTTGATCTGTGAGATAGGGCGAGAAATTCTTGCCCCCTTTGTACGCATACCAATGGTAAAACCATCCGTACGCCGTGGTAAGTCGCGCAGGGCGTGAAGGCTCGCTCTCCCGGCACTGGTTATATACGTTTTCGAGGACCTCCTGCATCCGGTCTTCGACGAGCACGCTGTATCCTCTGGCGCGCGCGACTTCACCTGGGAGATTGACATCGGCGGCACCGAGCCATTGCGTCGCGTAACCGCCCGTCTCCAGCGCGCCGATCCGTTCCAGCGCTTCGGCGGCTTCGAATAGAGGTAGACAATCTAGCGCGGGGACCGGGACTTTGGGAGTTATACCAAGGCGCCCGGAAAAATAGCCCTCCATTTCAACGATCGCGGCATCGGTCTTAACGCCATCAACCCGGCGAATATCGCCCGTCGTACAGCAATTTCCGCGATATAGGCGTCCGTCCCTCCAAGTGAGCTTCTTCGCCTGATCGCAAGAGCAGCGGTCGATAAGATCGACCTTGTGGTGGGGACAACTTGAAAAGAAGCTTAAGTCCCAAAAGAAGCGGTGATGTGGCGATTCTCTCAAGCAATCAGGGCAAACCCGCCGGCTCGTGAAATCACAATCGCGCACGCTACCGACTTCTTCGCCGCGGATCGCGATGGTGCGACCGGATTTTACGAAGCTGTCCCTAGCGATGTCGTCTTCGCTTTTCCGCACGGTTTTTGCCAAAAGGTCTAGCTGTTTTCCCCGGCGCAATTGCGAGAGCAAGAGGCCGGTCTCGCGAAGCACGAAATAGACCGTCGGGTAGCCATTTATTTCTGTGAGCCTGAACAGGAGACCATGTGCGGGCTCATCCGGAAGGGGACCGGCCCACAAAGGCAAGCCCCATTCCTCAAATCCCGCCATTTTATAAATTGACATCGTGGCTCCTCAGCGCTTGGTGAAATCGGGCTTGTTCTTCGGATTACGCGGCCTTTTTCCCTCGCGGTCGGCTGCCTTACCTTCATCGCGGCGTTGATCGCCGCGCTTGGCGAGTCTGGTTACGGTCGCGTCATCCATAATCTCAGGCGAAAATGGATTATCGGCCGCTGGCGCCCCCGAAATGTTTTTGTAGGCCTCTGCAAGAAGCGTCTGGGGAAGTGCTTCTAACCCGCGTTCGATCGAAATCTCTGCGGCGGCATGGACCAGGTTGATGATGTGGCCGATAAACCCGCCGGTTGCGAGGTGCATCCGCAATGCGAGGTCCGATTCCGTTAAATTCGGGGGCTTGTCGAAGGGCAATTCACGCGACAGAGCTTTTAGAAAACGGATGTAATCGCTTCTCGGACTGAGCTCTCGTTCGAACGGAACCATCTTGATGCGGCCGCGGCAGTGGCGGGGCAACTCTGGATTCCTGTCGAGGATCGTCTCCGTCACAGGCAAACCGACGCAAGCGATCTGAACACGAGCCTGCAGAAGGAGCATTTTAATGACTTCGACAGCTTCGTAGGCCGTCGAGCTGCCGTGGCCCTCAACCACATGATGCACTTCATCTAAAATGAGAAGGCGTACCTTTTGTGCAACGACATGCCGCTGGAGACGATCCATAAGCTCGCCAAATGTCTCGTGAACATTCGTACGAACGCCAAGGGCATGCAGCGTATCTCGCAGCAGTCCGCGAGCGCGGGCCTTTGGTTCGACGAAGACTTTGCTGATTGGGCGAATAAAGCCGTTTGGGCCTTCTTTCGTGATCCCGACCGTCGGAGGCAGCGGACCTTGCGGTTCGTGGATTTCGCTTTTGCCGTCCGTGACGATACCCATCCACTCTTGTTCTTGTTCGTAGATGATATCGTCGACGACCGTCGTTTTGCCGACGGCGGAATCTCCGCTGATTAAAAGCAGATGCGCGTCGTTCGTCGTTTGCCATCCGCGGTAGAGGCGTTGCAGTGCTTGCTTCGCTTCTTTGAATTGTCGCGTCTCGGCTTGGAACGCGCCAAGATGTTTTAGGCGTTCTTCATCCGACATTTGCGAAAACGACGTTGGGTTCCCGGTATGCATATTCATATTTTGCGTCTCCGTACGGCCAGGGGTTCGATTTCGGCGTCGTCGTAGGTTTCGATCGGCTCCGTCGGCGGCGGCTTTGGCGGGTCGACGGGATGGGAACCGAGGGGCGACGCACTTTTCTCGTGATCGACGACCGTCAGTGCGATGTGCTCGGACGGTTTTCGGCCGTCCGCGTAAAAGCGGGCGAAGCGTTTGCCGGCCTTCGACTTCTTGTTGCCGGAGACGATTTCGCTCACGAAATTAAAGATCTCCCCGTTCGCGCGTGCTATGGCATCCAGGCGGTCTTCGTCCGGTTGGCGGGTCTCGCGGGCGCGTTTACGAATCACGTCGTACTGATGAAGCGTGAGGCCGGCACCCTCGTTGCTGATCAGGTCACCCTCGACCCAGCGGCGTTTTTCCTCGTCCAACACGCACGCGTGCTCGAGGTCCAGGGGATCGATTCTCGCGAGGACGCTGGCATTTGTGCCGATGCGCGTGCGAAGGAGCGAGAAGGCGTTTGAATTCCACACGAGCCCCCGGAATTGGATGCCTTCACGTGACAGTGTCGCGGGAATCACCATCCCGGTCAGCGGGACCAACAACCCCTTCGGAGGCGGCAATTTTTCACCGCAGGCCGCGATACCTCGCTGCCAGCGATCGGCGGGCGCCTCTCCTGTCTTGGAGTGCTGCGTCTGATGGTAGACGTCGACAATCCACTTTGCCGTGATCCAACGGGCTTGCGCCAGCGTCATGACCGCGGTTTCTTCGCTGTCGTAGTCGCCTCGGGTAACAACATTTGAGAAAGTGGTGCCCGGAATTGTGTGAAATATGCGCTCCTCAAGCGAGCGAAACCAGCGTTCGATTTTGCCTTTCAAGCTGCCTTTTTTTCGCGGCAGATAGACGATTCGCATGTTTAGGGAGGCTTCGGTTTCTTCCATGCTTTTGGAATGGAAATCACGACCGTTGTCACAAACCAACGTGTCCGGCACGCCGTGACAGGGCCAATCGCAGGTGATGCCGCCGAGCTCGCTTAAGAAATCAGACTTTGTACTGACGGCGTGCCGAAGCGCCTCCATGACTGATGTCCAGGAAGGCGGATGAAAGGAAATCGAAAACCCGAGGATGCAGCGGGTGTAGCGGTCGATGAGGACCGTGAGCCATGGCCGGCCCAATAACGTGCGATTTTTCTCGTCGACGACCATGATGTCGAGCGGCGTATGGTCGACTTCGACCGATTCGAGCGGATAACTGCCCTGTGGCCCTTCGACGACGGCCGCGAACTGCCGATCGGCTTCGGCGCGACCCTCGCGGGCGACGAGGATTTCATACTGATCGCGATCCTGCAGGACCTTGCGAACGACGTTGACTCCGAGGACGTCGATCTGGCCCTTTTGACGAGGAGGCAAATTACGGCCTTCACGTTTGGCGCGTTCTCTGATCAGAGTCATCGCGCGGTCACGCGTCGCGGCGAGCGTGCCGGGCGGTTGCGTCGCGTAGACCTGGTCGATGGCCTTGTTGACTTCCTCTCGAACCCAATTGAGCAACTGACTCCCGCGCCCACGACGGAAAGCGAGACTGGTCAGCGCGCGGATATCTTTACCGGCGGCCAGGTAAGTTTTGGTCCAGCGCCGGACCGATCTCACCGTCGGTTTGTAGCCTTGCGACGGATCTTCCGGCCAAGCTTCATCGATTGCGGTCTGGATGTCGTGCTTACGGTTTCGCTTGTTCGCCGGAAGCTCAACGACGCGACGGACAAAACGATAGCGAAACTGTGCGGCTTCTCGATCGCCG
>Ga0153954_1001865_pt1 | contig 10139 bp, 9 predicted proteins | sample TSFL038MetaG_FD_102277 | JGI IMG/M metagenome (GOLD analysis project Ga0153954, IMG submission 102277) | Attine ant fungus gardens microbial communities from Florida, USA - TSFL038 MetaG | ecosystem: Host-associated > Fungi > Mycelium > Unclassified | place: USA: Florida, Wekiwa Springs State... | reverse complement strand
GCCAACAACGACGCACTACGATGCCCGCGTTGTTCGCCGCGATGTGTACTCCACCAGTCCTGAGCAACCGCCTTCGCCGTCGCATCGACCGAAGAGGCGTCGCCGACATCGGCCTGGAACGGCTCCACGACCTACCTCGCTTCCGGATCTGCGCGACTGGGTCCGCGTCACCGTCGCCACTGGAAAAATAATTGACTGCAACCTTGGCACCTTCCGCCGCAAACGCGAGCACGATCCCCTTCCCCAGTCCGCGACCTGACCCGGTGACTACCGCCACACGGTCGTCGAGCTTTCCCATCCGGGTTTCCCTGCTTACGCGCCTGCTTTCGTTCGCGCTGTTGCGTATACGATCATGATCGTATTATATACACATTATAGCGTCAATAATGGAGGCGAGGATCGCGAATGACTGGGCAGATTCCGCATTCGCACCCGACGGGCTCGAACAAGAGCCAGAGCGGCTCGGATGCCATCCCGCGCCTCCGCGTCATGGCCTTCCTCGGGATCCAAAATCTGCCGATAATCGCAGCGAACCACTTGGGCCTGTTTCAAGCCCGACGGTTGGCGGTGGAACTTCACGTTGCGAAGAACTCCGTGGAGATGCGGAATGGCCTCGCCTCGGAGCATTTTCAGATCGTTCACGGCGCGGTCGATAATGCCATCGCGATGGTCGACCGGGCGAACGTCGACGTCGCAGTGATCATGGGCGGCGACAACGGCTTCACCAATCTCTACGCACAACCGGACTTTAGATCTTACGACGATCTGCGCGGGTCTAAGGTCGTCGTGGACGCCCCAGACACGGCGTTTGCGCTTATGCTTTATAAAGTGCTCGACAAACACGGCTTGAAGCGAGGCGACTATTTCGTCAACGCTCTTGGTGCCGGCCCATTCCGGCTCGCCGGCATGACGGCTGACCGCACAAATGCAGCTGCCGTCCTCAACCCTCCTTTTTCGGTGCTCGCACAGAGAGCGGGACTGACCGACCTAGGTCCTTTAGTCGCACATATCGGACCATATCTTTCAACGAGCGGCTTTGCTTTACGGAGCTGGCTCGCGAACAATAGCGTTACGGCAATTAATTACATCAGAGCCTACTGCGACGCCCTGCAATGGGTCCTCGATCCCGCCAACCGCGAACGAATAATCGACCTTATGATGGACTGGCTGCAACAGCCGCGAGATGTCGTGGCCGAGTGCTGCCGGATCGCCACCGATCCGGTCGGTGGGCTCGCCCCCGACGCCGCGATCGACCTGGAAGGCCTTTTGAATGTGATCAGTTTGCGTGCAGAGGTGGAGAACCAGTGGAACGGGACGCCGCCATTGCCCGAGAAATACGTGGACTTCTCGTTCCACAGAATTGCTTTAGCAACCGCATGACGTGCGGCTAGACCATCTGTGCCCAGGGCCGTGGCGCACCCGACCCTGCCGAGCCGGACAATATTGCCACAGCGGTCACTCAATCGTCCCGGAGGCAAGCCGATGTCTGATCAGGTCACGTTACGAGCTTCAATTCTGGCCTTCTGCGGGCAGTCCTGCGCGCGCATTGTAACGACGATACTGCTGGTCGTCGGGTTCGGGCAAATGGCGCTGGCGCAGTCGGCGTCCCTCCCCGAGCAACTGCGCGCGCTCCTGCCGGCCGCCCGGGCCGAAGGTGAGGTTCGCGTTTTCGGAATGACGCTCTCGCCTCCGCAAATCCGTGCATTGAGCGATGCCATCGCAGGCTTCTACGGAATTCCCATCACGCTGCGCATGTCGGGAGGCTCCCACGTCGCCAAGGCCGCCGAGATGGCCTTGGCCGCACGAAGCGGCGCCCCGACGGGCTTCGACGTGTTCTGGACAGCGAACACTCCCGCGCTCATTGAAGCGAAGCTGCTGAAAGAAATCGACTGGCGCCGTCAGACGGGCGACAGCAACCTGAACCAGGACTCGGATCATCGTCGGGGGATCGCTTCGCATCACGACGACTTGACGCTTGTCACCTACAACAAGGACATGGTGAAGCCTGCTGATGTTCCGGCAAGCTACGACGTCCTGGTGGATCCGAAATGGAAGGGACGCATCGCTGTCCCGCGCGATCCGACACCTTGGGCCTATCTGGCCGCCGCGCTTGGCGAGAAGCAGGCGGACACGTTGTTGCAGCGCTACGTTGCCGAGATGCAGCCACGCATTCTGCCCCGCGTCCCGGAAGTGCGGGCCCAAGTCATTGCGGGGCAATTCCCGCTCGGCCTTGGGACCGACGCTTTCCTCGAGATCCGCAACGGCGCCCCCATTGAGCACGCGCCGATCAGTCCTGTGATTCTCAGCCCTCAGTTGGTCAATATCCTGATCGACGCCAAGAACACGAATGCTGCAACATTGTTCGGCTATTGGCTGGTCACGCCGGCGGGGCAACAGGCGCTGTCCCGGATTACAGGTCGTTCGCTGGTCGGCTCGGAAGGAACCGAGCTGCACAAGTTTGCGCAAGGGAAGAAGATCTTCTTCATCGACGCCGATTTTCTCAGCAAGGATCTACCGCGGCTCTCGGCGAGATATGCGGATATGCTGGGCATCAGGTAACCTGCATGCTTCGCGTCACCGCGCTCGATGCCGAGTATCCCCTCGACCAATCTCGGGTTCGCGCCCTGGCCGGGGTGAACCTGGAGGTCGCCGCCGGCAGCTTCTTTGTGCTGCTAGGCCCTTCCGGATGCGGCAAGACGACGCTCCTCCGGTCGGTTGCCGGATTGGAGCGGCCCACAAGCGGCTCGATTGCCATCGCCGATGAGGCCGTAGTGGACACGGCCAAGCGCATTTTCGTGCCGCCTGAGCGCCGCCAGATCGCAATGGTGTTTCAAAGCTACGCGATCTGGCCGAACATGACGGTCCGCCAAAACGTCGAATTCCCACTGGCCCGTGGCGTGCGGCCGGTGCCGGAGCCCGAACGCAGCAAGCGGGTCGATGAAGCGATCGATATTCTCGGCCTGAGGCCTTTCACGGACCGGTCTGTCACGACGCTCAGCGGCGGCCAGCAGCAGCGCGTGGCGATCGCACGCGCGATGGCGCTGCGTCCGCGCATGCTGCTGATGGATGAGCCGCTCAGCAACCTGGACTATGCACTTCAGGCGCGGCTTCGCGTTGAGCTCCGTGACCTGTTCAAACAGCATGGTTTGACAGTGCTCTATGTCACGCACAATCAAACCGAAGCGATGGAAGTCGCGGATTCGGTCGCGGTCATGCGGGACGGTCGGATCGAGCAGATCGGTGACCCCGTTGCGATCTATGATCGTCCTTCCAGTGGCTTCGTCGCCCGCTTTATGGGCGAGACGAACGTCTTGCCCATCATCGCGTGGGATGCGGCGGTGGGCCGCGTCACGACAGCACTCGGCGTGATGAACGTGGCAGCCCCGGCGTCCGCACCCGACGCTTTCCGGCATTCACTCGTTTTCCGTCCGGAAGCTCTTTCGATCGATGGCGACGGCGGCTTCGCAATCGCTGCTGTCGTCCGTCAACGACTGTATCAGGGCAGCACGTACCTGTACGGCGTTGAAACCAATGGTCAATTGCTGCGCTTCCGCCTGTCCAGCTCGCGGCCGTTGGCTGTGGGTGACCAGCTCGCTCTCCGGTTGCAGGAGCGCGACTGCCGGGTTGTCGTCGACGATCCCGTCGGTGGGCCGATCGAGACACGCGCATGAGCCAGACCCTGCGCCTGGGCTACCTTCCCGTCTACGGTTTGGCGCTCGTCGGCGTCTTCTTCATACTGATCACGATCGTCGGCAATTTCTGGGCCAGCATTTCCCGCGGCGCCGATCCGTTCGACCTCACAATAGGCAACTATTCGCGTCTGCTGACGGACGACCAACTGCCTTTGGTGTTATGGAACACGCTGGTGATCGGAGTAGGTTCGGTCATTGTCACGCTCGCCTTTGCTTTGCCGATGGCGTGGATTCTGGCGCGTACCGATTTTCGGTGGAAGATGATCGCGCTGGCGGTCATGATGGCCAAGCTCGCAATTCCGGGATTCATCACGGCCATGGCCTACGCGTGGCTGTTCAATCCCAACTCCGGTTTGGCGAATCGCATGTTCGCGAGCTACTTCAGCTCGGAGCAGCCTCTGTTCGACGTGTACACGCTACCCTGGATCTGCGTCCTTCAAGGTATCGTCCTCGTGCCCGGCGCCGTCTTCATGATGTTGCCAGCATTCTCCCGAATGGACCACAGTCTTGAAGAGGCCGCCGTCGCCAGCGGGGTGCCCGCGCGACGCGCGCTGTTGTCGGTCACATTCCCGCTTCTGCTGCCGAGCGTGCTCGCGGTGACGTGCTTCTATTTCGTTCTTGCGATCGAGAACTTCGACTTCGTCGCTCTGCTCGGCATACCGGGAGGCGTCAAGGCGCTGGTGATCTGGATTTATGACGTTACGCACCCGGCGGTAGGATTGCCGAACTTCGGGATGGCGGGCGCCGTCGGCGCTTTGCTGTTCGCAGCCGGTGGCGTCGCCATCATCTTCTACGTTCGCCTTATCCGACGTGCGGACCGCTTCAGCACCCTCCACGGCAAAAGCCGCTATGCTCCGCCGGTTCCGCTCGGGCGATGGCGGCCGTGGGCTTTGACCCTGTTCGCGATCTGGATATTCCTCTCGACGCTGCTACCGCTGCTGACTTTGATCTGGGTCTCGCTTCATTCGTACATGCGGCCGGTGACTTGGGCAGCTGTGCAGGCATCATCGGTGACAAGCTATCTCAGCGCAATCGACTACATGACCGAAGCGCTGCCGAATACCCTGATTCTTGTCGCCGTGTCGGTCATATTCAGCGTGATCTGCGCCACCTCGATATCCTGGCTCGTGACACGTTCGCGGTCCAGGATCTCCGCTTGGCTCGACTTCGTCGTGTTCCTCTCTCCGGCCGTGCCGACAATCATCGCGGCCACTTCGTTTCAATACCTCGGTATCGTTTCATATCCGTGGCTTCCCTTCTACGGAACGATATGGATTCTCGGCATCGCGATGGGAACCCGGATGCTCGCGTATTCCAGCCGGATCGTGAACGCGAGCTCCTTGCAAATGCATCGCGAGCTCGATGAGGCAGCCTACGCCTCCGGCGTTGCTCCGCTCATGGCCTTTCGCCATATCTTCCTGCCAATCGTCGCGCCGGCGGTGGTCTATGGCGCGCTGATGTCGGCCATGTTGTCCGCGAAAGATCTGGCGATGCCGCTGATGATGTCGAACACCGGATCGCAAGTCCTGGCCAGCCTCGTCTACGAGCTGCAAATCAACGGCCAGCAGAGTATCGCGGCAGCGATCTCGCTCTACATGATCGTCGCCTTCGGTCTGTTGACGCTTCTGGCCAAGATCGCCCTGCGCGACCCGACCGGCGCATCCCCACACGCAGCATGATTTCCAACGGCGCATAGGGTACGCACGCATGACGGACACCGGTGGATACCAATGGCCAGGTTGCAGCGAGCAGGACATTCGCCTTTATCGCTGGCTCGCAGCGGACGCCTCGCGCGAGGTACGGGAGGAATTCGAGATCGCGCGCGAGCGCGGCAAGGCCTTCGAGGTCCGCAAGGGTGAAATCTTGCGGGTCTCCTGTCCGCATGGCCCACAAGTCGCCGATATGAACATCTTCAATCTCCATCAGCCGCGTGAGATGTTCTGGTCCGGACGAACGCGATTGATCGAGAGGGCTCATCCGACCGTTGGAAACCGGTTGTGGAGCACGCCGCCGCGCATGGTGCCCATGTTCACGATCATCGCGGATACGGTCGAGCACACGAGCCTGCCGCATAACGCGCGATGCCACGACCTGATGTTTTGTCGCTGCAACGGCCGCATGCTGGAGATGCTGTCAGGCGCGGTTTCGCCCCCGAATTGTCAGGACAACTTGGCCCATGCAATCGAGCCGTTCGGGCTCGATCCAAGCTATGTCCACGACGCATTCAATATCTTCATGACCACGGGTTTGAACGACAAGGACCGGTTCTTCTTTTTGCAATCGGCGGCCAAGCAAGGCGACTACGTCGAGATGCATGCGGAGATGGATTGCCTGGTGGCGATATCAGCATGCCCGGGTGGCTCGCGCCCGGCGCTGAAGCTGCCTTTAGGCGTTGCAATCTTTCGCCCAAGGGGCACGCCGCCTGCGGCGTGATCCGCCTCAGCAGCGCAAACCGACGGTTGGAGTCCAAATGAGCAACATTCATCTTTCGATCGCCATGTGTGACTACGATCACACCCGTGACCTGCTGTCGGGGCGGGTGCGGGTCGAAGGCATCGACATCACCCACCTGCAACTCGCCATTCAGGAGATCTTTTATCGCTTCTCGAATGCGTTCGAATGGGACGTTTCCGAGATGTCGCTGGGAAAGTATTGTTCGCATGTCGCCGCCGGTGATCCTCCGATGGTCGCGATCCCCGTCTTTCCCTGTCGGATGTTCCGTCAGTCTTCCATTTACGTTCACCGCGATTCTCCGATTCGGACGGCTGCCGATCTTGCCGGTAAGAAGGTGGGGGTCCCCGAATGGTCGCAGTCCGCCACGATCTATGTGCGCGGATGGCTGGTCAACAATGTCGGTATCCCACTGAATTCGATTACGTGGTTCCAGGCGGGCGGTGATCAATCCGGCCGCAAGGAGATGGGCAAGGTCCAAGCGCCGCCTGGGGTGACTGTGGTTCCGATCGTCGACCGTTCCATGAATGACATGCTCATCGACGGGACGTTGGACGCCATGATCAACGCCCAGCCACCAAAGCTTTTTCTGGACGGTGATCCCAGGATACGGCGGCTCTATTCCGACTATCGAAAGGCGGAGGAAATCTATTTTGAGGAAACGGGCATTTTCCCGATCATGCATACCGTCGTTATTCGGCGTGCAATCTTCGAACGTCACCCGTGGGTGGCGATGAACCTCCTGAAGGCATTTGAAATCGCGAAGAACAACAGCGTGGCGCGTGCGGTCGATATGAGCGTGCCGGGATTTCCGGTGCCATGGCAGCGGAATCACACCGAAGAGGTGAGCGCAAAGTTGTTCGGAAAGGGGAACTACTGGCCGTACGGCATCGAGCCTAATCGGAGAACGCTGGAAACATTTCTTTTGTATTGCGAACAGCAGGGCGTGACCTCACGGCGGTTGTCCGTTGAGGAGCTGTTTCCCCGCGAAGTCCAATCCGAATATAGAGTCTGACGGCAGCGACGCGGAGCACGCGCAGCCACATCCTTTCGGAGATGCCAGCGGCGCCAGATCAGTGCTGCCTGAAACGGGACAAGTAGCGTTCTTCGACGAACGATAATGCCTGCGACAGCGTCATACCGGTGATCGTGAACAACAGAATTCCCATCAGCATCAATGGCGTGTTGTATGTCGCCCCGGCTTGCATCACCAGATAGCCAACGCCTTGCGTCGCCGCATACAATTCCGCAACGAAGACGCTGATCAATACGCGGCCGATTGCCAACCTGATGCCCGCGACGATGTATGGTACCGACGCCGGGAGGATGATGTAGAAAAACACCATCGCCTTCGTCGCGGTGAACGCTTCGGCCGTCTCAATCAAGCGATGATTTACGCTCCGTACACCGGCGATGGTATTGACCAGAATGGCGAATATCCCGCCGAGAAAGACGATCAACACCTTCGACCACAGGCCGATTCCCAGCCAGAGAATAAAGAGCGGCAACAGCGCTACGGATGGCGTCGAGTAAAGCGCCATGACGAACGGATCGAGCACCTGCCGGACACGTTCGAAGTGGCCCATGACGAGGCCCAAAAGAACACCGAAGACGATAGCCAAGGAAAAGCCGATCACTGCTTCAGTCAGGCTTACGACGATATTCGGATAGATCTCGCCGGTTACGAAAAACTGCTCGTACGCGACTTTCGCGATGGCCCAAGGGCTAGACAGAAAAAGGGGGTCGACAAGGCCCGCCGATGTCACGAACTGCCACGTCGCAATGAAGACGATGACAGACAGTGTATTGAGCGCGTAGCCGCTGCTCCACCACGTGGACCGCCTGAAGAATGGCTCACCCTCGGCCGCGCCGAGTTGCACGTTTTCAATGGACATCAGGCGGCCTCGAACATTTCCGGTTTCAGGAGAAGCCAAAGCTTCTCGCGCAACGCGGCCCAACGTTGGTCCGAGCGCATTTTGTCGGTTCGCGGACGGGGCAGGTCGACGTCCACCACCGTCTTGATCCTCCCTGGCCGCGTTCCCATCACAACGATCTGGTCGGACAACAAGATCGCTTCATCTATCGAATGGGTCACGAAAACCACGGTCTTGCGATCCGCCTCCCAGAGCCGGAGAAGTTCGACCTGCATGACTTCGCGCGTTTGCGCGTCGAGCGCCCCGAACGGTTCGTCCATGAGCAAGACTTGCGGATGAATGCATAGAGCCCTGGCGATCCCGACCCGCTGTTTCATCCCACCGGATAGCTGACTGGGAAGATGATGCTCGAAGCCTCGGAGCCCCATCAGATCTATCGCCTCCATGGCACGGCGATGGCTTTCGTCTTCGGCTATACCGATCAAACGGCATCCGAACTTGAGGTTCTCGATCGCCGTCTTCCAAGGCAAAAGATTGTGCTCTTGGAAGACCATTGCGCGGTTGGCCTCCGGCCCAAGAACGCGCTTGCCGTCGCTGACGCTGACGTGCCCTTTGGTCGGAATGACCAGGCCATGCATGACGCGCAGAAGGGTCGTTTTGCCGCAGCCGGAAGGTCCGAGGAGCGAAACAAAGCTGTGCGCCGCGACGGTCAGACAGACATCGTTGAGCACCTGCACGGGAGCACCGGTGTTGGCCGCGAACCAGTGGCTCACGTTTACGCACCGGACGTCGCCAGTCTCCGATTGCCGCCGCTGTACGTTGCGCCGCGCCAGAATCATTACGCCCTCGGGAGGAATGAAAAGTCGAAGCAGGCCTTCGGGTCGGTCACCGGCGTTGTCTTCAATCCGCGTGCAAGCTCCGCGATGAAAACAGCCTGCTGCTCGGGTGAGACCGCGCCGCCCGTCGTATAGAACGGCCGGATGGTGGTGTCGTATGCCGACGCGGCGTCCTCGGCACTCAAATTTAGAAAGCGGCTGACAATTGGAATTGTTTCCTCTCGGTTGTCGAGAATGAACTTGTGCGCTTTTGCGTGAGCTTTCAGGAAGGCACGCACCATGTCCGGATACTCCTGCAGCGTCTTGTTCGCAGCAGCAATGCCCCCTGTGATGCCGGGGGCATAGTCGCCAAGGAAACCGAGGTTCTTGAATTTCCGTGCCGAATGCAGCAACTGAAATTCCTGAGGCGGAGTAATGACGCCGGCATCGACCGCGCCGGCTATCAAGGCGGCCGGGACATTGCCGATATTTCCCATCGAGATGAACGCAGTCGACCCCGCGCCCGCGCCACTCGATTGCATGGCGCGCCGGACGATCACGTCCAGCGTTCCCCCTGCAGCATCGACGGCAATTCGTTTGCCTTCCAGTTCGTGAAGGCTGGAGATGCCGGCGGCGGCGTAGAGAAAATAGAGCCACTTGTCGACGTGGACATAGATGACCTTGACCGGCGCGCCATTCACCGCGCCAATAAGAGCGGCGCCGACCGACAGACAGAAATCGAAGTCGCCCGCCACCATCGCCTTTACAGCGATGGCGCCGGCCGATGGCGTGACGTTCAGTGCGAGCCCTTCTTCCTTATCGAAGCCCTTCACCCTGACGACCTCGGTGGGCAACGTCGTAATCGCTGGTCCCGGCGTTGAGACGCGCACCTTGCGATCTTGCGCATGAGCAATCTGCGCGGGCGCCAAAGCGGAGGCCATCGCCAGACAAAAAGTACGTCTTCCAATCATCCGCTGACCCTCACTGCCCTCGGCACCATATTCGTACCGATAAAGCTGCTGTCAAGCACAATTAGGGTCCTATTACGGTCATTTGGTAGCAGGGCTTGCGCCCTTGCCACGGCGTCGGCTTAGAGGACGGTTTCGTGTGCGCTTTCGGCTCCACTGGGTGAACGAGGGCGTGGCCGCACAAATCCTCTAGACTTGCAACCATCCTGATTGATCGAACGGCCATACAAGCCTACCCGCGCGCCTTTCGTAGCGAGGGTCGTGTCCCCATTGATGGTGTAGCTCGGTAGAGCAAAGCCGCCCGCCCGCGCGCCTTCAAATAGCGCCGTAGCGGGCGGG